>WNFQ01007628.1_pt1 | contig 16760 bp, 10 predicted proteins | sample 5400171 | NCBI WGS metagenome assembly WNFQ01 (sample SAMN13153356, study PRJNA577476) | soil metagenome | isolation source: 20 cm soil under Madrone tree | place: USA:California | collected 2016-06-14 | reverse complement strand
AGGTCTTGATACACGATCCTGCCGGCGCCCAGATTAAGGTGGCCAACTTCCGAGTTGCCCATTTGTCCTTGCGGTAGCCCGACGTCAACGCCGCTGGCGCTTAATCTGGAGCATGGATAATCGCGGTACAGCTTGTCGTGAAAGGGAGTCGACGCGACGAGTGTTGCGTCGCCATTTTCCTTGCGTTTGTCCCGTCCACCCGGGTTGATCCCCCAGCCGTCGCGAATGATAAGCATTACAGGACCGCCCATACCTCGCGCATTTTGCCGATGAATGAGAACCCTCACAAGCGGTTCTTTCGTTGACAATCCGACAGACGCGCGCCTACATCGGCCTCGTGAAATGGCGCAATCAGTTACTGGCGCTCTTTTGTTTTCTCGTCTTTGCCGGCGTCGGTGTTCTCTATTTTCAACACTGGGTTATCCGGAAACCCTTCGGTATTATTTTGTTTGTCGGGGAAGGGCTTTCACCTGCCCGGCTCGCGCCTACCCGGGCATATGCTGCCGGGGCCGGCACGCGCTTGAATTTGGATTCAATGCCTCATGCGGCTTTGGTGATGAATTATTCGAAGGATTTCGCCGCTCCCGATCAGCCAGCGGCAGCAACTGCGATCGCAACTGGCGAAAGGGTTGCCAATCGCGCGCTCGCGGTCAATGGCGATGGAAAACCCATTAAGAGCGTCGTTGAACTAGCACGCGAACGCGGACGAGCTACAGGCCTGGTCACGGACACCAAGCTTACCGATCCGACCAGCGCGGCTTTTTACGCGCACCCGACTGACTCAAGCGATGGGGAAAAGATCGCCTCTGAGTTTGTGGATCGAGGAAACATCGACATCGCAATGGGTGGCGGCGCGGCGGAATTTCTCCCGGCTGCAAAAGGCGGCGACAGACAAGACAATCGTGATCTCTTGCTCGAACTTCGTGGCAACGGGTTCGATGTAGTTCGAACACGTGCGGAGCTGGAAGCAGTTCCAGCCTGGCGTCGGCCGAAACTTTTCGGTGTTTTCAACGAGGCAGATCTCGCGTTCACGAACCAGCTGAAACAGAGAAATCAGCAGCCCAGTCTTGTGGACATGGTGCGGCGCGCTATCCAATTACTTCAATACAACACCGGCGGCTATTTCCTGGTGGTCGATGTAGGGTTAATGCGCAAAGCAGCACAGGAAAACAACGGAGAAAGGACCCTCAGCCAAACAGTTGAACTGGACCGCGCCGTCGGGATTGCACGAAGCTATGGAGGACAAAAATCAACAATCATAGTCTGCGGTGACGTGGCAATCGGTGGACTAAACTTAAATGGATTTCCTTTCCGCAAAGATAGCGGCATAGCATTGCTGGGTTTCAATTCAGCTGGGCAGCCATGGATCACCTGGGCAACGGGTCCGCATGGGACCAAGTCATATGGCCCGGCGAAAATACCAGGTAAAGAAGACAGATCCGAGACTCAGGAAGGGGAGCAGCCGGAGCCGGCGGCGTTTTACACGAAGTCCGCGTTAGTCACGGTCGAAGACGTCGTTGCCTTCGGCAGCGGCCCTGGAACAGACGCGCTACAGGGCGTTATTGACAGCACAGCTGTTTTCCGAGCTTTGCGGGACGAACTTTGACCGGGCAATGTAGCGCTGACCGACACTTCCGCCCACATCGGTGCGATGTCTAGTGCAGCTTGCGTAGTAATGACGCCCGGTGCGAACCTGGTTACTTTCGCGTCTCGCGGTAGGGGAGCCGAAGTTCGTAAACTGCTTTTTGTTGCTCCAACTCGACGGCTAATGACTGATCGCCATGAACCCGCGCCAGTTGCAACGCGGTTCTGCTGCTTTCAATTGCTTTCGCGAATTGCCCAGTCTCTGCATATGCCGCTGCCAATGTGCGCAATACAACCGCATTCGTGCCTCCCGACAACTCATCGGCTTGGCCAGCAAGTGTAACCGCCTCGTTGCCATTTCGTAATGCCTCGTTAGACGACGTAGCCCGCAACCAAGCCAGATTAGTTAAGGCAGAAATAGATTTCGGAAAAATCACCAGCGCTTTTTCGTAATGGTGAATCGCTTCGGGTGTTTCCCCTTTTTCGTCCAGAGCAACAGCCAGAACAGTGTGACAATCCGCATCGTCAGGCCGGATCACCAAGGCCGTCCGACAATGCTGGATAGCGTTGTCAGCTTCACCTTTTTCAAGGAAAGCACGGCCCAGGCCATAATGGGCAAGAGAGTAATCAGGTCGTATTCCCAGTGCGTTTTGATAATGAACGATCGCTTCGTCAATTCGTTTCTTTTGAAGTAGCGCATTGCCCAAAGACACCTGACTGTCCGGATCGTTTGGTTGCATTGCTACCGCTCTCTCGCAATGGAGAATCGCCTCATCCACTTCTCCTTTTGTCACGAGAGCGGTACCGAGATTGTATTCAGCATCCCATGAATCGGGCTGCATTTGCAAGGCAGCCCGATACTGAGCGATCCCATCATCGAGCTGGCCTTTCTGGAGGAGAACGATGCCGAGGTTGGTGTGGGCCATCCAGCATTCGGGGTTTCTTTTCAGAGTGATGCGCCAAAGCGTTTCGATGTCGCCGTACATCGCTGATTGCCGCCACGTCAATACCCCCAAGGTTGCGACCACAAATAACGCCGCAGTTAAAATGAAGACGCGATAGTGCTTTAACATGTCGGCGAGACTGACTACGCCTGCCGAGACCAGCGCAATCGGCCCGATACACGCCAGATACTGATAATGGTCCGCCACAAACGTGTAGCGAAATGTAAAAAGCATGATGAAGCCGAGGACTGGGCTGAGTGTCGCTACGAAAAATGCGGCTGCGACCTCGACGCTGCGCCCCACATACCGTCTCAGAAAGTAGATTGCTACACACAAGCCAATTCCGACCAGTAACCACATGTAATCAGGTAGGTGCGTCGATGAGATCTGCCATTTTGGATAAATGAACGTCAGGTTACCCGGCCAAATGAGTTTGCCTAAATAGAACCAGACAGCCCGACTTGCGACGAGAACCCGCTCCACGGGGCTCAAAAACGTAAAGATCGCCCGGCTCGTACCCTGATGGTAGCGTTCCCACCAGACTGCGAGCAGCCCCATGCCGATCCCCATGATAACAAAAGGAGCGATCTGCGTAAGGCGGGGCTTGTTGATCGGCTTTTTTTGCAACCACAGAATCAAAAGTAATGCCGCCGGCAAAGTACAGGCCGTGCTCTTTGCGGAGAGTGCGAGCAGGTAAAGGATCAGCGCCAGCGCATAAAAACGCCACGGCCGTTTTGTACGCTCGTCAATAAATGCGATCCAGGCGAGAAGCGTCAGAAGAAAGAAGAACCCCATCAGAACATTTTTGCGTTCCGTAATCCACGCAACTGATTCCACTTGCACCGGATGCAGGGCAAAGATCGCCCCCGCGAGCCACGAACCCGGCACGTTCAAACGCGCTAGAACACGCCACACCAACAACGCGTTCGCCACGTGAAGTATAAGGTTGATCCAATGATAACCGGTGGGATTCATACCCCACAGCTCGTGCTCGAGGCGAAACGTTGTATAAACCAGCGGGAAATACTGCGACGGCGAATCGAGCGAAAACCAGATCCGACGCAGACCGTCGGGCGCAGTTAGCAGCTCGTTGTGTGTGATATAGTCGTCGTCGTCCCAAAGAAACCCACCATTCCATGAGGGTCGATAGACAAAGATTGTCAGGGCTGCCAGGAGCAGGCCAAAAGCGCAGGCGCGGCTACGTTGAGAAGCGACGAGTTCAAAGAGCTTGCGCACTGTTACCGTATTGAACGCCATCTGAGCAGACGCAATGCAATGGAAACCGCTCAGTTGCAAGCCGCCCATTTGTATCGGAAAAACAGTTTTCGTGACGCATAAGATCGATATCAGCCACAAAGCATTGCCTTTTGGCTGGTGCCTGCTGGCCGTAATCGTTTTCGGCCTCGTCCTCGTAATCCGCATTCGACTTCTCGAAATTCCGCTCGAGCGCGACGAAGGCGAATACGCTTATGCTGGCCAGCTGATGTTACAAGGCATCCCTCCATATAAACTCGCTTATAACATGAAGTTTCCGGGAACCTATGCGGCCTATGCTGTGATTATGTCAATCTTCGGACAAACAATCGGCGCGATTCATTTAGGTTTGCTCCTGGTCAATGCTGCCACAATCGTGCTGATTTTCCTGCTGGGGCGGCGCCTGATGAATCCAACGGCAGGAATCGCTGCCGCAATGAGCTATGCCATTCTCTCTATGAGTCCGTCCGTCCTTGGGTTGGCTGCTCACGCGACGAATTTTGTAGTGTTGCCAGTCCTCGGCGGAACACTGCTCTTACTCAACGAATCGGATCGTCAGCAGTTTGGTCGACTATTGGCGAGCGGGCTGCTCTTTGGTCTTGCAGTACTAATGAAGCAGCCCGCCCTTTTTTTCATTGTATTTGCAGCGATTTATCTCGTCTCAAAAGGTGTCCAGCGTGGAACCCGGCTAAGGGACATTTCTCTGGAAAGCCTGTTCTTTACTGTGGGTGTGATTCTCCCGTTGGGGATTGCATTGCTTCTTCTTTGGCGCGCAGGCGTGTTCGACAGATTCTGGTTTTGGGCAATCGACTACGCGCGGCAGTATGGCACCCTGGTTCCTCTCAGCGAGGCACCCCAGATTTTCTTGCGTAGTGTGCGAGAAGTAGTTGGAGCGGGCTGGACACTCTGGATGCTGGCTGGAATTGGCGTAGTTGTCAGCTTGTTGGATAACCGGGTGCGCGCCAGCGTAATTTTTTTGCTTGGCCTCCTTCTGGCATCAGCGTTGGCAGTATGCCCGGGATTTTATTTCCGATATCATTATTTTGTCCCGGTCTTACCGGCAATATCCCTCCTTGTGGGTGCTGCGATCAGTGAATTCTCTGATCTTCTGGCAGGTCGGACGATTCTTGTCAGATTCATGCCGTTGCTTGTGCTTTGTGCAGCCGTGAGCGCGCCAATTCTGTCGGAGCGAGCCTTGTTATTCACGCTTTCTCCAATTGAAGCGTGTCGAAGGATATATCCGGAGAGTCCGTTCCCGGAATCCCTCAGGATTGCAGAATACGTGCGCGAACATACGGGGCCGGATGACACGATCGCAGTATTGGGATCGGAACCGCAGATTTATTTCTATTCACAACGACGATCAGCGACGGGATATATTTATGCGTACGGTCTAATGGAACCGCAAAAGTATGCGCGCCAAATGCAGGAGGAAATGATGGGTGAGATCGAACGCGCTCGCCCGATGTATCTGGTATCGGTGGTAGTCAACGATTCCTGGTTGTGGCGCCCCGGATCTGAGCGCTTAATCTTTGACTGGGCAAATCAATATACAGCACAAAATTATGCGGCAGCTGGATTTGTGAATATCACACCCACCGAAACTGATTATTACTTCGGCAATGCTCCGTCGTCAGTCGAGAGCCTCAAAGACTACATCTTGATCTATAAACGGAATCCTTGAGCCGCCTTTATCACCATATTTTAGCGCCGCACGTGCACCGCAGTAATTCTCAATCGATCGCTCTTCCCAAAAGAAGGCGCCACGGGCTAACTGTGGGCGTTTGCATCTGTCTCACAGTCCTAGCATGGGTCGTTTTTGGTCAAACGCTCCGGCACGACTTCATTAACTACGACGATCCACGTTACGTCTATGAAAATACGAAGATAACGGCTGGGCTCAGCATTAGCGGTATTGCTTGGGCATTCACCCACATTCATTCCATGAACTGGCATCCGCTTACGACCATTTCACACATGCTTGACTGCCAGTTATATGGATTGAAAGCGGGAGGTCACCATTTTACCAACGTTCTCCTGCACACAGTCGCAGCGATTCTTCTTTTTCTCGCACTGTGGCAAATGACGGACGCGATTTGGCGGAGCGCCTTTGTTGCAGCGGTGTTCACAATTCACCCCTTACGTGTCGAATCGGTCGCATGGATAGCTGAGCGAAAGGATGTGTTGAGCGGTCTTTTCTTTATGTTGACGCTACTCGCCTACAGGCATTACGTGCGCGCTCCATCGCTGGCGCGGTACCTGGCTGTAGCAACAGCATGTGTCTTTGGCTTGATGTCGAAGCCCATGTTGGTAACGCTTCCATTCGTGCTTTTGCTTTTGGATTACTGGCCGCTGAACAGAACCGGCGCTGTTCCTTGTGGCCATGGGCCTACGGCCCGTCCAAGTCCAGACCCCCCACAGGGATGTCGCTACGGCACAGCAGCGACATGGCTAAAGTTATTCGTGGAAAAGATTCCGCTGCTTGGGCTCGCCGCCGTTTCCAGTGTCGTAACGCTCTTCGCCCAAAAGGGCGCAGTTGGCTTTACCGAACAACTGCCCGTGATAACACGAATTAATAACGCGGCTGTGAGCTATGTTCTTTACATCTGGCAGATGTTCTGGCCGGTGAAGCTTGCGGTGTTCTATCCTCATCCTGAAAATCGCATAGCTATCTGGGAAATCGTCCTGGCACTTGGTACTCTGGCGGCTATCACGGCGCTTGCGTTCGTCCTGCGAAAAACGCGCCCCTATTTCATCACCGGTTGGTTGTGGTACATTGGAATGCTAGTACCGGTAATCGGGATCGTCCAAGTAGGGTGGCAGGGTCGCGCGGACCGATATACGTATCTACCTCAGATAGGCCTTTATATAGTAATCACCTGGGCCATCGCCGATTTCACACGCGCATGGCGCCATCAGCTGGAAGTTCTGACGGCCTCTGCTGTAATCGTCGTCGCTACCCTCGGGTGGTGCACCTGGGTGCAAACGTCGTATTGGCGCGATAGCGAAACACTCTTTAAGCACGCTCTTGCAGTAACTACAAACAACGATGTTGCTGAAAACAATCTTGGCATCGTGTATTTGCAGCAAGGTAAACTAGACCGGGCTATTTCGCTGTTGCAAGCGGCCGTGGATCTTCGGCCCGACAATAGCCCCGCCCATGAAAATCTGGCAAAGGCTCTTCTTCAAAACGGTAAGGTGGCCGACGCGCTGATTCACTATAGAAAATTACTTGAACTGCAACCCGATAACATAGAGGTCCACAACATTGTGGGCACGGTTCTGATCCAGCAGGGCCGCGCCAGAGAGGGGGTTGAAGAATGGCAGAAGGTCCTGGCGATTCAACCGGCCAACGGAAACGCCATAAGCAATCTGGCGTGGGTATTCGCGACTTCCCCCGACGATTCGCTTCGAGACGGCGCAAAGGCGCTTCAACTGGCACAGGAGGCATTACGTCTTTCGGCTCGCAGAATTCCGATAATCTTTCGCACTTTGGCGGCGGCTTATGCCGAGAGTGGCGATTTTTCAAAAGCAATCGAGACTGCACAGCAGGGGCTCGAATTAGCCAATAGCCAGGGAAACCCTGCCCTGGCTACCGACCTCCAGGGCAATATTGCACTTTACCAGGAACAGCGGCCGCTGCGGGATCCTAGTTTAACACATGGCAATTCAGAGCCGCACAACGAATAACAAGAAGCGGCAGGTTGGAAACCGCCAAGGCGGATTACAAAGGCGCCTTAGCAGCCATAAAATAACTTTTGGCATATACCTGATTCTTGCTGCAATCAGCCTGGCCGTATTTGGCCAAACAATTCGTTATGAATTTGTCAATTTCGACGACGACACACAACTGGCATCCATTAACGACTATATCGCACATGTTGGACTGTCAGCTATACGGCCTGAATGCTGGTGGCCATCATGCGACCAATATCATCCTGCATACGATTGCGGTGCTCCTGCTATTTCACGTGTTGCGGCAAATGACCGGTGCAATATGGAAGAGTGCGATCGTCGCAGCATTATTTGCGGTGCACCCATTGCACGTGGAATCCGTGGCATGGATAAGCGAGCGAAAGGATGTGCTGAGTGCTGTTTTCTTTTTTCTTATGCTGGGCGCGTACAACCGTTATGTGCACTCAGCTTCCGTGACGCGCTATCTAATGGTCGTTGTCCTGTTCGCAGCGGGACTCATGTCCAAGCCAATGCTGGTAAGCGCCCCGATCGTCCTTCTTCTTCTCGATTACTGGCCACTAGGTCGTTTTGGAGAATCCTGCTCAACCAGCGAAAAGATTAAAATTTCAAACGCCGGCAATCCTAAGCGTGTAATACGACTCTTATTCGTTGAAAAGATTCCCTTGTTCATTCTTTCCGCGATTGCTTGCGTCATCACATTCATCCTCCAAAAACGCGCGGCTGGCGCGATCCCGCCGCTGCCGTTTTTCTGGCGTGTGCAAAACGCCTTGGTGAGTTACGTCAATTACGCCTGGAAGACCTTATGGCCGACGCACCTTGCGGTTTTTTATCCTCATCCTAATGACACCTTGGCAATTTGGGAAATCAGTTTCGCGATCGCGTTGCTTCTGGCCGTCACTGTTGCAGCGATCGTTTTTCGAAACCAACGACCTTATCTGTTAACCGGATGGTTTTGGTATCTCGTTATGCTTGTTCCGGTGATTGGCCTAATACAGGTTGGTGAACAAGGACACGCTGACCGCTATACGTATCTTTCCCAAGTCGGTCTATTTTTCCTCACAGTTTGGCTTGCTGCTGACCTGATCGCAGTCCGTTTGTGTCGACCTCAGCTTGCTGTCGCCACAGCGGCAGCAATCATTTTGGGGCTGGCATGGGCGGCACTCAATCAGACTTCCTACTGGCGCAACAGCGAGACGCTTTGGACCCATGCTCTGGCCGTGACTTCTGACAATGACGTCGCCCACAATAATCTGGGTTATCTCTGCGTCGACCGCGGTGAGCTGGACAAAGCAATCTCGCACTTTGAGGCTGCGTCGCGAATCAGATCCAGCAAGATAGATCCACACTATAACGTCGGTTCATCCTTTGTTGAAATGAACCTCGCCGACGCCCTGTCTAGAAAAGGACAATCTGATGCCGCGCTAGTTCACTATGAGGAGGCAATAAGGCTGCAACCAAATTACGCAGATGCATATTACAACCGAGGCAATGTTCTTCTTACAAACGGCCGCGTCCAGGAAGCAATCGCGGATTTGGAGACAGCTATCCAAATACAACCGAACGACGCGGATGCTCACACCTGTCTTGGCAACGCGCTTCTTCAGCAGGGTTCGCTCAAGGAGGCGATCGCCCAGTACGAAGACGCATCGGCGTTAGCGCCGAATGACCCGCATTCTCGTAATAACATTGCCTGGGTACTTGGGACATCGTCTGATGCCTCCGTTCGCGACGGTGCGAAGGCAGTAGAGTTCGCTCAGCAGGCCGTGAGGCTTTCAGATAGCAGAGATCCCAAGTTTATTCGGACGCTGGCAGCTGCTTACGCCGAGAGCGGCCGGTTCGCTGAGGCAGTCACAACGGCCAAACAAGCGGTAATGATAGCTACCATGCAAGGCAAATCTGGGTTGGCGCACGTTCTTGACGAGGATGTAAGGCTTTATCGCGCGAATATTCCTCTGCGTGGAACGAAACCTGCCGATTAGTGTCATACGAGAAAAAGGTTGCGCGGATGACGCGACTTTATCACGCCTGGAGCCATCGAGCTGTTTAGTTACCTGTCTTCCTTGTGAAAGGGTCGATCCAATTCGTAGAGCGCGATTTCTTTCCGTAGCAGATCGCGTAATGTCGAGTTTCCCTGGTCATCGGCTACCCGCAGTGCCTCATGAGCAGTGTCTCTAGCTTCTGAAAAGCGACCAGCTTCCGCATAAGCAGCGGCCAGAATCCGCAGAATAAGTGGCCTCTTACCACCCGGAGAGCGACTAGCCTGTTCGGCAAGCAGAACCGCCTTCGGCCCGTTCCTAAGCGACGGGTCCGGCGAGGTCGCCAGGAGCCATGCCAGGTTACTTTGAGCGGCAACATTTTCCGGCGCGAGGCGAAGCGCCTCCTTGTAGTGCGTAATTGCGTCAACAACCCGGCCTTTCGCGAGAAGCGCGCTGCCCAGGTTTGCGTGAGCATCGGGGTTCTCCGGAAGCAACTCCAACGCTTTTTCGTAATGCACAATGGCTTCGTCGAGCTTTCCTTTGCGAAAAAGTGCGCTCGCGAGGTTGTATTGCGCTTCGGCATGGTTCGGCAAGGCAGCTACACACGCGAGGTAATAAGAGATCGCACCATCTATATCGCCTTTGGAAAGAAGCGCCGCCGCCAAATTGCATGAGGCGTTCGTAAAATCCGGTCGAACCACCAGCGCTTTTTGGTAGTGCGCAATCGCGTCATCGACACGCCCTGCTTGAAATAATGTTGCACCAAGATTGTTGTGCGCTTCGGCATCAGCGGAATTAATTGCGAGCGCTGCCTCGTAATGATTGATAGCATCGTGGGATTCACCTTTCTCAGCCAACAGGCGTCCAAGGTTATAATGCGCCTCAGCATAACCTGGCCGTAGCGCGATGGCCTGGCGATAATGTGTTATCGCCTGATCACTCTCGCCACGCTCGTGCAGAGCGATTCCCAAATTGTAATGCGCCATCCAGCAACCGGGGTTATTTGCGAGTGTCGTTGTGTACAAAGTTATGAGGTCGTGGTAAGCGGCACTTTGCTGCCATGTTAGAGCTGCAACCAAAAGCAACAGGCCGCTGCAAAGTACCAGCCGCAGAAATACGGCAGCGCGACCAAGCGACGCAGGCACAACCAGCCGGCGAAAGCCCTCGGTCATGGCGGAGCCGACTAACGCAAGCGGCCCCATGCTGGCAAGGTACTGGAAGTGATCGCTCACAAACGAGTAGCGAAAGAAGTACACGCTAAAGAAGCCAAGTATCGGAAACAGTGAGATCACATAGTAGGCGGCGGCAAAGAATGCGGCGCGGCCCGCCTTTCCGGGCAGCAACCACAGCACGACCAAACCAGCTGTTGCTGCCAGTAAGGGTAAATAGGCCATCCACTGCGATGAATGAATCTCCCATCTCGGATAAATGAAACTGAGGGGATGAGGCCAGAATAGTTTGGCCAGGTAAAACCATATCGCTCGTCCCGCGATGATCAGACGCTCCGGCCAGGTCTGCGCCCATTCCGGACCAACTGCGGACGCGTGAAATTTCTGTTCCCAAATTGTCCAGGCACTCGCAAGCGCTGAAATGAGCAGGAATGGGGCGAGGGGTATTGCATCTTTCCATCCGATCCGCCCTCGCCGCCACCAGACACAGAGAGCGAGCACCACCGGCAACATGACCACCGAAGGCTTGCTTAGCGTTGCCATTACGAAGCAGCCCAGCGATAGACCAAAAACAAACCACCTCTGTCTACGGAAGATCCCTGTGACCCGTGTTTGCTCTTGCCAATCCAAAAACAAAGAAATCGACAAGAGATAAAACAGGCAGGACTGGGTGTTCTTGAGCTCAGTCACCCAGGCGACTGATTGCACCATCACGGGGTGCAGTGCCCATAGAGCTGCGCCCAGCCAAGCGCCACTCACGCCAAGTTGTCGAAGCACGCGCCAAAGCAGCACCGTCGCTCCCGCATGCATTAGCACGTTCAAGATATGATACGGAAATGGAAGTAAGCCGACGAATTTGTGCAGCGCCCAAAAGGTCGTTAGGACGAGCGGATAATAGACCGCTTGCGTGGTGGTCCAGATTTCCTTGAGCCCGAGTGGGCCGACTATGCACGGATTCTGAGTCAGATGCGATTCATCGTCCCAAATGAATCCAGAATGGAAAACTCGGGCGTACGCGGCAAAAACAAGTACAACCAGGAGAACCGCCCAAAGCCAGGCTCGTCGCCCAAAGAATCTAACCACCAATAAAACTATGCACACGAACAGAGAGAACGAAAAATTCGCGCCTCATTCGTGTCCATTTGTCGTTTCACTCTGTTTAGCAATGCGCAGGTTTTCCTCGGCTTCTGGAAAGTCAGGATGAAGACGCAACGCCTCTTGGAATTGTAAGACAGCGTGGTCGACGTCTCCTTCGCGCATAAAGACCTTGCCGAGGTAGTTATGTGGTTGAGCAAGTTTTGGGTTGAGGTTAGACGCCTTCTGAAAATGGTCTTTCGCCTCTGCGACCTGGCCCTTGTTGAAAAGCAAACTTCCGAGATCAATATGCGCATCGACCAAACGTGCATCGGCTTGCAGCGCCTCTCGGTAGTGCGCAATTGCTTCGTCGACTTTGCCATGTTTTTCCAGGAAGGCGCCATAGCCGTAATGAGCCTGCGCGGACTTGGGAGCCAGTCGAATGGAGGCTTCGCATTCGGCAGCAGCTCGCTCATCTTGACCGAATTGCTCCAGAAGGTAAGCATACCCAGAATGATACTCGGCGTTGTTCGGCTCAATCCGCAAGGCTTGTTCGAAATGGGTTTGCGCCTCGTCCAGTTTTCCTTTCTCCATTAGCAGCGCGGCCAGATTAACGTGTGCTTTTGCCGAGCTGGGGTTCAAACGTAGTGTCGCGGAAAGCTCGTTAGCCGCTTCGTCGTTTCGTCCAGCTTCCTGCAAGGCCGTCGCATAATTAAAATGCGCCCGCACACTGGCGGGAAGATCAGCAGCGATTGCCCCGAGACGCTCAACTTTACCCTGGGCGGAGTGCAACTCCGCGAACCAAAGCGCTGCAAGGGGTATAACAAAGACAGCTACCCATTTCGCTCCGTGCAGCGCCCAACTTGGGACAAAAGCCTTTCTTAAAACATCAGCGGCGCCTCCGCTGATGCCAAGAGATTGGCGAGTAGATTTTTCGCGGACTTTCCAAATGAAGCCGTCGTAATAGAAATGGAGCAGTGCAGACGCGGTCACCACTCCGGTGAGAATACGTTTAACCGCTTCGATGCCGACATACGATTTCGACAGACTCAGCCCACCGTAGGCGAGCACCAAGCCAACATAAACGCCTACCAGCGCGCCACTCCGCCGGAAAACAAAACGCATAAACCCACCGATCGAGCTATCGCTCTCTACCCGTTTACGATTGTAAATCCAGACAAGCGAGAGGTACTGCACATCGTGGAATACTTCGAACAATGCGATGCCGACAAGAACGCTCGCTACGATATTGTTGCAGTACCACCAAAAGGAAATGCTCGTGACGAGAAGGACCAGCTTTACGGGACTTGGTCGTCTTCCGCTTGACCACGCCCAGACATAGTTTGCAAGAAACACTGCCGAGACTGCCAATGCCAGCAGAAGCAAACCTTGCTGCGCCCCATGGAGAAGCGCTGGGGGAATGAAAGGTCCGCCTGCAGAATAATAACTTTCCAGCGTGTCGGTCATTCGCTGTGGCGAGAGGAGGACAGCGGTAGCAAACCAGATAGCGCACAGCGCGAAATCGAGACGACGCGTCAGTTCAGCGAATGAGCCGACTTTCGCATCATAGATGCGACAGAAGCCGTATGTTTGCATCATCCCATGCCAAACGCCCCAGACAAACGCGACCAGCACGATGCCTTTGAGATCCCAGAGAGAAAAAGCGGCGCAAACCAGTATAAGGAAAATCGGCGCACAAATGAAGCGCCATCTGAAGCGCTGAAACAGAGCGCGATCGCCATAGGCCCGAATCATTCCCGGCAAGTGATGGCCCATTGCGCCGAAGGCAGCGACAAAGAGATAAATGTCTTCCGCAGCCCACAGTCCCTGTGCGGCTATGAAAATCGGGACTAGCAGCAGCGGTGTACAAACGTAGAGAACCAAGTCGCGCCAACTGTCCAGAATCCACAAATTGGGCTTGCGCCCAGCGGCCGGCATGGCCGGAACAGTTTGCGGACGTGAGAATGCAGAAACGTGCTGCATGCCTTTTAGCGAAGCCAAGTGTCTCTCAAATCTCTGTGAAAATCAATTCTGAGATTCGTTTCTAGCCATGAATTTAGATAAATCGGCACCGGCCACAAATGCCTGCCACTGATTTGATCGATATGATGCCCTAGGCTACACATGCTCGTTCCAGTCTTTAGGATATGCCAAGACACGTGGTTGTGCGCACAGCGAGCCCCAAGCTGGGAGTAATTATCGGAATTTCTGCTGCACTCGCCGCGATCACCTGGTTGATTTTTGGCCAGACGTTAGCGCACCAATTCGTAACGTACGACGATCCGCAATATGTTTACGCGAATCCGAACGTCTCCGCAGGGCTGTCGCTGACAGGGATCTCGTGGGCCTTTACGCATACGACAGCCGGTAACTGGCACCCGCTGACAACGATTTCGCACATGTTGGATTGCCAGCTCTACGGACTCAATGCGACCGGGCATCATTTCACTAACGTGCTTTTGCACACGATGACCGTCATTCTTCTGTTTCTTGTATTGCGGCAAATGACTGGAAACGTGTGGCGAAGCGGTTTTGTCGCGGCGCTGTTCGCAATTCATCCCCTGCACGTCGAATCGGTGGCGTGGATCTCCGAGCGGAAAGACGTCCTGAGTGCCCTTTTTTTCATGCTAACGCTCGGCGCTTACGTAGGCTACGCACGCGCGCACTCGCTTGCAGCCTACCTGCTCTCCCTGCTCTTCTTCGCTCTGGGTCTGATGTCGAAACCGATGCTGGTGACGGTTCCATTCGTTTTGCTGCTTTTGGATTATTGGCCGCTCGAGAGGTTCGGAGTTGCAAGGTTAGCGGAGCGCATGGTGCGGCAACTCAGTTGCCATTGGCATCGCGACTGAACAACGCGGCTGTCAGTTATGTTGCTTACATTTGGCAGATGTTCTGGCCGACACGTTTGGCGGCTTTCTATCCTCACCCTAATGATCAGCTTCTTGTTTGGCAGGTTGTTTTGGCAATTGCGTTTCTGATCGGAATCAGTCTTCTGGCAATTCATTTGCGGAATCGACGATACATTTTCACCGGCTGGTTCTGGTACGCTGGGATGCTTGTGCCCGTGATCGGCTTGTTAGAGGCCGGCGAGCAAGCGCGCGCCGATCGATACACTTACCTGCCGCAGATCGGTTTGTACGTGCTGATTACTTGGGGAGTTACGGATTTGATGGCGCCCATCATGACGCGAAAATCCGGCGCGCGACCTGTCGCGACTAATCTAAACCCGATGACTCGTGGATCGCGCGGAGTCCAAATAGACGGCCCACAGGGCCGTGGCTACAAGTTATTCTGCGTCGCTACCGCGGCAGCAATCTTCATTGTCTTAAGCTGGCTCGCGTTTGTGCAGACGTCGTACTGGAAAAATAGCGAGACGCTCTGGAACCACACGCTCGCGATTACGACTAACAACGACGTCGCGCATTATAATTTAGGGCATCTTTTCCTGCAGCGCGGCGACTTCGACAGCGCAATTTCCCACTTCGAGACGGCATTGCAGATTCGCTCTCGCAACAGTGCGGCCCATTACAACGCTGGCGGCGCACTCATCGAGAATAATCTTGCCAGCGTCCTCGCTCGAAAAGGTCGGTTAAATGAGGCGGTCGATCATTATCACAATGCAATGAACTTGCGACCTGGTTATGGCGACCCTTATCTCAACCTTGGCAACATTCTGTTTCAGCAGGGCCACCTGCGTGATGCGATGGCTGAATGGCAAAAGGCGCATACGACTGAAACAAAAGATGCACGCTTCCACACTGTTTTGGCTGACTCGTTTCTAAGGGCCGGCTTACAGAAACACGCAATCGCCGAGTACGAGTATGCAGCGGGAATCGCTCAAGATCCGTTGCCTCGGAACAACCTGGCATGGCTGCTCGCGACGTCCTCTGATGCTTCAATTCGAGATGGTAACCGAGCAGTGGAACTCGCCAAAGAAGCCCTCCGACTTTCCCATGGCAAAGATCCGGGCTATCTACGAACGCTCGCAGCTGCAAGCGCTGAAAGTGGACGTTTCGGCGAGGCGGAAGAAACTGCTCGGCGGGCGTTGCGAGCAGCAGAGTTCCTGCACAACCGCACTTTGGTCAACGCGCTTCGCGATGAAATCGCACTCTACGAGCTCGGGCTTCCATGTCATAAGTAGCAATGGACTCTGAAATGCAATGACCCGAAGTCTTTCGGTAATGGCGGGCACGATTCTCCCGTTGGGCGGCCGCTAGCCGAGACCCAGCCATTCCATCCGACTGCACCTCGCCGCGTCGCCTGCGCAAAGCAAACATTGCCAGACAGTAATGCCACCGATGGTTATTTGGCGTCGGTAACTAAACGCGTTCCAACCCACAAAGCAAAACGGCCGGGCTCTGAGACGAGCCCGGCCGCTGTGAATTTATGGTTATACGTTTAGAATCGCTTCTTTATTCCGACGTACCAGAACCGGCCTTTGATTGTGGCTAACGATTCGTCGTAGCCGTTCTCGAAGCTGCCAGCAACGAACGGTGGGTCTTCATCCGTTACGTTCTGCATGCCAAGGGTGATCGTGGTGTTATTGAGCCACCATTGCCAGTTGCTGCAGCCATACTCGGCTGTCGAGACAGGCACTACGTTTTTCTCTTTGCCGTCCTTCCCAGACCTCACATTCTTCCCACCGTCCTTGGCAAAGCCAGGCACTTCTGCCGGCGCTGGCGGCGGCAGGTTAAATGTGTAGTTCAGGACCAAGTCCAGCGTGGTCAACGCAGCGACTTTGCGAGCGAGCTGTTCATCACCCTTATCACCCAGCGCGCCAGGGCCGCTCCTGGGCTCATTAAGCTTTGTTGATGACGTCAGACTAGCATTGTCATCCTCATACTGACTGGTCCAGTGAACGATCGCGCCCACATCGAGACCAGCAAGCCATGTGTCAGCCGGGCCATCATAGAAGATACTAAAGTTAGCCCGATGCCACGGCAGCGAACTGCTCAGCGCGAAACCCGGCGGCAGGAATTCACCATTGATGCCGATCCGCTTAAATTCGGGGGCCGCTTGAAACTCAGCCCGGGACAACCACGTGCCGTTCACTGTAGTGGTGA
>WNFQ01001455.1_pt1 | contig 16764 bp, 17 predicted proteins | sample 5400171 | NCBI WGS metagenome assembly WNFQ01 (sample SAMN13153356, study PRJNA577476) | soil metagenome | isolation source: 20 cm soil under Madrone tree | place: USA:California | collected 2016-06-14 | reverse complement strand
GATCAACGGTCATGTCACTGTAATCGCCCCACCGATTGCGGGTTTCCAGCTGGCTGCCAGTGCCATCAAAAAGATGTTGTTCACCTGATAAGATGTTCAAAGGATCAGCGGCGAGCCGCCCTGCGTACCGGATTTGCGGGTAAATCGCATTGCTCGACGCGTTAAAGCCGAGCGCAATATTTCCTTGGTTATCCGACGCGATGCTGCCTATCCAGCGCCAGGCATTGTCGGGTTGATAGGTGCTTTCCTGCGAACGTATCCAGCGTCTCCCCAGGGTCCGTTGTAGCTCAAACCAACGTATGCCTGCCACCGAATTGGCGCTCACGGTAAAGTTGTTAAGCAGTGACTCGTGACCATCGGGAAATCGGCGATAAGCGTTGCGGAACATCAGCGTACCGGACAGCGTATCCAGTTGCGACGTTGTGCCCCTCTGGGGCACACACGTCTCGCACAAGCTGATAAAACCTGATCCAGAAATCCTGGCTTCTGGGGTAAACGTGGTGTTGGCCGGTTGATTCCAATCAACGTGAAAAGCCCACACTCGGTAAACAGGGGCCGGCGTTGCTGTTGGAGTTGGTCTTGGAGTTGCGCCGGATAGCGATTCCGCTTTTCGAGGCGGTGGAGTCTCCTCCTCAGGAAATGATATGAAATGGTTTGGGTCGTCCCGTGGTGGCGGAAGGATGCCATCAAGGTGGGAAGGCAGGAAGGGGTTGGCGTTCTCAGTGATGCCTCGAGTTTGAACCGTGGCATTGGGATCGCCTACCAGCATCTTCGCCCGATCGAATACAAAAGCCTGGGGCCCGAGCCACGTTGGTGGTGGCGGCGATGGCGTTGGCGACGTCGTGGGCGTCGGAGTTGGCGTAGGCGTAGCAAACATGTTTCCAGCCATGTAATAGCCATCGGGCCAGACGCCGAATTTCATATAATCGACGAAGCGGTTTGAGAGATGAAAACCGTATCGGTACCACCTACCGGTGGCATCACCAGTCTGCGAAACAGCGATGCACTCATCTTGCGGCAAATCTGCGCCGCTAGGCGTGGCGAACTGTGTAATGATCCAGCGGTCGGCGAGCTGATCATAGAGTACCACTGGATCACCGCTGGGCCCACTCTCGCAGGCGCCGCCAAAGCCAAACCATAATGAATGCATGGTAATCGGGCCTGGCCTCAGCAGTGGTCTGCCTGTAAGCTTATCAAACACCTGAAGGGCATCTATGCTCGCGAGCTCGACGTATTGAGTTTTCCCGACTGCACCACTGGTGTCTGGCGGATAGCTACACCCATCGCACGGCTTGCTAATACCTTGCCAATGCCGAATGGGAGTGGGAACACTCGGCGGCGCCAGCGGCTGCCAGAAGCTGCTTTGAATCACCGGATCCGGACGATCCAGGTGTCTAATGGGTACGCGTGGGTGAACGTGGGCTTCACGCTCCTCCCTTACCTGCAACCGTTCCACGGGCTGATCGCGAAGCGGGCGCGACAGATCGCTGTGTATTGGCCGTATGACCGTCGTTTGGCCTACTTGTTGGGCGGTGGCCTGTTGCTCCTGCTGCCTCGTCGACGCTGTGCTGCCGACATTTGCCTGGGCAGAGACGTCTGAAAACGTGCCAACGCCCAGCAACACGAGAAGGATACTCCCGAACACAATAATTAGTTCAAGTAAAACGTGCAGATTAAAAAAACCGGCTTCGCCGAACCTACCGAGAATTACGAGTGTAGACGTGGACTTCTTTTTCATCGGGTAGAGGCTGCACCAAGCAGCGGTTCAGGGAGGTTTACCATTTGTTCCGGAGCTTTTCCAAGCTGTCACCAATGCTTTTAATTGAAGCTTTATAGCTGGGTCAAGCCTTCAAGGAGCTGTATTCTGCGCAGTTCCCTTGGCTTCATTAGGGGCTGGCAGTTGGTACACCGAGTTTGGTAAGATCCGGACAGTCAGTCAACGCTAGTCGGCAGTTCCTTTCCAGGACGTCAAGCAAAGTCAGCCACGAGGCGCAGATTCGATTTTCAGGAACCAGCCGAGTTCCTTCCGAATCGCGCAACAATCGCCTGGTGCCCTTTTGAAATTTTCCTCGCATTACTTCCCGGTTCCCAATATATGCGTCTCAGGTGATCCCAGATTTCATGGATCAGTGCCGCGGAATTTTGATTTCTTCGTTGCTCGCGCTGGGCTGGGTTCAAGGATCGGATCAATGGATGCAGCTCAATAACACCCACGGATGGAGCATCACTTACCCGGCCTCTTGGGAAGCATATGTCATGCAAGCGCCTGATTCCGGACCAGAATTGTCTGTTCGAGAAAGCGAGAACGTAAATTTCGATGGTCCTAAAAATTGTTATGAACGCAAAGGGCGTTGCGGTCATTTCCAAATCTATTCCGCCAGCACAACTCCGCAGGCTGAGCTAAAGAAATATGTCGATGACGAGACTCAGAATCAGAAGATTATTTCAAAAAAAGCCGGCCAACTCGACGGAATGCCGGCGTACTTCATTAGGCTTCCTGAAGATCAGCGTTTGGTAATCATGAAATCTAAAAGCTTGATATTTCGCATATCGTACGGTCCCAATGATCACAAGCCGACGGACAAAACGCTGGAAGAAATTTTTGATAGAATGATGTCGAGCTTGCAATTCAACAAGTAATTGGTTGCCGGTTTCAGGAGGTTGTTATGAGAAAGATGATTCGTTTAATAATGTTTATGTGTTTAGCGAGTGCAGTGACAAATCTCTACGCTGGTCCATCGGAGAAGGAATTTGAGGGAGAATGGGTGTCGCACAAAGATGTGGATTTTGGAATTCACTTGCAGCAGAAAGGTGATCAATTGACGGGCTATCATTCGGCCGTAACAAAGGACGGAAGTCGTACGGACACGGCGGTCGACGGCGAAGGCCCACCTTCCATTACAGGCACAATCACAGGCGACACCGCGATCGTTGACGTTCACAGCGCTTATTCGGATGCAGTGTTGAAGGTACGCTTGACGCTTCACGACCGCAGTTTGAATTGGAAGGTTCTACAAGTAAAACAGAGTGGAGAACACTACATTCCGGACAAGGCAACTCTATCTAAAGAACATTAGGATCAGAAGAAATGAAAACAAATGCAGTCCGAATACTAACATGTAGCTGGCTCGCTTTTGTCGCGAGCAGCATGGCGGGCGAGTCTGCTGGCGTCGGGGCGGACGAGGCGCTGAGTCGGTTATTAAATGGCGATAAGCGATTTGTCGCTGGGAAATCAGAGGAGCCTACAGGTGCGGCGCTGGTTGAACGTCGCCACGCTCTGGCGAAGGACCAAAAACCATTTGCTGTAATCCTGGGTTGCTCGGATTCTCGCGTACCGCCTGAACTCATTTTTGATGTCACCTTGGGCGATATCTTTGTCGTTCGCACCGCCGGAGAAGTGGTGGATGCGATCGTTTTGGGCAGCCTCGAATACGCAATCGAGCACTTGGGAACAAAATTGATCGTCGTGCTCGGACACGAACGCTGCGGAGCCGTTACCGCCGCTGTTTCAGGAGCAACGGATACAGGAGATATCCCGGATGTCTTGAAAGCCATTTCGCCAGCCGTTGAAGAGACGAAAGGCCAGTCCGGCGATGCAATCGAAAATGCCGTCCGTGCGAATGCTCGCGACATCGCGAGACGCTTGAAGAGCAGCGGCCCCATCATCGCGCCGCGCGTGCAGTCTGGAGAAGTGAAGATCGTCGCTGCGTACTACAGTCTGGATACGGGACAGGTTGAATTGCTCAAATAAGCCGGCGAAAACTAATCCGGTCAGACGCGTTTCTAAAACTCGACTTGCGATTAGAACCGATGATCGCGCTGCCTGGTAGCGATGGACACTCAAACATGGGTTCGAGATCACGAATGACTGATTGCGGAAAGTCTAACCAGATGCCGCGACCCGAACATCGGACCCAGTAGCGTCCCACCTCACATGATCAGACCTTTAACCCGCACGCCGCGAGGTAAAGCAGGGCGTTACAAGCCAATGAAAACTTTGACAATATTTTGGATTTTTGTTTTTGGTTTGATCCTTAGCTCAAGTTCTGCGCTCGGTCAGCACCCGAGTGAAGCCGTCAAGAGAGGGTTTTCAGTGATCGGCGTATGGAGATACCAAGGTGGAGAAGAGAAGGCGATGGAAATACACTTCTTAGCGGACCATAAAGCTATTTTCAAAGGGGGGTATGCATTTTACAACGCGGCAAAGTGGTATTTCAACCCTGCCACCGCAGAGTTAAGATTAATCGTGCCGAAAATGAAACAAGATGATTTTAAGCTGTTCAACCAATGGACTAACACCGGTTTAAAGATTAATCTCAAAGAGAAAACCATCGTTTACACGCTTCGTGACGCAAGACTATGTTTTATGGGCTATTTTTTCGAGAAGGAAAAGAAATAAAGGACAAGGTAGCAGGGTTGCGGCTGGAAGGTGCCTAGCGTGGCTCGGATTTCCTATGCGCGCGTCGCGTGCAGCATCGTAAGTACTCCGCAGGACGTGGAGACAGTGCTTCGGGCAATTCGCAGCCTCGGCTAGCGCGGCTACAGGTTCTCGGTAAGTGCGTCGAGGAATTGGCGCGGCGTGTCGGCTTTTAGCAGAGCCGTTCGTATCGCGTCATCTTTTACCAGTCGCACGAGCGCGCCGACGCAAATCAGATAATCGTTCACGAGCCGTTCCGGCACGCCGATCACAAAAATCAGCCGGGCACGTTGTTGATTTGCGCCCACTGGGATCCCGGCGCGGCTGCGCCCGATGCCGACCACGATTTCATCCACCAAATCGGTTCGCGCATGAGGAAAGGCGACGCCATTTTCCACTGCACTTGGCTGTGCCTGCTCACGTGCCAGGACTTGGTCGAGAAATTTTTGTGCGTCGCAAATCTTTCCATTTTGCGCCAGCAACTGAATGATCTCGCGCAGCGCGTTCGGCAGTTTTCGCGATCGCAGCCGCAGGATCACCTGTTTTTCATCTAATAATTCGGGGAGCACGATAGCCATTGCTGCGGAGAGATTTATTGGATTATCCGGCAAAGCCAGTTATCCAGTTAAGGAGCGCACCGTGGCAACTCAAAATACAGCAGTCGCTCCAAAGGAAGAGAGAACGGTCTCGTTCCAACGGAGCATTTACGACCCTGGCTATGTCAACGCGATGTCGCATTTTTATCGCGGCGAGATGGGACGGATCATGGTTTGGCGGCAGCGGCTGGATGTCACGACCAACTGGGCAATTACGAGCACCACGGCGATTATCACCATCGCTTTCACTACGCGCGAAGTGCCGCACATCATTTTCTTCTTTAACCTCGCCATCGTGTGGGTGCTGCTGTGGATCGAAGCGCGCCGTTACCGTTTTTACGACGCATTCCGCGCGCGCCTCCGGATGCTGGAAGCGCATTTTCTCGTCCCGATGGTGATGGAAAACCGCGAGATGCTTCAGGGCGAATGGAAAAAGCTCGTTTGCGAAGACTTGATCTTGCCTTGCTTCAAGATCACGAAGCTCGAGGCGATCGGGCGCCGGTTGAAACGCAATTACGTGTTCATTTTCATTTTGATCCTGATTGCGTGGTTAACGAAAATATTCTTGCACGCCACCGCGCCGATTAACGATTTCGTGTCGTTTTACCATGCCCTCCGCATCGGGCATATCCCCTCCTGGCTGGTTGCGCTCGTCTTTGCCGGCACGTTTGTCAGCGTGATTGGTATCACGATTTACGTCAGCAAAAGGTCCTCTGGCGAAATCTCCGAGTTCGGCACACACCGTTCCCTGTGGCGGATTTGAATTAGTTGATAGTCGAGAGTTGATGGTTGAGAGATCGACCATGGACGAATCGTCAGCCGATTCCGAGCCCGGCGTTATCAACTCAACTATCAACTTTGGAAAGCTCTGCGAGATCGTCGCGAAGCTGCGGGGGCCCGGAGGCTGCCCATGGGACCGGGAACAAACGCACGAATCGCTGTTGCCTGCTCTGATTGAAGAAGCCTACGAAGTGACGGAGGCCGCGCGCGAGAAAAACGACGCGCATTTTCGCGAGGAACTCGGAGATCTTTTGCTGTTGGTAGTCATGCACGCCGAGATCGCCACCGAAACCGACCGCTTCAACATCGACGACGTCGTTCGCGACATTTCGGAGAAACTGATCCGCCGACATCCGCATGTGTTCGGCACAAGCGACGCGCGCGATTCCGGCGCCGTGCTCAAGCAATGGGAAGCAATCAAACGCGACGAGAAAAAGACCGACTCACATTATCTGGCCAGTTTACCGAAAGCGTTGCCTGCGCTCATGCGTGCGCAAAAAGCGCAATCCAAAGCGGCACGGGTGAATTTCGACTGGACGGACGTGCGCGATGTAGTGGCAAAACTGGAAGAAGAGCTTCGCGAGTTGAACCAAGCAATGGCGTCGGCCGATCCAGCGAGAACCGAAGAAGAGATCGGCGACGTTCTTTTTGCAGTCGTTAATCTGGCCCGGAAATGCAGACTTGACGCGGAAAGCGCGCTGCAGCGGGGTACGGACAAATTTGTGACGCGATTCAATCGATTGGAGGACGAGCTGCAAAGACAGGGCAAGCGACTTTGCGATGTGGATCTTGCGGAGATGGACGCGATTTGGGACGAAATCAAAAAAATGACGAATGACCAATGACGAAGCCCGAATGACTAAAAGCCATGCTGCTGTGCCCTCGTTATTCCTGAGTCCCTTAGTTGGCATTCCTTCGTCAATCGTCATTCGACATTCGTCAGTTACCAGCGATATTTCGCGTCCCGATGAACTTGCTGATCAACCTCTGTCTGGCGCTCTTCGTGCTGGTGTCGGCGCTTATGGTGCTGGTGATCCTGATGCAACGGCCGAAGAGCGAAGGCCTGGGCGCGGCATTTGGTGGTGCCGTCACGGAGAATATTTTTGGCGCACAAACCACTAATGTGCTGGTGAAGTTCACGACGTGGCTGGCCGGCATTTTCTTCGGACTTTGCTTGATGTTGTCGATTCTTTATGCGCATCGGAGCATGGCTGACAGCGCGTTTCGCCGTGAGCTGATGAAAACGCAAGCTGGGACGCAAAATTCGCCTGCACCAAAAGCGGCGCAGACGCCCACAACGTCCCCTGCTACTTCACCAGCCCAAGCTTCGCCGGCTGCCCCTGCGGCGCCGGACTCTGGCGCGGGCGTATTGCCCGAGGGCAGCGCGCGGCCGGCGGCTTCGGCGCCGTTAACGACACAATCCCCAACGAAGCAGTAAACCGGCTTTTCGCCGAAGCGATGGACCGCACGCGCGGTCAGGTTGATTTCATGAAGCGCGTGAAATCAAAACTGCGGTCTTCAGATCATTAAGAGACCCGTATCGTGTTGGTCTTGCCCGAATACTTTGCGGCAGGAATCACGAAAATACAGCATGCGAATCACATTGATGCACAATCCGACAGCCGGCCGCGGCGAGCATGCCAGGCAGGAATTGGTCAGCGCATTGGCCAAAGCAGGACATCAGGTGACTTATCAATCGACCAAAAAGTCCAGTTACAAGAAAGCCTTAAAAAAACCTGCCGACTTGGTTCTTGTTGCCGGCGGAGACGGCACGGTTGGCAAAGTTGGTCGCGAACTAATCGATACCGGCATACCGATGAGCGTTCTCCCACTCGGCACTGCCAATAATCTGGCGCGCAGCCTCGGTTTCATCGGGTCGGCCGACCAAATCATTGCCGGGCTTGAAGGCGGCAAAAAGCGATCATTCGATATCGGCGTTGCTCGAGGGCCGTGGGGCAAACGCTACTTTTTTGAAAGTGTCGGTGGCGGCCTTCTTGCGGATTATCTAAGTAACGCCGGCAAATTCAAAGAAGCCAAAAATCTTTCTGAAGAAGAGGAGATGGCGCGGCATGTCTTGTTGTTGCGACGGCTCTTACACGTGTATCGGGCGCAGAAATGGAAGATCGAGCTAGACGATAAAGACATGTCAGACCGTTATATTCTATGGGAGTCGATGAACATTCGCTCAGCTGGCCCCGCGCTGAATCTCGCCTCGCACGCCGCAACCGAGGACGGCCGATTGGATTTCGTCTGCGCGCGCGAAGAGGATCGCTCACGATCGGTCGACTACCTCGATTCTCGACTTAATGGACGAGAAATTAAATTTCCGTTGCCGTTTCGCAGGTTTCGTAGGTTAAAGGTCACTTACGAAAAGTCAGCGTTTCACTTCGACAGCAAACGTTGGCCGCGCAAAAACCAGAAGATAGAGAGTCCAATCGAAATCGAAATCACGGTGAAACCATCCGCGCTCGTGATCCTGCAACCGCGACTTCCCGAACGGCCCGTGGCGTGATTACCAGCCGTATGCATGCATGTGCGGCAACTGCGTACGAGTCGCGCCGCGCAAAAATCAATATCGACATTTATCGCAACCCTGCTCATGCTGTACTAGCGCGACTGAAAGTTCCAAACTAAGCGAGTTGCCGCCAATTCAAACGGTCACGCTGGTTTGGGCGTGAAATCAATGGCGACCAACGTGACAGAAATGTGAAACCGGCGAGCAATTAGGGCGACGATGAGCTACGAATTACGGCAAGAGGAAAAGTTGGGCGACAATCTTCGCCGGATCTGCTGTAAACAAATCAAGGACGCCGTCGCAGTTGCGAAAGGCGAGGTGGAAACTGACGACACGCCCGTACATCAAATGCGCAAGCATTTGAAGAAGGCGCGCGCAGGTTTGCGATTGGTGCGCAAGGAGATTGGCCGCGGTCTGTTCCGGCAACAAGACCATGCTTTGCGCGATGTCGGACGGCTGACCTCCGAAATCCGAGATGCGGAAGTGCGTTTGCAGACCGTGAGGGAACTCAAAGAGGTGACCCACAAACGTGGGCGCAATTCCTACGGAAAGCTCGAAGGGATGCTGATTTTGGAACTGGAAAATTTCATGGCCGCATTCGCAGAGTGGCAAACACAGGCGGTCCCAACGTTGGAGCAAGCGGCCTCAACAGTTGATTGCTGGACCCTGGGACAGTTTAACTGTAAGGAGCTCCGCTGCGCTGTGCAGGCAAGCTATAAACAGGCGCGAAGGGCGCTCGCTAAAGCAACAGCAAATCCGACCGCCGAAAATTTTCACGCGTTCCGAACCAAGGCAAAAACGCTTTGGTATCACTTACGTATTCTTCGGCCGGTCAATCCGGTCGTGCTAAAGACCTTGAGCGACGACCTGCGTTCGTTAAGTGATCTGCTTGGTCGTGCGCACGACTTGAGTTTCCTCGGCGCAAGGTTGCGGAGCGAACATGGAAAATCGAAATGGCAACGTGAAGGTCACAGGTTGCTCGCCGTTATTGAAGTCAGCCAGGCCGATCTTCAGCGCGGCGCGGCGGAGCTGGCGCAACACTTTTTCGCCGAGCGCCCGCGCGATTTCGGCTGCCGTATCGCCACCTGCCTCCAAGATTGGGATGGTAAGTCCTCGCACTCGCTGGCGGAAGCGCTCGTCACTTAGATTTTCGAGAAAATTTTGGCGGGAAAAGCCAGAGAAGTTTCCCTTCTTCCGCCTCGGGATCGATATCGAGCAGGGCCACGCCGGCTTTGGAAAGTTTGAGCGAAGCGCCGGTCAATCCAGAAATGATATTTGTGAAGTCCGGTTCGTGGCCGACGAGAATCAAAACTTTTGAGTGATGCCGCTTTAGTACCGTTCGCAGCTCGCTCACTCCAAAGCCGGGCGCGAGCAATTCGTCTTCGCGCACCTTGGCCTTGAGGTATTCCGCGGCGATTTTCGCAGTTTGTGATGCACGGGGCAACGGACTGGTCACAATCAAATCCGGTCGCACCTTGAGACGCGCGAGAAACTTCGCGACATCGCGCATTTCTTTTTTACCAAAATCAGTCAGCGGGCGCTCATCGTCCGATTTTTTCCAATCTGGCCAATCGGCCTCGCCATGACGAAGAAAATAGAGTTGCATCCGAAGAATAGTTACAAAGTTAAAAGAGTGACAAGGTTAAAACGGCAGACGATAGCGCTGACGATACTATTTAACATTGCAACCTTTTAACTTTTTAACTGTTTCACATGATCCGCCACTTCGCCCGGCGGGTCCATGGATCGACTTGCCAAAGGCGAACGCCACCAAGAAAAGCGTTTCGGTTGTGTCCCAAGTCAATGCCGTCCGGCAGCTCATCGAACTTCTTCGCGCTGCCGCCGCCAAGAACGACATAATCGGCAATAAACGACTTCTTCAACGAGAGGACAGCGCGAAGCACTTCGCGTTTCCACGCTTTTTCGCCGAGCTGTTTCATTCCTGATTTGCCGAGATAATCCTCGATGATGTGACCGTTGCCGTAAGGCAGATCGCCGAGCTCCAGCGGGAGCACGTTCGTATCCCAAATCAATGTCGATCCCAACCCGGTGCCCAGTCCGAGAAACAACATGCGGCCGCCGCGAAAACTGCCCAATGCCTGCATCGCGGCGTCGTTAATGATGCGGATCGGTTTGCCTAACGCCTTTTCGAGATTGAAGCGTGTCCATCCTGGACCCAAATTTTTGGGTTCGCTCATGATGCGGCCGTTTCGGACTGGCGCTGGAAATCCCATTGAGACGGCGTCAAATTTCCAATCCTGCAGCAGCGGTTTCATCTGGGCCAGCATCTCCCGCGGGGCGAGGTCCGGACCGGATTTGAACTTTCGCTTTTGCGCACGTGAAATCATCAATTTCACGTGCGAGCCGCCGACGTCCATGACGAGAATTTTTTTCTTCACCCCGTGAGATAACCGCGGGTGCGATTGTGTCCCCGATGGTGCGTCGTATTTCACGGGGTGAACGGCTTTTCCGAGGCTGTTGAGGGCGCAGCTGCGTCTTTATGCACGACGGAGATCGGTATCAATTTGTCGGCGCGCTTTTGCTTTTTCGAGCCGGTAAGCTTTTTCATGCGCTCGCGAGACACTTCACGAAATTGCCACTGCGCCTGTCGGCTCGGCTCCGGACCTTCCGGCTGCAATCGACGGTAGGTGCCATTCGGCTGCAGCTCGCGCGCCTTCACGCGATCGTTCAGGACCGTTGGAATCACGTCGTTAATGATCTGATTGCGCAGTGCAGGCGTCTCGATCGGGAACGCGACTTCGATTCGTCGGAAGAAATTTCGCGGCATCCAGTCGCCGCTCGAAAGGTAAACCAAAGGATCTCCAGCGTTTTCGAAATAGTAGATGCGGCTGTGTTCGAGAAAGCGGCCAACAATGCTGATGACGCGAATGTTCTCACTGAGATCGGGAATCTTCGGACGCAGACAACAGATGCCCCGCACGATCAAATCGACAGTTACATCGGCGCATGAAGCTTCATAAAGTCTTTCGATCACCTCATGATCGACCAGCGAGTTCAGTTTTGCGACGATACGCGCCGGTTTTCCGGCGAGCGCGTTATCTCGCTCGCGCTCGATGCATTTGATGAGCCGGCTCTGCATGTCAAACGGCGCGACCATCAATTTTTTCAGGCCGGGATAACCAGCAAGACCGGTGAGCGTGTTAAACACGGTTGCCACTTCCTCGGTCAACTGGGCTTCGCTGGTGAGCAGGCTGAAATCGGTATAAATGCGCGCCGTCCGCGGATGATAATTCCCCGTTCCGAGATGGACATAATGACGGAGTCGGTCCGAATCGCGTCTGACGATGAGCAGCATTTTGCAATGCGTTTTCAAGCCGACCACGCCATAGATCACGTGGGCGCCGGATTCTTCGAGCCGCCGCGCCCATTGGATGTTCGTTGCTTCATCAAATCTCGCGCGAAGTTCAACGATTGCCGTCACCTGTTTGCCTGCATTCGCTGCATCGATCAGCGCCTCAACGATGGGTGAATCACCGCTGGTCCGATAGAGCGTGATCTTGATCGCCAGCACCTGAGGATCAGCTGCAGCTTTTTCGATCAATTCGACGATCTGATCGAAACTGTCGTACGGGTGATGCAAAAGGACGTCCTGACGCCGCAGCACCTCGAAGAAATCCACATGAGGCGGAAGCGCGGGATCGCGCGCCGGCTGAAACGGACGATCCTTAAGTTTCGCAAACGCATCGTTGGCAACCAGAGGCGCGAGATGAGTCATCGTCAGCGGACCATCCAGTTTGTAAGCATCGGCTTCGGTTAAATTGAAGAAGTCGAGGAGCAAGCTGAGAAAATCTTTCGGACAATCAGCTTCGACCTCGAGGCGCACGGCATTACCGCGGCTCGAGCGCCGCAGTTGCTGCTCGATCATACGCAACAGGTTCTCCGCCTCCTCGTCATCGATGTACAGGTCGCTGTTGCGCGTGACACGAAACGCATGCGCGCCATCGAGAATCAAACCGGGAAACAACTCGCCGATGTACTGTTTGATGAGCGATGCGAGGTAAATGTATTCCCACGGCTCGTTCGCGCCGCTGCCGCGCGGCAAAAGGATGAGCCGCGGCACGACTCGCGGCACCTGCACGATCGCGTGCAGTGGCTCGCCCCGCCGGCGCGTCTTTGCTCGTACGAGCAGATTGTGGCTGCGGTTCAAGAGATGCGGGAATGGATGGCTGGCATCTACAGCCAGCGGCGTCAGCATCGGAAAAACTTCCTGTAGAAAATAACGATGCGCCCAGGCGGCACGTTTCGCGGGCAGCTCCGAGATTTCCCGAATGTAAATCCCATTCTTCGCCAGTTCCGGCAGCAATTCATTTTTCCAGAGCGTATATTGCTCGGCGAAGAGTTCGCGTACTGTTTTCTGAATGCGATTGAAAACCTCCGTCGGGCTTAAACCGTCGGGACCAAGTTCGCTCGTCTGGCTTTCAATCTGCTGTTTAATTCCGGCAACACGGATCTCGAAAAACTCGTCGAGGTTCGAGCTGAAGATCGTAAGAAACTTGACCCGCTCGATCAGCGGCTGCCTCTGATCCTGCGCTTCTTCCAGGACCCGCCGGTTGAACTCAAGCCAGCTCAACTCCCGGTTGATGAAATTTTTCGGATCGCCAAAACGCTCATGCGCGCTTTGTACGATCTCTGGAGCGGCGATCGCATTGGTTTCCTCTTCAGTTCGGGCAGCGGCCTGAGCTTCCGGCATCCCTCAAGTATCGACAGTCAGATGCGTATGCGCAATGCGTTCCGTCTCAGGCCGGGGGCGCGACAGTTTGATGCCTGATGTCTTCCGCTGCAGCGGCGTAAACGGCGTCCTCGGCAATGTTGGTAGCGTGATCGCCGACGCGCTCAAGAGCACGGCCGACGAAAATCAGATTCAAGTAGCCGCGCAGTTGCTCAGGATCCTGAGCCATGCGCTCGACGAACTTGTGGCTCACGCTGCGGTTCAATTCATCCAGCGCATCATCGCGCTGAACCACTGCTCGTCCAAGGTCGACATCTTCCCGAACAAAGGCGTCCACGCTATCTCTGAACATCGACATCGCATGCTCGTACATGGGCCTGATCAATTCGACTTCGGGCAACGGCGGGTGCCGATTCAACTTCCGCGCGCGCCGCGCGATCGTGGTTGCTTGATCGGCCATGCGCTCGAGGTTTGACGAAAGTTTCATGGCTGCTACGACACGGCGCAGATCGGATGCGACCGGCTGAAACCGCAACAAAATATCCACACCGTCTTTATCGATTTGTTTCTCCAGTTGATCGATTTCCTCGTCGTCGGCGATCGCGTTGGCACAAAGATTGTCGTTGCGTTCGAACAACCCTTTCATTGCTCGCTCGAGGCTGCGTTCGGTGAGTCCCGACATCATCAGCACATTGTTGCGCAGCGACGAGAGCGCTTCGTCAAATGTGCCGAGGATGTGTTTAGGCGCGATCATAATCAGAATTTCAGTTCTCCATTAACCAAATCGCCCGGTGATATAATCTTCCGTCTGTCTTTCGCCTGGGTTCGTAAAAATTTTTGTCGTCGGTCCAAATTCGACTAGTCGCCCGAGATAAAAGAAAGCGGTGTAATCGGAGATCCGGCCGGCTTGTTGCATGTTGTGGGTGACAGTGACGATGGTGTATTTAGTTTTCAATTCGTAGATCAATTCTTCGATTTTCGCCGTGGCGATCGGATCCAGCGCCGAACAGGGCTCATCCATCAGGAGCACTTCCGGCTCCACTGCAAGCGCGCGGGCTATGCAAAGCCGTTGCTGTTGACCACCGGAAAGACTCGTCCCCGGTTTGTGCAAATCATCTTTCACCTCATCCCAAAGAGCCGCCATGCGAAGCGATTTCTCGAGGCACTCGTTCAGAAATTTCCGGTCACGCACACCGTTTAGCCGCAGGCCGACAATGACATTCTCGCCGATCGACATTGTAGGAAAGGGATTCGACTTTTGGAAAACCATGCCGACCCGGCGTCGAACGATTGCGGGATCGACAGCGCTCGAATAGAGATCCTCTCCCTGAAGCAGCACTGTTCCTTGCACTCGTGTCTTGGGGACAAGCTCGTGCATGCGATTAAGCGCGCGGATGAAAGTCGATTTTCCACAACCGCTCGGTCCGATGATCGCCGTCACGGCATTGGAGGCGATATCGAGCGTCACATCATCGATAGCTCGCTTTTCGCCGTACCAGATTGAGAGATTCTTGACTTGAAACGTGCACGCTGGCACCGACTCTTCTGCAGACGCCAGCTCAGATGGCGCTTCGACGCGCTCTATCACGCTTCGATCAGGTGTTGTCATGGTTAAATTATCCATCTGCACAGACGCTAGACGACGGACGCTGCACGCCCCCGCGTCAGGATTCTAACGATTACGTTAACGCAAAAAACGCCCGTGACGAGCACCAGCGCGCCGGCCCAAGCCTGACGATGCCAGTCGTCATAGGGCGAGATCGCATAGGTAAAAATCTGCAATGGAAGCGCAGCGATCGGTTGGCTAAGGTCGTGATTCCAAAAGCGGTTCCCAAAAGCCGTAAAAAGAAGGGGCGCTGTTTCGCCGCCCACGCGGGCCAACGCGAGCAGAATTCCGGTGATGATTCCCCTGGACGCAGTCTTCATCACAATATGTACGATCGTTTTCCACCGGCTGACTCCGAGCGCGAGCGCCGCCTCGCGATACCCATTCGGCACAAGCAGGACGACTTCTTCTGTGGTGCGCAAGATTAGCGGAATCATGATCAGGCTCAGCGCGAGACCACCGGCATAACCTGAAAAGCCTTTGAAGCGCAACACGACAAGACCATAAACAACTATACCCCAGGTGATTGATGGGATTCCATTGAGCACGTCAGCCAGAAATCGCAGGACTGAATTGATCCGTGCGGAGCCATATTCCGCAAGGTAAACACCGCCCAACACTCCAATTGGAATTCCAATCACTCCGGCAAGCGCAAGCAGTTCCAACGACCCGACAATTGCGTTGGCCATGCCGCCGCCCACCGCTCCCACCGGTGCCGGCAATTTGGTGAAAAAATCCCAATTCACCGAACCGGCGCCATTGACGAGGAGATAAAAAAACACCAGACCCAATGGCGAGATCACAATAACGGCGGAGGCGAAGGCAATCGCGCATGCCAATGCGCTTTTAATTTTGCGCCACGTGTGATGATGTTCTGTTTCGAAGTGCATGGCTATTGCACTGCTCGTGTTGCAGATTTTGTGGCGATGGTCCGCAGAAACATTTGCGCTAGGAGGTTCACCAGGATCGTTATTCCGAATAGGACCAGGCCAATTTCAAACAGCGCTTGGAGATAGATGTCAGTCGTCGCTTCCGTGAACTCATTGGCCAGCACGCTCGCGAGCGTGTAGCCGGGTTGAAACAGGGACGCTGCGATCTGCGGCGTGTTGCCGATCACCATCGTGACCGCCATGGTTTCTCCCAGCGCGCGTCCGAGGCCGAGAATGACTGCGCCGAACAATCCTTTTTTGGCGTAACTCAACACTGCGATCCGGGTCGCTTCCCAGCGGGTGGCTCCGAGCGCGTAGGCCGCTTCGCGCTGTAAGTTCGGAACGCTGCGGAGAATCTCGCGCGAGATGGACGTAATGATCGGAAGAATCATGACCGCGATGATGATTCCACCCGCAAGCATACTAGGGCCGTACATCGGCCCGGTGAAAAATGGCGTCCACCCAAGGAAGCGCTTGAGCCACGGAAACGGATAATCGCGCAGCCACGGGATCATTACGAAAATTCCCCATAACCCAAGGATTACACTCGGGATTGCCGCGAGCATTTCGATAAGTGATACGAGTGGTTGCCGAATCCAGAGCGGCGCGAGCTCTGTCAGATAGGCTGCCGTTGCGATGCTCAATGGAACCGCAATCAGAAGCGCGATGAGCGAAGAAACCAGCGTCCCGTAGATAAACGGCAGAGCGCCGAACTGCTCTGCCACCGGGTCCCACGTTGAGGTTGTGAGAAAATGGAACCCGAACTTCCTAATCGCCAGGGAAGATCCCTGCCAGAGTTGCCAGCCAATCAAAATGATCAGCACAACCACGACCAGCGCCATCGCTAGCGTAAGCCACTCGAATGCCTTGTCCCCAAGCCGTGATGGCCGAGCCATCCTCGCTTGCGTCGAGCGGTCTTCCACCGTTATCGATGCAGCCATAGCCATGTGATTTACTGAACGATTAGCAACCGCAAACGGTTGTCGTACACCCTTGGTTACGATTTGATCTCGTCGATTCGCTTCAGAACGCGTTGTTGAATCTCATCCGGTAGCGGCGCGTAGTTTAAGTCTGTGGCCATTCCTTCTCCCGTCGTAAGTGCCCATTTCAGAAATTCAACCAGCTTTTTGCCTTTTGCTGGGTCCTTCTGTTGCTCATAAACGAGCAACCACGTAGCACCGGCAATTGGGTACGCATCGCTACCCGGCGCGTTCGTCATCGAAAAACGGAA
>WNFQ01002463.1_pt1 | contig 16765 bp, 15 predicted proteins | sample 5400171 | NCBI WGS metagenome assembly WNFQ01 (sample SAMN13153356, study PRJNA577476) | soil metagenome | isolation source: 20 cm soil under Madrone tree | place: USA:California | collected 2016-06-14 | reverse complement strand
TTACTTGCCGCGATAAACGCAGCGGGCGGTTGGTGTTTCGTGCACTACGATCTCGCAGAGGCCGGGACATTGAGATTCCAATTTTTTCCACAACCATTCTGCCATGTTTTCAATTGTGGGATTTTCCAATCCTTTGATGTCGTTGAGATACGCGTGATCCAGCATCTTCAGGAGCGGTTTCATCGCCGCGCTGATGTTCGCGTGGTCGTAAACCCAGCCGACTTTTGGATCGACATCGCCTTCGATTGAAACTTCGACCTTGAAACTGTGCCCATGTAACCCGCGGCATTTGTGTCCTTCCGGCACATTGGGCAAAGTCTGCGCTGCTTCGAAAGTGAAATCTTTCGTCAACCGCGCGCGCATGATTGGAAAAATACCATTGCTTTACTCGCGTTGTCATCCCCGAACGAAGTGAGGGACCTCCCATAAACTCGGAAGATCCCTCAGCTACCTTGCGTCACCGATCACCATTGTGAGATCCTTCGCTCCGCTCGGAATGACCGCAGAGGTGGTGCGTGCATCCTTCAGACTCCACGTTGCGTCGGGCTCCAAATGAATTTGTGCATCTGAAGTTGAAAGCGGACGTTCAGCTTGTCCGCCAAAATCCATTCGACGATCTGCCGAGGGTCGATCCTTCCGAAAATTGGCGAGAACAGAACGGCCTTGCAGCGGGACGGAAGATCGTAGTGCTGCACTTTGTCTCGCGACCATTCGTAATCCTCACGGGAGCCCATTACAAATTTCACTTCGTCGCGCAGGGTGAGATGGTCAATGTTCGACCAAAGATTTTTGGCCGCTTCGCCGCTGCCGGGCGTTTTCAAGTCCATGATCCGATGGACGCGCGGATCGACTTTCGAGACATCGTGCGCGCCGCTAGTTTCGAGAAGGACTGTGTAGCCGGAATCACACAACATTGACATCAACGGCAGCACATTCTTCTGCAACAACGGTTCGCCGCCGGTGATCTCGACCAAAGGACAGCGAAATGCCGCCACAGCTTCAAAAATTTGTTTCAGACTTTGCTTTTTTCCTTCGTAAAATGCGTACTCCGTGTCGCAGTAGTTGCACCGGAGATCGCAAAAGGTCAGCCGTAAAAAGACGCACGGCCGCCCCGCCCAGGTGCTCTCACCCTGAATCGAGTGATAAATCTCGTTAATCGTTAACGCCTTTTCCTGCTCCGGCATTCGTTGGAAAGTTGAAGGATTCGCCAATCGCTAAAACTTCTTACGCGAACAACCGCAACGCAAGTTTGCCACGAACAACGGTCATTCAGAGACCATTAAAGCCGACGCGATGGCACGGAAATCGTAGGTCTTGCTCGATTCAATTTGATGAGATTTTTTAATTGACGGGTTTATGGCGCCAATCTAGTCTCGCGGCCATGCGCACCGGTTTCGCCTTAACCATGTACCGTTCCGCTGCATTTCCAAACCGTACCGCCCGCGGGATGCCCCGCCGGCCCGTACGCCCACAAATCCTTGGCTTGGTGGCGGGAATTTTCTTTGCGACTCTTCTTGCTGCGCAGGCACAGGAATCAATTGAGCCGGACATATTACCCTCGCTAGCGGAGCCGCCGGCCGCTCCAGCGAAATCGTCGCCCTCCACGTCGACAGAGCCATTGCCCGCTTTACCTCAATCGTTACCCTCCGCTCCGTCGGAGCCTTTGCCCTCGTCATCGGCATCGTTGCCTTCTTCGGCAGAAGCGTTTCCATCTACAACCGAGCCGTTGTCTTCTTCGATCAACTACACCACGGCGGCAACAACCGTTGTTCCGGCCCCGATGCCGGCTGGTCCGAACGGCGTGGTGAACGTATTTCCAGGCGCGGAAACAGTTTATTCAGGTGAGGCGAGTCGCTTTCACTACGTACTGGGACTGACAGTGCGAGGTGTGTGGGATGACAACATCTTCATCAGTCACACACATCGGGTCTCAGACTATTTTTTTGCGATTGAACCTTACATAAGCCTTGGAGTCGGCGACATGGAGGGGCGCAACAAGAGCTATCTCCGGTTGGATTACATGCCCAGCGTTATTTTGTACACCGATCACTCCAACCAGGACGGATTTAACCAACTGATTCACCTCGAAGGTGGGTATAGCTCTGGGCGGTGGACGTTGCGTGCTACTGAGGACATCGCGCTACTCGATTCGGCAAACCTCAACAGCTTCGTCGATACGACCGGGTTGTGGGCAAACACAGACGCGAGCGCGCCCACACGGATCAACATCTTCTACACCCGCTTGGTGGCAGATTATCAGCTGACCGGGAAAGTGTACCTGCAGGGTGAGTTTGATTCCTGGATTTACAACTATCCCAATCACATCAGTTCCTACACGATCGCTGGCGGACTGTATATTTACTACCAATGGCTGCCAAAGGTGTCAGTCGGCATTGGCGGCACCTTCGGGTACGAGTGGGTTGATGATCCGACGGCAAACCAACCTTTCGAACAGGTGAACGTGCGCCTCAATTACCAGGTGACGAACAAATTTTTCTTGTATGCTTCGGCGGGCGCTGAGTTCCGCCAGTTCGATGGCAACCGGGGTGACTACGTCTCACCGGTGTTTGAAGTCGGATCGATTTGGTATCCCTGCAGCGGTACCACTCTCACGCTGGCGGCTGGCCGGCGGGTGTACAGTTCTGGGTATTTGCCTGACCAGGATTTCGGGGCCACGTACGTTGTGGGCCGGTTTCAGCAGCGTGTGTTCCATCGCGTTTACCTGGGTTTAACGGCCGGCTATGAAAACGACAATTATATTGCGACAGATCGGGACGTTAGTGCAGATCGTAACGACGATTACTGGTTTATCGAACCGTCCGTTGACGTGCTGATTACCCGGTGGCTGAGTGCTGGCGCCTATTACTTGCACCGCGAGGACATCAGCTCAGACGCTTTTTTCAGTTGGTATGATAATCAGGTGGGCGTTAGGGCTACGCTCAGGTTCTAGGCGGGATTTGAACCATTTAACAGGTGGGACACCAGGGCGGTGGTTTGCGATTGCGTTCGCTTTGTACCTGGCTCCCGTTTTCCTGTCGGCGCAAACAATGCCGGCCCCAGCCACGTCGAAGCCCGCGGGTGGCACTTCACAACAAGCGGCTGGTTCGGCAGCTGCGCCGAATTTCGGCGCCAGCGTACCCACTGGTTACGTTTTGCGTGCGAGCGATCAGGTGTCGGTTGAGGTTTTTGGCGAAGACGATCTGCGCACGAACGGCAGACTGAACCCCGAGGGCAACATCAGCGTGCCATTGCTTGGATCAGTGCATTTGGCGGGCCTGACTCTAACCCAGGCAGCGTCAAAGCTGACCGAATCGTATGGGCGGGATTATCTGGTCAATCCGAAGGTAAATGTCATGCTCCTCAGCTACGTAAGGCAGCGCTTTTCGATCTTGGGTCAGGTCAATCGGCCCAGCAATTACGAAATGCCAGAGGGCAGTCCCGACGGGATTGATCTACTCGAGGCGATCGCCATGGCCGGCGGATACACGCGCATCGCTGCTCCGGAAAGAATCACGGTGCGACGACATAATCCGAATGGCGATCAGATTTTCAAGGTGAATGCGAAGCGTTTTACGAAGGGAACCGGCGGGGGCTTTCTTGTCCTGCCAGGCGATACCATCACTGTTGGCGAAAGTATTTTCTAGCTGAAATTTTTTTGCCCTGGCCTTTGCGAGCGCCCTTCTTGGTGTAAGCTTTCAGCTAACATTTTGCCGTGATTGATCCTGCCCAATCCGTAACCGGAACGACCGTTCCACCGAATTCCGATAGACCGGGCGTCCCTGTGACCGGCCAGTACGCTGAAGGACTACAGATGTTTGATTTTCGTCGCTACTGGCATTCTTTCCTCGAGCGCATCTGGATCGTCGCAATTTGCGTTCTTGCCGGCTTTTTTCTAGCACTGGGGTACCTGGCGCGAACCCCCAAGGTTTACCAGGGTCGCACAGTGCTCGAAATACAGCTTGAGGAACCGGTTCTTGTTCCTACGACAGATGCTGCGATGCGCATGCGCTCAGCTTTTCTGGCCAGTCAAGAGGCACTGCGAACAATCGAACAAAATCTGACTAACCAAACTCTTCTTTCCCGAGTCGTGCGGTCCGAAGGTCTAGCGGACGACGGTGGACGAGCGCTTCTGGGTCAGAGCATCGTGGGTGATAAGAGTCCAAGCTCGACCCAGCGCAATGATTCGTCGCAGGCTGGCAACCCTTCGCAGAGCGCGAGTGGAGTCATACCATTTACGCCGCTCGAGGAAGGGCTAGGCCGGGCAATGGTTGGAATGGTGAAAGCGACAATTCGCCGCGGCACACGCTTGATTGATTTGTACGCGACGCACCGCGATCCAGCTATGGCGCAGCGCCTGGCCGAAGCAGTCGGTCGCGAGTACATCCGCGACTCAATCGAACGACGCTCTTCGTTTAGCGAGGAGGCCCTGCGTTATTTGTTTCAAGAAGAAGGACGACTGAAGCGGAACCTGCAAAAAAGTGAGGCGGCCGTAGCTGAATACAAGGCGAACAATCCGGACGCATTGCAGCTTGGCGGCGGCACGGCCGCAACGGGCTCACAGACGGGAGCTGGCGCCGGCGCCGGCGGATCTCGAGGCGGCCTTGTGGAGGACAATCTGCAGGACTTGAATGGCAAATTGACGACAACCAAGGCCGACCAGCTTCGATTGGAAGGTGAACTCCAACAGGTCCAACAAGCCGGCAATAGCGTCGAAGCGTTGCTCACGATCCCGAGTATTGCTACCGCCGCATTGGTAAACGAAGCGCGGCACACGGTTACGCAGCTGGAAGCGCAAATCACCACTTATGCCCTGCGATACAAGGACAAACATCCCAGAATGATCGCTGCGAAGGCCGCGCTCGCGGAGGCAAAGGACAAGCTTCGTACAGCGGTGTTAGCGCAACCTCCCATCCTTCATAACGCTATCGAACAAGTCAAGGCCACACAGGCCAGCTTGCAACAAGCCTTACAAGACCAGAAAGGGGTTGCAGTTAACCTTAACCGGACAGCGATCGGTTATCAGGAGTTAGCGCGACAAGCGGAAACCGATCGCGCACTATATGAAGGCGTCCTTCGCCAGATAAAAGACACAAATTTAACAAAAGACCTGAAGCTGAATGCAGTCAGCGTGATTGAGCACTCGCCGCTTCCAGGTTCACCTGTCAGTCCTCGTCCCACAAAAACGATCGTTCTGGGTCTGCTTGCTGGGCTGGCGGCCGGCCTTGCCTTCGTTTTTGGCGCCGATGCGCTGGATCGCTCGATTAAAACTGTTGACCAGGCGGAAACCACTCTGGGATTGCCTGTTTTCGCAGCGGTTCCGGACACTACAGACGAAGGGCCCGTTGGGCGCATAAGACGGCGCAGCAAAGCTCTTGGAAGTTCGAATTATCGCGTAGTAGTTGAAACTCCTGAAAGTCCTGCGGCCGAAGCCTTCCGAAATTTGCGCGCAGCGCTTTCGCTTCTGGGGCCAGAAGCTGAACGTAAGGTTTCGCTTTTCACCAGTGCTTTGCCTGGCGAAGGAAAAAGTTTTACCAGCGCTAATTACTCGCTTGCGCTGGCCCAGCAAGGTTATCGCGTGCTTCTGATCGATGGCGACCTGCGCCGGCCGAACATGCACAAAATTTTCCGCTTTCCAGATGCCAACGTAAAAAATAATTCTGAGAAGAGCACCGCGCCTGGAGTTACTGATTGTCTGGTCGGTGAAACTGACGTAACCTCGGCAGCGCGCGAGATTCCCCCTGGGGAGTTCCAGTTCGTCGACGAGAATATTGCCCTAACAGGTAACATTCTCACGGCCGCAGGAGGTCAACTGTTCGTTCTCGCAGGTGGACGACGCGCGCCCAATCCGGCTGAGATCCTTGCCGGACCATTGTTTGGCCAGCTAATCATCGAGGCCGCGAAGCTTTTTGATCGAGTGGTTATCGATAGTGCACCGATTCTCGCAGTCAGCGACACCCTCCTGATGACTCCGCATGCTCAGACGGTTTGCATCGTCGTGCGAGCGGCCAAAACGCCGCGTCCAGCCGTCCGGCGCGCAATATCGTTGCTGGCAAAATCCGGAATTCGCCCGGGCGGCCTCGTCCTGAATCGACTGCGGCGAAGCCGCGGTGTTGGCTATTACTATTACTATGCTTCGCATGATTACGGTAAGGAAGAAGGAGCGTATTCTCGCAGCTATCGTCGCGGCTACAGTCGACAGTCGAAAAGCGACCACGAAGGCAACGGAGCGTAGCTAACGGTTCCGTGCCGGACGCTCAACAGCATGTCCTAAGAGTTCAAAACGACACGCGCGTCGCTCAGACATCATTGACAGCAGGCGACACGGCTCACCCGTAGGAACCGAGTTAGCCACGACCCATTACGTCCGTTTGGTCTTAAACCGCTGACTTCTGACCAACGAAGTTTCTCCTGTGCGCCGTGAATTTCTCGCGCCACATGGTGCTTCCCCAGCAAAGACCGAGATAGGTAGCGACGTATAACTGGATCGATTCGATTTGAAGCGGAAAATCGACCAGCGCGTGCAGCGCCACACCTATAAGGGCGATAATAACCAGGGGCTGCATTACGCGTCTGCGCGGCGTCCAGTCTCGCCTGGCCACCTTGTTATAACTAAAAATCCCGACTGCGATTCCTCCGAAGAAAAGTAAACACCACAGGCCGCTTCCTAGCCATCCCCATTCCAGCAATGTCTGAAAATAGTCCTCATGCAAAAATCGCCACGTCCCCGGAGCTTCGTTAGCCGACCCAATGTTGTAGGTTGGAAATACAACGCGAAAGGTTCCTGGGCCAAATCCGAAAAATCCTACATCCGGCAGTGCGCCCATTGCTACACGACAAGCTCGCCAGCGCGCATCGGATGCAATCCTTTGGCCCTCAGATTGCCAGCGATTAAGCGGTTGCTCCAAATGAGTCGATTGCGCTAAGGCAACCATTGCCAAAACAATCGCGAGAACGCCCGCGATCGCGACACTCTTCCGTCCGCCCGATAAGGTTCGAAGAATGGCCGGTCCGAACTGCACACAGATCACGAGCACCAGGAGAAGCGCGACTACTTGAGCCGTACGCGAAGTATTCGCGAGCACTCCGGCAACCGTGACAATAAGAATGATGGTCCAAATTGCGCGCATGCCCGAACGGCGACGGCTGCTAAACGCCCGGATAACAAGACCGGCACTCAACGGCCACACCAGGTTCAAAAATGCGCCAGCGTTGCCGTGGTAATAATACGTCGCAAAAAAAGTGCTGATTCGCAGATCCAGCCGCGACGGGGGCGTTTGCCAGAAAATCATCTGCGCTCCGGTGGCTTTCTGAAGCAAACCTAGGAAAGCTATTGACCCGCCGGCAACACCAATCACGTACCACAACCGCAGCAACCATCGGTCACTCTGCGAAAGATCGGCTACAAACCACATCACCCCGAGCAGCAGCGCGCCTCGAATCATCCACGCACCGCTAATCGCGTAATCAACGGAGCCGCTCAAAGGCGGCGCGAAGTTGCGCAGCGGCACGAATACGAAAAAATCCGAGTCGTAGATCGATTTGGCGTTGAAGACCATCCATCCCCCGAGGCAGACCAAAGCGCCTGTCAAAAATACCAGAAGCTTTGGAAAGCGCGGTCTCCGGCCACTAACGAGTAATTCAACAATCCAAAGAACCAGCGCAGCCAGCAAGATCCAGTCGGTTACTTGAATGCTCGCGGAAGTTGTTGCGCCATATGCCCAGGGCGCATAGATGAGGGCGGCAAAAAAAATCCAGCGACATGCGACGCGAAAGATACGAGAGATCACGGATGAGAAGTCAGAGACAGTTGGCGCCGAATTCGTTTCCTTCAATGCGCCAGAGTATCAAAACCGGCCCGCCCAAGCCAGCAACAACTCATCACGAATAACCAATAACCGTTGAGCTCAGCTCAACGTCCTTTGCCAAACAGCATCGTATAGAACGTTTTCAACACAATCATTGCGTCCAGCTTTAGCGAGTAATGCCGGATGTAGTAGAGGTCGTACTTTAGTTTCTCCACGGCGTCCTCGTCACTCTCGCCGTACGGGTAATTCACTTGCGCCCACCCCGTGATGCCCGGTTTCACCAGATGCCGGAAATGATAAAATGGGATCGTTTGCTCATAGCGCTCGGCGCACTTGCTCCACTCCGGGCGTGGACCAATCAAGCTGATATCTCCCTTGAACGCGTTCCAAAGTTGCGGCAGCTCATCGAGCCGGAGTTTTCGCAGCCAACGCCCCACAGACGTCACGCGACGATCATCTTTGCGCGTGTAAATGTCCTCGTCCGCATGATCTGAGCGCCGGCGCATGGTTCGGAATTTGAAAAGAATGAACCGTTTGCCGTCACGGCCTACTCGTTCCTGCCGGAAGAAAATCGGACTGCCGTCCTCTATCCATATGAATAGAGGGACAAGAACGAAGAGCGGAAGACATAAAACTAACGCTGTTGCCGAGGTAACGACATCGAACAGCCGCTTGAGATAATGGTAAGGAGAAATTCGAGCCAGTTGGAAACCAGTCTGGAGCGGCCAAAATGGGTCGACAATACCCAGCGGCAGATACCGCCAATGAGTTTCGTAAAACGATTCGAGCGTATAAACGCGGGTTTCCTGAAATTGCGCGTGCACGAGGCGCTCCAGCAATTTCGTGTTAAGTGAACTCGCTCGCTCAGCGAGAATGATGCCGCTATAACCCTTGCCGGGATTGTTCAATTTCGACGCGAGGTTTCCCTGGATAACTGGTGATCCTTCGCCGGCGATTGGCTGGCCAACCCGCTCCTCGTTTACGTCGACGAACTCAAGCGGCTGTCCGTTTGACGAGTTTCTATAGGCTTCGTAAAAACGAGCTGCGGCAGCCCCACTACCGATCACGAGGAACGACCGGCCGGCGCTGCTCGTAACCACGTATTGGCGAATCCACCGCCGATAGGTCAGCGATAGCGGAAGAAAAATTGCAAAACTCAACAGGAGCACGCCGCGGCTAGGCTTCATCGTCTGATCAAATGTCGCCGCGGAATAAATCAGCATTGCACTAACCACTGCTGCCGCAATGATGGCGAGAATGTGTTCGGCGGCGTAACCGAGAGTAAGCTTCTCCACAGTCCGATCGTAGCCGCCGACAAAGTACAGCGCTGCCACGATCACGCCGAGCTGAATCAGATTGATGATGAAGAATTGAAACGGCGTGGCGTAAAATGCGTCGTACCTAAACCACCCTGCAATTCGGTAGATGGCGAGCCAGCTCACAACATCCAAAAAAAGGTAGAGCCCAGCCGCCGACCATTCGTGCCGGAGAAGACGCGACCACAGACCGGCGCGGCTGGCGGCGCTGTCGCCCTCGCCCCCACGCCTTGATTCCTCTGGGAACCCAAGCATGTGTCGCGGGATAGCCCGGGATTCTTCGCTGCTCGCCATGGAGGCGGCAATTATAGCCGACTCGCTCTGAAGTGAAAGATTACTTTCTTTTGGTGATTCCTATCGTGGCCGATTGCCGCCGCTCCCGACCCCATCCTCCTCAAGCCTGTCGAGCGCAATGTGATCGCTCCGGCGGCAGCCTTGATTTCAACCCGGCGGCCAACCGTATTTGATTTGGCAACTCGTTGAGGACAACACATTCCACCGCTACCGTTCTCCGCAGTGGAGAGCTCCGTGTCATGAGATTGCTGGCGACTTTTTATCGGTCGTCCGTTGGAAAAAAAATGATCGTCGCGATTACCGGCATCATTTTGATTCTTTTCGTGATCGGACATCTGCTCGGCAACCTGCAGATTTTTATTGGACCAGATTGGATTAATGGTTACTCGGAGCACCTCCGGGATCTCGGTCCGCTGTTGTGGGCAATTCGCTTGTTCCTGCTTGCCGCGGTCATTATTCACATCTGGCTGACGATCCAACTGGCAGTTGAGAATCGGCGTGCCCGGCCGGAGGCCTACATCGACAGGCGCTACGTCAAAGCAACGTTCGCGTCACGTCACATGCTATTGAGCGGTCTCATCGTGCTGGCTTTTATCATTTATCATGTTGCCCATTTCACAGTGCGAGTAACTGATCGTCGGTTTGCATTGCTCAAGCACGATCCGCTCGGGCACTATGACGTGTATTCGATGATGGTTTATGGTTTCCAAAATTATTTTGTATCCGCCTTTTACGTGCTCGGTCTGTTTCTGCTCGCGCTCCATTTAAGCCACGGATCGTCGAGCTTTTTTCAATCACTGGGATTGAACGACAAGAAACTGACGCCACGTCTTGCGCTCGGCGGGCGAATCTTCGCATGGCTGCTCTTTGCCGGTTATACCTCCATCCCGGTTGCCATCCTGCTTGGAATCATCAAGCCCACGCAACACCTATGATTGGGACGTTGGATCCAAAAATTCCACCAGGGCCGCTCGCCCAAAAATGGCGCAATCATCGTGATCATTCGCGCCTGGTGAGTCCAAATAACCGGCGAAAATTTGAGATCATCGTGGTGGGCAGCGGTCTGGCCGGTGGATCGGCGGCGGCCACTTTGGGCGAGCTGGGGTATCGAGTGAAATGCTTTTGCTTCCAGGATTCGGCGCGGCGCGCACACTCAATTGCAGCCCAGGGCGGGATCAATGCCGCTAAAAATTATCAGAACGACGGGGACAGCGTTTATCGATTGTTCCATGACACAATAAAGGGCGGCGATTTTCGAGCCCGCGAGGCGAACGTTTATCGTCTCGCAGAAGTCAGTAACAACATCATTGATCAATGCATTGCGCAGGGTGTGCCGTTCGCGCGCGAATACGGCGGCTTGCTGGCGAATCGCTCCTTCGGCGGCGCGCAGGTTTCAAGGACCTTTTACGCTCGTGGACAAACGGGCCAGCAGCTTTTGCTGGGTTGTTATCAGGCGCTATGCCGGCAAATCGCCGCAGGCACCGTGCGGATGTTTCCACAGACCGAGATGCTGGATCTGGTGATCGTTGATGGACAGGCGAAGGGAATCATTACGCGTAGTCTGCGCACAGGAAAAATCGATAGCTACGCGGCGGACGCCGTCGTGCTCGCCACGGGCGGCTACGGAAACGTGTTTTATCTCTCGACCAACGCACGCGGCTGCAATGTCACAGCCACTTATCGTGCTTACAAAAGAGGCGCAATGTTTGCCAATCCATCCTTTACCCAGATTCATCCCACGTGCATTCCAGTCAGTGGCGAACATCAATCCAAGCTCACGCTGATGTCCGAGTCGTTGCGAAATGATGGACGGGTTTGGGTACCGAAACGGAAGGAGGATCGCGACAAGCCGCCTGGCGAAATCCCGGAACAAGATCGCGATTATTATCTCGAACGAAAATATCCAAGCTACGGCAACCTGGCGCCGCGGGATATTGCTTCACGCGCAGCGAAGGAAGTTTGCGATGAGGGCCGCGGCGTAGGCCCAGGTGGGCGCGGCGTCTACCTCGATTTTGCCGATGCGATCAAGCGCCTGGGCGAAAACATAATTCGCGAGCGCTACGGAAATTTGTTTGAAGTCTACGAAAAGATCACCGGCGAAAACGCATACAAAGTGCCCATGCGAATTTACCCTGCTGTCCATTACACAATGGGCGGTCTTTGGGTCGATTACGATCTGATGAGCAATTTGCCCGGTTTGTTTGTGATCGGCGAAGCCAATTTTTCCGATCACGGCGCGAACCGACTCGGAGCCAGCGCGCTTATGCAAGGTTTGGCTGACGGTTATTTCATTTTGCCCAACACGCTGCCTAATTATCTCGCTAGCCAGATGGGAAAACGGCCCTCGCCGGATGCTCCTGAGTTCCGGGACACGGAGAAAGATGTCCGCGCCAGGATCGAAAAACTCCTGAACGTAAATGGCACGCGTTCGCTCGATTCGTTCCACCGCGAGCTCGGCCTGCTTCTCTGGGACAAATGCGGAATGTCACGGCACGAAAAAGGATTACGCGAAGCGCTCCAAAAAATTCCGAAACTGCGAGAAGAATTCTGGCACGGTGTCCGCGTGCTCGGAAGCGAGCAGGACTACAATCAAGCTTTGGAACGCGCGGGACGCGTCGCTGATTTTCTGGAATTCGCTGAGTTGATGTGCATGGACGCGCTGGAGCGCGATGAATCCGCCGGCGCGCATTTCCGACAGGAACATCAAACGCCCGATGGCGAGGCGCTGCGCGACGATGAAAATCATGCAGCAGTGTTTGCGTGGGAATTCCAGGGCGACGGCCAACGGCCAAAACTGCATCGCGAGCCGCTACATTTCGAGACCGTGCATTTAACGCAGAGAAGCTACAAGTGAAGTTGAGAGTCTTTAGTTGAGAGTTGAGAGAAAAAAACATGTTCAATTTCGAAAAATTAGATGTTTGGCAAAAGGCGGTCGACTTCGCTGATCTCATTTACAAGAAAACGCGAGTGTTCCCGGCGGAAGAGCGGTTTGGCTTAACGAATCACCTGCGGAGAGCGTCGGTTTCCATTTCATCGAACATCGCTGAAGATTCGTCCCGCTCGTCAAAAAATGACTTTGCACGATTTGCGGAAATCGCTGCTGGGTCAGTCTTTGAAACGGTCTCGCAAGCTTTCATTGCTCGGCGTCAGAGCTTTTTGAGTAAAGATCAGTTTCGGGAAACCTATGCCCATGCAGAAGAGTTGAGCCGCATGTTAAGTGGCTTATGAAAGTCCTTACTCTCAACTCTCAACTATGAACTTTCTGTTGAGAATCTGGCGTCAGAAGAACCGCCAAAGCCCCGGCAAACTTGTCGATTACCAGGTCCGCGATATCTCGCCGAACACGTCGTTTCTCGAAATGCTCGACATCCTCAACGAACAGTTGCTTGATCGAGGCGAGGAACCGATTGCCTTTGACTCCGATTGCCGCGAAGGCATTTGCGGCACGTGCTCACTCACGGTCAATGGCGAAGCTCACGGTCCCGATCATCCCGGCGCTGTGTGCGAGCTTTACATGCGAAAATTTCGCGACGGCGCCACGATCACAGTCGAGCCGTTCCGCGTCAGCGCTTTCCCGATCGTTAAAGATCTCGTGGTCGACCGAAGCGGGCTCGACCGAATTGTGGAAGCTGGTGGATTCATCACCGCTCGCGCCGGGTCCGCTCCGGAAGCCAACTCCATCCTGATTCCGAAGCATGACGCCGACATTGCGATGGAAGCCGCAGCATGCATCGGGTGCGGCGCTTGCGCGGCGGCGTGTCCAAACGGGTCAGCTGTCGCGTTCTGAAAATGGTAAGCGTGATGGATGCCGAAGGATTCGGCAATTGCACAAATACCTACGAATGCGAAGCAGTTTGTCCGGCCGAGATCAGCGCCAGTTTCATTGCGAAACTGAATCGCGAGTACGCGCGCGCTCAATTCCGCAAAGGCTTGGGCGAATAAGGTAGGGGCGATTGACCTCAATCGCCCGGGCGGTTCGGTGAACCGCCCCTACCTAAGGATCAGAGTGTTTCGCACGCGCAGGTCCATAATTCCGGATCCAGCGCGGCCTTCGCGCGTTTAGCTAACTGACGAGCATCCGCCCTTTCGCGCATCACCGCGAACACGGTTGACCCGGAGCCCGACATTAGCGCCGCTCTCACTTCCGGTTGTTCGAGTAGCCACACCTTCAGTTGCGCGAGAAACACAAATTTCTCAAAGACGGAACGCTCGAGATCATTGACGAAAATCCGCCCAGCGAATTCTTGAGCTGCGTAAGAGACGCCTGGAATTTCTCGCGCGCCGCGCCAGCGCTGATATGCCCACGCTGTAGACACGCCGAACTGAGGTTTAAGAAGCAAAATGAACAATGGTTTGCGCAATTTGATTGGGCTCACCAGTTCGCCGCGACCTCGGCAAATTGCGGCAGATTGAAAATTGAAGAATGGAACGTCCGATCCGATGCCCTCCGCCATTTTTGCCAGCGCTTCGCGCGTCAATTTCGCCTCGAAAAGTTCGTTGAGCGCCATCAGAGTGGAAGCCGCGTCACTGCTTCCGCCACCCAGACCCGCACCGTGTGGGATCTTTTTTTTGAGTTCGATCACGACGCCACTCTTGATTTTAATCTTCTTCAAGAAGGCTCTCGCTGCGCGCACAGCGAGATTGTCATCGCCCTGCGGGACCGATGGATCATTGCAGCGAAATTCGATCCCCTGTTTGCTCGTGCGCCTCTCGATTTTGAGCTCGTCGTAAAGCGAAATCGGCGCAATGAACGTTTCAATCTCATGAAACTCGTCGCTGCGCGGGCCGAGAATTTTCAGTGATAAATTGATCTTCGCAGGCGCGAGGACTTGCATATAACGTCATGTCGAGCGTAGTCGAGACATCCCGTGTTGCCAGCCAAAGCTAACGCTGCGGGGTTCCTCGACTCCGTTCCGAATGACATGGATAAGGAACATAGACTTCCAGTCTGTGCGCCCACCGGGTTTGCAACCCGCTGAATGCGGCGTAGCGGAGAACATCTCCGCTGGGCGTACAGGCCAAAGGCCTATGTTCCACCAACTGCAATGACAAACGCTGCTGACAAAATCATCGTCGCGCTGGACGTACCGACAAAAGAAAAAGCGCTCGGCCTCGTGAAGCAGTTGCGCGATCAGATTTCTTTTTTCAAAATCGGCCTGCAACTTTATACGGCGGAAGGCCCTGAAATTGTTCGCACGGTGCTCGCGACCGGCGCAAAAGTGTGGCTCGATATCAAGCTCCACGACATCCCAAATACGGTCGGCAGAGCGGTGGAATCCGCGAGTCATCTTGGTGTGCACATGCTCACCATTCACTTGAGCGGCGGCAGCGAAATGATCCGAGTAGCCATTGCAGCTCGCGCCAATAACATGTTGCTCCTGGGCGTAACTGTTTTAACAAGCGCAACAGAACAAACGCTGCGTGAAGTTGGAATCTCGGGCACAGTCGAGGATCAAGTCCTGCGGCTGGCAAAATTAGGCGTCGAAGCAGGAATCGACGGAGTTGTCGCCAGCCCGCATGAAATTAGAAAGCTGCGGACAGAATTTGGGAACAAAATCAAAATCGCTGTTCAGGGAATTCGTCCGACGTGGGCGGAGCCGGGCGACCAAAAACGCTTCATGACACCGCGCGAGGCGCTCGAAGCCGGTGCAGATTACATCGGTATAGGCCGGCCCATCACAGCGCATCCGCAGCCGAGCGAAGCCATGGCTAAGATTCTACAGGAACTCAGCTAATGGCTGTCATTCCGAGTGGAGTCGAGGAATCTCTCGATGTTTCTGGAGGAACCAGAGATGTCTCGACTTCGCTCGACACGACAACAAAGCTATTGGCTTCGCTTCACGTTTATCACGACGACGGCGGACACTCGGGTGCGATGAACATGGCTCTTGATGAAGCGCTGCTTGAGCACGCGACCGTTCCATCGATTCGCTTTTATCAATGGAACTCCCCTGCTCTTTCATTTGGCTATTTTGGGAAATTTGCCGATGTCGCCGCCCACGCTCCCGTGCGCGATTTAGTCCGGCGCTGGACCGGCGGCGGCATCGTTTTTCACGGAGATGATCTCACCTACTCGATCGTGATTCCTGCCAGCAACATAGCCTTCGGTGAATCATCGATCTCGATCTACGAGAAGATTCATCGCGCCTTGGCCGATGTTCTAAACGGACTCCGTGAGCGCGCGGAATTAGCGGCCTGCAACCGCCACAGATCAAGCAGGGGCGCCCTGCGGCGGACTGGAGACCGCCGCTCCTTGGAATCTGCGATCAGTGAACGCACCTACTGCTTCGCAAATCCGGTGCACGCAGATGTGATGCTGAATGGCCGAAAGATCGCCGGCGCGGCGCAACGCCGGACGCGCCGCGGCCTATTGCAGCAAGGCAGCATCCAAGGGGTCGACCTTGAAAATGATTTAGCTGAACGATTCGCACGCGCTTTGTCTGTGAATTGCAGTGAGCGCCAGATGAGTAAAGAAGTCTTGGATCGAGCGCGCGAATTGGCTCAGCAAAAATACGGCGCCGATTTCTGGTTGCGGATGAGGTAGTGCATGGGTCTTCGTCCGGTCGCCGCGGCGACACGGATTCGCCGCGACGAGCTTTGCACATTCTTGCAAGCTAGAAGCTTGCTCTACTCTAAGCGCGCCGCTATTCTCGCCTCGTGGAAATCTCCGCGCGCTCACAGCCGAAGCGGACTGGTGTTACCGCGATCGCTTCGCCTGCGACTTCGCTCGCCGAGCTCGCGCGGCTGGTTCAGCCGCATCTTGAACAGGTGGAGACGCGCATTGCACAACAGGTCGCATCTTTTGATCCGGCAATCGAAGGTTACGTTGTCTATGCCGTCGGCAGTCGCGGCAAACGCCTTCGGCCGCTTCTGGCTCTTTTGGCTGCCGGCGCCAGCGGCAGAATTAATTCCGACCACGTCGATCTTGCTGTGATCGTGGAGCTCATTCACATCGCAACGCTCGTGCACGATGACGTGATGGATGAAGCCGTGCGGCGTCGGGCGCAGCCGACCGCGAACGCGCGCTGGGGAAATTCGCTCAGTGTTTTGCTGGGCGACTGTCTCTTCGCGCATGCGCTTACGTTATCGACAAATTTTGAGAACGCCGGTATCGGGCGAACCATTGCGCGCACGGCTGCGACAGTTTGTTCTGGCGAAATGATCCAGACGCAGCGCCGGTTCGATCTGAATCTGACCGTTCAGGATTACCTGCGCATCGTGGAAATGAAGACCGGTTCGTTGTTTTCTGCCGCAGCAGAATTGGCTGCGGTAATCAGCGAAGCTGAGCCCAACGTCGTCGAAACATTCAAAACCTTCGGAGTTCAAGTTGGCACGGCGTATCAGATTTAC
>WNFQ01001449.1_pt1 | contig 16779 bp, 13 predicted proteins | sample 5400171 | NCBI WGS metagenome assembly WNFQ01 (sample SAMN13153356, study PRJNA577476) | soil metagenome | isolation source: 20 cm soil under Madrone tree | place: USA:California | collected 2016-06-14 | reverse complement strand
TTGCAAGTTCCAAAGATCGTCGGCCTTCATGTCCATCACAAAGGGGTCTGCCATTGGTTGCGATTGCGTGGAGGAAGTCTTCCAGAATCCGCTGATGGCCGCGCACATCTGAAACCACCGGCGAGGTGGCGCTTAGGTTAGTATCTTCCTTCGCTCCTAAAGAGGTCTCTTCCAGCGGTTGCCGCAAGTCCGCAGAAATGATCCGGTCGTGCTCAAGGATGATAGTACCTTCGGCACCGCTCAACTCGAGGCGACGAGCGTAGCCAGGATAGATAGATGTCGCGGCTTCCAGAGTTCCGAGGACCCCGTTGCCGAATTCGAGCGTCGCAACCACAGTGTCTTCCGTCTCTATTTGATGCAGCGCGGTGATCGCTTTCGCGTAAACACGTTCGACATCTCCGAGAAGCCACAACAACAGATCAAGCGTGTGCACACCTTGATTGATGAGGGAGCCGCCGCCATCGAGAGCCCATGTCCCGCGCCAGCGTGAACCGCTGAAGTACTCCGGTGGCCGATACCACTTTACGCTTGCCGAAACAAGGATCAGTTTTCCCAGGCGGCCCGCGTCGATCAATTCTTTAAGTTTGCAAATTCCAGGCGCAACGCGGTCCTGAAAAAACACTCCCAGTTTGACCCGTGAACGCTCGCACTCAGCAATCAGGGCATCGGCATGTTCGAGACTAACGTCCAGCGGCTTCTCGACCAGCACATGCAGTTGATGGCGCGCCGCCGCGATACCCTGTTCAGCATGCAATCCCGACGGACTGCCGATTAGAACCATGTCCATCGGCTTGTGATTGAGGAAGGCCTGGAGGTTTTCATACATCCTGCTGCCGCAGAGTTTGCTTAACCGCACTGCCTTCTCTTGATTCTGTCCATAGACAGCAACGACTTGCGCTCCTTTTGTCTGTGCCACCGCCCGCGCATGAGTCTGGCTGATATTGCCGCCGCCTAAGAGGCCGACTTGAATCATGAGATTTTTCCTTCGAGGCGAAAGTGGCGTAAGACGAAGCGATTGGAGAGTGCGACTGGGACCTTAGCCAGCTTATGCTTATCCGGTTGTTTCAGCAAAACCGCAAAGTGCTGTAGTTGAATCAAGCCACTAACCCCAACATTTGGTTGCTTGCTGTAACAACCGGATAAGCAGGAGCCAGCTAGAGTGTGCCTGCGCGCCGCAACAAGTCTTTCATTCCGGCCATGCTTTGCCGAGTGGATTCTTCGGGAGTGCCGGCGCCGCGCCAATGTGTCTCAAGACTTGTCACGCCACGATAACCGTCCCGCCTGAAGGCGCGGAACTGACCAACCCAATCGATGAAGCCTCCGCCCATCTTCATCCAATCCACCGCTCCGTCCGGCTTGCGAACGGTGTCTTTGCAATGCGCATATCCAAGCTGGCCTTTGGGAATATGCGAATACCCATCGGGAAAAGGTGTCTCGCCTGCCTTCGCGGCATTGCCCGCATCCCAATTCACTTTGAAGTAAGGCGAGCGGACGGCATTGAGAGTCCGTCCGGCTTCGGCGCCCGTCGCCGTGTTGCAGGCGAACTCGTTTTCCAGCAGCAGCGTGACGCCACGTTTCGCGGCCTTCTTTGCAGCGTCGTTGAGCTTTTCGTCTATTGCTGTGCGGTAAGGCTTCTGATCTTCGAGTCGCCAAAAATCGAAGATGCGAATCCGATCGACGTTTAAAACGCGAGCCAGTTCAAAACCACGTTCGAGCAGTTCATCCTGTTGCTCGAAGGTAAAGTCGGCACCGAATTGATCGCGCTTCGGGCTGAACTTCGAGGTCGGCGCACGGGGCCAATCCACCTTGAAGATCGGCGACGCAATCGACGAGACGCGCAGCTTGTACTTCTCGAGGATCTTCCTCGCTTCAGCGATCTCCTTCGCGTCCAGCTTCATGATGTTCTTGCCCCACATCCCTCTTATTTCGATGAAGTGGAGACCGAACTCCTGCGCGGTGACTTCGGCTGCACGCCCAAAGTCCTGGGTGATTTCGTCGTTGATGACAGATAGTTTGAAGGTTGCCATGCTTTTAGATTTTCATCTTCAACTTTTCCTCGACGTACTTCTTGTTGATCTCTGCGCAGTCTTTAGGTGTCCTGGACTTATCGGGCACGCTATCCAATTCGATCACGGCCCAGCCACGAAACTTCACGTCCTTCAGCGCCGCGAAAACGGCGGGCAGATCAACTCTACCGCGACCGAGTTCGACCCAGCGATAGGCGCGCCCACGCGCGTCGCTCGTCGCCAGGCTCTCGACATCTTTGATGTGAAGGAAAAGCAAATGGTCGTGATATTCCCGAATCGCCCGCGCGGGATCGCCACCGCCTTGCTGATAGTGGGCGATGTCGAGCTCGAGTTTGACATAGCGCGGGTCAACCGCGTCCATGATCCGATCGACCTCGTCGGGCGTTTCTCCGAGCGAGCCCATGTGATTGTGATAGCCGATCGGAACACCAAGGTCCAGGGCGCGCTTGCCAATCTCAGTTAACATCCGTCCGAGTTGTTTGAAGTCGGAAGCATTTGGCGCGCGATCTTTCGGACGGGCAGAATCCGTCAGTTGCAGATAATCGCCGCCTACATCATGCACGAATTTCGCGTTGCTGACGTGCTTCGCTATCTCACTGTCTTCGGAGCCGGCGGCGACGCCCACACCTCCGCTCGACAGGGCAACCATTTCGAGGTGGTGCTGGTCCAGCAGATCGCGCAGCGCCTTCGGCCGATCACCGTAGTCTTTCAGCAGATTGTTGCGTAACTGAATGCCGCGAAATCCAATTCCGGAGATGTCCTGGATCGCCTGCACATCATTTCCACCCCACGTAATAGCCGCATAGCCGAAACGAATCAGGGCAGGCGCCGGCGTAATTGGGCGATCAAAGTAAGAGAGATCAACGGGTGGATAAAGAGGCGGCTGGAGAGTCTTGGAGAGAGCGTCGAGCGGCAGTGCCGAGGCAGCCGCAACAGTTCCCAAGCTGGCTATGAAACGACGACGAGACAGTGACATGTGACCTCCTCAATAGCCTTTCCGATTTGGCAATGTTCTAAGCTGTAGCCGATGGGCGTCTGACCGCGTCTAATGTAATCCGCTCCCCCTTTCGGTAAGCCAGATTGGCCATGTGCGCTGCCACTGCCGAGCGATAGCCGATCTCCGCTGGAGCATTAGGTTCCTTGCGCGAACGAACACACTCGACAAAATTCGCCATGTGGTTTGCGCCTTTCGAAACTCCTTTGGCCGCCGCGCCGTCGGGACGATTTAGTTTTTCCGGGAAATACCAAACGCCGGTCTCAGATTTCCCTGTCACCATGTCGGTCGCGCCTGCAATGCGTTCAATGGTGCCCTCCGAGCCAAGGAACCGCTCACCTAAACCGTAATGACTGTTGCTGAATGTTGACTGCCACGTAACGGTAAGCTCGTTGGGAAAATCGAGCGTCACGGCGATCGTGTCCGGTACTTCGCGGCCGTCTTTTTCTGAAAAAACTCCGCCCGACATATACGCGGAAGTAGGAAGTGAAAGATCCAGGGAACTAATAATTAAAGCGATCTGATGGACCATGTTCTCAGTCACATTGCCGCCCGAGAACTCCCAGAATAGTCGCCAATTAATGAACTTATATGGGTCGAAAGGTCGAGAACGCCGCCCGTTGAGGAATAGATTCCAGTCAACGTTGCCGGCAGTGCAGTCCGCAGGAACGGGACGGACCCACTGGCCTTTGCCCTTTGGCGTATTACGGCTCATCCACGATTCGACGTGTGTGATCTTGCCAGCCATTCCGTTCTTGATCCATGAACGGGTGTCGGCGACGGAGCCCGAGCTCTCATGTTGCAGCCCGATCTGAACCACGCGATCCGACTTTCGCGCGGCGTTGCGGCAGGCTTCGGCCTCTTCAATCGACCAGGTCATAGTCTTTTCACTGTACAAGTCTTTGCCTGCCGCTATGGTGTCGATGAAATGGCGGGAGTGGCAGTGAAGGGGTGAAGCCACGATGACCGCGTCAATGTCTTTCAGATCCAGCAGTCTGCGATGGTCGGTGAAAGTTTTTACTCCCGGCGCAAGTTGCCTCGCCTCTTCGTGACGCCTAGTGTAGACATCAGCGGCGGCGACAAAGTCGACGTTTGGAATTTTTAGTATTTCTCGCAGATCTTCCTGACCCCGAGCGCCGCAGCCAATAATGCCAACGCGAACTCGGTCATTCGCTCCCAGTACGCGGCTCGTCGCGTATGATGTCAGTCCGATGGTGGCGCCGGCGAGCGCCGCTTGTTTGATAAATTGGCGGCGTTCGATTTTTTCACTGGTCATGATCTGCTCCTAACTTGAAGTTTCGTTACCACGGCGGAAACCGTTCGCTTTACCGTCAGTGTGAAGACGTGGAAACGGGCCTCGCTCTGAATTCGCGCAAGATGCGTTTTGCCAAATCCAAACCGACCCATTGCTCGGCCGCTAATCTTCTTGAAGTCGACGGACTTAGTCAAGTAGTTCTTTACATCTTCAAGTCGCAAGAAGTGGTGGGAAGGCAAAGGCCCAGTCCCATCCCAAGGATAATCAGGATGTACTGACTCTCTAATGCGGAGGTGGAGCTGTCGAAGATGGCACTGGTTTCCCATCGACAGTATTTGGCTCCATCAATTCGATTCGGGTTCCATCGGGATCGAAAAGGTTCGCCTGCCGCTTGCCGTTCTTACCGACCTTCACCTCGATCGGTTTGGTGTAGTTCTTGCGCGCTGGACGCGATTCGAGCATAGCGACGGCCTTATTAATATCGGGTGTGATCAGGCAAATGTGATTCTTAGTTCCCCTCTGTTCAGAATCAGGCGGCTTGGAGTAAAGCATGAACTCGAGATAATCCTGCGCATCCGGAACTCGCATATTGACCCAACTCAGCTCTGTGCCGGATGAGCTGCCCCTCCAGAATTCCTGGAAGCCAAGGATATCGCGATAGAATTTCAGAGACGGCTCGAGCGCGCCAACTAGGACACCGACATGTGCCATCTGCGTCGAAATCCGAGTATCGGGCATGAATTTCCCTTCTTCGCGCCTAGTCCAACTGTCAGGTTCATACTGAACAATTTCCACTTGATGACCATCGGGGTCGATAACGTTGAAATTCGAGTTTCCGATTCGGCCTTTCGTTACCTTATCCGGCACCTTAATTCTGCGGGACGCCAGATAATCGCGCATGCCCTGGGCTGAGTCAGTGAAGAAAGCGATATGATTAAGATGGCCGTCTTGTTTGGGACTTTCCGCGAAGAGCTCAATGTATTGGTCGTCGTTAATCTTGATGAAAACAATCCGGTCTGAGCCGTCCTCGCGCTTCAAGACGTATGGCTCCTGATATCCGAGGAATTCTTCATAAAATGCGCGCGCCTTTTTTAGATCGCTGACGAACAGCGCCATGTGTGACAGACCGAGAACGCGAGGACGCTTTACCTCATCGCCGGCTATTGAGCCAGCAAACGAAATTGAGAACAACAGCGAAATTGCCAATCGCTTTGCAGACTTCATCATTGTAATGCGTCGCCAGCGTAATTCAATCACCGGCTGCAACGCCAGAGTCAGTTCTATGTTCCCGACCGTTTCACTCGCTGATATACTCTAACGTAATCGGCCAGCATAGTCTTTGGGTGGAATTAGATGAAATTCTTCGATTTTTCGATTCCTAGTATATTACAGATTCCCGCGCTTGATCTGGCGGTTCGTCCCTGAGGAAAGTGGCGAAGATGCAAGTGTCACGGTATGCCCAGTCACAAGATCTCCTGCCGACAATTACATAATTTCGAGGATTCCCAAAATACAAGCGGCAATGGGCTACCGCGAGTTCAGGAACTACACCGGGCCACATCTGTTTGCCGCGAGCAACGAGTTCGCGTCTGCGAACCTGACCGGCACCGGAACAATTACAAAGTCGTTGCGATCGACAACTGCGACGACGCATTGATGCAGGCGCGATCAAATCTATTCGATTTATACCTGATCGATAACTGGATGTCAGGGTGCTCAGGAATCGATTTATGTAAGAAGCTTCGCGAGTTCGATTCCCGAACGCCCATTCTATTTTATTCCGGTGCTGTCTATGAGCGTGACAAGCAGCAGGCGTTCGCTGCTGGTCCGCAGGGATACCTGGTCAAACCGGTTAACAACGATGAGCTAATCGAACAAGTCTCCCGACTCACTTCGGGTGTGAAGCAACCAACGTCGATGACAGCTTAGGAGATATCAGAAAATCTCAAATCAAAAACTCACGTCGAGAGGTTTGCCGCTGACCACGCCTGTGACGATAATTACGTTGCTCTTTAGGATTAATCACGATTAGTAGGTTAGTCTGCGGAGCAGGCGCCGGCATAAAGCCTGGGGGCGCCTCGAATCGGCAAACGAAGATCGATGAGCGACAACGAGCAGACCACACCACCGCTACCCGGCGCCAAGCCTGATGACATGTTTCCAGCACTAACGCCGGAGCAACAGGCGCGAGTTGCTGCGCATGGCCGAGTGCGGCAGGTGCAGAAGAGCGAAACGGTGGTTGAAGCGAACGCGGAACCGAATAAGTTCTTTGTCGTCGTTACCGGTCAATTGAATCTGCTTAAAGTGTCCCGGGACCTGGAAGAAGTCATAGCCGTCTGTCGTCCGGGCATGTTCACAGGCGAACTGAACGTGCTTTCCGGACGGCGTGGACTGGTACGCATACAGGCAGCCGAAGCCAGCGAGCTGGTCGAGATTGAGCGCGAACCGTTGCTGGCTTTGGTCCAAACTGACAGTGAGCTCAGCGATATCTTTCTCCGCGCTTTTATCCTCCGAAGGTTGGAACTGATCGCACGTGGAATTAGCGATCTGGTTTTGATTGGCTCTAGTCACTCTCTCGACACTCTCCGCATTAAGGAATTCCTGACTCGTAATTACCAACCATATTCTTACATCGATCTGGAACACGATGCTGAGGTTCAGGAACTACTCGATCGATTTAAGGTAGCGATCGCAGACTTGCCCGTGTTGATTTGCCGGGGAAGGGAAGTCCTGCGGAACCCGACCAATCAGGAAATCAGTGCTTGCCTCGGTTTCAATGAAGGGATCGATCAAACGCATGTTCGCGACGTGATCGTCGTCGGCGCCGGGCCGGCTGGTTTGGCCGCGGCGGTATATGGAGCGTCCGAGGGGCTGGACGTGCTGGTGCTGGAGTCGGACTCGCCAGGTGGGCAGGCCGGCACGAGTTCCAAGATTGAAAACTATCTTGGTTTTCCGACCGGCATCTCGGGGCAGGAACTCGCGGGCCGGGCTTACACGCAAGCGCAGAAATTCGGCGCGCAAGTGCTGATCGCGAAAGACGCGAAAGGCCTGGCCTGTGATCGCAGGCCATACGCCGTACAGATTGATAATGCTGAGCGAGTGGCGGCTCACACCGTGGTTATTGCTACCGGCGCGCAATATCGAAAACTGCGTTTGGAGAACTTGTCGCGCTTCGAGGGCGCAGGTGTTTACTATGGCGCTACGCACCTTGAGGCACAGTTGTGCAGCGGTGAAGAAGTCATAGTGGTTGGTGGCGGAAATTCCGCGGGTCAGGCGGCAGTCTTTCTGGCGCAAACGGCCCGGCGCGTACACATGCTCGTTCGCGGTAATAGACTTGCCGACAAAATGTCGCGGTATTTGATTCGGCGCATTGAAGAGAGTCCGACAATCGACTTGCGCACAAACAGCGAAGCCATTTCTCTTGAAGGTAACGACTACTTAGAGCGCGTGCAGTGGCGCGATAACAAGACCGGGAGTGTCGAGACACACAGTGTCAGCGCCCTCTTTTCAATGACCGGCGCGGTGCCGAATTCGAGTTGGCTGCAAGGCTGTGTCGCATGCGACGCCCGAGGGTTCATCAAGACCGGATCGGATCTGTCACAGGAAGATCTGGCTCATGCACACTGGCCGCTGACAAGAGAGCCTCATTTGCTTGAAACAAGTTTGCCCGGAGTCTTCGCAGTTGGAGATGTTCGGGCAGGCAACGTAAAACGCGTGGCGTCAGCCGTGGGTGAAGGATCGATTGTCGTATCCTTCGTGCACCGAGTGCTGAGCGAATAGAGGGATCAGGCTGAAGAATGTTGCTTACATATAAAGGAAATTACTACCGTCAAACATCCGAAGCGGCAGATGTGCGAAGAGTGTGCGAAGATCGGTGAGCAATGGGTACCTGACATTCAATGTCTTCGCTAGCGGAAAGGGGTGAAGGGTAATGTCGAGTCTTCAAGATCGTCTGGATGAATTCAAAAGGACATTCGAATCGGGAGCTCCTCCGTACAACGCGCCGCGCGCAGCAATCGAAACGATGCATCGAGCCACGGCCGAGCTCAAGGCTACCGGCCATTGGTAATCAGCTTCTTCCGAGGACACTGGTGACCATACTGCATGATGGAGCTGGAGGCTCTACAGGAAGTGGACTCGGAAGTTAAGTCGCTGGGAGCGCGCATCGTGGCGCTGACCCCTGAACTCGAGCGGTATACGCGGAGTGTGCACAAGAAGCTGAACCTGAAGTTTGACATCCTGACGGATCTTCATTTGAAAGCGGCAGAGCAATTTCATCTTGTCTTCGTGCTGCCGGATTACTTGCGCGAGCTTTACAAATCATTCGGTAATGCGCTGGACAGGTTCCACGACGAATCAGAATACCGGTTGCCGGTGCCTGCTCGGTACTTGATCGATAAGGAAGGAGTCATTCGCGCAGCCGACGTGAACGCGGACTACACGATTCGCCCTGAGTCATCCGAGACTGTGAGACAATTGCGGGCGCTAATTATTTGAGTGGGCCAGCACCAATTATGATCAGATCGCACCTAGCGTATACGCCAGCGAGAATTCATAATTTTTAGTTTTCCGTTTCTCCAAACTGATAAGACGATCCATGAAAGCACACGAAGTGACTCGAACTAAGGGTTCTTTCGTGCTGCTTCGTGTGACTTCGTGGATCGTGCCTGGTTTTTCAGCAGCCTGCCAGAGGCTGGGTTGATACTCCGCGAACTTTATTCCTCTCTGCTCTTTGGCGATCCACGGGGCCGCTTTTCGGCGTTTGCTGAAAACTCAGCCTGGAACATCGGCGTGTGGATCGCGCGACGACGATGATGGAGTCAGTACCGGGAGCGGTAGCGACCGGGTAACGTTTTGGCGATCTCGACCGTCACGTGCTTGAGACCCGGTCGCTACCGCTCTCGGTACTGACTCCATCACAGGCTTTGATCAACTTGAGACTCACTTCCAAGTCCGTTGCAATCCTTATGCTGAATTTAATACATCCATCTCTGTGGCCTGACTCATTCTGAAAAATCGCGTAGCGGGGTAAATGTATGGTCGTGATTTGGCGGCCCTCAGATGATGGTCAATACCGCGTTTGGAGGTATTATTTGAGCGGTTTTGATAGAGATGTAGGTTCGGACAATTATCGACATGGTTCCGTCCTTCTTCAGGAAACTTGGTCTTAACCGACACCGTTTTAGGACCTCGTAGTTTTTCTCCTTACAGTATGTTATCTAAACGGCACGAAGAGACTGCCGACAGTGCAGCACTTCGGGAACAACTCCAACACGTCTACTGGATCTGCGGCGGGAGCGGTGCGGGCAAATCGACCATCGCTCGTCGCCTAGCCGCTCAGCACGGTTTGCGTGTTTACGCGACTGACGACGTGATGGCGGATCACGCCCGCCGGAGCACACACGAAGACTCCCCGTTGCTGCACAGGTTCATGGCCATGGACATGGATGAGCGATGGGTGAACCGACCCCCGAAAACTTTGTTCGAAACATTCCCCTGGTTTCAGGGCGAGGGCTTCAACATGATCATCGAAGACCTCCTCTGCCTCCCACGTGAGCCCGGCGTCATCGTAGAGGGGTTCCGACTGTTGCCACGGCTTGTCAAGCCGCTCCTCTCCGTACCTGCTCATGCCGTCTGGCTCCTTCCGACACCGGCCTTCCGTCAGGCAGTGGTCAAAAGTCGAGGGGGATCGGCGTCGGGATTTCTCGCCAGGACCACTGATCCGGAAAGAGCCTTGCGCAACCTGCTTGAGCGCGATCGGATGTTCACAGACATCCTCCGCGAGGAAACGGCTCGTCTGGAAGTGCCCGCCATTGAGGTCGACGCCACGATGACTGAAGACGATCTCGTCAAGCGAGTGACGGAAGTGCTCGGACTCTGAGACGTGACCGAAGCCGACGCGACTGATCCCAGTCTCATGAGCGCAATCACTCACGTCAATAGCGGCTGAACTTCGCCCCATAAATACTTCGAACTTTCTGGCTTCAATCTGGCAGAAAGAAGGAGATATCTGTAAGATTCACCTCGCTTCCACGGGAAAACGAAGAGCATGCCAGTAACTCTTGCTGATATCGCGCGCGAGATGGGTGTCTGATTTGGTTGATTAAATTCCATCGATCAGTTCAAGCAAAGTGTCGCGAGCGGTTACGCCGAAGCCACTGGTCGCGAACCTGAAGTCTATATTTGCCTGGCGGCCCAGGGAGCGGAACGCGTGGAGTGATTTGGAGTGCGCCGGCAAAGCGAAGCGACGACGGTGCTTTCGAATCGCATGTGCAAACAACGAAAAAGAGTGTAATCCAAAGCGGTGTCTCCCGATAAATCAGGATTGCCGCCGCACTCCAAAATGGAACAAAAGCATCCGCATCGTTGCAGCAGCTAGGTGAGTGGCACGGACTGAATTACTCCCTCTCCTTTTGGGAGAAGGAAGCAGAACTTGATCAGAAAGTCGTGAAGTTTGTCGCAGAGACACTATGACGATCACAATAACCGAAATAGAAACTCATGACGTTCGCTTTCCAACGTCACGGACTTTGGACGGCTCAGACGCGGTAAACGTCGATCCTGATTACTCCGCCGCTTACGTAATTCTGCGCACCGATAGTCCCGGTCTTGAGGGGCATGGACTGACCTTTACCAACGGCCGTGGCAACGATGTGGCCTGCGCGGCGATCGAGGCGCTGGGCCATCGAGTCAAAGGGCGAACGCTCGAATCGATTAGTGCGGATATGTCCGGGTTCTGGTATTCGCTCGCGGGCCACACGCAACTCCGCTGGCTCGGCCCTGAAAAGGGTGTGATTCATCTTGCCACCGGCGCGCTGATTAATGCGGTGTGGGACCTTTACGCGAAAGCCGAAGCCAAACCGCTGTGGAAGCTTTTGGTTGACATGACGCCGGAGCAACTCGTCTCAGCGATTCCTTTTCGTTACATCACTGATGCATTGACGCCCGAAGACGCGTTGGGGATTCTGCGCCGGCAGGAACAAACAAAACCTCAGCGTGAAGCTGAAATGCGCGAGCACGGTTATCCCGCCTACACAACTTCCGCCGGATGGCTCGGTTACTCAGACGAAAAGATTCGCCGGCTGGTGCGCGAAGGGATCGACAAAGGTTGGACGCACTTCAAGATGAAAGTCGGCGCCAATCTCGATGACGACGTGCGCCGGGCGCAACTCATACGCGACGAAATCGGCCCGGCGCGGACGCTGATGATGGATGCAAACCAGGTCTGGGACGTCGGCCAGGCGATCGAATGGATGAAAGAGTTGGCGCGCTTCAATCCGCTGTGGATCGAAGAGCCCACCAGTCCGGATGATGTGCTCGGTCACGCGGCCATAACGCGAGCCGTCGCGCCGATCGGTGTAGCAACCGGCGAAGCCTGCCATAATCGCGTCATGTTCAAGCAATTTCTGCAAGCAAAAGCTCTGGATTTTTGCCAGGTTGATAGTTGCCGTCTCGGGGGTGTTAACGAAGTGCTGGCCGTTTTGTTAATGGCTGCGAAGTTTGGCGTGCCTGTCTGTCCGCACGCCGGCGGTGTCGGCCTTTGCGAATACGTACAACACCTTTCGATCTTCGATTACATCGCGGTGAGCGGCTCGTTAGAAAATCGTCGCGTAGAATTCGTCGACCATTTGCACGAACACTTTGTTTATCCGGTGGAAATTCGGGAGGGAAAGTATGTGGCGCCGCTCGCCCCCGGATACAGCATCGAGATGAAACCAGATTCGATCAAGCAATACGAGTTTCCGAACGGAGCTGTTTGGAAGAGTTGATCCAATGTACGACAAACTTCAGTTTGTCGTACTTTTCGTAATGAGCAACGAGCTGGACCAAGGGCTCGACTTAGCGATGAGGTCAGCACCGGGAGCGGTAGCGACCGGGTTACCGTTTTGGTGATCTAGATCTTCGTGCGGATTGAGACCCGGTCGCTACCGCTTCCGGTACTGACTCCGTTCTCGCCGCAGGGGCAGAACAAGAATCAGAGAAATTATACTTTCCGAAAGGACAGACAATATGAAGAGTTTAATCGCCCTGGTCATCATTTCAACCGCGCTTCTTTTTTCCCTGAGCTGTTCGAAATCCGGACCGCAGTCCGCGAAAAAGTTCACCATCGCCGTGATTCCGAAAGGCACAACTCATGAGTTTTGGAAGAGTATTCATGCCGGCGCCGACAAGGCTGCGAGTGAATACGCCGCGCAGGGGACGAATGTCGAAATAATCTGGAAGGGCCCGCTGCGCGAGGACGAGCGCGAAGGACAGATTCAGGTAGTTGAAGGCTTTATCAGTCAGGGGATTAGCGGGATCGTTCTGGCTCCCCTCGACGACCGCGCCTTAATTCGTCCGGTCGAAGAAGCAAAGCGCGCGGGTATTCCCACAGTCATTATTGATTCCGCCCTACAGTCCGATCAGATCGTCAGTTTCGTGGCCACCGACAATTTGAAAGGTGGAACGCTGGCCGCCGATCGACTGGGTGAATTGTTGGGCGGCAAAGGCAAAATTCTAATGCTGCGTTATCAGGAGGGATCGGCGAGTACTGAGCAGCGTGAGGCGGGTTTCATGCAAGAGATCAAGGCGAAGTTTCCCGGCGTCGAGGTGGTTTCGTCGAATCAGTTCGCGGGTCCCACGCGAGACACGGCCAAGGCCGCCTCTGAAAATCTTCTTAATCGTTTCGGCAATGACATTCAGGGAGTCTTTACCCCGAACGAATCCTCCACGATGGGAATGCTACTCGCGCTCCAGGACATGAAACTCGCCGGTAAAGTGACGTTCGTAGGTTTCGATTCCAGTCCCATCTTCATCGAGGCGATGCGTAACAAGCAGATGCAGGGCACCGTGTTGCAGAGTCCCTTTAACATGGGTTACCTCGGCGTGAAGACGATGGTAGAACATCTGTCTGGTAAACCGGTTGAGAAGCGGATAGACACCGGAGTGGCGCTGGTTACACCTGACAATCTGGATGACCCAAAGACAAAAGAGTTACTGCGCCCCGCGGCGAAGTAGCTTCGGTAATCGCTGCGAAACAGATGAGTGTTGGCCCGTTTGCTCGAGGATGTGGCGGCGATCATCGGGACTCTTGATATTGTTTCGGTGAGATTGATAGATAAACCGCAAACGTTTTAGTCCTCCAGCCCAACGTTGACGCGCAGCGTCTACGTTGGGATCGGACGTTAGTGTTGTATCAACCCTGAAAGGGTTGCGGAGTCCTCAACCCTTTCAGGGTTGAATGATGAATCGAACAGCTTTCCCACGGTAGCCGCCCCGCGGCAACCCTGGGCTTTGGGAGGCAACCGCTTCGCGGTTGAAAATGATAATGTCTGTTCTCGGCCTATCTGATGTTGCCAAGCGATTCGGTCCCACGATCGCGCTCGACGGCGTGAACCTTCAACTACGTCGCGGTGAGGTGCACGCTCTGATCGGTGAGAACGGCGCCGGCAAAAGCACCTTGCTGAATATTCTCGCCGGATCTCTGCAGCCTGACCGGGGACGTCTGACAGTTGATGGTCAAGTCTATTTACCTGCGTCTCCGCTTGACGCCCGTGAACGTCGCATCGCGCTGATTCACCAGGAACTTTCATTGGCGCCGCACCTGACCGTCGCAGAGAACATTCTCATGGGCCTCGAACCAGCGCGCTGGGGCTGGCTTAACCGTGAAGCCGCGCGCCGCCAGTCACTCGAAGTACTCGAGAGCTTTCATCATCCGGAAATCCGCCCGGATCGCCGCGTCGCCGACTTGCCCCTCGCCGCGCGGCAGGTGGTTGAAATATGCCGGGCCATCGCCGCGCGGGCTAACATCATTCTGATGGACGAACCAACCAGCAGTCTCCAGCGCGACGATGTGGCGCACCTGTTTGCCCTCATTCACCGTCTGCGCAATGACGGAATAAGCATCATTTACATCAGTCACTTTCTTGAAGAGGTGCGGGAGATCGCAGATAGCTACACCGTGCTCAGAGACGGCCGAAGCGTGAGCACGGGCGCACTTTCTGCGGTGACAAACGACGAGCTGATCATGCACATGGTCGGACGTGCGGTAGAAAATCTCTTTCCTCAACGTCAACCTATGCACTATGGCCAGGTGCTTCTTGAAGTGCGCGATCTGACCGCTCCACCGAATCTAAGACAGGCCAGCTTTGATCTGCACGCCGGTGAAATCCTGGGTATCGCCGGCCTGATGGGCTCGGGTCGCACAGAAATGGTGCGGGCCATTTTTGGTCTGGCTCCAGCACAGTCCGGGACGTTCAAGTTGCGCTCGAAGATGATCGCCGCGCGCGGTGGCTCGCCGACAGTTCGAATGTTGCAAGGACTGGGCTATCTAAGCGAAGACCGCAAGGGCGAAGGCCTTGCGCTTGCACTTTCTATTGCCGACAACACGACCATGACGCGTTTCGCTTCCTGCTCTCGTTGGGGTTGGCTGAACCGCGCGGCGCAACGCAAACAAACTGAGGCGTGGATCACACAGCTCGGCGTCAAGGCACGCAATCCAATTCAACCGGCGCGTGCTCTCTCTGGCGGCAATCAGCAGAAGGTCGGCCTGGCGCGCCTACTACATCAGAACGCGGACGTGCTCTTGCTCGACGAACCGACGCGCGGAATAGATATCGGGAGCAAGGCGCAAATATATGAAGTCATCGCCAGGTGCGCCAATGAAAATAAAGCAGTACTGATGGTCAGTTCCTATCTCCCTGAGATCTTCGGAATGTGCGATCGCATCGCAGTGATGAGTCGCGGGAGACTCACTCCCGCGCGCCCGGTCGAAGAGTGGACGCCTGAGACGGTCATGCTTGCGGCAATCGGCGGTGAAGAATTACCAGCGGCCCGCACTGCTTTGAAGTCGGGTCATGGCCCAAGGCAAGGGCAATAACAAAGTGGTAACCGGGATAAAGATCGAGACAACTCCACTCCGGCCGGCTCAGCGGAACGTTTGGTTGGCGCGGCTTGGTCCGTTTATCGGATTAATCCTGGTGATTGCCGTGTTCGCACTGTTGACTGAGTCACCGGGCCGCTATCTTTCTCCTTTCAATCTGCGGATCGTGCTGGCTCAAACAGTTATTGTGGCGCTCGGCGCTATTGGAATGACGATGATCATCGTGAGTGGCGGAATAGATCTCTCGGTTGGTTCGGTCATCGCCCTTTCCAGTGTCGTGACGGCGTTGATGCTGCGCGCAGGTTATTCTCCGACCATAGCGGTTATTGGCGGTATTCTAGCGGGCGGCTTAGTCGGACTGGTCAATGGACTGATCATTACGGGTTTGCGGGTAGTGCCTTTTATTGCCACGCTCGGCATGCTGGGCATAGCGAGGGGCATGGGAAAATGGATAGCCGGGCAACAGACCGTCAATGTGCCGCAAACCTGGGTCAACGAACTGGCCATAACTTTTCCCAAACCGTCCTGGCTGCTGCTCGCGCCTGGTGTCTGGATTGCTTTGGTGCTGTCAATCCTGACGGCGGTGGTCTTACGCAACACTGTTTTTGGCCGGCGCGTTTTCGCTCTCGGCTCAAACGAAGCGGCAGCACGCGCTTGTGGCATACCCGTCCCGCGGCTCAAGCTTTGGATCTACTCACTGGCCGGGCTCTACTTTGGGCTGGCCGGCGTGATGCAGATGTCGCGACTCAGGCAGGGTGATCCGACCGTGGCGGTGGGCGCCGAGCTCGATATTATCGCAGCAGTAGTCATTGGCGGTGGTAGTTTGTCGGGCGGAGAAGGCAGCATCCTGGGATCCATAATCGGTGCGCTGATAATGGCGTTTCTCCGCAATGGTTGTCAGCAAATGGGCTGGGCAAACTATATCCAGGAAATCATCATAGGTGGAATAATCGTCATCGCAGTTGCCATTGATCGTTTCCGTCATACGCGTACTTACACCTGAGTTGTTTCTTGGAATGGAAGGTTGGGCATCTCATAGGCTTTCATAATAGTCGTACTGCGATTAGCTCGTGTCCGACAAACTTTAGGAACTTCTGCTCAAGTGTCTTCGACGCGTAGCGTCGGCATGAATTTAGCCCGGCGTTTTAACGCCGGGACCCGGGTGAGCACGGGTTCTCGTCGCGTCGCGACGATTGAATTTCTTGGGTTTCGGGCGTCGCTACGCGGCGAGAGGACTTTGTTCGCGTTTTCCCGGCCTTGAAAGGCCGGGCTAACTTCAGATCGACGCTACGCGTCGAAAGCACTTGATCAGAGATTCCTTTTGTTTGTCGTCTCTCTGGCAAGGCTCGCGACACTACTTTAAAGTTTCTCGGACAAATCAAATGCGCGTATCACTATTCGTTACCTGTCTGGTCATCAGATGTTTCCCGATGTTGGCGAAGCAATGGTCGTCATCTTGCGGTGCCTTGGTTGAGGTCAGCTTCAATCTTCGCGGCCTCTCGAGGCTTCACATCCCGATGGCTTTTAGATGGTAGCGCTCAGTGTCGTAATAGCGCTCAACGTCCAGGGTGTTGATTCTGCCCAGGACTTCGGAAATATCCACCAAAGATAAATCGCAGGCGGGCGCGATTCCACGCGATGA
>WNFQ01006569.1_pt1 | contig 16780 bp, 20 predicted proteins | sample 5400171 | NCBI WGS metagenome assembly WNFQ01 (sample SAMN13153356, study PRJNA577476) | soil metagenome | isolation source: 20 cm soil under Madrone tree | place: USA:California | collected 2016-06-14 | reverse complement strand
CCGTTTCTCAGGTACGCAAGCCCCCCTGGTCATAGAAAGGATATCCTGCCCGCTGAAGAGAGCCTGGGGTTTATTCATTAGCACTAAGAGACACCGCATCCCCGTGCAAAGACTGGACAATCTACAATATCGAGTATGAGACAAAGGGATCCTGTAAAGAGGGCGGGTATGCTGCCTCGAAATGCGCTGGTGTTGAGACTGAATAGCAAAGTCATGCCATTTACGGGCTAAAGAATGGCGCAAGCCCGGGCCGCATTACCTTCATGGCCCGGGCACTTGACCCAGTTGACTTTGCCCGCAAGAAAATCCTTTGCACTTCCTCTCTCAGCTCAGTTGTGCTCTTCATTGACCATCTAAATTTGATCCTCTGAGTTCACCCCCGTCAAAGCTATCGCTACTTGATCGAACTTAGAACGCGGTCGGTAGGCCACCCACAAGTAGGTAAACTAATGAGGCGTTGATCATTGTGGCAATAAGGGACCACTTTTCCGGCCGCACAAGAACCCACGGGCATCTGGGGCTAGACGTGGATGGCGGATCGTTTTTCCAAAGGATGTGCAACCCACTTGTTACTTCTACTGTAGCAACCTATGGCAGTGGTGGATAACGTGGGCATTTCTCAATTGGATGTCTCATCCATCAAGGACGCGTTTGATGCGTGGTTTGGACCATTAGAGAACTTCCCGAATCGGTGATCTCGATTTTCAGGGTTTTCCACTTTGGGTGGGTGGGTCTACCATTCTCGCAACCCTGCGATACCAGGGCCATGCAGCCATCCCTGCTTCGAGCGCTCGTCTGACTATCTGACGCGTTCACCTATAAGTAAGTCACCCATCTCCTATCGTCCTCTCGCCTTTCGCATCTCCCTCTCTTATATTGCCAGTGCGATTCTGTAGGTCCTACCCAACCACTTGTTGGCCTGCAAAAATCCCTCACGGGTCGCTGGTCGCTACTTGAGCAGGCCTTCACGGCTTGTGGGCTATCGGTTCTCCATGTCTCTCCCTCAGCCGTCTTCTCTGCCTCCCCTACTCCTGGACCTGAAGCAGATGTCCGTCGTATTCTCCTTTCGACATTCTCAACAACCATATCATGCTTATCTTTTCTTTTCTTTCGGTTCCTCTAGTCAGATCGGGAAGGTAAGGCAGATCCCGCAATCTATCCGCCACGTCCCGCGCTGATCCGAGTCTACTAGTTCTTCTTTCTCGGCGCGTACACAATGCTGCTGTACGATCATCTTTTAACCCTTCCAGAGGAGGTCTGCCATTCTTCCATTCAGCTTTGTGCCCGCAGTTTTACAAATCCCATGATTCCCGATAACAGGTTCACACAGTATGGAAGAAGAAGAAAACGTTCCGTGAGTTTGCTATCATAGTATCCCGGAAATAGCGTCCGCTTAACCACCTTCCGACCTGTTAGCCCTTTACTTATTCATTCTGGTACAACTGCGATTTCATGAAATCCCTCTCAGGAATTTATTTTGACTACCACTCACCTAGGTGAGATATTACGCGCTCTTTTCTATCAGCGTTGTGGCATTTGGTACGTTTTTGTCCATTTCATGTATGAGATTTCTCATCGACCATTCCTTAGGCTACTTTTCAACGGCGATGACTCGATCTCGGTACGCGGTCCTTGACCATCGCAGACGAGTTGCACGACTCACGTCACCTTTCTCTGACCATTATGCACCCTAATTCTTTGTCTTAAGTTGTGGCCATTGGATGCTTTTTCTCCCTCTCGGAGTCACGATGCCCCTAACCATTTTCCCTGGAATACTCATGCTTATTCGGTGAGCAAAACACATATGACGTGCCATTTTCTACTCGCGAGGTCACGGTTTACAAAGAATCAAATCATGCAGGGTGTACGCGCTCTACAATCGTAACAAGACCATCCTCTATGGCCTGTCTGCGTCGTTACTCCTGCAGACCCTCGCCGGGCTCTGGCAGTATACAGTCAATGGTGGAAAACGTTAGTCATTGTGGGCCTTGGATCTAAACCCAATCGCTGACAGGTACTAATCCTCAGCTGCGCCACTTCCTCTGGATAACTACGAGTATCACTGTAAGTCTTTGCTTAACGCACTCCGAGCCGGAGGATGTTCTGAGTTTGGGGTTTAGTTTGCATTTATTACCCGCCTAAAAGAATGTAAGTCGACGTCGATCTCCCCGCCTCGCCCTTCTTGAATGGATGTTTTCCCTTTTAGTGGCCATTTATCAACCATGTATGTTTCTTGGGAGCTCGGGTACGATACTGTCGTCTTCTTCCTCACGGTCGTACGGACCGTCTACATGTACTGGAGGCACCAAGGCATTGCGAGCACTTCTGGGGGAAAGCCTGGTTTGATTAATAATCTAGTACGGGACGGTGCCTTCTACTTCGGGTGAGTATTGGTGGGTAGTTAGTATCACCATTGGAACCAACCAGTCAATCTATATTAGATGCATCTTCTCGATGCACCTGATGTGGGTTATTATGATTTTGCATGCCCCAACTGGTCTCCGCGCCATTGCCTCTATGTACGTCCCAACTTTGCTATCTGGCCACGTAGTAACTGATAACGGACCGGTTGCCAACGCGAAGTCCTTCTGCCTGGTGAGTTGGCCACTGACTCGATAAGTACTGAGAAATAACTGACTCACCGTTTCTACGTTTCAGTGTTAACACAGTTATGGTCTGTCGGATCACTCTCAACTTGCGGACGACCGTTTACGGGCCCACTACTTTCGAACGAACCAACAACAGCTTCCCACTGAGTGAATTGAGGAACCCCCGCTCAGGGCGATCAGACCAAACTGTTGAATCAACTATGACAAAGAATTTGGAGATCCATATCCGGAAGGAATACGATCAATCAAAGGATCACGATCATTTTGTTGAATTCACCAGAAGTGATGCATCCGGGGCTGTCCATCAAAGGGCAGGACAGGAGGTTTAGTGGAAAGCGGGCCTGGAGATACTGTACCTCAGACCGACTCTATTAAGTTCTTTGCTTCCGGGCTTAGGGCCATTTATGCTTCTGGTATGCATGTATATCCATAACAGCCCACGGCGATTACGATTTCAAATTTACGGCGTAGATGTAGCTCCTTTTGGTTTGGTTGTACTGTACTGTACGTCTTGACGTGCTGTGGTGTATCATATTGAATCATGACAATTTATACCCTCATCGTCCGTGCCTTGGAGCGCGCGATGCGATCAGGACTTTGTCCCCGGCCATGTTCACTTTGAAGGTCAAGGCACGCTTTGAATACTTTGTTGCAAGCGTATAGAACTATGAGTGAGTCAGGTGGACGCGCGCGGGAATTGTCTGTCTGTAAAGACAATGCAATCTACTCTATGGTGAGCGTGTGTGATAGTAGGTGTGTTCTATGGCTTGCTCACCTCAGTGGTCGCGCGTACGGCACGATGACCGAGGAGCGGCGCCGCTACTCTGTGCAGTATATATGTGCAATACGGGCTCGATGCAAACCGTCGACATTGATCTAGTTGAGGCCTGGCCCAGCAACCGACACGCTTTTGATAAGTACAGCCCACGCACGGGAGGGGAGAGTGAACCAATTTCGTCCTCATGGCCGACGAAGGCTTGATGTGTGATTACAGCCGCAGGATTCGAAATTCTTACGAGACACGAAGGCTCGTCATCCAACCTAGGACAGTATATTCGGTAGAAGAGCCACAACCGACTAACTTCATCGACCAGGATGGGGCATTCCTGTGCCCAGTAATAGATGTGGCCAATAGTATACCCCACCCTTTCTCCAGATTCAGAGGAGGATGGGCCGGTTCTAGGGTCACACCCTAGTCACCGCGTCAACTTGAGCATATGACCCGTCTGGACCCGATACTCTGCCTTGAGGTATCAGCACTCGCTCGTTGCGGACGCCAGCATGCATGTTTGACGATACGGCACTGCCGCAGGCCAGATGAATCGCGATTTAGCCGGGTCCGCGGGCGCGTATACACGTTTCCTCGACGACGTGCTGCTCACACCAGATTCACTAGTAGTGCAAGCAGTGAAGGAGGTTTGCGTGTTCCCAAGGTGTCACTGGGTTTTGTCCGTACGGTAGGCAACTAGTGCCTACTACACGAGCGCCGTCTGCCCTGCGGGACTCGGATCTAAGGGCGTGTACGTTCAACACCTTCTTCCAAAGACCAGCAGTGTGGGAGACATTAAGAAAGCGCTCCCGCTCCAATGCTGAGGGAGGTAGTATCCGTGCTGCCCCCGATGTCAGGGTAACGCACTCGTACAGGGATGGGAGATCAGATCCGAGTCGAGTCGCGGTCGTGTTGCTCAACGCGTAACAGGCGCGACGGTGCCCTCCAATGGATGGTGCACCCAATCGCGCCACGCCGAGCTGCTCCTCGTCGCTGTGGTGAACCCATTGGCTCGGCGCGTGACGTATCATGGCAGTCGATACCAACGCTGTTGGAAATATGAGCGCACGGAACGCGCGGATCTACCGCGATAAGATAAGAGATACACGTCGATACACCCGGACACTTTCGACACCATACATACATACAGTGACACTAGCACGACGCTAGGCATGGTTCTGGCGTGCTTCTAGCACGCATTAACTTAGTCGTTCCTTACTTTAGTTTGCTTTCTGGACTGTAGACACTAGTGTAGTTAGTCGCTCCAGCCCCCCGCAGTTCTCGTGCTTACAGTGCACACTGAGGTTGATTGCATCCCTCGGAACTCAATCACAGCTTTATTGCATGCAACACCACTCTCGTTTGATTGATATGATACATTGCCTCAGTGCTCGCCAATCCAGTGACGTCATCATTGTAATTCTTGCAAGTTTTGTATCCAAACTTTTGGCTTTTCCAAATAGCAGGCATGAGTGGGACACGGTAGAGTGAATTTTGCGACGAGTAGAAAGATGTACTTGTGGCGGTGGTAGCCATGTTCCTTTGGGAAAGTGAGATGAGGGCGTTGAGCGCCGCATCTCCAGTGATTGTGATTGAGGGTCCCTGTCCCTACATTTAATCCCGCCGAGCCCTTCTTCACGCACGCCCATAAACCCATCCTCCCTCCTCCTGTCACTCTTCACTCAATGGCCCCAGTCGACGTAAAGAAAGTCTGCTGCAGTTCGTACACGTCCTCTTCACTTTTGCAATACTTTCTGACCTCCTATTCGCAGTCGGTGCTGGTTATGTCGGTCGGTCTCCCCGCCGCCGCCACCGTTCGCGCATCCTTGCTTACATTTTTCGTTTTCGTCCACCATAGGTGGCCCGACTTGTGCCGTCATTGCGTTGAAGTGCCCACACATTCAAGTCACCATCGTCGACCTCAACCAAGCTCGAATCGACGCGTGGAATAGCCCCAACTACGACTTGCCCATATATGAACCCGGGCTGGTCGACGTCGTCAAGGAAGCCCGTGGTCGCAACCTCTTTTTCTCCACGAGCATAGACAAGGCAATCCAAGAGGCCGATCTTATTTTCGTCAGCGTCAATACGCCCACAAAGAAAAGTGGTATTGGTGCTGGCTATGCTGCCGATCTCAAGTGCGTTGTTCCCCTCTTTACTCTTTGCCTTTGGCACCGAGAAAATCGCGCGCGTGGGTTGATTTGGGTTGCGTAAATTTTTGGATTCTTCTCGTCCGCGCCTATCTCTAGGGTGCCCGACATGGCGTATTTCAATGATATATTACTGATTCAATTTCGTAAATCTTTCTAGTTATGTTGAATCTGCCACGCGCCATATTGCCGCCGTTGCGACCTCTTCAAAGATTGTTGTCGAGAAGTCGACGGTACCAATGCGTACCGCAGAATCCATGCGCACCATCCTCGAAGCCAACTCGAAACCGGCTCTCCGCTTTGACATCCTTTCCAACCCCGAGTTCCTCGCGGAGGGCACTGCCATGAACGATCTGTTCGCCCCGGATCGGGTGTTGATCGGGTCACTCCAAACGCCCGAGGGCAAAAGCGCATGTCAATCTCTGATGAACGTTTATGCAAACTGGGTTTCGTTAGTCTGCATCTCATTTCAAGCGTCTTCCTGGACTGATTCTCTGATGATACCAACCTAGGACTGATCGCATCCTGACGGTGGGCCTCTGGTCGTCAGAGTTATCCAAGTTGGCAGCCAATGCCATGCTTGCCCAGCGCATCTCGTCTATCAACGCACTATCTGCCATATGCGAAGCGACAGGCGCCAACATTGAGGAAGTCGCGCACGCCGTCGGCCGTGACATGCGCGTTGGGCCCAATTTTCTGCGGGCCTCTGTCGGGTTTGGAGGCTCGTGTTTCCAGAAAGACATCCTCAACCTCGTCTACCTTTCCGAGAGCCTCCACCTTCCCGAAGTGGCAGAGTATTGGCGCCAAGTCGTCACGCTAAACGAATACCAAAAGCGTCGCTTCTCGAAGCGCGTCGTTGACACCCTCTTCAACACCATCACCAACAAAGTAACCCCGTTCCCATATGCGGTAGCCTCGGATATTGATCGGCGTTTTCGCAGAACATTGCCGTTCTCGGCTTTGCTTTCAAGGCCGACACAGGCGACACCCGCGAATCACCCGCCATCACCCTCATTCGCGATTTCCTTTCCGAGCGTGCACGCGTCACCGTTTACGATCCCAAAGTCGAGGTCTCTCAGATCTGGTTAGATCTCTCCGAGGCTCTCCCACACCTTCCCCTCGACCAGAGTACGCCTTTCTTATCTTCTTGGCCAGCGATTGACTCTCCTCCTCAGTCAAGAACCAGGTTACCATTGCCGACTCGGCACTCGCCGCTGCCCAAAACAGCGAGGCGGTCGTCGTCGCGACGGAATGGAAAGAGTTCCGAGACATCGACTGGCGTACCGTGTATGACACAATGAAAAAGCCCGCATTCGTGTTTGACGGTCGCATGATCCTCGATGGTGATGCTCTTCGCCAGATCGGCTTTAACGTGATGACCATCGGCCGGGGCGACAAGTTTTAGAGAACTCAGGTCATGCCTCCCCTTTGACCCCATCGCAGTGGGTTTCGTATAGACTCTGATCTGATATATACCCTTCATTTGGGTGCCATCGTTATCCCAGTTCTATAGAGTTAGAGAAGAGGCGGACTTTTACACCTTTTTATGCAGACATTCTTCTACTAGAGACGCTTGTGACACTTTCTGTATTAGCGAACATATATCGTCCATACTTACTCGCCTTCATGGAATACAATTTGAAGGGCACTTAACACCGACAAAATTATCACCATCTCGAATGGCGCATGGAAAGCGTTAATAGAACAGTCAATTTTAATTCATAGGTCGAATCTAAGTACAAGAGAAGATGGAAAAGCAAAACGAGAGAGATCAGGTCCGTGGAAGGAAACGAAGAGATATACAATCGCTTTCAGGCTTGTGGTTTAAAGCGAGAGGTGCAGAGGCGAATTGCTCGTCGAAACGTCCACCTTTCCAGCAGGGCCACCCTCCTCATCCTGAGGATCCCAAGCAGCATCCCCATACACAATCCCCGAACCATGGCCGACCGTCTTCACGTTGACGACGCGCTTCCTACCGCGGCCAGCGGGGTCCGCCGCGTCAACATCGGGGGAGACGGAGGCGGGGAAGATCGACGTCCGCAACTTGAAGGTACCCTCGAAGGTCGGTTGCAAGCGGATGCCGGCGGGTGAGTTGGAGGTGTGGGCTTGTAATGTGAGCTGTGCATCTGGTGCGTGTTCCGTAAAGTTGATAGATAGCGGGGAGTTGGAGGTGTGCGCGCAGACAATGAAGCTGCCATTTGATTGGCTCTCAGGCGTAGCGAGCAGAGCGAGGTCGGCGGAGAGGATGCTGTAGGGAAAGGAGTGAAATAAATAACAACTTCGTGGGCCACCAAGTGATGGAGGAAAACTAACCTATTGCTGGTGTGTATTTTCACTTTGGTAGGGATGTGATTGTCCGGGTTAAAGGCGTTGACCGTGATCTTGATCGGCGAGTTGGACGTTTTGACCTCAAGTGTAGATGAGGTGTTGAAAGTGCCCACGATCGGTCCATTACGGGTGATGATGCTGATCTTCTCACCAACAAGAGTCTAGAAGTGGTACTTTGAGTGTCACGACGACAAGAAAAGCGGTTGAGATGAGACATACCTCGACGAAGATAGGACTGTCATAAGAAAGAAGAGCGAAAGAACCAAAGGCGTGCTTCTCGAGTGCTGTGATGAAATGGCCATACTTGGGCAAACTGGTCTCGAAGTGGGGAATAGTGGTGACGTCCTTGCCCTCCGGAAGTGAGACTGTGATGTTGAAAAACAACGAATCTCGACCTCGGCGATGATGCTTGATCGGACGAGTCTATTCGCTCGCATGTGAACACGAAACCAGAACACAAAGTACCGAGGGTCTACTTACGAAAATTCCGACACCATGACCATCTTCCCCACGGCGGAGTGTGCACAGGTTCGTCCTCTTGAATAGGTCGCTATCCTCGGGAACTTCTACGAGATGTAGAGCGCCCGTTGCATAGAATCCAGGGGAGAGCAGGAAGATATCACCCGCGGAGCTCGGCAATGAGAGCTCAGCTCGCTGCCACGCTTCGATTCCGAGAGGATAGTATCCATCAATGGGCTCGAATTCGTTCCAATCAGTGGAATCGACACATGTATCAATGTGTTCGCTATGGCCGTGATGATGCCCGGGAAGAGACCCGGGAGGTGAGCCGGGAGGATGACCCTAAAGAACAAGGGTAGGGTCAGTTCAGTTTGGTTTAGTGAGACGGTATTGGGAGAGACGTGCCCAAGGAAAGTCCTCGTAATAGGGAGGAGCAAACCTCCGTAGCTCGCAGTGGCGCACGACGTAGCGAGCTGCGAACCACAGGAAGAGCAGACCGATAAAGAAATAACCGAAACGGCGGCAGCGACGGCGATGACGACAGCATCTAGACTGGTCGGGTTCAGGATCAGCGGGGGGAGGAGAAGCCTCGGAAGCAGCTTGGTAGCTAGGTGGGAGTTGATCAGACGGTACAGCTTCAACGTCCACCTTGAGGTCCATCTTGTCGTCGGTGTGGGTAGGGAGGAAAATACCCTGGGGAGGGTGAAGAGAAGCCATGGGTAAAGAGGGTGGAGGGTGAAGAGTATAAATTGCCTTCCATCAAGAACTGCGGAAAGCATCATTAGACGGCGGCAAGAAGTCCACTGCCACTGCGGAGCAGTTGTTTATCAACTCAGATAACGCCGCTCCGGTGTGCTGCCATAGAACTGCCACCTTTCCATCTCCCACCGGTTCGTCTTTAGCCATCAAGGAGATAGAAGACCCAGCCGGTACCGACTTGAAAGATGAGACGTTCGCATTCGCAGTTGAGGTGAACAAGACACTTGGCATTGGATTATGTAACCCGTCTATTGGGTTGCGCAACACGATCATAAAGTCCGAATCATCATTTGATATTGATTCCGCGCCCATTGCCCACTGGGTATGAGACACAAGAGCGCAACCTACTTGCCAAGTGACGGCGGGTTCCTATGCGAGCCCCAAGTCATGAATAGGCCACCGCATTGAAGGCTCGTCACTGGCAGAAAAGCCCCCACAACGACGAGTCTGTTTATATACTGTACTAGGCCTGTCTCCAGATCCGGATGTACGCATCAGTAAAGTTGGCCCTTCTGCAGACACAGACTCACGGACGGTTTTGTTTTGAGTTTACAAGGCGACTCTGACAGGACAGGCCAATACACACCAAACCTTCAAGTTAGCTCTGACTGGAGTGGATTCAAGTGCTAATATCGAGCATTGCCAGTGAGTAAGTAGGAAAGCTAATTCAAGTCCAACCGCGACCCGGTCGTCGTCGCGACGGAATGGAAAGAAGTTCCAAGACATCGACTGGCGTACCGTGTATGACACAATGAAAAAGCCCGCACGATCCTCGACGGCGATGCTCTTCGCCAGATCGGTTTTAACGTGATGACCATCAGCCGGGGCGACAAGTTTTTTAGAGAACACAGGTCACGCCCCCTCCCCTTTGACCCATCGCAGTGGGTGTCGTATAGACTCTGATCTGGTACATACCCTTCATTTGGGTGCCATCATTATCCCAGTTCTATAGTGTTAGAGAAGGGGGGGGCTTTTATGTGGACATTCTTCTACTAGAAATGCTTGTAACACTTTCTGTATTAGCGAACATATATCGTCCATACTTACTCACCTTCATGGAATACAATTTTGAAGGGCACTTAACACCGACAAAATCATCACCATCTTGAATAGTACATAGTACATGGAAAGCGTTAATAGTACATCCATGATGTGTCAATTTTAGTTTATGGTCGAACCTAAGTACAAGAGAACATGGAAAAACAAACAAGAGAGATCAGGCTCGTGGAGGGAAATACAACCGCTTTCAGGCTTGTGGTTTAGAGAAAGATATTCAGAGGCGCATTGCTCGTCGAGACGTCCACCTTTCCAGCAGGGGCACCCTCCTCATCCTCAGGATCCCAGGCAGCATCCCCATACACAATCCCCGAACCATGGCCAACCGTCTTCACGTCGACGACGCGCTTCCTATCGCGGCCAGCGGGGTCCGCCGGGTCAACATCGGGGGAGACGAAGGGGGAGACGAAGGGGGCGAAGATCGACGTTCGGAACTTGAAGGTACCCTCGAAGGCCGGTTGCAAGCGGATGCCAACGGGTGCGTTGGAGGTGTGCGCTTGTAATGTGAGCTGTGCATCTGGCGCGTGTTCCGTAAAGTTGACATATAGCGGGGAGTTGGAGGTGTGCGCGCTGACAATGAAGCTGCCATTTGATTGGCTCTCGGGGGTAGAGAGCAGAGCGAGGTAGGCGACGAGGTCGCTGTAGGGGAAGGAGTGAAATAAATAACAACTTCGTGGGCCACCAAGTGATGGTGGGAAACTGACCTATTGCTGGTGTGTAAGTTCACCTTGGTAGGGGCGTGACTGTCCGGGTTAAAGGCGTTGACCATGACATCGATCCGGGAATTGGACGTTTTAACCTCAAGTGTAGATGAGGTGTTGAAAGTACCCCCGATCGGTCCATTACGGGATTGAATGTTGATATTCTTACCGACAAGACCCTAGAAGTGGTACTTTGAGTGTCACGACGACAAGAAAAGCGGTTGATATGAAACACACCTCGACGAAGATAGGACTGTCCGAAGAATGAAGAAAGATATTACCAAAGGCGTGCTTCTCCAGTGTTGCGATGAATTGGCCAAACTTGGGCAAACTGGTCTCGAAGTTGGGAATAGTGGTAACGTCCTTGCCCGTCGGAAGTGAAACTGTGATGTTGAAAAACAACGAATCTTGATCTCGCTGACGATGCTTGAACGGACGTGTCTATTCGCTCGCATGTGAACACGAGTCCAAAACACAAAGTACCGAGGGTCTACTTACGAAAATTCCGACACCGTGACCATTTTCCCCACGGCGGTGTGTGCACAGGTTCATCCTCTTGAATAGATCATTATCCTTATGGGAACCGACGATGACTTGCACTCCAATATCGTCACGATCGGGAACCTCTACAAGGTGTAGAACGCCCCCTGCATGGAAGCCAGGGGAGAACAGGAAGATATCATCCGCGGAGCTCGGCAATGAGAGCTCAACTCGCTGCCACGCTTCGAATATGGAAGGAAAGTATTCACCAGTGGGCTCGAATTCGTCCCACTCAGTGGAATCGACACATGTATCAATGCGTCCGCTATGGCCGTGATGAGGCCCGGGAGAATGACTCTAGAGAACAAGGGTAGGGTCAGTTCAGTTTGGTTTAGTGAGACGGTATCGCGAGAGACGTACCCAACGAAAGTCCTCGGTATGGGGAGGGGCAAACCTCCGTAGCTCGCAGTGGCGCACGACGTAGCGAGCTGCGAACCACAGGAAGAGCAGACCGATAAAGAAATGACCGAAACGGCGGAAGCGACGGCGATGGCGACAACACCTAGACTGGTCGGGTTCAGGATCGGCGGGAGGAGAAGCCTCGGAAGCAGCCTGGTATCTAGGCGGGAGTTGATCAGACGGCACAGCTTCAACGTCCACCTTGAGGTCCATCTTGTCGTCGGTGTGGTGGGGAGTAAAAGACCTTGGGGAGGGTGAAGAGAATCCAGGGGTAAAGAGGGTGGAGGGTAAAGAGTTTAAATTCCGGTCCATCAAGAACTGCGGAAAGCATCATTGGACGGCGGCAAGGTCCACTGCCACTGCGCAGCAGTCGCTTAGCAACTCAGATAACGCCACTCCAGTTGCTGTCATAGAACTGCCACCTTTCCATCTCCCAACGGTCCGTCTTTGGCCATCAAGAGAGATAGAAGACCCAGCCAGTGCCGACTTGAAAGATGAGACGTTCGCATTCGCAGTTGAGGTGAACAAGACACTTGGCATTGGATTATGTAACCCGTCTATTGCTGCAACACGATCATAAAGTCCGAATCACCGAATCATCATTTGATATTGATTCCGCGCCCATTGCCTACTGGGTATGAGACACAAGAGCGCAACCTACTTGCCAAGTGACGGCGGGTTCCTATGCGAGCCCCAAGTCATGAATAGGCCACCGCATTGAAGGCCCGTCACTGGCAGACACAACGATGAGTCTGTTTATATACTGTACTAGGCCTGTCCCCAGACTCGGATGTACGCATCAGGGCACTAGTAGAGTTGATCCTTCTGCAGACAGACATACTCGGTTTTGTTTTGAGTTTACAGGGCGTCTCTGACAGGACAGGCCAATACACACCAAACCATAGCCCCTAACGGTTTCAATTCGTATTGATTCAGGTGGGTTTCACCGGCACTTGGACGCCCTCCTCATTCATCGTGATATGATGTAAGGCATGGTTGGTTGATAATGGCGATTGTGCTGCTCCTGCACCACTTCTGACTAGAGTGGATTCAAGTGCTAATATCGAGCATTGAGTAGGTAAGAATGCTATTTCAAGTCCAACTGTGACCCGAAACGGATTGAGCATCCAAGGGAAGGGGAAAGCCATCATTCCTCCACCTCTTGGAACGGTTGATCTTCACCAGCGTCAAGCTCAGCTTCGTCAAAGAGCCGATCCGCCAAAGCATCCGCCGTATCGAGCGCGCGAACGCGCAGTTCGACGTCATAACCACCTTCCGGGTCCACAGGCTCTTCGGGATCCCACGGTATCGGCCGCCCTCGCCATCCTCCTCCTGCGTGCACGGTGTTAAGATAATCACGCCACAGAGGATCCAGGCCTAGGACCAAGGGATCCCCAACTATGATCAGAAGTGCTTTTGCACGGGTGACCGCGACTGTAGAGGCAAACAGTGTGAATTTTTGGCATATCAAAAGTGTAGCGCAACGCACCGTTGAAACGGCGAGGGTTCGCCACAAACCCAAGTGTATACCTTAGGTCGTAGTTGATGTAATCACGGCTACTTCGGACAGTCGTGATGATAATGACCCGACGTTCCTACGTGTCCATACCATACCTCGTCAACCACGTCAAAATCGTTCGGTAGAAATCCCCACTCACATCGCCCTGAAATTCTTCCACACTTCCGATTTTAATCTCAGGGGCAATTAGCTTTAATGTTTTCCGAAGTTTCGTGCATTGCGCGCGGTACGGTGCGATAATTCCAATTTCGGCAGGCTCTTTGTCACGATTGAGAATGTATGTTTAAGACCGAGAAGGAAAAGGCTTACTGATTCGGGGTACAGCACGCGTGTCTGCCAGCAGCTGCTGCACATACGCTTTGACTTGTAGCACTTCGTCTGGATTGAAGAAAGACGGCGAAGACGCCTCACGCATATCGTGTCCTTCCACAGCGCTGAATATGACGGGATATCTGCCCAGCACAGGTGGCTCCAAGTTGAGGCATGAGTTGATGGAAGCAGGTTCTCCACAGGGCTTCAGTTCACCGTCGTAGAAATGCTCACTTGGGTAACGAATGATGCTAGGGTGCGAGCGATAATTATCAAGGAGTTTAACAATGCTAGAAAGCAAGTCAGATGATAGTCCACATGACATCCCAGTGGAAGATTCTTACCCTGAGCTCCCATCGTTTGGCCCCTGGTATGCCTCACAGTCCATCAAGCGCTCGAGATAACTAATGCCGAAACCAAGCTCGCTCGCGATAACGGAGAAAATGATGGGACGGAGCTGCTTCGGGTCACCAGATAAGATAAGTTTGGTGGAGACAATCGCCGTATTCTTGATGACCACCATGGCTTCAGGTTCCGTAGCTTGGCCAGCCTCATCGATGAAAACATGGGAGAAGAGGCCACGCTCCACACCGATACCTAGCGTGAACGCGGCAGAGAGGCAAGTAGAGACGATTACACGGTAATTCTTCACTGTGTCGAGTGGTGGATGAGAAAACAACCCATCCGCGTTCACAAAAGTGTACGGTAGCAAGTCAGGTGGCACCGCTCCTCTCTCGCGACTGGGAGCATAGAACCGGAACAGTTCATCATTTTTTAAAGGTCCTGAGAGCCTCAGGGCGATGACATCAGCCGCGGAATTGCTCGGGGCACAGGCAAGTACACGTGCAGAGGGGTTAAGACGTAGTATTTGTTTTATTGCTTCCACGACGGTCACCGTCTTGCCAGTGCCAGGCCTATGCAAAAATAAGGAAAGTAAGACGCGATCTTCCATGAAAACTAGCAGGTCTTACGGTCCGAAAATTATATAAGGGGCCGACACCGTCGACGGTAAACCGATGATATGCTTAATGGCGCAGAATTGACGAAAATTGTTTGCAATCTTTCGGTCATAGAGTGTCATCGACAGTTCGGGTGATGCGGACAAGGTGGCCTGAGTCAAAGGAAACAGTAAATGAGGAGCATGATGGTTTGCGAAGAGTGCTTGATGTTGTCTCCTCAAAGTGACCCTATTCAATTGAAAACGCACATCCAACGATTGCGTCGCGGCTTGCTTCTGAAATGAGTTTTCGAAACGGAGGCCAGCCTCTGTTTCATGGACATAATGGACATGTCCTTCATACCAGGTGTCATCCTCTGATCCATTTATTTTAGCAAGGACTGTATCGCCTGAAATTCCCAGATAAGTGACATGGCGCACTTCACATAACTTAGTAGAGATATTCACCAATAATGACGCTCGGTCGTTTCTCTGCTAAGCCAGGGACAGACAGGCTTGTAAGAAACACATGTCAATCGATAACCCAAGAATACTATAGCCCAGCTTACTGGTGATAAACGCCATGGTTGGACATGCTCACGGCTTCCATGTCAAATACTTTTAAAGCATCGCTACGAGTACGGCGCGTTAATAAGGCTTATAACCGAAGCGATTAATTGGCGTACTCCATGGCTATCTCTTCCAGCCATAGCAACGTGCTGAATACATTTTGGTGGTTTCTTTGGTTAAGAGTCGTAGGAATGAGCGACCTGATTTCGGTCGGGACGATATCCTCTCCTGAGTCGGGGCGATTCGGAGGCAAGGATAGGGTCTCCCGAAGGGATTTTGGAATCAAATACCTCCCGAGCTTTGCACGCCACGCGATTGCGAGCGGTCTCGCTGGAGCAAGACCAGGGACGAAATCGCTTATTTCTCGCCGTTCGGCACGCCGACGTGGAACATAGGGAGCCGCCGGAAGTAGGGTCGCATAGGATGATTCATCTCCGATAACCGCTTTGACCGTTCGGGTCACGGAGAACTGCTGTGTGCCGGATACACGAGCAAATCTAATCTCCAGCGTGTCTTCGTAACTACCGATTCCAGATACCCGCAACCCTATGATGATGCGAACGGTGTGACCTCGCGTAAGATGAGGGTCACCTTCGATTGCACAAGAGAAGCTGCGGGAGAATTAACATAGGATGACGTGTGGCACCACGCGAAAATTACGCACGCAGTTTCTCTGAGGGTGCTCGAGGTCCATTGGGGGTCCAGGACCATAAATTCGGCCTTAGTCGTTACTTTGAGAGTGAACGACTTCAGAACTTTGGAGGCCGCACTTGGGTCGACGACTCCAAAGTCCAGCTCTGTGTCTTCTGTAGGAACAGAAACACCGTTCCTATCCCTCCGAGCAGATAAAAGGGCGGCTTCCGTTCTTAACCCGGCATTGCGGCAATGCGCTCTCCCTATAACATGGGTGTCCCACCCTCCGGAGGGTACGTCGCATTGGCAAACGTCACAGAACTCGGTTTCAGACATCGTCAAGCAAGTATCGTATACCAAAGAGCGTTGAGCAAGACTTTGAAATGTTCGCTGTCTCTTGGGGTAACGGTGGGGGAGAATAAGTCAGGAGAGAGCTGGTCTTGGACGGTAGATAAGAGGAGTTAGGGGCCACGTGTGAACCAGACCGTCTACCTCCTCTCGCAGCGTTTCGCAGCCCGCAGCGATAGCACATGATCTCGACGTCGCCGTAGCGCCGCTACCGATTGCGGAAAAAAATACACGACTAAAACGCATGGCATATCTTCCGTGTCAGTGATCCTTACTGTGCCATGTCATGAAGCCCGAATATAGACCGACGGCCGCCTCAAAGCCGGGTGTGTGACATAAGCGCGAAAACCGCCGCTGGCCAGTGGTTCGACTTGACTGTGAGGCGCATAGCTTAGCTAGAGAAACGCCGTGCAAACAGTTTAGGGGCACGATGAGGTGGTGTGTCCGAAGGCTGCGAGAATGCGAGACTGCGAGACTGCGCTGAAGACGTAGCTCGAGAAGGCCAGCCCTTTTAAAACAACATGGGTCGGAGATAAACGATAAACTCCCACATCTGGTCACGAGACCAGCATACCTCATGTTTCCACCACTGCTCTCCAGACCTGCACCACGCCCCGCCTTCCTCATTCTTCAGCGGACGTTCGCAAATCGGCTCCCGCGTCCACCTCCAAAGGACCTCCCACCCCCAGAAACC
>WNFQ01006453.1_pt1 | contig 16784 bp, 12 predicted proteins | sample 5400171 | NCBI WGS metagenome assembly WNFQ01 (sample SAMN13153356, study PRJNA577476) | soil metagenome | isolation source: 20 cm soil under Madrone tree | place: USA:California | collected 2016-06-14 | reverse complement strand
AGTGGGACAAACAGCGCGGCACTTATTCACTGCGCTTGAATCGGCCCGATGAGTTGGAATTGGTGGCGGGCGCTGATGACGAAGCGGGCGAAGTCGAGAGCGATCCAACTCTAGCTGCGATTCACGTTGGGCGGCGCGTACCGATCTATCGCAAGCTCGGCGAGTTCCGCACCAAACGCCTGCGCGAGATAATTCACGAGGTGCTCGCAGGTCTGCCGGCAAGAGCGATCGAAGAGACGCTCCCGCCGGATTTACTGACCCGGCGCCAACTCATCACCCGCAACGATGCTGTGCGGCACGCCCACTTTCCAAAAGAAGATGTGGCGCTCGACGATTACCAGGCCATGCGAAGTCCGGCCCATCAGCGGCTGATTTTTGAAGAATTGTTTTGGGTGGCACTCGGTCTGGCGGTAAAGCGCGGCCAGCGAATGAAGGAAAGCAAGGGCGCGACAATTAAGATCGATACCCAGATGAAGCAGCGGATTGGTTCCGTGTTGCCGTTCAAACTTACCGAATCACAACGCAAAGTCGTCAAAGAACTTTTCAAAGATATGCGCTCCGACGCGCCCATGAATCGTCTCTTGCAGGGCGACGTGGGCAGTGGCAAAACGATCGTGGCGCTGATCGCGATGCTGGCGGCGATGGAGAACGGTTATCAAACCGCCCTGATGGTACCCACCGAAATTCTGGCCGAACAGCACGCGCGTAATATCAAAAGGATTTTGGCCCGGGCTCCTTATCGAATCGAATTGCTTTCCGGCTCGCTCAAGACTGTTGATAAGAAGCGTCTGCAACAGTCGATTGCCGCCGGCGAAATTCATGCTGCCGTCGGCACTCAGGCGCTGATTCAGGAAAACGTGGCGTTTAGAAACCTGGGGCTGGTTGTGATCGATGAGCAACACCGTTTTGGTGTTATGCAGCGCGCAGCCTTGCGCGAGCGCGGAATGAATCCTGATGTGTTGGTGATGACGGCGACGCCGATTCCGCGTTCGCTGGCGATGACGGTGTATGGCGATCTCGACGTGTCGATTATCGATGAGCTGCCGCCGGGACGCACGCCGATTGAAACGCGTGTCTTTGGCGAAGAGGGACGGCAGGAGGTAAAGAAAATGATCGCGCGTGAAGTGCGCGCCGGCCGGCAGGTCTACGTCGTCTATCCGCTGGTTGAAGAATCAGAGAAGATGGATCTGCGAGACGCGACCAAGCGCTACGAGTACCTGCGCGATCAGGTCTTCCCGAAATTCTCAGTTGGGTTGTTGCATGGCCGGATGAAGCCGGAAGAGAAGGAAGAAGTAATGCGTCAATTCATCGCCGGCAAGATTCAGATCCTGGTTTCGACGACCGTGATTGAGGTAGGCGTCGACGTCTCGAATGCTTCAGTCATGGTGGTAGAACACGCCGAACGTTTTGGGCTTTCCCAGTTACATCAACTGCGCGGCCGGGTTGGCCGCGGCGCTGAACAGAGCTTCTGTGTACTGCTGGCTTCGGACAAACAGACCGAAGTCGCGCGCCAGCGTCTGGGCATCATGGAAGAGACCAACGATGGTTTTAAGATCGCGGAAAAAGACTTAGAGATTCGTGGGCCGGGCGAGGTCATGGGCACGCGCCAGGCGGGCCTTCCGGAATTTCGCGTCGCGAATCTGGTGCGGGACCTGGATATTTTGCAGCACGCTCGCAAGGAAGCAGAGTTCTATATCAATCAGCGCAAGACTTCGGCGGAAGCTGTGAAAATGATCAAGCGAGTGCAGAGCGATGCGCGAATTAGGTTGGCCGCGGTTGGGTGAGAGCGTGGCGGCGCGGCTCTGCCGCTTGATGTGCGGAAAGGCTCTGCCTTTCCGGCCCGCGATGTTTTATATCTTCGGGGCTGTGCCCAATCGGATCTAATTGCGGGCATAGCCCTTTTGAAAATTAGAAATGTCCCTCCGGTAAGGCCGAGCCTTACCGCACATCAGTTGATCGGCGAAGCCGCACGGGGCAGTAGCCCGACCGTCAGGGAGGGCTCCGATTACAGAACCGGGAGCGGTAGCCACCGGGTCACAGACTCAACTTGAATGGTTGCATCCGCTCGCTAAGGCTCGAGGTCCCGTAATCCGCGCAGTGAGCCCTCCCTAACGGTCGGGCTACTGCCCCGTTTCCCCAAGCTGCTGGATCATCTAGAGTCACTGTGCGAATCATTGCCGGCAAATATCGGGGACGGAAGTTGAAGAGTCCGCCGTCTCTGCAAACGCGGCCGACTTCGGATCGTTTGCGCGAGACGCTCTTCAATATTCTGGCGCCGCGAATTAAAGACGCGCGGTTTCTTGATCTTTGTGCCGGGTCGGGAGCCGTCGGCATTGAAGCACTTTCCCGTGGCGCTGCGCACGTCACGTTTGTGGATCAATCGCGGAAGATGTGCGCGTTGATTGAGGCGAATCTTGAAGCGTTAGCGGATGAGATTGACGTCGAGTTAGTAAACGGTGAAGCGGTTGACTTCCTGCGACGCCGCGCGAAGAAAGAAGGATCGCCATTCGACATCATCTTTTTCGATCCACCGTATGAATCGGATTATGACGATATCCTGGAACGAATGGGTGACGAGAACGGGGTGCTGTTAACAACAGAGGCGATCGTGGTGGCGGAGCATCATAAAAAAAAGGAGCTAAAGGAAGCGTTTGGCGTCTTACATCGTTATCGCACGCTCAAGCAGGGTGATTCGGTGCTGAGTTTTTATCAGGCTACTTAGAGCTGGGAGCGCGGACGTCCCGTCCGCACAGCGTGCGCAGCACGCCGGGACTTTTCGCGCTTCGCGCTTAGTGCGGACGAGGACGTCCGCGTTCCGCATTCAGTAGCGCGCTTCGGACCTGCTGACTTCATTTCTTGGCATTATGTCCCCCATAAATGGGCTCGGAATCTTAAAGAGTGATCGTGATCTATAAATATTTCGTTCCTAGCGGAACTCAGATCATGGTTTGCGTTTCATCCGGCCGCGCGCGAGGAACTCAGGGCTTTTCGCGCTTCGCGCTCAGTGCGGACAGGACGTCCGCGCTCCCAGGTTTCGGTTGCGCGTTTCTGTTCGGTAGAATCATTTTATAAACAAATGCTCGTATTAGGTATCGAAAGTTCCTGTGATGAAACTGCGGCGGCAATTGTGCGCGATGGCCGGGAGATTGTCTCGTCTGTAATCGCTTCACAGATCGCCACGCACACACGCTTTGGCGGAGTTGTGCCCGAGCTCGCGTCGCGTGAACACCTCGATAAGATCGTTCCGATAGTAGAAGAGGCATTCACGGCGGCTAAGACAACGCAGGATGAAATTGACGGCATCGCGGTCACCATCGGCCCGGGCCTGGTCGGCTCGTTACTTGTCGGCGTTTCTTATGCGAAGGCGATGGCGTTTGCTCTGAATAAACCTCTGGTGGGCGTCAATCATATTGAAGGACACATCTATTCGGTGTGCTTCGAAAATCCGCCGGTCGAGCATCCGGCCCTGGCGCTGATCGTTTCCGGCGGACACACGAATCTTTTCTTTGTGCCGAGCGCGGGCAAGTACAAAGTCGTCAGCCGCACGCGTGATGATGCGGCGGGCGAAGCATTCGACAAGGTCGCAAAACTGCTGGGGCTCGGTTATCCCGGCGGACCGATCATCGAAAAGCTGGCCAGAGAAGGGGACCCAAAGGCAGTCAAGTTTGCCCTTCCGCGAATGGGTGACAATCGGCCCGACTTTAGTTTTAGCGGTTTGAAAACTGCGGTAACAAAGTACGTGCGCGAGTCCGGTTTGCAACCGGTGCAGAATGGCGGAGAACCTTCACAGGGAATCAAGGATCTCGCCGCCAGTTTCCAGAGCACCGTGGTGCGTTCGCTGGTCACGACGATGGAACGCGTCGCGCGTGAGTACGGGCCTAAGACTTTGATTGTAGCCGGCGGCGTGGCCTGTAACGGTGCTTTGCGCGAGGCTGCGCGCGAGGCGGCCGCAAAGCTGGGGCTGCCGGTTTATTTCCCTTCGCCGCATTTATCGACCGACAACGCCGCGATGATTGCCGCCGCCGGCACGGTGAAACTGGAAGCTGGAGAGCGAGCTGGTTGGGACTTGAATGCGGATGTCATGCTGCGTCTGCAGAACATCGAGGTCGAGGATGAAGAGTTGCGCAAGCATGTTCGTTATCGACTTTAAAAGTGAGTAACGAGGGTGATCGATCATTTGGAGTGCGCCGGCAGAGCGAAGCGGCGACGGCGCTTTGGTTAGAGGTCGTCGCTCGAGCACATCCAAAGCGGTGTCGCGCTACGACCACCCCAGCGCGGCTGCCGCGCCGGGGACCCCGGGCTTGCCACCGCACTCCAAAACGGCGGCCCTTACACAGACGCGTTGATCGCTTCGTCAAAAATCTCCAACGCCACGTCTACGTTTTCTTCTGTCAGGATCAGCGGCGGTGACCAGCGAATTGTATTTGCCCCGGCGCCCAACAGAATCAGTCCGCGCTCAAAGCTGGCGACTTCGACGCGATCGCGCAGGTCGGGGTCAGGAGTTCTGGTGGCGCGATCCTTAACGAACTCGACGCCAATCATCATGCCCATACCGCGGACATCGCCGATGCATTCGTACTTGTTCATCAACTTCTCGAGACCGCGCTTAAGATAAGCGCCGACTTCGGCACTATTCGTGACCAGTTCTCGTTCAAGCAATTCAATCGTTTTTAGCGCCGAAGCAATACAGACGGGGTTGCCGCCAAAGGTCGAAGCGTGGGCGCCAGGTTTCCAATCCATCAAATCGGCGCGCGCGACACAGGCGCCCATCGGCAAGCCCGACGCGATGCCTTTCGCGATACAGACGATGTCGGCTTTTACTTCATAGTGTTCGCAGGCAAACATCTTTCCGGTGCGACCCATGCCGCTTTGAACTTCATCGACGATCAAAAGAATGCCATGCTCGGCGCAGATGCGATGCAATCCCTTCAGGAATCCTTCGGGCGCTGGCACATACCCGCCTTCGCCCTGGACCGCTTCGACGACGATCGCGGCAACCTCTTCGGGCGGCGTAGTGGTTTTGAACAGACGGTTCTCGATCCAGTTCAAAGCACCCTGGCCCGCGCCGCCGTTGCTGCAGTCTTCCGCGCTGAACGGATTGCGATACTCGTTGGGATAAGGCACGTGCACCACGTCGAGCGCCTGGCGTTTAAATCCCAGGCGTTGTGCGGCCCGGGACGAAGTGAGCGAAAGCGATCCCAGTGTGCGTCCATGAAAGCTGCCAAAGAACGCGATGAATTTTTCGCGTCCAGTTGCATGCATGGCCAGCTTCAAAGCAGTCTCGACGGCTTCCGTGCCGCTGTTGGCAAAGTGCGTCCGAGTCGGACGCGCCACTGGCACAATCTCGTCAAGCTTTTTCGCCAGGTCGGGCATTTGCCGATAGTAGTAATCGGTGCCGCACATGTGAATCAGCTCGGCGGCCTGATCCTGAATCGCGCGCACGATTTCGGGATGGCAGTGACCTGTGGAACACACGGCAACGCCGGCGTTGCAGTCGAGAAAAACATTTCCATCGACGTCTTCGACCCAGACACCTTTGGCGTGTTCAGCCACCAGCTTGAAAGCAGGGCGTGGGTAAGACGGCGTAACAAATTGCGCGTCAGCTTCTATGATCGCTCTGGCCTTCGGTCCGGGCAATTCGGTTTTTATGTCTGGTTTCTTTGGTGCAATAGAGGTTGACATCATCTTTTCTCCTCGTTGAAACCACTCGGGCAAGACACTTACGGACAGTGTCAAAAAACGGCGCGATTTTTTGATGAAGGAACGCTAGTCTGCGAAGAGATCAGCGCGATAGTCGAGCGGCCGAAAATGTAAATCGTGGTGTTTGATCATTGCCTTTAAGAAGTGGGGCGATAATAGCACCGAGAGATGGCCCGAGGCCAGGATGAAGTCAGTACCGGGAGCAGTAGCGACCGGGTCCGTCCTAACAGTCTCGCCAGTCCGGAGCGTGGAGACTCGGTCGCTTACCGCTCCCGGTACTCCCGGTACTGACCTCCAGGCCCTACAAAGCCGATGATCAAGACTAGGTTGAATACCAAAGCACGGCGAAAAAATGGCAGGTAGTGCCGGCGATAACAAATAGATGCCAGGCGAAGTGGGCGTAACGCACTCGATGCGCGGCGTAGAACCCGACGCCGGCGGTATAGGCGATGCCGCCGGCCACCAGCCACGCCAAGCCAGAGAGCGGCATGACTCTCAAAACCTGCGGCGCGGCGATCACTACCAACCAACCCATCGTTAAATACAAAACCAACGACAGCCGGCTGTATCGAGATCCACAGACAGCCTTCATCGTCAGGCCCACAGCGGCCAGCGTCCAGATGAGTCCCAGCAGGGTCCATCCCCACGGGCCGCGCAGAATGCCGAGCGTGAAAGGCGTGTACGTGCCGGCGATCAGGAGGAAGATGGCTCCGTGATCGAACATGCGAAAGATTCGTTTGGCCTTATCGTGCGTAAGCGCGTGATAGAGAGTTGAGGCGAGATACAACGCGACCATCGAAGCCGCAAACACGCTGACCCCAACCGTATTCCAAACGCTGCCGTAGCGCAGCGCCGCGATGACCAAAATCGGGGTCGCCAACAAGGCCAGAATCAGACCTATACCATGACTGATGCTATTGGCTATTTCCTCACCCAAAGAGGGCCGTCTTTCTTCTTGAGCAATTGTTGCCGGCATGTTGAAGTCATTGTACACGATCTCGGCTCTTCGAAAAGCGGGGGACCACCCGCCTCAAAATACGGCGCCTCCCGGATCGGAACGAATCCGAAGTAGGTGACAAAGTGAGACAGTCTCTTGGCCGTGATTGAGTCTTGGGCTTCGGAGCCAAATGTTATGGCTCCGACTGAATAATTTGTTTCCCGCGCTCCGTAGGCGCGCGAAAACCTTCCGCTCCCACGGAGCGGTAGCCATAATGGCGGGATAGGGCTATAAACATTTCGCCTCTACGCCGGCGAGGAGCAGAACCGCCGGGGAGTTAATGACTTGATCGGAGTCTCCTTCAGGCTGTTGCAATCCGATCCCTGGAATTCCGGAGATGAGTTCATGAAATCAACCAACCACGCAAGGTGCAACTACGCCAGACTCTTCTTACTGCTTTGCTTTGCAGCCTTATCACCGGGAATCCGCAGTCAGGTTAAGCCAGCGCCGCGGCTGGAGCGACAAGACTTGATTGCCGCCGCGCGCGAAATAATGAAGACGGCTCGTTACTGTGCTTTGATTACTCTCGACTCAAACGGCCGGCCGCAGGCGCGCACAATGGATCCGTTCCCGCCCGAGGAGAACATGAGGGTGTGGCTCGGGACCAACCCAAACAGTCGCAAAGTCGCCGAGATTTCCCGCAACGAACACGTCACTCTTTATTATTTTGTCAGCGCAGAGCAGGCGTATGTCGCAATTTCAGGCCGCGCCCGAATCGTCGATGACGCAAAGGAAAAAGCTAAGCGTTGGAAAGATGAGTGGAAGGATTTCTATCCTAATCGCGGGAAAGACTATGTGCTCATTACCGTGGTACCGCAAAAGCTGGAGGTGGTTAACGTCGAGCGGGGTATCATTGGCGGTGACTCGATTACCTGGGCGCCGCCCGCGGTTACGTTCAGTAGCCGGTAAGATGAAGTGATTTCGAGTGGTCTCAGTTTCCGCTCAGACGTGACCCGCTAGTTGCTTGTTTGAGTTGCTGATTTGATTTGCTCCCTTCGCCCTTTGGGAGACAGGCCGGGGATCAGGGTGCGAAGGCTGACGCTGGTTCGTTCTTGATTGTCTGTGCTGCTTGCTGAAGACAAAATGAGGCCCAGGGAGGTTCGCGCTCAGACCGTCACCCCCCAACGCGAGAGGGCGCCTTGACCTGGGTTTACTGATGACGAGCCAAGCAGGTGAAAGTCGTACAAAGCTAATTGCTCTGCTCCAGCTGGCCTACTCAGGCGAGTTGGCCGCTGCGCATGCCTATCGAGGGCACTGGAAGTCTGTACGCAGCGCCGCAGAGAAAACTGCGATTCAAAGTATTGAGAGCGATGAGTGGCGGCACCGCAAGCTGGTCGGTGAAATGCTCGGCAACCTGGAAAGCGGACCCAGCCGGCGGCGCGAAACGCGTGCGAACTTGATTGGCCGGACGTTGGGGTTTCTGTGTCACGTGACGGGATGGTTGGCGCCGATGTATGGCGCGGGCCGCCTGGAGAGCCGAAATATTCGCGAGTACGAAACCGCCGCGCGTTACGCGCGCGAATGCGGCCGGAGCGATCTGGTGGATTGCCTGTTGGAGATGGGAGTACAGGAGCATTCTCTCGGGTGTCATCTGCCTCTTTGGATGGAGCCGCCAGCGAAAGAATCGATTCGACTCAGGTTTGAGCGAGAAGTCATCGAATCGGATCAGAATGCTGCACGCGTTAGCCCAACGCTTTTAGCACTGGGGCGGCCGCCGGAGTAACTCCTTCGGGTAAGCCATCTGAAGACGGCTAGACAAACTGGATCAGTCTACGGCGGCTGTTATTTTTCAAATTGACCTTCGAGCGCTTGCGGATTGACTCTCGGCAAGTTTTCCCGTAAAAGGCTCCTCAACTTCACTAAACTAATTGTTTTCAACGATCGTTTTCCGAGGAGATGAACATGCCCCAGACGATGACACCTGCGAAGACCTTGCTTCGCCAAATCGTTTTCTTTTTGTGTTTGATCGCGCTTGCGCCGGTGTTCGTCGGTTGTAGCAAGAGCGGCGGCGGTAACATGCAGGTTAAATCACCCGCGACCGGCGACAAGGAATTGCCGCAGAAGTCCGGTTACGCATTCGCCGTCATCAAAAGTTTTACCGACACCTCGGGAAAGATCACCACCGCCGCGAGCTATCGCATTTATGTGGCCAACTACGATCTCGATGCGGGAAATTTCGCCATGACTCTGGACAAGCCGCTCTCTTCCGACGACCAGCTCCGCGTAGTGTTCAGTCTGGTGGGCGATCAGGGCACCAACGACAAATCACCGCTGAAGGCGGGAACCTATTCCGCTAAGGCCGACAAGTTCATGAAAGTTGAAGATGTCGCGGTGGTCTCGCGCAGAGGCGGCGCGGACAACAAAGCCGCACTCGATCGCAGCACGCTGAGCGGCGTGGCAAAAGTGAGTTCTGTTTCCGACAATACGATCACCGGCGAAGTCGATCTAACCAGCGGAGCGATCTCGATCAAGGGTCCGTTCACCGCCAGGATTCTCGTGAGGAAGTAGGCAATCAAGAGTACGAGCCGGCGCCTCAACGGTTCGCCGGCTCGAAATGTTTTCCTCCTTTACTCCTTATTGTTTCACTGCTCTATCTCTGCGGTGGTTTCTTGCGCCCGCCTTTCTGCTCCTGCGGCTGCGCCGGCTGTCGCTGTGGCGCCGGCGCTTGTGGCTGAGCCTGTGGCCGCACCTGTGGCTGAGCCTGTGCCGGCCTTTGTTGACGCATCTCCTGGGGAGCTGCGCGCGGCGCCTGTTGCTGCGGACGCGGTTGTTGCTGACGCATCTGCTGTGGCGCTGCGCGGGGCGCCTGTTGCTGCGGACGTGGTTGTTGCTGGCGCATCTGCTGCGGCGCTGCGCGGGGCGCCTGTTGCTGTGGTCGTGGTTGTTGCTGGCGCATCAGCGGTTGCTGTTGTGGCGCGGAACGCACGGCCGGCGCACGTCGCATCTCCACCTGACGCTGTTGACGCTGTGATTGGATTTGCTGTTGAGCGGCCGCGTGTCGTTGCTGCTGTGAAGTGATCGTTTGCTGCCGGGCAGCCTCGCGCTGCACCTGCTGTTGCTGGCGCAACGAATCTCTCTGACTTTGTTGTTGCTGCATCTGTTGCCGCACGCGCTCACCCTGGGCCTGAGCTGGAATGCCGGCCTGTGATGCCCGCTGCTGCTCGACCTGCTGTCTGCGCAGGTCCTGCATCTGTTGTCGCGCGTTACGATCACCACGAGCTGCCTGGCGAGCTAAATCCGCCATCTGTTTTTCCCTCGCCTGCTCTGCGGCTATGTTGGGCTGACCCGGCTGCGCTCCAGTACCCGGCTGCGGGGCTAAGCCAGCTCGCGGTTGGCTCGCCGGTGCGCGCTGGTCGGCAATCTGAAGTTTTTGGCTTCTGGCCTGATCGGCCACCGGTTGCACCCGCAAGGTACGGGTCAGATCGCGTCTGAAAGCTTGGGCCGGAGCCGCGCTGGTAATCACGGGGGTGTTGAAGGCTCTCTGGGCGATCGCCTGGGGGATGTCGACTCGTGGTTGAGCGTCACGAGTCCTGAACGCGACTGTTCGTAGAGGATTTACGGCCAACGGATCAAGTACCGGCCGGACTTGGGCGATGGTTTGCGGGTCGACTCGAGTTACCACGCGCGGATCGATGACCTGCGTAAACTGCTGCACTGGAACCACCGTCACGGCCCCCGGCACGCGCATATTAGCGATCTGATTGATATACACATCGCGGCTGCCGGTATAGACCGGCTGCCAGTTCGAATCGTAATAGCGTGGCGCGTAAGGATCGCTGGGACCCAGCGCCACCCAGCCAACACTCGAATCACCTAAGGGTAGAAAGGCCACCAGTGCCGGTGAATAAGTCGGATAACTCCTGGTCGGTTCCGGAATCCAAAACCATTCATTTGAAGAATACGTCCAACGGCCGTAGTGGTACGGCGCGTAGCCCCAGGGCTCGCTCGAAACCCAGGTCAAGCCGTACGGATAGTCCGTCGTCCAGTAGCCGGATTGATAGGGAGACCAACCGTTATCAACTCGCGGATGCCAGCCGTAACCATAGTCACTTATATATTGCCAGTCACCATAGTCGTCCAAGTCATAGATCCCCGGCACATAATCACTGACATAGTTGTAGCTGTTATACCGGCGCGACGGTTCATAGTAGTAAGGATCATCGAGATAGGTGTTATAGCTGCGATAACGGCCGTCATAGCTGCGCGGATAACGAGAGCGATAGTAGTTGTCGATTATCGTGCCCGCCTGGCCCGCATCGACTCGCGATAGCACTGCCGGCGAACTGCCCTGGCAGGGAATGGCGAGGTTCTCGCCTTTCTCGATCCGTCCGGCGCCGCCTTGTCCGACAACCTGAGCGCCACCGCTGTATGCTGTAGCCACCGCGTTGCCGTTTTCGTTTATCCCAACCTGGTACATGCCTGGCTGTTCAAAATCAACGGCGCCGCAAGGCGTGGCCACCTCGAACAATTCAGCGGGTGCCCCAACGTCGAAAAGCGCAGAGCCGTTGCGCAACGCTATCTGAGTTCGCTGGGCCGAAAGGTCCAGGACGTCCAAAGCCGTGTTGGGATCCACTGTCGCAAAATTACGGCCGGTAAAAGCGATCTGGCTGCGCGAGTTGTCTTTGGTGTAAATCCGATCACCCACCGTGATTGGACTGTTGGCTTTTGCCTCTATCCACTGAGAGTTGGAGTTATCGAGGCTTTGGCTCACTCCTACTTGTCCTTCAACTCGCTCAATCCGTGCGGCGTTAGGTAAAGCTTTTGCTTCAGCCGAGCGTTCGTACTTCATCCACATCGCCGCTGCGATCGCCGCCACGGCCGCGAACGCGAGAACTATCAAAATACCGTGGGGCCAAAGTCTTATTCTGTTCATGACGCTACCTCCTGCTGACCTGACACTTTCACGTGCAAAGAGTCCTGATAATTAGTAATAGAAAAAGTCGAGGGCCCTTAGGAGAGTATTGATTACGACGTTCTCGGGTGAAAGGAAGGTGTCCAGCAAGAGCGATTGTTAGCAAATTGACACATTATTGCCCAAGAATCGCACGAAGAGGGGCGACAAGTGACAAATCTGCGAGCGAGGACAACTTCGGCCTTCCGAATACGGCTCGCCGTGAAAACGGATGCTGCCGCGGTTTCGCCATTGTTACGTGAGTCGTTTGCCGAATATGAGTCTCTCGATAATCATAATCCGGAGAGCTTTGCCGCGACTGCGATCCCGTCTGAAGAGCAGTCATCATATCGGCGGAGCCTTCGCCAATGAGAAAGACCGCCAGGATAACCGTCCGAGGGCTGGCTTTACCAAGATTGAATTACTTCCGATCCCACCGCTTACCGCGTCGGCGCGACATAACTCCGGCGCGCCTTGACGACTAACTTCGCTTGTGACTTTTGAGTTGAGGACGACAGGTCGACCTTCAGCTTGCGCGTCGTACCATCGCGTTTCTTGTTTGAAGAAACAAAGGCCAGGTTGTAGCGGCTGCGCAAGTGATCCATGAGCGTCTGAAAGGTTGTGTTCAGGTTCTCCGGCTTGTCAGCGAGTATCTCGCCACCCGTTTCATTAGCCAGAGTTTGAATGTCCAGATAAGCAGCGCCCTGCAACTTTCCAATTCGCGTGGCCCAGATCATAATGCCGTTCTCCAAACCCTGGTCCGAGGTTTTTGGGATGATGCCACAGACTACGCTGCCCGATTCATAGATCGCCTGGGCCGCGGATTTGCCCGACGGACTGTTGGGGCAGTCAAAGTTGCGGGTCACGCCCGTGATCGCGATCACCACCCGCCGACCGACTGGATTGCTGGACCTGATCACGTAATCCGCCGAGTCAAAGAACAGGGTGTTGAGACAATGGTCGGCCTGTTCGTCATGGCTCGGCATGCGATTCAGCGCGTCGTCGATAAGCGAGCGGTCGCGCGTAAACCCCTGCAGCAAACGCGTCGTGTCGTGATAAGTCATCACCGCTACTTCATCTGCCGGCTTAAGACGCGCGATAGCGTCACTCGCGGCGCGATGGACTTGCGCGTTAAAAGGATCCAGACAACCGCCTCGGTCAATCAAAAGCAAAACCGAGAGCGGCAGACTGTCCTGACTAAAGTGCGTGATCTCCTGCTTGGTCCCATCTTCGAGCAGCACGAAATCTTCTCTCTTCAATCCGCCCACCACGCGCGCAGTGTTCTTTTGCAAAACCAGCGCATCGACAGTGACAAGATCGACGTCAACCTTGACGACATCGGCGTTTGATCGATCGCCATTCGGCCCAGACGGAACCGGCCCACTGTTTGCTGGGAGCGCGGTCGCCTCGCCCGCGTTGACCGTTCGCGGACGTGTCTGCGACATCACTCGCAGCGACAGCAAGAAGAAGACAAGTGAAAGAAGGGTGGCCAGAGATACTACGAGAAGAAACGGCAGTATCGGGTTGCGATTTTTCATAAGCTCTCTCCGGTGATGAAGCGCGGCAAAGTTAAAACGCAAGACAGCCTCAGTGTCTGCTGCCTACTGCCTACTTCTTTTTAAGGGAGAGTGCTTCTGAGCGAATACTGCGAATACTATCGAAAGCCTTGTCTGAGGGGAAGACGTTTGGATCCCTAAAAGTGTTAACGGGACTGCGGATCGAAGATCCAAGCCCCGAAAAAACGTCTTCACCACGTTCTTCGAATCGGATGTCCCTCGGTATTGAATACGACTCTCTCGAAGTCGAGCGCGCGCGGCGGCGCGAATAAAAGATAGAAATATTTGAAGGTTTCGGCGAACAGGAAGCTTTGCATCGAATCAACGTGCTCTTTCGTCACTACGCTCTTTAGCGCTGCATAGCCCTCTTCAGTGCGACAGTATTGGACGAAGTCGCGGAACATTGTGTCGCCCATGCGCAGGTAAATACCTTTTCCCGTGAAGTGGTAAAGATAGTAAGCCGACTCAACAATTTCGGGACGGAGTTGATAGGCCGGAGAGACGATCTGCATAGATTGATAGTTCAATTCTTCCGGTTCGATTCCGTACAGCGACCACATCTTGAAAGAAGAAGTTTGCAGCCGCTCGGCTCGGCCCAGATCGTGGGATAACGCAAGCACCGCCGGGAAGAAGGCGTCCAGCGCACCGTACACTGTGGCCGTGCGTTCGCCGGTGTTCATGTCGGCGTGTCCATACCAAAGTTCGGGTTCCCGGACCTGTGCCGGCGCGTTGCCGCTCGCATACATTAGACCGGTAACCACGTTTTGTGAGAGATACTTATTGATCGCGGCAATGCTCTTCAACCACATCTGCCGGCAATCCTGATCGTCAAACAGGATCGCGCACTTCAAAAGATATTCGTAATAACTATCAATCGCCCCGCTGATATGACTATCGTTATCGGTCCAGTGGCCAGTCTCAACATTTATCCATGTGCCCACCAAACCGATTTGTGAGCGGCGAATGTAAATCTCAACCAAAGCGCGTTTGGCTTTGTCATAGAAAACCTGTTTGTGTGTAAGTTTGCTGAGCGTGCCAAATTCAATCAACAGAGTTCCTGCCTCCGCCGGATTGGTCACCTTGCCGCGCACTTTGCCGGTCTTGAGATTGATGTAGCGATAGGGCAAACCAGTCGGCGAATTAAAGACCGGCAGCAGACGGTTACCCAAGTCTTCGGCCAGATGCAAAAGACGTCTGTCGCCAGTCAGTTGATAACTGGAGAGCAAACCGCCCAGCAGCCTAATCGTGATCTCAAAGTTCTGCACCTCGATGTTCTTATCGAACGAAAGATTCGTGGCGATGTAAGCGCGCGTACTGTCGGCTTCCTTTTTCAAACCCATCAGGATCATCGTGTCGAGCGCATCGACCGGCGTCATCAACAAAGGTTCAGCGTACCAATCGTGATAGCTCTTGCTGAGCGGCTTCAGATCGTCGTGGCCCCAGGCGTATTTCTTATAGCCGTTCCAGGTGTGCAGAAATTCGGCCCGGACCTGATTGGCGAGCTGTGGTTTGTTAACGGGTTCTTGGGAAAAGACTGGCGCGATGAGTGCGAAGACCACAACGACGCTGAGCAATTTGAGAGTCATGAAATTTTGAGTTCCAGCTTTAAGGAGCTTAGACCGCCGCCTGATCTTTCAGGTCGCTAATCACGACTTCGGAAGTGAGTGTCCTGTGTACTGGACACTTGTGCGCAATCTCCATCAAGCGTGTCCGTTGCTCTTCGCTGAGGTCGCCCAGCAAAGTTACCGAACGCTCGATCCGGTGCACGTACCCTTCCATTGTCTGCGTGCATTGCTCGCAATCCGACGCGTGAATCCGCTCCTGCCGGAGACGCACTATTACTCTCTGCAGCGGCCAGGCTTTTCTCTTCGCGTAAAGCGTAACGGTCATGGAAATGCAGCTGCCGAGAGCAGCGAGGATTAGCGTGTAGGGATCTGGTCCCGCATCCTCGCCACCGGCTTCTGAAGGCTCGTCGGTGATTAGCTTGTGATCGGCGCCGTATCGAACTTCGTTCTTTAAGTTTGAAAGCGATGTCACTATTACGTCGCTCATCGGGACCTCCTGACGCGGAATGCAGCCATTCTGCTCCCATTGGACGCTTGCAGTCATCTCTTTTGTACCGCTAAACTCCTTTCGCTCCAACCAGAAATTTTTTTCGCGGATCAATCTTTCATTTCGCTTCGAGGCCATTAATGAAAATTCATGAGTATCAAGGCAAGGAACTGTTAAGGAAGTTCGGGGTGCCGGTGCCCAGAGGCATCGTGGCGCGCTCTGCTGACGAGGCGTATCAGGCGGCCAAAGAGCTGGCCTGCGAGCCGGTCGTCGTCAAAGCGCAAATTCACGCAGGTGGACGCGGTAAGGGTGGGGGCGTGAAGTTGGCCAGGACCGCTGAAGAGGCGCGCGAGATTGCCGGCAAAATGCTGGGGATGAAACTTATCACCCATCAGACCGGGCCCGAGGGCAGGGAAGTGCGCGTGCTTCTGATCGAGGAAGGATTGCCGATCGACAAAGAGTTCTATCTCGGCATAGTTCTGGATCGCGCCAGCGGTCGTTCGGTTTTCATGGCTTCGGCAGCCGGCGGCATGGATATCGAAGAAGTCGCAGCGAAGACGCCGGAGCAGATTTTCAAAGAGACTATCGATCCTGCCGTCGGATTTCGTCCGTTTCAGGCGCGCAAGCTAGCGTTTGCGCTGGGTCTTGACGCACCCTTGGTTTCGCAGGCGACAAAGTTCATGCAGTCGCTCTACACCGCTTATGAATCGATGGACGCGTCCCTGATGGAGATCAATCCGTTTCTGCTGACGAAAGACAATCGTCTGATCGCTTTGGATGCGAAGGTAAACTTTGACGACAATGCGTTGTTCCGTCATCCGGACTTCAAGGATCTGCGCGACCTGAACGAAGAAGATCCGTTGGAGATTGAAGCATCCAAATTCGATCTCAATTACATCAAGCTGGATGGCAACATCGCCTGCATGGTCAATGGCGCCGGTCTGGCGATGGCCACGATGGACATCATTAAACTTGCAGGCGGCGAGCCGGCAAACTTTCTCGACGTTGGCGGTGGGGCTTCGCAGGAGCGGGTTGAGGCCGCTTTCCGGATCCTGCTGGCCGATCCAAATGTGCGGGCGGTGCTAATCAATATTTTTGGCGGCATCGTGCGCTGTGACATGGTGGCGCGCGGAGTAGTGGGCGCGGCAAACAACCTTGGCGTGAAAGTTCCGGTCGTGGTTCGTCTGGAGGGAACTAATGTGGAAGAAGGCCAGCGCGTGATTCGCGAGTCAGGTTTGGGTTTTACCGTAGCCAATGGAATGAAGGATGCAGCGGAGAAGGTTGTCTCGTTGGCGTCTTAGGATTGCGGCTTGCCGCCTGATGTGCGGAAAGGCTTCGCCTTTCCGTGAGTCCTATATCCGATTCTACGCCGAGGCTCTGCCTCGGCGATCAGGCGGCGTAGCCGCGCAAGACGTTCTTGAGCGCGGCCGGAAAGGCGAAGCCTTTCCACACATCAGTTGATCGGCTCGTCGAAGCGCCGAGCGTATACAAGTATGAAACTCCTGATGTGTAAAGGGCAATGTTAGCATGACAGTAGTTACAGGTCGTGAAGGCCGGTTGCCGATTGGTGCATTAATTGCCCGTACAT
>WNFQ01008789.1_pt1 | contig 16789 bp, 15 predicted proteins | sample 5400171 | NCBI WGS metagenome assembly WNFQ01 (sample SAMN13153356, study PRJNA577476) | soil metagenome | isolation source: 20 cm soil under Madrone tree | place: USA:California | collected 2016-06-14 | reverse complement strand
ATCGAGATCACGACGTTCAAGGACGGCTCGGACCTGGAATACAAGATGGCGATCGAGCTGATGCCGGAGATCGAGCCGATCGATTTCACCAAGCTAGAATTGACGCGCACGGTCGTCGATGTGCCGGAGTCCGAAATCGACCAGGCCCTGACGCGACTGGCCAACGAACAATCGAAGAGCGAGCCGGTGAGCGAAGCCCGGCCGGCGGTCAGGGATGACGTGCTGGTCATCGACTTCCTGGGCCGCGTCGACGGCAAGGAATTCTCCGGCGGCAAGGCCGAGGGCCATCATGTGCGCCTCGGCGCCGGCCAATTGATTCCCGGGTTCGAGGATCAGTTGATCGGCGCCCAGGTCGGCGACAAGCGCGAGGTCAAGGTCACGTTCCCGGCGGAATATCCGCGGGCCGAATTGGCTGGGAAGGATGCGGTCTTCGACGTCGAGGTCAAGGAATTGCAAAAGCTGATTCCCGCAGCTATCGACGACGAATTGGCCAAGGGTGTGGGCCTGGAGAATCTGGACGCGCTGCGTCAGAAAGTCCGCGAGCAGTTGCAAGCCGAATACGCCATTGCCAGTCGGGCGCGCATCAAGCGCCAGCTGCTGGACAAGCTGAGCGAGGGGCACGATTTCACTTTGCCCCCCAGCATGATCGACGCCGAATTCGATCAAATCTGGGGCCAGATCGAAGCCGACCGCAAGGCGGGCAAAGTCGATCCCGAAGACAAGGACAAGTCCGACGACCAATTGCGCCAGGAGTATCGCACCATCGCCGCCCGCCGCGTGAAGCTGGGCCTGCTGCTCTCCGAAGTGGGGCGGCGGGGCAATGTCGAGGTGAAGCAGGACGAAATCGGCCGCGCGGCGATGAACGAGGCGCGGCGGTATCCGGGCCAGGAACGCAAGGTGTTCGAATTCTACCAGAACAACGCCCAGGCCCTGGCGCAGTTGCGCGCGCCTCTTTACGAAGACAAGGTCGTTGACTACATCGTAGATGCGGCCAAGGTGACGGAGCGCAGAGTCAGCCCTGAGCAGTTTGCCGAGGAACTGAAGAACGAAAACGTTGCCTGAGGCGCTGGGCCGAGGGTATCGAGTGCAAGGGTACGCGACATGAAAGATCGGGATCCGATCGAGATCTACGACAATCTGCTAGTACCCATGGTGGTCGAGCAGACCAACCGCGGCGAGCGGGCCTTCGACATCTATTCGCGCCTGCTGAAGGAGCGGATCATTTTTCTGGTCGGCCCGGTCAACGACAACCTGGCCAGCCTCGTCTGCGCCCAATTGCTGTTCCTGGAGTCGGAGAACCCCGACAAGGACGTGGCGATCTACGTCAACACGCCGGGCGGACATGTCCATTCGGGCCTGGCCATGTACGACACGATGCAATATGTCCGGCCGCAGATTTCGACGGTCTGCATCGGGATGGCGGCCTCCATGGGTTCGCTGATCCTGGCGGCCGGGGCGGCGGGCAAGCGCTTCGCGCTGCCAAATTCCAACATCATGGTCCATCAGCCCTCGGGCGGTTTCCAGGGCCAGGCCTCCGACATCGAGATCCACGCCCGCGAGGTCTTGAAGACCCGCACCCGCCTGAACGAGATCTATGCCCGCCATACCGGGCAGGATCTGAAGGCGATCGAGGAAGCCATGGATCGCGACCGTTTCATGGACTCCGACCAGGCCAAGGCTTTCGGATTGATCGATGAAGTCGTGGCCAAAAGGCCGGCCAGGGAGACCGCGGCGCCGGCCAAATAGGGCCTGCCGACGACGTTAACCTTGGGGTTTGGTCCCCCAGGGTCCACCAACTGGCCCCTATCCGCGTCAGATTTAAGTTGTACGGGATTTGACCCGTGCCCTAACATGACCGCGACTCGGGTCGGCAAATCGACGGATTTCCTATGAACAAGTCCACCGGCGGCGATTCAAAGAACACGCTCTACTGTTCCTTCTGCGGCAAGAGCCAGCATGAGGTGCGCAAGCTCATCGCGGGTCCGACCGTGTTCATCTGCGATGAATGCGTTGAACTCTGCATGGATATCATCCGCGAGGAGCACAAGACGACCCTGGTCAAGTCGCGCGACGGCGTGCCGACGCCGGCCGACATCTGCAAGGTCCTGGACGATTACGTCATCGGCCAGAGCCACGCCAAGCGGGTGTTGTCGGTGGCGGTCCATAACCACTACAAGCGTCTGGCCCATGGCGCCAAGGCCAACGACGTCGAACTCTCGAAATCCAACATCCTTCTGGTCGGCCCCACCGGTTGCGGCAAGACGCTGCTCGCCCAGACGCTGGCGCGCATCATCGATGTGCCCTTCACCATGGCCGATGCGACGACCCTGACCGAGGCAGGCTATGTCGGCGAGGACGTGGAGAATATCATCCTGAAGCTGCTGCAGGCCGCCGACTACAACGTTGAGCGGGCCCAGCGCGGCATCGTCTATATCGACGAGGTCGACAAGATCAGCCGCAAGTCCGACAACCCCTCCATCACCCGCGATGTGTCGGGCGAGGGCGTGCAGCAGGCCCTGCTGAAGATCATGGAAGGCACCGTGGCGTCCGTGCCCCCGCAGGGCGGTCGCAAGCATCCCCAGCAGGAATTCCTGCAGGTCGATACCACCAACATCCTGTTCATCTGCGGCGGCGCTTTTTCCGGCCTGGAGCGGATCATCGCCCAGCGCGGCAAGAAGGGCTCGGCCATCGGCTTCCATGCCGATGTGCGCGGTCCCGACGACCGGCGCACCGGCGAGGTCTTGAAGGAAGTCGAGCCGGAGGATCTGCTGAAGTTCGGGCTGATTCCGGAATTCGTCGGCCGCCTGCCGGTGGTCGCGACACTGGAAGACCTGGACGAAAAGGCGCTGGTCGACATCCTGACCAAGCCGAAGAACGCCTTGGTCAAGCAGTACCAGCGGCTCTTCGAGATGGAAGACGTTCGCCTCGATTTCACCGAGGATTCCCTGCGCGGCATCGCCCAGCGGGCCATCCTGCGCAAGACCGGGGCGCGTGGCCTGCGGTCCATCATGGAGAGCATTCTGCTGGAGCCCATGTTCGAACTGCCCGGCCTGGAAGCGGTCGAGCGCATGGTCATCAGCAAGGAAGTCGTCGAGGGCACCGCCCGGCCGCTCTATATCTATTCCGATCGGCGCGAGGATGTCGGCGCCGGTGCCTGACCGGGCGCCAATGTCCGCCCACTTGACGAAGCTATCGCCGTCGCCATTTAAGCTATGTCGCAATGTGCCGGCTTGGCCGGGCGCGGCTGCGGGGTCCGAAGGTCCCGTGCATAATATAAAATTGAGGACTCCATGAACGAGAACGAACTTCAGCGTACATCGCTCTACCCGGTTCTGCCGCTGCGCGACATCGTCGTTTTCCCTCATATGATCGTGCCGTTGTTCGTCGGCCGCGAGAAGTCGGTTCGCGCCCTCGAAGACGTGATGAAGGACGACAAGCAGGTTCTGCTGGCGACCCAGAAGAACGCGGCCCAGGACGACCCGCAGACCGAGGACATCTATACCGTCGGCACCGTCGGAACGGTGCTGCAACTGCTGAAGCTGCCCGACGGCACGGTCAAGGTGCTGATCGAGGGTGGCCAGCGCGCCAAGATCGTAAAGTTTGCCGAGAACGAAGCCTTCTTCCAGGGCTTTGTCGAGACCATCGTCGACCGCGATCATGAGGGCAAAGACGTCGAGGCGCTGGCCCGCTCCGTCGTTGCCCAGTTCGAGCAGTACATCAAGCTCAACAAGAAAATTCCGCCGGAGGTGCTGGTCTCGGTCAATCAGATCGAGGACCCGAGCAAGCTTGCCGACACGGTTGCCTCCCACCTTGGCCTCAAGATCGCCGAGAAGCAGGAGTTGCTGGAGACCGACAGCGTCGTCAAGCGGCTCGAGCGCGTCTTCGCCTTCATGGAGGGCGAGATCGGCGTGCTGCAGGTGGAAAAGCGCATCCGCAGCCGGGTCAAGCGCCAGATGGAGAAGACCCAGCGCGAGTATTATCTGAACGAGCAGTTGAAGGCGATCCAGAAGGAACTCGGCGACGGCGACGATGCCAAGGACGAGTTGGCCGAGCTCGAACAGCGCATCCGCAAGACCAAGTTCACCAAGGAAGCGCGCGAGAAGGCGCTCGGTGAATTGAAGAAGCTGCGCTCCATGAGCCCGATGTCGGCCGAGGCGACGGTGGTGCGCAACTACCTCGATTGGCTGCTGGGCATTCCCTGGAACAAGCCGACCAAGGTCAAGCACGACATCAAGGCGGCCCAGAAGGTGCTGAACGACGACCACTATGGTCTCGAGAAGGTGAAGGAGCGCATTCTCGAATACCTTGCCGTGCAGCAGCGCATGAAGAAGGTGAAGGGGCCGATCCTTTGCCTGGTCGGCGCCCCCGGCGTGGGCAAGACCTCGCTGGGCAAGTCGATCGCGCGGGCCACGGGTCGGAATTTCGTTCGCATGTCGCTGGGCGGTGTGCGAGACGAGGCTGAGGTCCGCGGCCATCGGCGCACCTACATCGGCTCCATGCCCGGCAAGGTCATCCAGGGCATGAAGAAGGCCAAGGCGTCGAATCCGCTGTTCCTGCTGGACGAGATCGACAAGCTGGGCGCCGATTGGCGGGGCGATCCGTCCTCGGCGTTGCTTGAGGTCTTGGATCCGGAGCAGAACTCGACGTTCAACGACCATTATCTCGAGGTCGACTACGATCTCTCCGATGTGCTGTTCGTGACCACGGCCAATACGCTGCGCATGCCGCAGCCGTTGCTCGATCGCATGGAATTGATCCGCATCCCCGGCTACACCGAGGATGAAAAGATCGCCATCGCCAAGCGCCATCTGCTGCCCAAGCTGTTCAAGGATCACGGGCTGAAGCAGGGCGAATGGCGCGTGACGGACGAGGCCTTGCGCGATCTGGTTCGTTACTACACCCGTGAGGCCGGCGTGCGGAACCTGGAGCGCGAGCTCGCCAATCTGGCGCGCAAGGCGATCAAGGACATCCTGATGAAGGGCCTCCAGCGGGTCACCATCTCGCCCCGCAACCTGGAGAAATACGCCGGTGTGCGCCGTTATCGTTATGGCGAGGCGGAGCAGAAGGATCTGGTGGGCGTCACCACGGGGCTCGCCTGGACCGAAGTCGGCGGCGAGATCCTGTCGATCGAGGCGGTGACGCTGCCGGGCAAGGGCAAGGTCATCATCACCGGCAAACTGGGCGAGGTGATGCGCGAATCGGTTCAGGCCGCGGAGAGTTACGTCAAATCGCGGGCAACCGAGTTCGGCATCAAGCCAACCCTGTTCGAGCGCAAGGATATCCACGTCCATGTGCCGGAGGGCGCAACGCCGAAGGATGGTCCTTCGGCCGGTGTCGGCATGTTGACCTCTATCGTCTCGGTCCTGACCGGCGTTCCGGTTCGCCGCGACGTGGCAATGACCGGCGAAATGACGTTGCGCGGGCGTGTATTGCCCATCGGCGGACTCAAGGAAAAGCTGCTGGCCGCCTTGCGCGCCGGGGTTACCACCGTCTTGATTCCGCAGGAGAACGAGAAGGACCTGGCCGAAATTCCCGACAATGTTAAGAAGGGACTGAAGCTGATCCCGGTAGCCACGGCTGACGATGTATTAAGAGAGGCCTTGTCACGACCGCTAACGCCGCACCAGCATGGGGATAACCCGTCGCGTTCGGCAATTGACGGGGGCGAAAGGCGCGGCCTACACTTTGCGGGCATCGGCTGGAAATTTGTGTTGATTAGCTTTTCCCATCTCCATTCGCGAAGGGGGTATCAAAGTGAATAAGAACGATTTGATTGCTGTCGTCGCGGCGAAAGCCGGGCTGTCTAAGACTGATGCGGCAAAGGCAGTTGATGCCGTGTTCGAAGGCATCGAGGACGCGCTGAAGAAAGCCGGGGAGTTTCGCAACGTCGGCTTCGGCACCTTCCATGTCGTGAAGCGCAATGCATCGATCGGACGCAACCCGCGGACCGGCGAGCAGATCAAGATTCCTGCCTCGAAGCAGGTGAAGTTCAAGGCGGGCGCGGGCCTCAAGGCCTCGGTGAATTGATAGCCGACGCCTCAGCGCCGATGCGAAATTCACCGGCCGCCTCCATTGAGGCGGCCGGTCGCATTTTGAGCGTCGGCTTAGGACGTGAATTAGCCGCTACGTTGTTGAATCAGAGCAATATCCGATCAGTTTGATTCAAACCGATCGGATATTGCTCTAGGATGGACCGGCGAGGCGGGACGGGCGATTAGCTCAGCGGTAGAGCATCTCGTTTACACCGAGAGGGTCGGCGGTTCGAAACCGTCATCGCCCACCACTGCCCCTCATGACATCAACCGGCCCGTCTTTGCTTGACAGGGTCCGGTCGCCAGATTAGATGAACCCGCCCTTGTGGGGCGCCCTGCGGGGGCGTAGCTCAGTTGGTTAGAGCGCCGGCCTGTCACGCCGGAGGCCGCGGGTTCAAGTCCCGTCGCTCCCGCCATTTTCCGATACGCGATTCGACCTGGAGCAAAGCGATTTTCGACTCGTGAATCGGCTCGTTTTGTCCTTTTTTTGAGACCCCTGCCGCCCTATAGTGTCGGCGCTTTTGGAGCGCCGGCGGCCGCGCCGATGGGGTCCGCTCGCGCACGGGATGCCTGTCGATGAATGTGATGCTACGCGAATACCTGCCGATCATGATCTTTCTCGTCATCGCTGCCGGCATCGCCGGGGCGATGGTGGTCGGATCCTTCCTCGTCGCCCGCCAGAAGCCGGACCCGGAAAAGCTGTCGCCCTATGAGTGCGGGTTCGAGGCTTTCGACGACGCCCGGCGGCGGTTCGACATCCGCTTCTATCTCGTCTCGATCCTGTTCATCATCTTCGATCTCGGGGTCGCCTTCCTGTTTCCCTGGGCGATCTCGTTGGGACGCATCGGGGCGTTCGGCTTCTGGTCGATGGTGGTCTTTCTCGGCGTGCTGACCGTCGGCTTCATCTATGAATGGAAGAAAGGGGCGCTGGAATGGGAGTAAGCGGCGCATTGCCCGCCGGCCCCGCCCAGGACGCGGTGTTGAAGGCGGTGACTGACGAATTGTCGGACAAGGGATTCGTCGTGGCTCAGGTCGACAAGGTGGTCAATTGGGCCCGCACGGGCTCGCTCTGGCCGATGACCTTCGGGCTGGCCTGCTGTGCCGTCGAAATGATGCATGCCTATATGGCGCGCTACGATCTGGATCGCTTCGGCGTCGTCCCGCGTGGCAGCCCGCGGCAATCCGACGTCATGATCGTCGCCGGCACGCTCACCAACAAGATGGCGCCCGCCCTGCGCAAGGTCTACGACCAGATGGCGGAGCCGCGCTGGGTCATTTCAATGGGTTCCTGTGCCAATGGTGGCGGGTACTACCACTATTCCTATTCGGTGGTCCGCGGTTGCGACCGCATCGTGCCGGTGGACGTCTACGTGCCGGGCTGCCCGCCCACGGCGGAAGCCCTGGTTTACGGCATACTGCAGCTGCAAAAGAAGATTCGCCGAACCAGCACCATTGCCCGCTAACGACGCAATCGACGACGAGAGTATCTTAATGAATCAGGCGCTGAAAGAACTCGGCGGCTACATCACCGGCGAGGCTGCTTCGCATGTGACGAAGAGCGAATCCGTCGTCGGGGAGTTGATTCTCTGGACGACGCCGGCGTCGGTGACCCAGCTTCTGACCTTTCTGCGCGACAATCCACGCTGCCTCTTCAACATGCTGGTGGATGTCTGTGGCGTCGACTACCCCGAGCGCGAGCAACGTTTCGAGGTCGTCTATAATCTTCTCAGCCTGCCGCACAACCTGCGCATCCGGGTCAAGCTTGCCACCGACGAGGCGACGCCGGTGCCATCGGTCGCGACCGTCTATCGCACCGCCGGATGGTTCGAGCGCGAGGCCTGGGACCTTTACGGCATCTTCTTCTCCGACCATGACGATCTGCGCCGGTTGCTGACCGACTACGGTTTCGAGGGCCATCCGATGCGCAAGGATTTCCCCCTCACCGGCTATGTCGAGGTTCGCTACGACGAGGAGCAGAAGCGCGTCGTCTATGAGACCGTCAAACTCACCCAGGAATTCCGTAGCTTCGATTTTCTCAGTCCCTGGGAAGGCATGCTGCATCTGCCGGGGGACGAGAAGGCGGAGAAGAAAGCCTGATGGCCGAAACCCAGATCAAGCCACTGACCATAAACTTCGGGCCGCAACATCCCGCCGCCCACGGTGTTCTGCGCCTGGTCATGGAGATGGATGGTGAGGTGATCGAGCGTCTCGATCCCCATATCGGCCTGCTTCATCGCGGTACGGAGAAACTGATCGAACACAAGACCTATATGCAGGCGATCCCCTATTTCGATCGCCTCGACTACGTCTCGCCGATGTGCCAGGAGCACGCCTTCGTGCTCGCCGTGGAAAAACTGCTGGGCCTCGAGGTGCCGCTGCGCGGCCAATACATCCGCGTCATGTTCGACGAGATCACGCGCATCCTGAACCACCTCCTGATGGTTCCCGCGTATGCCTCCGACATCGGTGCGCTGACGCCATTCCTCTGGTGCTTCGAGGAGCGCGAACTGCTGATGGAATTCTACGAGCGGGTGAGCGGGGCGAGGCTTCATGCCGCATATTATCGCCCGGGCGGCGTGCACCAGGATTTGCCGGCAGGCCTGCTCGACGATATCCTGGCCTGGACGGAGCGGTTTCCCAAGGTGCTGGACGATATCGAGAATCTTCTGACCAACAATCGCATCTTCAAGCAGCGCCTGGTCGATATCGGCGCAGCCTCCGCAGCCGAAGCGCTCGAATGGGGATTTACCGGGCCGATGCTGCGCGCCTCGGGCTTGGCTTGGGATCTTCGCAAGGCCCAACCCTACATGGTCTATGACCGGATGAACTTCGACATACCGGTGGGCAAAAACGGCGACTGCTATGACCGCTACATGGTCCGCAGGGAGGAAATGCGCCAGAGCCTGCGTATCATTAGGCAATGCATCGCCGAAATCCCCGATGGCCCTCATTGCTCGACCGACCGCAAGGTTACGCCGCCGCCGCGCGCCGAGATGAAGCGCTCCATGGAAGCGCTCATCCATCATTTCAAGCTCTATACCGAGGGATTCCACGTGCCGCGGGGCGAAACATATACCGCCATCGAGGCACCCAAGGGCGAGTTCGGGGTCTATCTCGTCTCTGACGGCACCAACAAGCCATATCGCTGCAAGATACGCGCACCGGCCTTTGCCCATCTCCAGGCCATGGATTACCTCAGCCGTGGCCATATGCTGGCGGATTCGGTCGCCATTCTGGGTTCCATGGATATCGTTTTCGGCGAGATCGACCGATGAGCGAGATATTTGCCTTCACGCCCGAGAACAAGGCGCTGGCGGAGAAGATGATCGCCAAATATCCGGCCCGCCGGCAGGCGAGCGCGGTTGTGCCGCTGCTCGATCTGGCCCAGCGCCAGGTCGGCGGATGGCTGCCGCGCGCTGCCATGGACTACGTGGCGGTAGCCACGTTCTATTCCATGTTCAATCTGAAGCCTGTGGGCAAATACCGGCTGCAGGTCTGCCGCACCACGCCCTGCTGGCTGCGCGGCGCCGATCAGTTGACCGAGACCTGCCAGCGCCACCTGGGCATCGGCCTCAAGGAGACCACCCCCGACGGCAAGTTCACGCTGGTGGAGGTGGAATGCCTCGGTACCTGCGTCAATGCGCCGGTGGTCCAGATCAACGACTATTTTTATGAGGACCTCGATCCGGCCAAGATGGAAAAGCTGCTTGATGCGCTGGCCAATGGCAAGCCGGTGACGCCGGGTTCCCAAAGCGGCCGCCAGGGCTCCGCGCCCGATGGCGGGCCCACCACGCTGCTCGGGACGAAATAGGCGGCTAGGACATGTTGCAGGACATCGATCGCATCTTCCGCAATCTCTATGGCACAAAGGACTGGCGCCTGGCCGGCGCGCGCGCGCGCGGGCTATGGGACAATACCAAGGGCCTGATCGAGCGCGGTCGCGATGCCATCGTGGACGAGATCAAGAAATCCGATCTGCGTGGGCGCGGCGGAGCGGGATTCCCCACTGGCCTCAAATGGTCCTTCATGCCCAAGCAGCCGGACCCGGCGCGGCCCTCCTTCCTCGTGGTCAATGCCGATGAGTCCGAGCCCGGAACCTGCAAGGATCGCGAGATCCTGCGCTTCGATCCCCATATGTTGCTGGAAGGTTGTCTGGTCGCCGGTTTCGCCATGGGCTGCAAGGCAACATATATTTACATCCGCGGCGAGTTCTATAACGAGGCGCGCAATCTGCAGGCTGCCGTCGAGGAAGCCTACGAGGCGGGTCTCATCGGCCCAAATGCCTGTGGATCGGGTTACGACCACGACATCTATCTCCATCGCGGCGCCGGCGCCTATATCTGCGGGGAAGAAACCGCCCTGCTGGAGAGTCTGGAGGGCAAGAAAGGGCAGCCGCGCCTGAAGCCGCCATTCCCGGCGGCGGTCGGTCTCTATGGCTGCCCCACCACGGTCAACAATGTAGAATCCATCGCCGTCACCCCCACGATTCTGCGCCGTGGGGCGGCCTGGTGGAGCGCCATCGGCCGGCCGAAGAACACGGGCACCAAGATCTTCTGCATCTCCGGCCATGTGAACAAGCCCTGCAATGTCGAGGAGGAGATGGGCGTCCCGCTGAAGGAGCTCATCGAGCGCCATGCCGGCGGGGTCCGCGGCGGCTGGGACAATCTTCTGGCGGTCATCCCCGGCGGTGCTTCCGTTCCGGTGCTGCCGAAGTCGATCTGCGATTCAGTGCTGATGGATTTCGATTCCCTGCGCGAGGTGAAGTCGGGACTGGGCACCGCGGCGGTCATCGTCATGGACAAGTCCACCGACCTGATCGAGGCAATCAGCCGGCTCTCCCATTTCTACATGCATGAGAGTTGCGGCCAATGCACGCCCTGCCGCGAGGGCACGGGCTGGATGTATCGCGTCATGCAGCGTCTGGTGCGGGGCGAGGCGCGGGTCGAGGAAATCGATCTGCTCGAGCAGGTCACCCGTCAGGTCGAGGGCCATACCATCTGCGCGCTGGGCGATGCGGCAGCCTGGCCGATCCAGGGCCTGATCCGCCATTTTCGGCCGGAGATCGAGCGGCGGATCGCGACGCGCGCCGCCAAGCTGGCGGCGGAGTAGGAGAGGGCGATGCCGAAGCTGACTGTCAACGGCCAGGCGATCGAGGTACCGGCGGGCACCACCGTGCTTCAGGCCTGCGAGATGGCCGGCGCCGAGATTCCCCGATTTTGCTATCACGAGCGCCTTTCGGTCGCCGGCAATTGCCGCATGTGCCTGGTCGAACAGGAGAAATCACCGAAACCCATCGCCTCCTGCGCCATGCCGGCCGCCGATGGTATGGTCATCCATACCGACACGCCCATGGTGAAAAAGGCGCGCCAGGGCGTGATGGAATTCCTGCTGGCCAACCATCCGTTGGATTGTCCGATCTGCGATCAGGGCGGCGAATGCGACCTGCAGGATCAGGCCATGGGTTATGGCTTCGATCGCGGCCGTTTTGCCGAGGCCAAGCGGGCGGTCAAGGACAAGAACTTCGGCCCGCTGGTCAAGACCGTGATGACCCGCTGCATCCACTGCACGCGCTGCGTGCGCTTCGCCACGGAAGTAGCGGGGGTGGAGGAGTTGGGCGCCTTGGGCCGGGGCGAACATCTGGAAATCGGAACATATGTGGAAAAGGCCCTGCATTCGGAACTTTCCGCCAATATCATCGACCTCTGCCCCGTCGGTGCCCTGACCTCCAAGCCCTATGCCTTCGTGGCCCGGCCTTGGGAGCTGGACAAAACGGAATCCGTCGACGTGCTGGATGCAGTGGGCAGCAATATCCGTATCGATTCCCGTGGCCGAGAAGTCTTACGCGTATTGCCGCGCCTGAACGAGGCGGTGAACGAGGAATGGATTTCGGACAAAACGCGCTTTGCCTGCGACGGGCTAATCCGCCAACGCCTCGACCGGCCCTATGTCCGGCGCGAAGGCAAACTGAAGCCCACGACCTGGCCTGAGGCCTTCACCGCCATCGCTGAACGCCTGAAGGGCATGCCCGGCACCAAGATCGCCGCCATTGCCGGCGACATGGCGGATGCGGAAGCAATGCTGGCGCTGAAGGATTTGATGGCCAGTCTGGGCTCGCCCCATCTCGATTGCCGCCAAGATGGCGCTGCCCTCGATCCCGGCTCTCCGGCCGGATATCTCTTCAACACCACGATCGCCGGCATCGATCAATCGGACCTCTGTCTGATCGTGGGCAGCAACCCGCGCTGGGAAGCGCCCATCATCAACGCGCGAATCTTGAAGCGGGTGAATCATGGCCGCTACACCGTGGCCGTTATCGGCCCGCGGGTCGACCTGACCTATAAATACGAATACCTCGGCGCCGGGCCCGACACGCTGAAGGAATTGGCCGAGGGGCGTCATCCCTTCGTAGAAGCGCTGAAGAAGGCAGAGCGCCCAATGCTGATCCTTGGGCAGGGGGCGCTCGCGCGCAGCGACGGCGCGGCCGTCCTGGCGCTGGCGCGAAAACTGGCCGAGACCTGCGGCCTGGTCAAAGACGGCTGGAACGGGTTCAACGTTCTCCATACCGCGGCGGCGCGGGTCGGCGGCATGGAATTGGGATTCGTTCCCGGCCAAGGCGGTCGCGATGTCGGCGGCATCTTGAAAGGGGCTACAAAGGGCGAGATCGACGTTGTCTATCTGTTGGGCGCCGACGAGATCGACATGGCCCATTTCGGCAGGGCCTTTGTCATCTATCAGGGCCATCATGGTGATGCCGGCGCCCATCGAGCTGATGTCATTCTGCCGGGTGCCGCCTATACCGAGAAGGAGGCGACGTATTTGAACACCGAGGGCCGGGCACAGCTCGCCCGGCTGGCCGTCTTCCCGCCGGGCGAGGCGAAGGAGGATTGGACGATCCTGCGGGCACTCTCGGCGATACTGGGCAAGCCGCTCCCCTATGACGATCTGCGCCAACTTCGCCGGCGGCTGTATCAGGTGGCGCCGCGCTTCCAGCGTCTCGACGCGATCGAGCCTGCGAGCTGGGGCAGTTTCGGGCGCGAGGGCGCAACCACAGCGGAGCCCTTCATCTCGCCCATCGACAATTTCTATATGACCGACCCGATCAGCCGCGCGTCGGAGACCATGGCCAAATGCGTCGAAACCTTCGGCATCGCCGATGGAGAGGCGACCGGCACCCATGGGTAATTTGCTGCACGGCTATGTCATGCCCACGGCCATCATCGTTGCCGAAGTGATTGCCATTGTGGTGCCGCTGCTGATTGCGGTGGCCTATCTGACCTATGCTGAACGCAAGGTGCTGGCGGCCATGCAGCTGCGCCGCGGCCCCAATGTGGTCGGCGCCTTCGGCCTGCTGCAGCCCTTTGCCGACGGCATCAAACTGTTATTCAAGGAAACGGTCATCCCGAGCGGGGCCAATCGCGTCGTTTTCGTCGCCGCGCCGATGATCACCTTCACCCTCAGCCTGGTGGCATGGGCCGTCATCCCGTTCGGCAAGGGCATCGTCCTGGCGAACATCAACGTGGGCATCCTTTATCTTTTCGCCATCTCCTCGCTCGGCGTCTACGGCGTCGTCATGGCCGGTTGGGCGAGCAATTCCAAATATCCATTCCTGGGCGCGATGCGCTCGGCCGCCCAGATGGTCTCCTACGAGGTTTCCATTGGCTTCGTCATGATCACGGTGCTTCTCTGCGTCGGTTCGCTCAATTTGTCCGACATCGTCTTGGCCCAGCGCCACGTCTGGTTCGCCGTGCCGCTGCTGCCGATGTTCGTTGTCTTCTTCGTCTCCGCGCTGGCGGAAACCAATCGGGCACCCTTCGATCTGGTGGAATCGGAATCGGAACTGGTCGCCGGATATTTTTCCGAATATTCGTCCATGACCTTCGCGCTGTTCTTCCTGGGCGAATACGCGAACATGATTCTGATGAGCGCGACTACCTCGATCCTGTTTCTGGGGGGGTGGCTGCCGCCGATCGATATCGCGCCCTTCAACTGGATCCCGGGACCGGTCTGGTTCGCAGCCAAGGTCGCCCTGGTTCTGTTCTTCTTCCTTTGGGTCCGGGCCACCTTCCCCCGCTATCGCTACGATCAGTTGATGCGGCTGGGCTGGAAAGTATTTCTGCCCCTGTCGCTACTCTGGGTCGTGGTCACCGCAGGCGCCCTGATGGCCTTCGGATGGTTGCCGTGATGGGCTCGCAGAGGGTAAAGCCATGACCATGTTCGCGCGCGCCACCAAGAGCCTGCTACTGGCCGAGCTGCTGTCCGGCTTGGCGCTGACCTTCCGCTACCTGTTCCACCAACGGGTGACGATCAACTACCCCTATGAGAAGGGGCCGCTGAGCCCACGCTTCCGCGGCGAGCATGTGTTGCGTCGTTACCCCAATGGCGAAGAACGCTGCATCGCCTGCAAGCTCTGCGAGGCGATCTGCCCGGCCCAGGCGATCACCATCGAGGCCGAACCCCGCGCCGACGGCAGCCGCCGCACGACGCGCTACGATATAGATATGACGAAATGCATCTATTGCGGGCTATGCCAGGAGGCCTGCCCAGTGGACGCCATCGTTGAGGGACCCAATTTCGAGTTCGCCACCGAGACCCATGAAGAGCTTCTCTATAACAAGGAGAAGCTGCTCTCGAACGGCGACCGCTGGGAATCGGTGATCGCCGCCAATATGGCGGCCGATGCGCCCTACCGATGAGAGCGTCATGATCATCCAGGCCCTTGCCTTCTATTTGTTCGCCGGGATCGCGGTGGCTTCCGGCGTCATGGTCATCTCGGCGCGCAATCCGGTGCATTCGGTATTGTTCCTGATCCTGGCGTTTTTCAACGCCGCGGGCCTCTTCGTCCTCATGGGGGCGGAGTTCCTGGCCATGATCCTCGTCGTCGTCTATGTCGGCGCGGTGGCGGTGCTGTTCCTCTTCGTCGTCATGATGCTGGACATCAATTTCACTGAGTTGCGCAAGGGCGCTCTGGCCTATCTGCCCATCGGGCTTCTCGTCGGGCTTATCCTTTTTGCGGAGCTCACCCTGGTGTTTGGGGCCTGGGTCGTCTCGCCGTTCGCCTCGGCCGCGGCCCTGGCGCCGACGCCCGCGGCCTCCCAGATCAGCAATACACATGCCCTGGGCATGGTGATTTACACCAATTACGTGTATCTATTCCAGATCGCAGGCCTCGTTCTGCTGGTCGCCATGGTCGGCGCCATCGTTCTGACTCTGCGCCATCGCGTGGGCGTGCGCCGCCAATCCATCGGTCGCCAGATCGAGCGCCGGCGGGGCGATTCCGTCGAGATCAAGAACGTGCCGACGGGGAGCGGCGTCAGCTCATGACCATCGGCCTTGCTCATTATCTGACCGTCGCCGCGATCCTGTTCACCCTGGGCATCTTCGGCATCTTTCTGAACCGCAAGAATGTCATCGTCATTCTGATGTCGGTCGAGCTGATGCTGCTGGCGGTCAATATCAATCTGGTGGCCTTCTCCACCCAACTCGGCGATCTCGTGGGCCAGGTCTTTGCCTTGTTCGTGCTGACCGTCGCTGCCGCGGAAGCGGCGATCGGGCTTGCCATCATCGTCGTCTATTTCCGCAACCGCGGCTCCATCGCCGTCGAAGACATCAACATGATGAAGGGTTAGCCGGCGATGGATGTCGCGATCGTCTTTCTGCCGCTTCTCGCCGCGGCGATCGCCGGCCTGTTCGGGCGGTTCGTCGGCGACAAGGGCGCCCAAGGCGTGACTTGCCTTGCCATGCTTGCCTCGCTCGCCATGTCGGTTGCGGTCTTCGTCGACGTGTCGCTACACGGCCATACGCGCACCACAGAGCTTTTCACCTGGTTTCAGACCGGCAGCTTCGAGGCTCACTGGGCGCTACGCTTCGACCAATTGACTGCCGTCATGCTGATTGTCGTCACCGGCGTCTCGGCCATGGTGCATGTCTATTCGATCGGCTACATGCACGGCGATCCTTCGATTCCGCGGTTCATGTCCTATCTCAGCCTGTTCACCTTTTGCATGCTGATGCTGATCACGGCGAACAACTTCATGCAGTTGTTCTTCGGCTGGGAAGGGGTCGGGCTCTGCTCATATCTTCTCATCGGCTTCTGGTACGACCGGCCTTCGGCGAATGCGGCGGCGATCAAGGCCTTCATCGTCAACCGGATCGGCGATTTCGGCTTCTTACTGGGCATCTTGGGGGTCTATTTCGTCTTCAAGAACGTCGGGTTCGACGCGGTCTTCAAGGCCTCGCCAGGCATGGCGGCCACCAGCATCGAGTTCCTGGGCATGCGTCTGCCCACAATGGACACGCTCTGCCTGCTGCTGTTCATCGGCGCCATGGGCAAATCGGCCCAGTTCCTGCTTCACACCTGGCTGCCCGATGCCATGGAGGGCCCGACCCCCGTCTCGGCCCTCATCCATGCCGCGACCATGGTGACGGCGGGCGTGTTCATGGTTTGCCGTCTATCGCCCATGTTCGAATACGCGCCGGTCGCGCTTGACGTCGTCACGATCGTCGGGGCGGCCACGGCGTTTTTCGCGGCGAGCGTCGGACTCGTCCAGAACGACATCAAGCGGGTGATCGCCTATTCCACGTGCAGCCAGCTCGGCTATATGTTTTTCGCCGCCGGAGTCTCGGCCTATGGCGCGTCCCTGTTTCATCTGTTCACCCATGCCTTCTTCAAGGCGTTGTTGTTCCTGGCCGCCGGTTCGGTCATCCATGCCATGTCGGGCGAGCAGGACATGCGCAAGATGGGCGGCATCTGGCGCCTG
>WNFQ01002834.1_pt1 | contig 16789 bp, 17 predicted proteins | sample 5400171 | NCBI WGS metagenome assembly WNFQ01 (sample SAMN13153356, study PRJNA577476) | soil metagenome | isolation source: 20 cm soil under Madrone tree | place: USA:California | collected 2016-06-14 | reverse complement strand
TAGCGCCGACGATCACGACGCCGCCGGCGAATCAGACGGTGACAGCGGGACAGACGGCGACGTTTACGGTGGTGGCGGCAGGGACCGCGCCGTTGAGTTACCAATGGCAGAAGAATGGAGTGAACATCGCGGGAGCGACTTCAGCGAGTTACACGACGCCGGCAACGACTACTTCGGATAGCGGAGCGACGTTCCGAGCAGTGGTGACGAACACAGCGGGGACGGTGACGAGCGCAGCGGCGACGCTGACGGTGAACCCAGCACCCGCCCCAGCAATCCAGGTAAGTCCGACCTCCCTAACCTTCGGAAACGCAGTGGTGGGCACTAACTTGTCCCAGGTCTTAATCATTAAGAACGCGGGCACGGCCACCTTGACGATTACTCAAGTGACTGAAAGTGGCTCGGCCTTCTTCACCGTCAGTGGATTTTCGTTACCGTTGAATGTGAATGCGGGGCAACAAACCACAATTACTGTGGCCTTCCTGCCGACCTCAGTGGGCACGGTGTCCGGCAACATCTCTATTGCGAGCAACGCGCCCACGTCGCCCAGTTCTGTAGCTCTCAGCGGTACAGGAATTGCTGCCATCCTTACCCTTGGCATTAGTCCGACGAGTCTGAGTTTCGGGAATGTGAACGTGGGGAGCAGCAGTTCGCAAAACGTCACAGTGACGAACACTGGAAACTCGAATGTGACTATTTCCGGTGTCACCACTTCGGGCGCGGGTTTCAGCACTAGCGGCGTGAGTGCCAATACTACTCTGACGCCAGGCCAGTCGGCCACGCTCAGCGTCTCGTTTGTCCCCACGGCAGCGGGCAGTGTGGTGGGTAGCGTCTCGGTGCTCAGCAACGCCACGAACTCTCCAAGCATCGCCACACTCAGCGGCTCTGGTGTTGTGTCAACCAGCAGTTTGCCTACGTGCGGAAAGTTAAACGACACCAACATCTACGTGCCGCCCAATTACGACACCTTAACTGCTCCGGCGAAAGGCCAAAGCTATACGGATCCAGTCTTTGGCTGCAAGATCACGCGCATCACCGACACCAGCTCCGCACCCTACGGGGCGATTCATGTCTACAACACGGTTACGCCGTTCAACGCCGACGATAGTTACCTCTACGTGCTCTCTAACAATAACAGCGGCCCTTTGGTCGTCAATTTGAGCGGCAACATCATTGTTCCTCCTTCGAATATGCCGGGCTCGAACTCTAACCTTCTGCCTTGGGACCCGACGAATCCGAAAGTCTTTTATTACACGAGCGGGAATCAATTCATCAAGGGGACCATCACCGGAACGGCGCCGAACGCCACGGTAACCCCGACCGTCCTGGCCACCTTTTCACGATACAACGGCCGACGTTTTCCTAGTGACCTTAAACGCCGGCAACGGCAATGCCACCAGCGCCGCGATGGGCGCGGTTCTAAGCAGTATTTATTTCCACAAGCTTCAAATCGTCCCCAATAACGGCGTGAGCGTAGAAGGTTCCGGATCGAGAACGATCTACAACACCAACGGCACCGTATATGAAGTGCCGGGAGGTGGGACGGACAACCACACGGACTGGGGCCTCGATGGTTCGGGCAAAATGGTCGCCGTCTCGGCCTGGTACCCTGGAACGGCGCAGAACGGATGCCCCAGCCAGTGGGGTTATGGCTTGCTCGATCTGGCGAGCAACGCCGTGCGTCTTTGCCTGAACGACGGCATTCAGAACGTCGGCAACGCCTCGCACAACAGCGCCCGAGACATGCAGTCGCAGAGCTGGTTTATTTCTTCAATCGACGACAGCGAGAGTTGCCCGGGCTCTTCCTTCTACTGTTTCAACAACCCAACGAACATGGCGGGGTGGAGCCTCTACAGCGGTGAGATTCTCTTGTGGGACGCCTCCGGCAACACGGTCCGTCTGGCCCATCATCGCAGTCGTACGGCCGAGAATTATTGGGCGCAGACTCGAGCGTCGATAAGTCGGAGCGGAAAGTACGTCGCATTCGACAGCAATTACAACAAGTCCGGCACTTCAGGGGGCGTCAATTATACCGACGTGTATGTAATCGGTCCCCTGTATTAGCTTGGGATTCCAGTTGGTGTGGGGCTAGGGCGGAGCCCACTAAATGCGTCATTTCTTTGGCTTCCCTACACGATGTGCTGTCCGGAACATCAGTTCAACCGTATCCAGATCCTTCGCTTGCACCTTCCCCGCTGGAATCCGCGTGTTCGTCAGTTCCTCAAGCTTGAAAAGAATATCGACGAGCGCGAGTGAATCGATTAGACCCGACGAGACCAAGGCGGTATTTTCATCGATCCGAGCGTCTCGACCCCCCATTATCTCCTGCACGATATATTCGATCATCTTTATGCCAAGTTCTGACATTAGGTCAGTTCTCCTGGAACTTGCAAATCTGCGCATTCCGCGAAGAGCTTTTCACGCGTCGTCGAACGCGCCGGCTTTCCTGCGGTGCTTTTAACAATCCACCTGGGCGGCTTCAAATAAACAGAACCTATCCCGACATCGAGCTCTGCAGCAATTGAACTCCTGAGTTCGCGCTCGATCGTTTCAGCGTTTTGTAAGTCACTCTCATCGTGGACCTCGGCAACAACAACGATTTCTTCTGTCCCGAGACTCGCGTTGTATCTCCCGAAAGCCACGACCCTCCCATCGTAGATTGCACGGTGGAGGGATACGATTTCTTCGACATCTTGCGGATATATGTTTTTGCCCCCGACTATGATCAAGTCTTTCCTTCTACCAGTCACGTATAGTTCATCATCTACTAGAAATCCCAAATCGCCTGACCAATACCATCCGTTCCGGATGGCCTTAGTTGTCAAATCGGGGCGGTTGTAGTATCCATCTAACATCGACTCAGAACGAATGACGATTTCTCCGACATTTCCGGGAGTGAGGTCTTCTCCTCCGTCTGACACAATCCGAATCTGTGTACCTGGAAGGCAGCTACCTGAGGAAACTCGGCAAACAGCCCCTACTGCGTCTTTCGATGTTGGGAGCGCACGCCCTTGCTTTTGGAAGGTGTCCCCGTCGACCCAGATCCGGCGCGGCCCCAGGCCCGTTACATCAGACTGCGTGACGGCGAAGACAGTCTCCGCCATTGCGTAGCAGCTCTGCAGAATACCTGGCTTCAACTTGGCATTTGCGTATGCGGAAAAAAATTCGTCCATACTAGAAGCCCGCACAGGCTCCGAGCAGTTGATGAGAGCTCTTACGCAGGAGAGATCAAGCACGGAACGATCTTGAGGTCTCACCTTTCGCGCTAAGAACTGCAATGTGAAGTTTGGAATCCACGCCAAAGAGCATTGAAAAGTGCTCATAAGCTCAAGCATAGTCGCCGGTTGCATGACCCAATCAGCAGGCGATTGCATGACTACCGGCAGATGACACACAAGAGGCAGCATGAAGCACGCGATCAGGCCCATGTCGTGGTAAAGGGGCAGCCAACTATAGATCCGGTCTTTGGGACCGATGCCAATCGCAGGTGCGAGGTGGCTGATTTGCTTCAGCACCGCGGCATGAGAAAGGGCGACGCCCTTTTGCAGTCCAGTAGTCCCCGCAGAGTGTTGAATAAACGCTAAGTCATTGGGAATCCGACAGTGGTACGCTTCTGTCAGTGGCTCAAGCAAAGTTTCGCTCGTGCATCGAATAAAACGAGCAGCCTCCCCCACGCTGATATGCTTCGTCAATTCATCCGGGAAATCCTTGTCGACCACGATCAGCGTGGCTTTTAGGTTGGCTGACACTCCTTTCAGTCCGTAGCGATACTTAGTGGGTTCAACTTTGAAGTTCGGGTAAGCAAGAATTGCTGGAACTGCCCCAATCAGCATCCCCCCTACGAATGCAGCCATCAAGCCAATGCTCTGGGGCATTATAAGGATGATCGTGTCGCCTGGCTTGACCCCCTTTGAACGGAAATACCTCGCCTGAGTCAGCGCGCGTCTTTTGAATTCTCCAAATGTAACCGACTCGATGTCGTCTTTATTCTTCCAATTTGTTACAAAAGGCTTTTCCTCAGGCGCGGCAAATAGGGCGTCAGGTAAGGTCCGGTATGGAAGTTCATGGAAAAACATCCTATCGCTCATGTTTCCTCAACTCGATGGGAGTCGGCGAACACGCTGCAATCAATGAATCAATCTTCGGAGAGGTTTTAGTCTTAATCTCCGAAGCTCTGCTACCGGGAAATTAGATCACCTCTCAAATGCTTCCTCTCGGAGCTGAGAATTGATCAAAGGTCGCAAGCCATCGGCAAGGCAGCGGGCCATGACTTCTGCACCTGCAGACGTGAAATGTGAAAAGTCTGCAAAATACATGCGCCCTGGGGGTATCTCATTTGCGGCATCAATAAGCAAAACGTGCTTTCCAGCGGCAACGTTACGAATCGCATCATTCATGCGCTTTTCCATATCTATGAAACCATTCTCCTTCAGCATCGGGTAGAATTTTCTCCAAGTGAGGAGCAGATTACGATCCCAGTCCGCAGAGTTCTTTGCGAAGGCAGTCGCATGCGTAACCAATACTGGTTCGACTCCCTGGTCGCGAAGCGCACGCACAAGCTTGGTCAAATCTCCTTGAAAACGAATTACGTTCTCTTCGGATATCCGATCCATTACAGCATACTGACGCTCTAGCTCTTTAGTTTGCCATTCTCTTAGCCGTGTTTGAACGACGTCCGGCAGCGCCTCCTTCAATAGGCTGCGCAGGCGACCTCCGGTTCTCCATTCGAAATGATTCTCAGGCTGTTTCGGTTCCGTCCCGCCTGGGTCACCTGCCGCTGTCGCTTCTGTAGTCGGTGGTAATGAGACATAAGTGGCGACGGACGGATAAATAACGGCATATGAAGGATGAACTTGTTCAACGATCTTTCTTAAGCGGTGTGTGGCAGTGCCGATCGTCTCTCCAGCATAAGCTGCATTTACCACTTGGAATAGCTCGCGCCCAGCCTCCTCGTTCAGTTTCCGCTCAAGCTCTCTCGGGTATTCTTCGCCCGGGGTCTCATATAACCCGAACGTCTCAGAAGCGCCGAGGCATACGATCCTCACACCTCCGGGTCGGAGTTCAGGCCCCCGATACCCCAGACTGTTGAGCTGCCACTCTTTATAGCGAGCTCCTGGACGTCCCCACTTACCGATGTTATCTCGCATATAGAGAATCTGATCGTTGTAGGTGCCCCAGAACGGCGCTCCGTAAGTCAAGAAATCATCAATCCTGGCGCACAGTTCCAACACCAAGATGAAGATGACTAACCCCAGTGCGCACCGCGCGTGTTGCAATAGTCGATTCATTAGAATTTAGAATAAATGAATGCTTGTGTTTGCGCTGTATGTAAGACGCCGACGTAGACGGCTGCAGCGTATAGCGCGAAGCGAAGCTCCTGTGGGATTGCAAGCACTCGGCCATGCCCGCGCCGCAACAAACCCGCACTAACTGTCCCGAAGTAGGCAACCACTACGGTTACGACAACCAAATACAAACTCCGCGGCAGCACATGGCCACTGTATGTGACGAGACTCACGGCCGCGCGCAGCATGGTAAGTGCTTGAGAAAAAGTCCCGACCCGAAAGAACACCCACCCAAGGCAAATTGCGCTGAACGTAATCGACCAAGAGGCTGGTTCGATGATGACCCGCGAAAAGCGCCAGTTCATTCTTCGCCGAAGCTCCTGCCATTGTCGATGCAGAACCAGGAGCAGCCCATGGTAAAGCCCCCAAACAAAGAAGAGTAAGGACGCTTTGTGCCAAAACCCGAACACTACCATTGACACAACGAGAGAAAAACTCCGCCACCATTTTCCTGGCCGCAGCATGGCGATCGGGAGGAAGAGGTAATCGCGGATCCAAAACGAAAGTGACATGTGCCAGCGCGTCCAAAATTCGGACGGGCTAGTGGCGAAGTAGGGGCGGTCGAAGTTCTCGTCCAAATGGATAGCGAAGAGACGAGCTGCCCCGATGACGATGTGAGAATAGCCTGCAAAGTTAAGGAATAACTCAAATCCGTATCCGATAACCACGCACCAAACGTCAGGTCCTGTTAACCCGCTCGGAAATTCATCGAAGATGGCGTCGAGTCCTTGCCCAGGGTGGACTCCACTCGCCAAGATTTGGCCAAGCGCGGTCATAAGCAGCCCGATGGAAATGCGGTCCAACCCACATTGCACATCATCGGTGAGCGGCTTTGAGGTCTTCCGAAATTGAGAAAGCAAGGTGGAGAGGCGGCAAATTGGTCCTGATAGAACGGTAGGCCAAAACGCCATATAGAGCAGGAATTCCAACAGTGAAGGTTCCAGATCTTCTCCGCGGTACAGGTCAAACAAATACGAGAGTGCTTGCAATGTCCAAAAGGAGATTCCCACTGGTGAGGCAATGTTTGCAAAGGTCCCGATTGACTTGCGTCGGAGCAAAGGCATAATCGCGGGCAAGTATTTCAATGCAATGAGCATGGTGATGTTCGCAACGATGCCGAGCCAAAGTCTTGCAGGGGATGGCTTCCGACGCAAACAAAGTCCCAGCCAATAATTCAACAACGAACCCAACACCAAGATGCCTAGGAATCCCAAACCCCAGCTTGAATACAGAAAGTAGCTCATAAGAAGCAAAAGGACTTGACGAGATCTGAAGTTTCTTAGTCTCGAGAAAAGCAGCCAGCAGATGGGGATCACAATGATGTACAGCAATTCTTGACTGTTCATGAGTTCTCACAACAGCTGCGTAAACGAGAGCAGCCGGTCGCCTCCTCGTCACCCTGCAACACCGCACTCCGTTGAAATGGGTTGCACCTTCGGCGACTTCAGCCAGCGGCTCTGGCGCATCGAGTCGCCAGAAACTGTGTTCGGGCGATGAGCAGGGTCTTCCAGAAGATCGCTGTTGCGCGGTCCACCTTCTTGTAGCGTTTGGCCGCTGTGGTGCGAAGCCCAATCACTTCAAAGGGTGACTCGACAGAATTGCTCGTCCGCAGGTGCTTCCAGTGCTCCTGGGAAAAGACATAGAGAGTAACTATCCGCTTGCGATCGTCATCGAGGAGACGCGCGGCGTCTCGACCGCCACGCTTGCCGCACCAGCGTGCGAAGGCGGCCTTCCAGCTCTCGGCATATGGAATCATCCTCAGCAGCAGTTTCACCTGGGCGCGCACGTTCTTGGCAGCTTGTCCAGCACGTTGAGGATGTGGTGATTCCAGCACCGCTGCTCGAGGGCGGCAGGAAACTTGTTCGCTAAGGCACCCCAGTTTGGCCACATGCTCGTCCCCGATCACCAACCGCGCACTCCGAAGCCCGCGTTCCTTCAGATCGGTCCGACCGCAGATTCTACCTGGCCAAGAAATAGGGCGTAGCAGGGAGAGCCTATTTCCTGCCCGCGATGCTCACAGATTCAGCCGCCCGTCGCCGTCGCCCCGGTTGACGTGAATACGCGATTCGGTGTCGCGGGTGCCCTCGCTTAGAGCGGCCACAATGGGTTTGGAAATCGCCATCAGATAGTTAGACGGCCCAGGAATGAACCCAACGGAGCGCAAGTGTTGTCGCCATTCGATGTCGGTCTGGTTGGTGATGATCAGGTCGGCACCCAGATCCGCGAGGGCGCATCGCGAGAGTACAATCAGCACACCCAGGTGCCCCAATGCTGAGAGTCCGTCAAGAATGGTTCCCACCGTCAGATTTCCGAAATAGCGGTTGCCTCTCATGGTCGAGACCATCCCTGCGGACCAGCCCACGACTGCTCCTCTCAAACGCAGCACGAACTTGTGCACGCGCTCCTGCGAAGGAGGATACAGACATGTCAGATTCTGTTGATCACGCAGCGAGCAGAATGTCAGATGGCTTCGGCAGTGCTCCCAAATGCCAACCACTTCTGCAGGCCAGCGAGAGGTGACTTCGAGGGAGAATCCCCTTATGCTGGGCCCTCTGTGGACTAAATTCCACAACCCGGCAGCCATCGAAGCAACGCCGGTTGCCGCAGCGATTCGAGCCATAACCTTCTGCGGGCCACAACGCAGCGGTTCGATCTCCCGCAAGAATCGGGGGACATGGATAACGGAGAAGAAAAACGGGACCCGGCTAACCTGCCATCCGGCGGCGTCGAGCAAACGAGCAAATGGATTGCGCTCGTTTCCCATTCCTACGGCGTAAAGGTACGGGCCGCGTTGCGAAAGGAATTGCAGCAATTGTAGGCCGACGCCGGAGAACCGGCGATCGATAATGCCCTCCGTTAGCGGGCTCTGGATATTAATTAGCGGGATCACCTGCCCGCCTAGCCAGCCCCTCTGCCCCATGAGGAGCACGCCGCCGCGCACTTCCCCTCCTTCGTCCACGGCGACGTAGTGTGTCCATGAAATTCCATCCGGTAGAAGGGGCTTTGAAGTCGACGCTTCTTCTGGAAGGAAAAACGGCGCTTTGCCATGACTGCGCAGCCGGTCGTTAAATGCGCGGCATCCTTGAATCAGCGAGGCGGTGAGCGGTATAAATTGCACTTTCATCGCGTCAGGAGGTCCAGCGGAGCACCTTCTCTCCCAACCATTGCCATTCGAGTAAGCGCCGTCGCCGGTCATCGAGAATAAACAGTTCCCGCTGCTCGACCAGGTAATCGAGCAGCGTCAGCACTGGTACGAACCAGTCGTTCTTCCGGCTCAGACGTTCCATGTGTCGAATGAACCAGGAGTTTAATTTCCGGTCGTCCACGAACCCATGTCCAAAACGGGTGTAGACAATCGATGCCCCGCCCTCTTCTTCCAGGCGGTCTTGATTTACTTCCGCTAGGAGCTTCCGGAAGCTCGGGCCCTTTGCACCCTCGCTGCCTGCAAACCAGCGGTTCACCCAGTGGCGGGACTGATCGTAATACGGAATCCAAGGGCAGGTGCGCAAGGTATTCAGATCCGAAAAGATGAAGTTGCGGCAATATCGGATGTGCTCCCGGCAGAGATCGCCCCAGAACCACGGGTGGCCAGCGACATGGCCGAAGAACGGATTGACCGAGGAAAATCGTGTCAGCACAAGATAGAGCAGTCGCCGTGCACCTCCGAGGCGCGCCAGTCTCCAGTACAGAGCTTCGCCGTTGTAGTGATTCGCCATGGAGTCGGGGGCATGACCGAAAAGACGGCGGAACTCATCAAGCCCTTGTTTCTTCACGGACCGAAGTGCGGGGCGTGGCGTTATGCCAGGCGACTTCAAAACCTGCCCCTTGGAGCGCGCAGACATGATCGAGGTAAGCGGTGTTAGCGCAGGTTTCACCTCGGGAATTGGCTTCGCGCCGCGGCCCCATCGGCCAGATAGCGATCGTTGTGCGGAACCCCCAGATCGGCAAGCAAGCCCTACACGAGGCGGCTGGTTTCGAGCGACTGTCCATCTGGGTCGTCGAAGATCGTGAATGCGAATCCATGGCCTTCGGGCCAGCGAACTGGCTTGCGCCAGAGCCAGTCGTTCTACGGAACAGAAGTAGGTGATGGAGCTTCCATTCGCGGCCCGTCAGCCCGTGAGACGTTTCTCGAGGCAGGTGCGCACCTCCCCGAAAGATGTCCATTCCGCAGCTTCGTCGAGATCCGATTCGGCGCCGAACTCCTCTTCGATTGACGCCCCGAGAGTGACAGTAGCAACAGAATTCCAATTATCCACCGAATATCTCATAGCCCTCGAAACTTCTGATTCGCGCAGACGGAAAAAAGCGCACAGAAAACTGCGGAAAACCGGGCCAGCAGCGAATTCTTTCCCTCGCGAGAAACGCGAAGCACCTTTACACAAATTCCCGCTGTGGTGCTTGAAGCCAAGGAGCGGAAGCCCTGTTTCATCCGCTGGCGAGGCGAGGACGAGATGATACCGACCTCTCGTGGAGGATGCCGCAGATCTTGGCCTCGGGTGTGCGTCGTTCGATCTGCTCGGCAGGCCGCAGGGCGCGCCTCCGATTGCCTGCCCTCATCAAGAGCGCTCACATCGGTTTCGGTTGCTCCCTGTTTCCGGCTAATGGTGAGGGCACAAGTTCCGGCCGTTTTGAATTCTCGAATCGATGGATGTAGAATGCTTCCACAGCGTCAACGTTTTGTACTCGTTCCGGGAATGATTGGCACGGGCATACGACGCGGCGTCGCCGCCCAGGCAACGCTCTGGCGCCCGCTTAAGTATCGGAACAGTCCGAGGAGCAGCGCCAAATTCATCGAACAAAAATAGAGCGGTGCCCGAGACACGCCCGCTAACCTGCCTCGCTTTTTTCTCCAGTACCCAAGTAACGCCAGGGCATAAAACGCGCACTGGCCGGCGAAAAAACCGAGGTATACCGGGTTCCAGAGCAGTCCGAGCATGGAGATAAAGGCGATGGCGAGTAGCAGAGGCGTCAGCCAGCGCAGCACCCGATGGGACCAATAGGCGAATGCGGGGAGCCCCTTGAGAGGATTCAGGTAGCCAGGATTTCGGAACAACGTCTGGAAATTGCCAGCGCCGAGCCGGACTCGGCGCTCGAACTGCGAAGTGAAAGTCGGCGCGATCTCCCCCAGCGTAATCGCTTCAGGGTCGTAGACAATTCGGCAACCCTGGAACCGCAGCTCGAGTGGGATCTGGAAATCTTCGACAATTAGACCGGGTCGTGGCTGGAAGAGCGCGCGGCGAATGGCGTAGAGGCAGCCGTTAGCGCTGTGCAGGCAATTCAGGCGGCTTTCCAAGATTTTCAGTGCTGATTCGTAATGCCAGTACAAACTTTCAGCGGCAGGATCAGCACCGGGTAGGGCAACCCGAATTTCTTCTCCGCTGACGGCACCCACCTCCGGGTCGGCAAAATGGCGCACCAGGTTGCGCACGCAGTTCGGCTCAAACATCTGGTCCGCATCGGTGCAGACCAAGATATCGGCACATGTGCACTGTGCCAGATCGGCGACGACCGCAAGCTTGCCGCGGCGCGTCGGGAAGGCCCAGACGCGGACACGGGGCGACTGAACCCTGCTCAGGATCTGGGCAGTCGAATCCGTGGGCGCATCGAGCCCGATGAGGATTTCAGCGAGCTCCGATGGATAGTTAATTTCTAAAGCGTTCTTCACTCGCGCCTCGATGAACGCTTCTTCGTTGAACGCGGAAATGAGAATTGCGACCCGAGGTAGGTCATTGAGCGTCGCGGAACAGCGGCGCGACTTCCGACGGAACAAGAACGAGAGGTCGCATTTTGCTTGGACGAGCCTCGTGAGCAAGAACAACAGAATTGGGTAGGCCACGTAGTTGTAGGCCACGGCACCAAAGCAGACCCAGATGGCAACTTTTAGCGCAAAGGCCATTTTGCAAACCACTTCGTCGAAGGCATGGCCTGAAACATTCGGCGCGATTTGGCGGAGGGCGCTGGAACTTTCGCACTTTCGTGAACAATTGTCCACAGACCGGCCGCGATTCCCGCGGGATAATAGAAAAAGAAGTCGTAAGCGACGTGCGCGAAGAATCCCGCGAAGACAAATGACACTACGCTAACCAGCGTGCCGCGCGCCATCAGGTTTAGTTCTATGTTAGTTACATCTCCGTGAGACTCTCGGTCCGCTTCCTTCGCGTGGCGGAGCGCGGTACATAGAAGCAAGAGAAACAGCACCAGGGCTGGAATACCCGCTTCGGAAGAGATCTGCGTGAATGTGTTATGCGTTCCCAACCATGCGTTTGGTCGGGCCAATTGCGTTCCGTTGATCACTTGGAAATTCCCCAACCCCACGCCGAAAATCGGGTACTCCAGGCTGTACCTGATCGAGCGCTCGAGAAGATTTTTCCGCTCCTCGGTAGATTCCTGCGCGGATATAACCGTCGAGTTACTAGACGCTTCGGAGTTATCCCAGATTGTTTGCACTCTAGTCCAAAACACGTCAGGCGCCTTTGCCACTGCCATGATCAGGAGAAGAGTAATGATCACGCCCGCCATTCGACCGCGCGGGGACTGACGCAGCACGAACCACCACGTCAAAACGATCGAAATGGTCACGTTGAGGAAGCCTCCGCGAGAAGCCGTCAGCACCAGCATCCAGAACGTCGCGGCGAGTGTCGCCAGCAGAAGGCCCGTTCGGAGCAGGGAGCGGCGAGAAACGTACAGGGCAGCCATGTAAGGGATAATGACCGCCGCGGTGATTCCCAGGAAATTCCAACCCAACATTACTTGGTTGACCCCGACAAGGCGTGTTCCCTCTTGGATTGCCTCTTCTCCTTGCGCGATGATCGAAGAGGTCGTCGCCATCAGCTCGCTCAAGACCACGGCCCAAACGAGCTTTCGAATCCGATCACTCGTGGTGAGCATCTGCGTTAATAGAAAGAAGAGGAAAGCTGTTTTGAGCCATATCTGCGTGAGGACTTCGAAGCTTCCACCTCGCCAGTACGCGAACGGCACACCAAGGATGAACCAGACGGTCAGCAGCAGAACCAGAACGAGCTCACCCGGTCGCTTGAAGAGGACTTGGCCGGAGATCAACGCTTCGAGATAAGTCAGTCCGGCGCAAGCCCCGAATACAAGAGGTAAGTGGAAGGGGTTGATGGCCGGGAAAATATCTTGCGGTCGCGCATAGACGACAAACGTGAACAGCCACAGAAGCGCGAAGGCGAGCTTGCCCCCTTGGCTTGTCAGCGCTGGCGATCGGTCGTACGCTGCCACCGCGCTGGCCGAATTTGTTAGGGGCAGATTCGCTTGGCTCAACGTCCTACCTTGCGTCCCTAATCAGGATTTGCGGATCGCCGGCAGTCACGCCCGAACCGGCGCAACTGCCCCAGTTCTGCAGTTTTCCTTCACGCGCGCGAGAGTCTCCTCCACTCGGTCGACGACAGATTCCCAACTGTGGTCCCGAACCACGCGCTCGCGAGCGGCCTTTTCGATCGTCCCGCGACGGCTCGGGTTGTGCAGCAGGTCGATCACCGTGAGCGAAAACGCTTCCGGGTCATCCTCAAGGCAGATCTCGCAACCGTTGCGGAACGGTAGGCCCTCGGCGCCAATATGCGTCGAGACGACAGCTTTGGCCATTGCCATAGCCTCTGGGATCTTGATGCGGGTGCCACCGCCTACCCGCAGAGGTACGACGACTACGTCGGCTTGAGCCACGTAAGGCCGCACGTCCGGCACTCGTCCTATCAGTTCGACCGCAGGGTTAGCCGCCGCAGTCCGCCGCAGCCGTGAGGAGGGATTCTGTCCCACGATCTTGAACCGTGCGCAAGGGCTCGCCTGGCATATACGTGGGAAAACCTTCTGCAAAAACCAGACGACTCCGTCTTCGTTCGGATACCAGTCCATTGTGCCGACAAAGACTAGGAGCCCAGGCTGAGGGGGCACCAGCCGGGGTTGAAAGTATTCTGCGTCTACCCCCGCCGGAATGGTCGAAACATGCGTGACTCCAAACTCGCGTCTGAAGGCCCGCCGGTCTTCCTCCGAGACAGAAACCACATGATCGAACGATCGGCAAATCCTGGTTTCGAGCTTAAGGGTCTTCTTCCATTCGCCTGCGAAAATCCGCTTCTTGAGTGGCATGGTCTCCGCCTGCCACTGCCGCTTGCGCAAAAGGGACTCGACATTGTGCTCGAAGACCATCCGCGGGCGCATCGACAACTCCAGCGCCACCGCAGCCGTTTGTAGGCAATCGCAAAAGAGCAAGTCGAATTTATGGCTTTGAGCGAGTGTCCGGAGCGCTTGCGTGAATTCCGGCCTGCAACACTTCGCGACAAAGTATGGCAACGGGCTGAGCTGATTCGCAAGCAACTCCCCATAGAACCTCGGCGAATATTTCATGCTCTCGCGCCAGAACACCGGCGTGTAGCTCGCGAACATCTGTTGCATTTCGCGAATTCCCTCGGCGTCGCGCCCTGGGTCAGGAACCAGTGGTCTGGGGAATGCAAGCAGGATCTTCAAGGGAACTCTCCGTCGATTGGGAACCTCTCCTCATAAGGTACAGACACTGCTGGGCCTGCGCGGCTCTCGTGTCGAAATCGTCCTCCAAGAACATGCGGCACCAAAGTCCGAAATTCACGAGGCGCCAGCAACCTTCGGTTGCCCGCATGAAGCCGCGGCGATGCAACCTGAGTCATGCTGCGACTGAGGAAACCCGGGGTTACCGCGACAATCCTCTTTCGGGTCTCATCAGACTCGATTGATTTCTCCTCGCAGGTCGAGATTCTAGACGGCCTCTTCCATCAACTGTCCCTCTGACATAGCGTGGTGTCGGCGTGGCAATAGGGAACCAAGCCCGCTGATCCATGCCAAGAACTCTGTCTGCGGCAGGTTACAGTGATCCACCAGTCGCGGCAGCAATAGCGGGTCGCTAGTCTTACAAGCTAAGCCGGCTTTGCAAGTTGTAGCTGAGATGACACCGCTGTCGCGCAGCCATGCAGAGAACTGGGGCAGATGAAATCCTCCCGGGTAGCAGAAATGTCGCGCCGGGGCCGAGGAAGAAGCAGCGATACGCATGCGGTTTTCGTTGATCTCCCGGAGGAATTTGTCCCGGTAAACGCTGACTCGATGCCTGTGAGTGTGCAGCTGGACATCTACACCAACGCTTAAGACTGCGGCTACTTCAGCTGGAGTCATCAGATGAAGGATTCTCCTGAAGCACAGACCCTCATAATCAATCTTCAGCCGCGCGGCTATAGATGCGAGAAGGGCGTCCTTTTCGCGACCTGAGAGCGCCCGCTGGTGAGCGGATCTCTGGATTTGGCGTAATGCTATAGCTTGTCCCTTTTCATCGAGCATTATCTCCGATGGGGGCGCGCCAGGACATTTCAACCATTGACCCCGCCCTTTCCAGAGCAAATATGAGCACATTACATCAAAGACTGGGCGATTAAAGTCGGAGTAGTAAGTCGTCAGATATACGGTTGCAGGGTATCTGAACTCTCTAAGGAGCGGAACCACTAAACGGTAGAAATCGTAGCTCCCGTCGTCGAACGTCAGTACGACACTGCGCTCTGGAAGCGTGCCCGCGTACAAGCCTTGGACGCCTTGGTCAAGTGAAATGACATTTGCTCGTTGCTCCTTCAGCATCTCGAAGCGCTCGCGCAGCAGTCCGATGGGCATGTACAGGTCGGGGTTCCACAGATGCTCGTCATCAAGGGAAGCCCCGTGATAACAAAGGATCAACAGCCGGAGCCTACGCCAATTTGTTTGTAGTAGTAGTGAGGGAATTGCCAGAGCGCTGGCAGTCCATAGCGTGATTTGTTTCAATTCTCGCAACATTCGGCGCGAGACCTTTAGGACGAGAAAACGTTCCTCGCTTCCAGGGCTTGAATCAGATCGTGGACCGTTTCTACTTCTAACAGTTCTGCATCAGGTTCTATGCCAAACTCGTTTGCAATGACCGTGAGGATCTGCACGTCGGAGATAGAGGACCAAGTTGCAACCGTGCCCCGGCTGTCGACATCTTTTAGAGACCCGTGGGGTATTTGCAGAACGTCTTCGAGAGCGGCGCGAAATCTACTGCGAGTCATAGTGTCCGGGGAAAGTTAGCTGTGTACTGTCTGGGGTCGTGGTAAGCTTTCTTCAGTAATCAGATGGTCGGCGAAACCTTGCAGCGCCTGGGATATTCACAGCTCGTCTGTGCGCGCTTAGTCCAAGGAGTCAGTGAGGCACCTAAGAGCTACGTGCCGATCCAGCGGCTCAAGAATCAAATTTGTCGGGCGGGCCTCGACATATCAGGAGACGCATTCGAACGTGGGCTTCTGGCGTGCGCTGCTCGTGAAACTGCTCCTCAAATTGAATCTCAACCCGTTTACGAGCCGGTTAAATTGCTACTGCGCGAAGAGTTTCACTTCTATACGAATTCTGTCAAAAACGTCGAAAGTTCATTAACAGTTGGAACTAATAGCTTCGTAATAGCCTGCAAAACGATCTCGCTGCGACGCTTTCCGTCGGGTCCGATGGACTGGGAGATTTCGGGTTTTCCGCGATCCTGGTTGCTAAGAGTCAAGAGAAGCAGTCTTCCGCGAGTACTAGGTTTCCTTCTTTTTCAGGTCCGCGGGTTTGCGCCGATGTTTTTCATACATGTAGCACGAAGGCCTAAGAATCGTTCTCTAGTGATTGAGAAGGAAAGCCGTCCGTACCTTGAGGCCAACGGTCTTATCACCACGGCAGGACCCGCCCCCGCCGATTCCGGCTTCGCCGAGCGCAATGTTGAACGGCAAGAGCAGTTCGCCACGGGTGAGCTTCGCTTTCAAATGGGTATTGCCCTATGGCCGCGCCGTGCTGCCATCGAGTGGGCGCATAAGCACCCTGAGTTAGCAGGCTAATGTTGGCGGCCGTGGCTCATGGCCAGCCTTCTCTAGATACTCCACCAAGAGCCTTTGCGTCGTCAATATCCAAGCTATCTTGCGTCCGGCGAAGGCAACTGCCGGTAACGGTACTCTTACCAGAGTCCCCCCTTCCTCCTGGCTGCGGGCGATCTGAGTTTTTAGATCATCCACCTCGTAGCAGACGTGGTGAAGCCCGCCACCAGTCTCCGCGAACTGCCGTACTGGGGATCGCAAGCCTACCGGTTCAACTAGCTCAACCACGGACTGAATTGCAAAATTCGAAGGTAGGAAGCTGACGTTCACTAGCTGCAAAGGGTCGTAGATAATACTCCCGTCCCATTTAAGCGACAGTGTGCGCGCGAATAACGGTGCGCTGTCCCGGATCGACCCGACCACGATTCCGACGTGGTGTAAGCGAGGTTGATTCAGGTTAGCCGTGCCCTCAGGAATGCTGCTCACGGGTCGCTGCACTCACATTCCGGATGTAGGTTGCGGTAATCTCAGGCGAGGGTGGCACTTCGATCGTGTAAATGCTCTGCTCCACGCATTCGTGGAGGTTGCATAATCCGAGGCTATCGTACAGATTGGCGA
>WNFQ01003314.1_pt1 | contig 16795 bp, 14 predicted proteins | sample 5400171 | NCBI WGS metagenome assembly WNFQ01 (sample SAMN13153356, study PRJNA577476) | soil metagenome | isolation source: 20 cm soil under Madrone tree | place: USA:California | collected 2016-06-14 | reverse complement strand
AGGGCTGGATGTGCGGCCATTCAGGATCCTTGGCGTCAATGAGGAAATGCTCGTTATGGCGAAGAACGTAGGCGACCATGACGCCGATGACTGCAAACAAAATATATTTCGGGCGCGGCCACGCTAGGCGCTGGGGCACCAGTGGGGCGGTTGACGTTTTTGGCTCCTGTCCTGCACGAGGCGGGATATGGCGACAGCATGCACTGAAAAGGCTTGCCGCAAGCGAAAAATGCTTGCCGCTTCGCGCGACAAATGGGCCTCGGACGTCCGAAGACCTGGAGTTCCCCGAGAATTACTTTGAAGTTGTGACGAGTTTGGAGGCGGGGGTGGCGGCGCGCTGCTCGGCGCGTCTTTCTTGTTCTACGTGTTGGGTGCAGTCGGCGATTTCGTCGTCGAGGGCTTTGATTTCGCGGGCGAGCAGAAAATTTTGAGGGTCCTTGGTGTAGGCCGCGAATAGCGAGTTCCGCTTGGCTTTCAAGTCGTCGTGTTTCTTCTTCCAGACACTTGCAACAGCAACCATGGATTTAACCTCGGAGCCAGTGTGCGCCTTTTTATGGTTTGCCGATATAGCCGCGAAGCGATGTGCTTAGATTCGCACGATGGCGATTTTCCGGTTGCGTTGAGGCGAAATTGAATGGAGAAGCGGACAGGCAGGAGGGCGTGGGCCACCGGGTGAAAATCGGGTAGCTTGAAAAGAGGGCGCAGCATGCTGCGCCCCTACAAGGAAAAGGAAGAGGAAGAGGAAGAAGATCAGGAGCGAAAGAGGACGGATTCGCGCTGGAACATTTTTACCGCAAGGAAGAGGGCGGCGGCGGCGTAGACGCAGGTGGAGGAAAAGATGATGGCAATGAGGTTCCAGTGGTAGGTGCCGGTGACGAGTTCCTTGCAAAGCAGGCTGACGTTCAAGATCGGGACGAGGGAGAGCTTGGTGGTGAGCTCGACCCCGGGGAGCATGGCGGCGATGGCGGGTATGATAACGACAAACGTCATCGGCGTGAGATAGCTCTGGGCCTCTTTGTAGGTCTTGGCGAAGAGCGCGATGGTCATAAGGGTAGCGGAGAAAAGGACGGCAACAGGGAGGGCCATGAGGAAGACGGATATAACCGTCTTGGGTCCGAGCTTGAGGAGAAAACCCGCGGCAGCAGAGCGCCCGCTCGCAGTTTGTCCAGTGTAGTGACTTAAGACTGAGAAAGAAACGCCCATAGACAAGACGGAGAGGGCGGCAGTGCCCAGTGCCGCGGTGAGGACCAGAAGAAACTTACCCAGGACGAGGTGCATACGGGTGATGGGGCTGGAAAGGATGGTTTCCATGGTGCCGCGCTCTTTTTCGCCGGCGGTCAGGTCCATGGCGGGATACATTGCGCCGGTCATGCAGAGAAGGATGACCATATAACCGATGATGCCACCGAACGCCGCGCCGCTCACTTTCTCAGGGGGCGCGACGTTTTCGCGCTTTACTTCAAAGGGCTTCAGGACGGTCTCGGGCAGGTTCTTGGCTGCCAAACGTTCCTTCACGACTTTGTCGCGGTAGTCCTTCATATACTTTTCGATCTTGTCGGTGGCGAATTCAGACTTCAATTCCCCTTCGTAATTGTAGATGTTGACGGTGTCCGATTTTTGTTGAGCGACATCCGTCTGGAATCCCGGGGGAACCTCCACCGCGGCGCGAATTTCCTTGTTGATGATCTGGTCTTTCCAGTTGGGCGTCTCGGAAACAATTTCGATTTTATCGAGCTTCCTGAGCCCTTCGACAACGGCAGGAGAATCCTCGCCGCCACGGAGCATGACTTTGGGGACTTCTTCCTTGGCCTTGCCGACGAGAGCGACGGCGAGAGAGCCAAAGCCAACACTAAGAACGGGGAAGAGCAAGAGCGGCACGAGTATCGTGGAGATGACCGTGCGACGGTCGCGGATGGCTTCCGTGAGTTCTTTGCGATAGACGATGGCGACGTTGCGCATAGACATGTCAGTTGGCGTCCTCGGCGACGTAGTGGGGCGTGACGACTTTGATGAAGATTTCCTCCAGATCGTGCTCGGCGTACTTGTCGCGGAGCTGTCCGAGTGTACCTTCGACAAGGAGCTTGCCGGATTGGATGATGCCGATGGTGTCGCAGAGCTTTTCGACTTCGCTCATGATGTGGGTGGAGAAGATGACGGTTTTGCCGAGGTCGCGGCACTCGCGGATAAATGAAGTGATGGTGCGAGCGGTCATGATATCGAGGCCGTTGGTAGGCTCGTCGAAGATCATCACCGGGGGATCATGAACCAGGGTGCGGGCGATGGAGGTTTTCTGCATCATGCCGGTGGAGAGCTTGTCGCAGCGGCGGTCGCGGAAGCCGTTCATGTCCAGACGGCTAAATATGGCATCAATGCGCTTTTTGAGGGTTGCTTCGTCTAAGCCATTGAGGCGGCCAAAGTATTCGACAAATTCCTGGGCGGTGAGCCTGCGATAGAGAGCGGTGGCAGTGGAAAGGAAGCCGACGTTGGCACGGACTTTTTCGGGTTGCTCGACAATGTCGTGGCCGCAGACGATGGCGGTGCCGTCGGTGGGCTCGAGGATGGTAGCGAGCATGCGAAGGGTGGTGGTTTTGCCGGCGCCGTTGGCGCCGAGAAGACCGTAAATCTTGCCCGGTTGGCAGGTGAAGCTGACGTTGTCGACGGCCCGGATTTCACCGCGCTTCTTGTCCTGGAAGCGCTTGGACAGGCCGCGAGCTTCAATCATCGAAGGACCCCTAGCTGGGAGTTCGTAAGACAGGACACAGAGGGTTCACAGTGTACTACGCGGGGAGCAAAGGAATGTTACGGGGAGCGAAGGGCATAATGGATAAGGATTAGGGAATCGGGAAATGAAGGAAACACGGATTGCAGCCGATCTGGTGGCTTCCAAAAGCATAAATGGCTATGGGAGTTCAGCCTTTGTGACAGATTGGGCACTGCTTAGCATCAAACCTATCTGGAGAGACGCGGAACATATTGTTGCACTGGATGCAGACACGGTGGATGACAGGGCTTACGACGGCGCCAGGCTGCATTGGCTTGCCCAAGCCACTCGCAGGAGGAGCGATGGTTTTCTCAGGGATGCTCTCAGCGGACATGGAAGGATTCTAGCACGTCGAGGTCTTTGGTCCATAAGGAGTGTACGGCATCCCTGGGATACAAAAGACGCATCCGTTATAGGTGAGAGATGCTGGATCCGAGGACAGGGCGAAGAGAGAGCAGGGCGCAGGATAAACAACGCCGGCAAGGAATCTAGAGAAAGCCGCGCCGCTCTTGCTAGAATGAAGTACCTTGGCACCTTCCTGACAGGAGTCAAGCAAGCCACGGACAAGTAAGAGAAATGCTGCGCCGGAGGGATGTGTCCTTGCGCCTTGCGGAATGCGGGACCGCGCAGAATAGGAAAGTATGGATAGCAGGCTGCGAAACCGAATCTTGCTCTACCTGCTGCTGGCGGGAGTGCTGGCGTACGCGCTGGTGGAGTTAAGCGGGCGAAAGCCGGTGCCAAAGATTTCGGCGGTGACGCCGATGCGGGAAAATCTGGTGTCGTCCATCAGCAGCAATGGAAAGGTAGAGCCCATCGCGCCGTACGTGATGCGAGCGCAACTGGATACGTTTGTGGAAAAGGTGCGCGCGACAGAGGGGCAAGGAGTCAAGAGAGGGCAGGTGATCCTGGAATTGGATGTAAAAGATGCGGCGGCGAGACTCTCCGAGGCGAAGGGAAGGCTCCTCCGGGCAGAGGACGATTTGCGGGCAGCCCAGGCGGGCGGCCGAACGGACGACGTGGCGAGAGTGGCGGGGAACCTGGCAAGAGCGCAAGCCGAGCGCGACCGGCTGCAGAAAAATCACGAAGTGCTGCAGCGGCTGATCGTATTGCAAGCCGCGACGCAGGACGAGCTCGCGGCGAACGACCTGGCCCTGATGACAGCGCGAGCGGAAGTGACGCGGCTGGCGGCGACGAAGCAGGAGTTTGACCGGGGCGTGGGGTTGGACACGCACCAAGCAGCGCTGCGCGTGCAACAGATCCAGAACGAAGTAGCAGCGCTCGACGAAAAGGTGCAGCAAGGCCGAATCACCGCACCGGCCGATGGAACGCTGTACTCGTTGCCGGTGAGAGCCGGGGATTACGTGAAGCTCGGGGATCTGCTGGCGGAAATGGCGGACCTGCACAAAGTTCGCGTGCGGGCGTTCATCGATGAGCCGGAACTGGGATCGCTGGAAGCAAATGAGCCGGTGAAGATCACTTGGGACGCGTTGCCGAGCAAGACGTGGGTGGGGAAAACGGAAACCATTCCGAAGCAAGTGGTGCCTCATGGAGCGCGGAGCGTGGGTGAACTGCTTTGCGCCGTCAGCAACGACAAGCTGGAGTTGCTGCCGAATATCAACGTGAACGTGCGCATCAATTCGCGGGAACGGATCGGCGTGCTGTCCGTACCGCGGGGCGCGGTGGCCGCGGAGGGCGGAAGGCGGTACGTGTTTGTGGTGAGGAGGAACCAGCTCAGCGTGAGCAAATCGACGCTGGAGAAACGCGAGATTCACGTCGGGATAGCGGACGCCACCAACTACGAAGTTGTGAGCGGGCTTCAGGAGGGGGAGCTGGTGGCATTGCCCGGGGACGTTGATTTACGGGATGGGATGACGGTCACCGTTCTTATCACAGAAGTTTTCAATTTCCAGGGACGATGGAATGGTTAACCGGATGAAGCGACTGTTCGCGGTCCTTTGCATCGCGAGCGCCGCGATGGCGGCAGCAAATGTAAAGCTAGAAGCGGGTCTCGACGCGGGACGGCGTGCGTACGAGGCCAGCGATTATGCGAAGGCCATCCAGGTGTTGCAGGCGGCCGCGGCCACAGAGCCGCAAAATGGCGACGTGCAATTGCTGCTGGCGAAAAGCTATCTGGAGCTGCAGCAGCACGACCCGGCGATCAAGAGCGCGGAGAACGCGGTGACCATCGACCCGCGGAATTCGATTTACCACGAGTGGCTGGGGAAAGCGTACGGAGAAAAGGCCGATCATGCGGGCTGGTTCTCGGCGATATCGTTCGCGAAGAAGACGCGCAAGGAATTCGAGACGGCGGTACAACTAGACGGCAGCAATTTTTCGGCGCGGCAGGCGCTAATCGAATTCGATTGCAGCGCTCCGGGCCTGGTGGGCGGGGGCGAAGAGAAAGCGTTGCCGCAGATCAAGCAATTAGCAGCGATGGACGCCGCCGAAGGGCATTACGCGGCGGGAAATTGCCGGCGGCAGAAGAAAGATTACGCCGTGGCGGACGAGGAATTTGCGAAAGCGCTGGAGAGCAATCCAAAATCGGCGGAGCTGATCTACGACATCGGGGATTACGAAGTGAAGCGCGGGCAGCCGGAGCGGCTGCTGGCGGTCGCGGACCTGGGAGAGCGTGCGGCACCCGGCGACCCAAGGGGAGAGTTTTACCGGGGCGTTGCGCTGGTCTTGAAGAAGGAAAACCCGGAGGAAGCGGAGCGATTGTTGAGGGAATACGCTAAGAAAGCGCCGACGCGATCGGGATATCCGCGACCGGCCGCGGCTCACGCGTGGCTCGGGCGCCTCTTCGAAGACCAACGCCGGATGGAAGACGCAGCGAAGGAATTTCGGAGCGCGCTGAAATTGGATGCAAAAAACAAAATGGCGCAGGAAGCGTTGAAGCGGCTGAAGTAGGGCTGAGAGTTTCAATTCAGGTCAAAGGTCAAGGATGGACATCCGAGAGACGATTTCAGTGGCGATCGACGCGCTGCGAGCGAATAAACTGCGGGCGATCCTCACGTCGCTGGGCGTAATTATCGGAAGCGCTTCCATCGTTCTGGTCGTCACAGTGGCGCTGACCAGCAAGAAATTCGTGCTTTCCCAGATCGAGAGTATCGGCTCCAACCTGGTGTGGGTGGAACTGGTCCAGAGGCCGGACAAACCGCAGCCGCTAAGTTATGAAATGTCGTTGGACGACATGGAGGCCGTCAGGACCATCCCCGCTGTGATCGAGGTTGCGGGAACTCGGGAATTGGAGACGGCAGTGGTGGTGGACGGTGTGGAGCGCCCGGTGCACATGGTTGGAGTGACGGAGGGTTACCAGACGATCCGCCGGTTGCTCATTCTACGGGGACGGTATTTCGATGCCGCGGACATGGAGATGCGCAGCAAAGTCTGCCTGATCACCACACAACTCGAGGAGCGGATTTTCGGCCAGGAGAATCCGATCGGCAAATCGATGCGCCTGGGAGAGCTGACGTTCACGGTAATCGGCGTCTTCCGGGAGCGCGTCGAGACCTTCGGGCTTTCCGACATTCAGGAGAATTCCGTCATCATCCCCTTCACGCTCATGAAGTACTACACCGGCCTGGAGGTGGTGCGCTTGCTCGACGTACAAGCGGCGCGGGCGGAAGACGTGCCATCCGTCGAGCGGCAGGTGGGCCAACTGCTGCGGAGCCGGCATCCGACCGAAGCGGAGTACAAGGTGCAATCGCTGACCGCCATTCTGGGGGCGGCGAAGAATATCTCGCTGGCGCTGACCATCGTGCTTATCGTGATTGCGTTCATTGCGCTGGTGATCAGCGGAATCGGGATCATGAACATCATGCTGGTGACGGTGAAAGAACGGACGCGCGAGATCGGAATACGCAAGGCCATTGGAGCCTCGCGGCGCGAGATCATGTATCAGTTTTTGATCGAATCTTTCGTGATCAGCGGAGGAGGGGCGGTCGTCGGGATTTTGATCGGTATCGCCATACCGGTGGGCGCGCAGTTTTTTTTGCCGGGAAATCTGCGGGTTCCGGTGTCGAGTCTCAGCGTGGTGATCGCCTTCGTGGTGTCGTGCTCCACGGGGCTTTTCTTCGGGTACTTGCCGGCGAATCAGGCAGCGAGCCTGCAACCGGTCGAGTCGCTGAGATATGAATGAGGGGACTGGAGAGGGAACTGGGGATAGGCAACAAGAATGGGCGTGGAGAGTGAATCCAGGGGCGGCGATTGGCGGCCCTTTTTATTTTTCGGGAGAACGAGTTTCGGCGAAGAGTCCGAGAATGTGTTGACCGAAACTCTGTAAGTCTTTGTTGAGGGGAGCCCGTGGAAATTACGCGGCGGCGAAGGAGCATGAAAATGCAATTACTAGGACGTGTTGCGGGGATCACGGCGCTGCTGGTGTTGGGGGGCGGCGCTACTGGTGCGCAAGAGACGTCCGCGCCGAAAACGAGTCAGCCCGCCGCACAGGAAGCGCCGAAGGACGGGGCGCCGGTGGCGCTGACGCTAAAACGTGCGATTGAACTGGCGCTGCAGAACAGCAAAGAGATTCAAGCGGCGAAGATTCAAGCAAGCGTGGCGGATCACGCCGCGCAGATTACGAAGGCGCAGTTCATGCCGAATCTTTATGCAGGCTCGGGAGCGGGGTACACGTTGGGAATACCGGAAACACCGGGCGGGCGCGCGCCATCGATCTTCAACGTGTCGTACACGGAACAAGTTTTAAACGAACCGCTGCGGGGCCAGGCGAAAGAGACGCAGGAGCAGGCCAAAGCGCAGAAGATTGCGCTCGAGGATACAAAGAACAGCGTTATCACGCGAACGGCGATGGCGTATCTGGAACTGGGGAAGGTGCGGCATTCCCTGGAGCTCTTGCGCAAAGAGCAGGAGAGCGCGGAGAAGATTCTGCAAGTGACGCAGGAGCGTCAGGGGGAAGGATACGAACTGCCCGTGGAAGTGACGAGAGCCCAGCTCACGAAGGCGCAGGTGATCCAGCGAATTTTGCAGCTCGAGGGCCGGGAAGATGAGCTGGAAGTTTTTCTGAGATACCAGGTCGGATTTTCAGAGGCGCAGACCATCGAGGTCACGCCCGAGGAATTGCCGGGGGAAGCCGAGCAGGCGGGAGACAACCTGGTGGCGATGGCGATGACGCACAATGTCGGGTTGCAACTTGCGGCGTCCGACGTCCGGGGGAAAGAGTTTCGACTGAAGGGTGAAAGGCGAGGCTATTGGCCGACGCTGGAACTTGTCAGCATTTATAGCGTGCTGGCGCAGTTCAACAATTTCTCCCAGTTTTTCCGGACGTTTCAGCGGAACAATTTCAACGCTGGAATCGACGTGCGCGTGCCGATTTTCAGCGCGCAGACAAAAGCAGCGATAGGCATGGCGCAGATATACTTGGAGGCGGCGAAAGTCAACCTGACAAACAAGAAAAACGAATTGACCGCGGACGTCCGGCAAAAGACGCGGCGAGTGCGCGAGAGGGATGCGGCAAAAGAGGTAGCCCGTCTGGAATTACAGCTCGCGCAACAGCGGGTGGCGGTGTTGCAGGCGCAATTCGCGGAAGGAAAGCTGAATTTGCGGGATATGGAGAGGGCGCGGCTTGAAGAGAATGAAAAGTGGATGGCTTATCTGGACGCTAATTTCCAGAAGCAACAGGCGCAGTTGGAATTGCTGAAGACGGCGGGGCAACTGGATAAGGTGTGGCAGTGAAGAAGTGACTGGTGATTCGTGAATGGTGACTGGTGATGGTGGAACAGGAGAGTTTGCGCGCGCTAATCGGGGCGGTGAAGAAGCTCGACGACGGGTTCAGCGGGCTGCCTCATGTTGATGGGGATGCGCCCGGAATGGAACGGCTCGCGGAAGTCTTAAATGCGACGGCCGAACGGCTGCAAGACAACTATCCGTATTTTCACCCGCTGTACGCGGGACAGATGCTGAAGCCGCCGCACCCGGCGGCACGGCTGGCGTACGCGCTGGCCATGTGGATCAATCCAAACAATCACGCCCTGGATGGCGGGCGGGCGACGTCGGCGATGGAAAAAGAAGCGGTCGCGGAGATCGCCGGCATGCACGGTTGGAGAAATTTTCTCGGCCACCTGTGCGGCGGCGGAACGATGGCGAATCTCGAGGCCTTATGGGTGGCGGGCCAATTGCAACCGGGAAAGAAAACTCTCGCCAGCGAACAGGCTCACTATACGCACGGGCGGATCAGCGGTGTTCTGCAATTGCCATTCGAAACGGTGCCGTGCGATGCGCGGGGCCGCATGGACGTGAATGCTCTGGCAAAGCGGGTGGAGCGCGGCGACGTGGGGACCGTTGTCGCGACAATGGGTACCACGGCAACGGGTTCGGTGGATCCGCTGCCGGAGATTCTCGCGTTGCGCGCAAAACATGGATTCAGGATTCACGCGGATGCGGCCTACGGCGGATATTTCGTGCTGGCAGAGAATCTTGGGGAAGGGACAGAGCGATCTCTTGCGCGGGTGGGAGAAGCGGACTCGATTGTGATCGATCCGCACAAGCACGGTTTGCAACCATACGGGTGCGGCTGCGTGCTCTTTCGCGACCCCGAAGTCGGCCGATTGTACAAACATGATTCTCCCTACACGTATTTCAGTTCCGCGGAACTGCACTTGGGCGAGATAAGTCTGGAGTGCTCCCGTCCGGGGGCGGCCGCGGCGGCTTTGTGGGCGACGCAGAGATTGCTGCCGCTGAAAAAGAGCGGCGAATTCGCGCGCGGGTTGGAACACGGAAGGAAGGCGGCACTGGCGCTTTTCGAGAAACTGCGCGCGGATGCGCGGTTTGTGACGGCCTTTGCACCGGAATTGGACATTGTTGTATTTGTGCCGAGAGCCGCGAGCGTCAGCAAGTCTTCCGCTTTAAGCCGCAAGATCTTCGAAGCGGCGGCGAAGCGCGATCTGCATCTGGCCGTAGCGGAATTGCCGATTCGTTTTTGGGAGGAGCATCTGGGAGCGATGAAGCCGGATCGCGAAACCCTCACTTGCCTGCGCTCCGTGCTCATGAAGCCCGAGCATTTCGACTGGGTAGAACGCATTTGGAAGCTGCTCTCTGCGTCTGCCGACGAAAGCCTCGACACTCGCCACTGAAGACGACGACGGTATGAAGCAGCCACTCCAAGAAACTAGAGATGCATTCCCGGGTGCCTGGGTCGAGCGGGTAGCCCGCAAAAGCCCCATTCAATGCGGTATTTAGCGTTTCGCTGCAGGATAGCACTCATTGGCAGAAAGGTTTGAGGGGATGCAACGAAATCGGGTAAACTACTATCTATTGATTGGAGGCCTAGCTGCGCCTGTACGCGCGGGCCTTCCACTGCATACCTAGACGCAGAAGCCAGTGATTTGACAGGGCCAAGTTCGTTAACCGAAGCCTGAGGGTGAAGAATGCCGGATGTAATGAAGACATTGCTCTTGAATCCGCCGAGTTTTGAGAATTTCGACGGCGGTGCGAGTTCGCGTTGGCCTGCAACGCGCGAGATTGAATCCTACTGGTACCCGGTTTGGCTGACATACCCCGCGGGAATGATCCCCGGTAGCCGGCTGCTGGACGCATCACCTCACAAAGTTAATTGGCAACAGACAATCCAGATCTGCAAAGATTACGAGTTTCTGATCCTCTTCACGTCCACGGTCGGTTTGGAGAGCGACGTTAAGCTCATCCGGAAAATCAAGGAAGTCAACCCGGGCATGAAGATTGCTTTCGTCGGGCCAACCGGACACATCAAGCCCGATGAGACGCTGAATGCCAGTGCGGACATCGATTTTGTGACGCGCGGGGAGTTCGATCACTCGGTGGTGGAATACGCGCACGGGAAGCAGCTGAGCGAGATTCTGGGTGTGAGTTATCGCAAAGACGGAAAGATCGTGCACAACGCGCTACGGCCGCAGCTGCACACGGAAGAGCTGGACGCGCTGCCGTTCGCCACGGACATTTACAAGCGTGACCTGGAAATCGAACGCTACAACGTGCCGTTCCTGCTGCACCCCTATGTATCGTTCTACACCACGCGCGGATGCCCGGCGCTTTGCACGTTCTGCATGTGGCCGCAAACGATTTCGGGGCATGCCTGGCGAACGCGTTCGACGGAAAACGTGGCGCGGGAAGTGAAGCAGACGATCGAACATTTCCCCCAGATGAAAGAAGTTTTCTTCGACGACGACACCTTCAACATCCGCAAGGACCGCGTGCTGGATCTTTGCGCCAAGTTCAAACCGCTGAAGTTCCAGTGGTCTTCGACGGCGCGCGTGCACAGCGACTACGACACGGTAAAGGCGATGGCGGACGGCGGAGCTCGGCTCTTTATCGTGGGCTTCGAATCCGGCGACGCGCAAATCCTCAAGAACATCAAGAAGGGCGCAACGGTTGAGATGGGGCGCGCCTTCATGAAGAACTGCCGCAAAGTCGGAATCAAGGTTCACGGCGACTTCATTATCGGGCTGCCGGGCGAGACCAAAGATACGATCCAGAAGACCATCGACTACGCGAAGGAATTGGATTGCGAGACGATCCAGGTTTCGCTGGCGCATGCCATGCCGGGAACGGAATTGCACGACACCATGGCGGCGCAAGGCTTCCTGAAGGTCGAAGCCCTGGCGGATTCCGGCGGCCATCAACTGCCGCACATCGAGTACCCGCACCTGTCGAAAGTGGAAATGATGTCGGGTGTGAACCGCTTTTATGATGAGTATTACTTCCGGCCCAAGGTCGTGTGGCGTATCGTGAAGGAAGCGCTCTGGGACAGCCACGAGCGGAAGCGCCTATACCACGAAGCAACGGAGTTCCTGCAGCTGCGCGCGGAACGCTTGAAGTGGGCACGCACGACAAGCCCATGGTTTCCGTGCCTGGAGCGTCTTCCGCTTCCGGAAACGATTAACCCCCGCAAAATGGCAAGCGAAAGAAGACTGCGAATCAAGACGCTGGTCATGGTCTTGGCAATGGTGGTGTGCGCCAATGCCGGGGACCTGATGCTGAAGCGCGGAATGTCGCAGATCGGCGCGGTTCAACTGACGGCTTCGGGACTCGCGCAAGCGTTCCGGCTGACGGTGACGAACGGGACGATCTGGGTTGGGATTCTCTTTCTGACCGGCTTCATGCTGAGTTACATGACGGTGCTGAGCTGGGCGGACTACAGCTACGTGATGCCGGCGGGCGCATTTGGATATGCTTTACTCACTTTGCTGGCGGTTATTTTTTTGCACGAGCCGGTGTCGCCGCGGCGCTGGATTGGTGTTGCCTTGATCTGCGTGGGTGTGCTGCTAGTGGGGCAAACCAAACCACGGACGACAGCCGGTGGGGCCACGGCTTGATGCGCGTCATTCTGGCACTTGCTGTCCTGATTCTTGGCAGCACGGGAGGCGAGATCGCCATCACCCACGGAATGAAGTCGACCGGTGAGCCGGCCCGATTGCGGCCGCTGGCGTTACTTCAATTCCTGGGGCGGGCCGTGCGCAATGGGTGGTTCTGGACGGGCGTGCCGCTGATGGCACTGTCATTTTATGCGCTGCTGATATTACTTTCCTGGGAGCCGATCAGCCTCGTGATTCCCGCATCGGCGCTCAGCTACGTTGTCGGTACACTCGGCGCCAAGTACATCCTGGGCGAACGTGTGAGCGCCGCGCGGTGGGCGGGCGTCGTGCTGGTTTGCGCGGGGGTTGCGCTGGTTGCAGCCGGTTAAGGATCAGTCCCGCCAATCAAATATTCATCAAGAAATTAGAGAGTGGTGATAGGGTTTAGGGAACGGATTGGTGCCGGCGCGGGACTCCAGGCCTGGCGCGTGGCAACCCATCAAACCAGGGTGGCATCTGAGTCGAAAAGGCAGTCCGTAAACCAGGATTCTTGCGTGACACACAGGATCCCATTGCATCGGTTTCCGTCGTGCGAAAGGGATTTGGGCTACTGGAATGCTGTTGCATACCCTTTATTGGATCGCGCTTGTCCTAGCGGCCGCGCCGCTGGCTTATTACCTTCTGTCGTTGCACTGCGTTGTTAGCTATTTCCGTGAGTTGCGGAAATTACCTCCCTTGAAATCTTCCTATACGCCGCCCGTGAGCATTCTCAAGCCTGTGCGTGGTGTGGACCGCGAAGCTTACGAAAATTTTGCCAGTTATTGCCGGCTGGACTATCCGGAATACGAAATCGTATTTGCCGTGGCCGAGCCGGATGACCCCGCGGTGCCCGTAATCGAGAGGTTGCAAGCTGATTTTCCGCGATGCTCCATCCGGCTGATTAAGGGCGCGGAGCGAATTGGAACGAACCGCAAAGTGAACAGCTTGTACCGGCTGGTGCAAGAGGCGAAATACGATCTCGTGGTGATGAGCGACAGCGATGTGCGCGTCGATCCCGATTACTTACGGGTAGTCGCGCCGCCATTTGCCGATCCCCATGTTGGTGCGGTCACCGCTTTTTACCGATGCATTACCGCCGGCAGCGTCGCGGCGGATTTAGAAGCACTGGGAATGTATTTGGACTCCGCTCCGGGCGCGTTGGTAGCGCGAAGGCTCGAAGGCAAGATGCAATTCGCTTTCGGCTGGACGATGGCGACAACCAAGAGACACCTGTCGGAGATTGGCGGCTGGGAAGCCATGGCCAATTATCATTCTGACGACTTTGAGCTGGGAAACCGAATCGCGCGCCGTAGCTATCGCGTGGAATTGATGCGCAAGGCGGTGTGGATGGTGTTTCCACAAGAGACGATCGAGCAGTATTTTCGACACGAGCTGCGCTGGTCGATCGGATTGAAGAATGTGCGCCCCACTGGATACCGGTGGCTGATACTGACCCACGGGTTGCCCTGGGCGCTGCTGGCGGCAGCGCTCGCGGCCAGAGCCGGATGGGAGGGAATTGCGGCGGCGCATCTCATCGCATACCTTGCGTTGCGTCTCGGGCTGGCTTGGATGACGGGTACTTGGGGCTTGGGCGATACCGGAGTATGGAAGAAACTGTGGCTTGTTCCGCTGCGCGATGCCATCAATTTTATCGCTTGGGTGGGTGGATTCTTTTCAGAACGGATCTTGTGGCGCGGTCTTGCATACCGCGTGAAAAATGGCCAACTCTTCCCATTGGCAAGTGCGAGTCTCATGAAAGAGAGCACTGCCCAAGGATTGAGCGCCAACATCACGAATTCTGAGAATATTACTTAAGAGAGGTTGCGTTTGCGGGGACGCAGCACGACCCGCAATTCGCCTTGGTGGAAAGACCATCCTTTCGACCGCAGTTGTTCTCTTCGCTTTCGCCGGTTCAAGAAATCTCGAGCCAATTTCCCATTGTCTGGCAACCTGTTAAAGTGGCCTGAGAAGTGAATCGGGTGAGAGACTTTTGTCGATGACGAGCAGGTCCGCATGATGGCGCACTCCGCGATGTGGCGTGATGCAGTGCTCCTGCTGGCTCTGGCTCCGCTCGTCTACTATGCACTTGCGACCCTGGCGGCGCTGCGGTTTTTCGGGCGTGAGCGCGCGCGGCAGCTCCCCAATTACACTCCCCCGGTGAGCGTACTTAAACCGGTGCTTGGCGTGGACTTCGGATCCCACGAAAATTTCGCAAGTTTTTGCCGGCAGGAATACACGAACTACGAGATTCTGTTTGCAGTGAATAACGACGGTGACCCCGCGGTGCCGGTGATCCGGCGAATCATCGCGGAATATCCCGAGAGGAAAATCCGCTTGCTCGTGGGCGCGGAGCACTTCGGCGCAAACCGCAAGGTAAACAAGCTGGCGCGGCTTGCGCGCGAAGCACAAAACGAAGTGCTCGTGTTGACCGATGGCGATGTGCGCGTGGGGCCGCACTATTTGCGCGAAGTTGTTGCGCCGCTCGCGGACCGCAAGACCGGCGCGGTGACTTCCTTCTATCGCGGGATCGCCGAGAATAATGTTGGCGCAGAAATCGAAGCCGTCGGCGCTTCAAGCGATTTTTTCGCAGGAGTGCTGATGGCGGGATGGACGGAAGGAATCACCTTTGCGCTGGGGGCTTCCATCGCGACGACCAAGGAATGGCTCGGGAAAATGGGCGGATTTGAGGCCATTGCCGATGCGCTTGCGGATGACTATGAACTCGGCCACCGCATCGCCAAAGCTGGTGGCGAAGTCGTCCTCTCTCGCGAAGCCGTTTGGACCGTGTATCCCGCGCAGACCCTCCGCAGCTTCTGGGACCATCAAGTGCGCTGGGCGCGGACGGTGCGGTTGTGCAGGCCGCTGTCTTACGTGGGATTGTTGTTTACGCAAGGACTGCCCTGGGCTCTGCTCGCCGCACTCGTCGCGCCGGCGAAATGGATCGCGGGCGTCTATCTGCTTGCTTACTTGATCCTGCGTTTTGCGATGGCCTGGACGGTGGGGATTTGGGGCGTCGAGGACGAAGTGCTGCGCCGGAAGATTTGGCTCGCCGGAAGATTTGGCTGGTGCCGCTGCGGGATGCCATCCATTTCTTGATCTGGCTGGCAAGTTTCGGTTCGAATCACCTCCGCTGGGGCAACGCCGAATATGTGATTCGCCAGGGTCGAATGGTGCCCCTAGCCGGCGACGAGGGAACGGCGGTAAAGCCCGCGGAAGACGCCCCGCGATCGTAGAATTGGGGTTGCGCCGTCCCCGGTGCGCGGTTGACGGTTGCGGAAAAGCCGATTAAATTAGATAGGTAGAATCGTGGCCGTCCCGATCATCGGGAACGCGCTGCGATTCGTTTTTTTCCTCGCAACGGGTGGGAGATCGTCCAACGGTAGGACTCCAGATTCTGGATTATGTTAGACCTTTCGTTCAGTCATATTTTTCAACAGCTTACGTTGCAGTAGATTGCCTAAAGTTGCCTACTTTTTGTTCTGTTTGGTGAAAAAGTCGGTGAAAAATTGCACCAAAATGCAGCAGTAACGGTTTCGGGTTCCCCCACCCGCGAGCCCGTAAAATCGGGGGTATCCTCACGCCTTCCCACGCTCAGATCGTGCGCCCACGGGCTTCCGATAGCGTCCTGATCTGCTTGAAAAGGGCGGTTCAAGTCCGCCCGCTCGCGCTACCGCTCTCTGAACCAGACGTTCGCCAAGACAGTAACGTAAAGTCCGGTCAGGAACATCCCAAGGAAAGCAGTAGAAATGTACGCAAGCCTGTACCCCATACTCAGACCTTTCAGCAGGTCAACAAATCCGCCGAACGTGAAGAATCCACCAGTGGTTAGAATCAGTGCATTCTCAAAGCCAACCTGCCGTGAAAAGATAGCAACAAAGAGAAGAACCAACAGGGCCAAAGCCGCGAGCACCCTTAGAGGACGCACTCCGTACCCTGTCAGATACTCCAATAAATAACCGACGATGGAATCCCATAAGCCAGCAGTGTTATGCCGTGTTGTTGTTTGGTTCTGGCGAAAGAAATACCTCCGAGCCTGTTTAACAACACCGCCTGCTGAATATCCTTCCTTTAGGTCCTGAAAGATCGTGGCGAGTTGTTTCTTGTCAAATGTGAGGTTCCATCCTCTGTGCGGTTTTTCGATTGGATCGTTCACCGTGGTGTTGGCATCGAAGCGACAGTCTCCAAAAATGCTCTCCGGTATAAAACAATTCTTGAACTCAACCGCTTGAAGATTGCAGTTCGTGAAGGAGTTGCGCTCAATAAAATTGCAGTTTGTAAATTTGACCTTCTCCAGCGTGGAACCGTAAAGCCCCGCGAAAGAAAAAGTGCAGTCAACGAACTCGCAGTTGTAGATTCTGGCGAAATTGAATGTTGTGGGACTGAATACCGCACGGTGAAATTTCGAGTGATAAAACTGAGCATAGGAGAAGTCTATGGCCTCGAACCAGCCCGAGCCCTCACCTTCAAAATTGAAGTTTTCTCCGTGAATCTTAATGCCTTTGAGGTCCCACATGCTCTCAAGAAATCCTAACTTGTGGTTTTCAAATTCCCACTGAAGGAAGTCCTCGCCAGCGCCCTCTCGGATCATATCCAGAATCTTTTCCCTTAGGGCTGGCCCCTGGTCTTTCTCCCATCTTTGTTGATACAAATTTGATTTTTCCGGCTCAAACCTCGGGAGCAAATGTATAGGCGTGAACACAGCGAAGTTCCTCCC
>WNFQ01006190.1_pt1 | contig 16800 bp, 8 predicted proteins | sample 5400171 | NCBI WGS metagenome assembly WNFQ01 (sample SAMN13153356, study PRJNA577476) | soil metagenome | isolation source: 20 cm soil under Madrone tree | place: USA:California | collected 2016-06-14 | reverse complement strand
GGCGCGATTCGAAATCGCGTCGAAAGATCAAACCCGCGCACTGGAAAAAGAGTGGGCAGCATACCGCAAGCAACACCGGCTGGACGTCGGAGGAAAAGCCTCAGCAGGGGTCCCGGAAAGCTGCTCGCATTGAAGATCGCAAGTAGGGTTCCCCGCCCGAAATTGGCGGGTGAGCCCGGGCCGAGTTCTTGTCAGCGGCAACCGACCCAAGGTCAGTAGCCGCAATCTCGGAGTATCAGAGAGTGAGAGGTGCCTCCAAAACATGCTGAAGCGAGTTTTCGCGTAGCCAGCAGTTGGTAGAACCACTCGTAAACTACGGAAGCTTTGCTAGCAATTACGAGTGGATCACGGGCAAACAGGAAGTTACAAAAAATGGCATAGCACAACCTGAATCGTCTGACCTCATCCGACAGCAAGGCGCCAGCGCACGCGGGTTGCATCATTCGTGATTGCCGGTCGCGGGCTCGATGCGTCAGGCAGTTTCGTAGCCAACGGGTTAACCACGGTCCATAACAACTACATTCTCGACGGTATTGACAACAATAACGACACGGTGGATTTCTTGAATGGCGCCGCTTATGTCAACCTCCCTCCCCCGGATGCCATCCAGGAATTCAAAGTGCAGACCAGCAATTTCAGCGCGGAGTTCGGCCGCGCAGGCGGGGCTGTTGTGAATGCCACAGTAAAGTCCGGAACCAACCGGATTCATGGCACCCTCTGGGAGTTTCTGCGCAACGATAAATTCGACGCCGCAGATGAATATTTTGCGAACCCCAAGATTGCGAAAGGCGAGCTTCGCCGAAACCAGTTTGGGGGAGCAATTGGCGGGCCCATCCTTAAGAATAAGACCTTCTTCTTTGGCGACTATGAGGGCATACGAATCCGTCAATCCGCATTCCACAATCCCACCGTACCCACGGCAGCGGAGCAAACCAGCGGTTTTACCGATTACCGCGATCTCCTGACCTTGATCGGCGGAACTAAACAAGACGATTTGGGACGATCATTTCTGACGGCGACAATATTGGATCCTGCTACAACTCGCCCGGTAAGTGCCGGCGTAGTGGATCCTGTCACTGGGTTGACTGCCACTGCCAACGGGTTTGTGCGCGACCCCTTCTATACCAACGGTAGTGTTGCCGGTATCACAGACTTCACCACCCCGGCCCAGATGGCCTTCTTAAATCAGCTTCCGGCGAACCGCCTCGATTCCAATGCAATCAAGCTGCTGAACCTGTACCCGGCGCCCAACCAGCCGGGAGCTTTCAATAACTTCGCCGAAAACCGCTCCAGGCCTGACGACACCAATCACTTTGACGTCCGCATTGACCAGATTCTTAATCAGCGGGACCAGATGTTTGGCCGTGTCAGTTACAGCAACCGGCACGCGAATTTCCCCGGCGACTTCACTGGATTGGGAGATAACTCGGGTTTTGCTCAAGGAGCTGTTAAGAACAACTCGATCAACCTGGCGGTGAGCGAAACGCATTCCTTCTCTAACACACTCATCAATGAAGCGCGCTTCGGCTACAGCCACCTCAGCACCTCAGCGCAGCCGCCGAACGCCAATGTGTCGGGAATCCCAGCACAATTCGGCATTCAAGGAATTCCTCAGGGGAATGGCAACGGGGGCTTACCGGAAATTGATATTGATGGTCTTACCCATCTGGGCGCCGGAGGATTTGCCAGTCCGAATAGCCGCAGCAGTAATACCTACCAAGTCACCGAGAACCTGACGAAAATCCATGGTGCCCACAGCTTTAAGGGTGGTTTTGAATATCAAAGTCTGAGCTTTCCCTGGATTGATCCGGCGTGGTCCCGCGGCGACTTCAGCTTCGGCGGCTATACCGGGATACCGAACGGTGTGAGCGGAGGCGTGGGCCAGGCTGACCTTCTGCTTACGCCGATCCCGACCACCGTCACTGGCGGGGTGAGCAATGTCGGGGGAGCAAACCTGGTGTTCGCTTCAAACGTCACCAAGCCGGAGGACTATCGCCACTACTACGCAACGTACTTCCAGGATGACTGGAAAGCGACCTCAAAGCTCACTGTCAATTTGGGGCTGCGCTGGGAAGTCTTTGGCCAACTCGGAGAATCAAACAACCACCAGGCCAACTTAGTTCCGGGCTCCCCGTCAGGCGCGGGCGCGCAATACGTAATACTGGCAGGCGCCCGCAATGTTCCGCTTTCGCCGTCTTTTACTTCGCTCTTAGCGCAGGACGGAATCGCACTCAAATATTTGAACTCCTCCAGCATCAGCACTACTCCAAAAACTGACTTCGCTCCCCGGGTGGGACTCGCGTATCAGATAACCCCCAAACTGGTCGGGCGCGCCGGCTATGGAATCTTCTACGGCGCTTTTGAGAATCTTGGTGGCTCGCCGGATCCGGGCTACACCTACCCATTCGCGGTTAACCTCGCATTTTTCCGCCCAAACGACGTCAGTCCTCTGCTTTACCCCAACGGGCAGCAGGCCACTCTGGAGAACGGTCTCTTGGCCGCTGACCCGAACCCAAACAGCCCCAACTTCAGTGCAAATGGTCTGGGCCTGAGCGCTTTCCTGACACCTTGGAAAGACCCGTATACCCAGCAATGGAACCTCTCATTCCAATATGCGTTGACCCAAAACGAGAGCTTCACTCTGGGATACGTCGGCAATGGCAGCCGCCATGTCCTGAATACCGACAAGCGGAATAGTGTGACGGAAATCCTACCGCCGGGAACCAACCCGCAAAACTATATTCCGTTTCCCGATTTTTCCCGCAACAGCGACTACATAGTCACCAATGGAGACGCCTACTACCATGGTTTCCAGGCTGGCTTCGATCGCAGGTTCAGCAACGGTCTGAACGTGCTTGCGAACTATACCCGTTCTCTATGCCGTACCGACAACCGCAATGCCCTGCAAATTGGCGAAGGCACGATTCAACGCGCCACGCTTCTTCCAGGCTTTGGGCTCAAGAAGGACTATGGATACTGCGGTAATGACGTTCCCAACGTCTTTCACACGAGCGGGATCTTCCAGTTTCCTGTGGGCCGAGGCCGGCGGTTCGGAGCCGATATTCCGCGAGTCCTCGACCAGATCGTTGGGGGATGGAGCACGCAGTGGATTTTCACACTGCAGGATGGGTTCCCTTTCACCATTGGGTGTCCCACCCCAACCACCGCAGGTCTGGGCTGTGATGCGAATGTAGTGAAGGGCCAGAAGCTCTATACGCACGTCGGGCCTCACGGGACCACTCAATTCCTCAACCCAGCGGCCTTTGCCAACCCCCCGGTGGCGACCGCCATCGGCCAGACAGACTATTCTCCGTTGGGTGGTCCGCCTACTCAGGTTCGTGGTCCGGGGTTCAGCAACTTGGACCTTTCATTTTTCAAACAGTTCCGAACTACGGAGAACACACACCTGGAGTTCCGCGGCGAGCTTTTCAATTCCCTGAACCACCCGAATTTTGCAAATAGCTTTGCTAGCTTGAACTTCACCGACACCGCTAATTTCGGACGCATTAATGGCACTCGGGGAAAGGCGCGCCAGGTGCAGTTAGCTCTAAAGTTCTACTTTTGATAACTATTTAAAGATGGGAGGAGGACACCGCGTGCATCCTCTCTCCCATCCGCTCGATGTTAGCTGCACTTTCGCTGGCAACTTACAGCACGTTTGCGTGTAACCCCGGCTATGCACTCCTTGAAGCTCGTCGTTGGGTTTTTGTTCTGGGAACCGTTGCGCCGACCGCGTAAGCTTGCTCCGCGCTCGTTTTTTTCTCCCGGAACGTCCGAATCGGATGATTTTGCTCGAGGCAAGCAAGTCATCCGGTGAGAGGCTGATGGTGCGTGTCCCCCGAACAAACGACTGCACGGGCGGGATATCTGATAACGGCTTCAGGAGGGAATGGTTTTGGTTGCGACTCGCGAGTCCTCTGCACAGGTAAAAGCCTGGGAGGAGACGGTAGTGATTCCTACCTATCCCACCCCTCCGCCTGATCGCAACCCGATCTTCCTGGAGAAGCGCGTCTACCAGGGAAGCAGCGGCAAAGTCTACCCGAACCCATTCACCGACCGCGTGTCAAGCGAAAAAAGCGACCGTGACTATCGCGCGGTTTTCCTGGAAAACGACTATATCAAAGTCATGATTCTTCCCGAGATCGGCGGACGAATCCAACGAGGTCTCGACAAGACCAACCAGTACGACTTTTTCTATTATCAGAAGGTCATCAAACCCGCCTTGGTGGGCCTGCTGGGACCCTGGATTTCGGGCGGCGTGGAATTCAACTGGCCCCAGCATCATCGCCCTTCAACCTTCATGCCCGTGACCTCTCTTATCGAGCGTCACCCGGACGGCAGTGCAACCGTGTGGCTCAGCGAGCATGAACCCATGAACCGCATGAAGGGTATGGTGGGAATCCGCCTGTATCCTGGCAAGGCGATGGTAGAGGCCTGTGTACAGATTTATAACCGTACCCCTTTTGTGCAAAGCTTTCTGTGGTGGGCAAATGCGGCGGTCGAGGTTCACGATCAGTATCAGGCTTTCTTTCCTCCCGACGTAACCTGGGTGGCGGATCATGCCAAGCGCGCCACGAGCGAATTCCCCATCGCGCGTGGCGTCTACTACGGCATGGACTATACGCGGGGCACCGACCTCCGGTGGTATCGCAACATCCCCGTCCCCATGTCGTATATGGTGACGGAGTCGCGATATGATTTTTTTGGGGGCTACGACCATCTCCGCCAAGCGGGCCTGGTTCACGTCGCCGACCATCACATCTCGCCTGGGAAGAAGCTCTGGACCTGGGGCTGCGGCGAGTTCGGCAAGGTCTGGGATCAAGAGCTGACCGATTCGGGCGCCCCTTATTTCGAGCTCATGGCCGGAGTCTATACCGACAATCAGCCCGACTTTTCTTGGTTGCATCCTTTCGAAACCCGGACCTTCCGTCAGTGCTGGTATCCGATCCAGTTGATTGGGGCGGCCAAGAATGCGAACCGCTATGCCGCAATCAACCTGGAAATTACCACAGCCGAGGCCAAAGTGGGCGTTTGCGTAACTGAACGCTATCCTGACGCGACAGTGACGCTGCGGTCAGAGGCCACAGTCTGGCTGTGTCGCAAGGCCGACCTTGTTCCCGGGAAACCGCTGCAGGAGACCGTCTGTCTTCCCGCTGGAGTGGAGGAGACGGACCTGCTGTTATCGGTGCTTGATTCCGACGGACGCGAGCTGATCAGCTATCGCCCGGAGAAGGTGAAGGAAAGTCCGTTGCCCGGTCCGGCGAAGGAACCGCCGCTGCCGGAACAAATCCAGAGCATTGAAGAACTCTTCATCGTCGGGCTGCACCTAGAACAGTACCGTCATGCCACCCGCAGCCCGGAATCCTATTGGGAAGAAGCCCTGCGCCGGGACCCGAGTGACGCACGCAGCAACAACGCCCTGGGCGTGGTCCGGTTGCGCCGCGGCAACTTCGAGGAGGCGGAGCAATACTTCCGGAGATCCCTCGGCAGGCTCACGGAAAGAAATCCGAACCCATATGATGGAGAACCTTACTACAACCTGGGTTTGACGCTGAAGTTTCAGCAACGCCTCGCCGAAGCGTACACCTCTTTCCAAAAAGCAACCTGGAATTATGCATGGCAGTCACCTTCCCATTACGCGCTTGCGGAAATCGACTGCTTCCGAAAAGACTATCCATCAGCCCTGCAGCATCTCCGGCGTTCGCTTGCCGCGAATGTCCCAAACGCAAAAGCCCGCAACCTGCAAGCGGCCGTGCTTCGCCACCTCGGCAGCAATGCGGAAGCACAGAGCGTCGCCCGGGAAAACGTGGGGATGGATCCGCTCGACGTGTGGTCCCGAAATGAGATTGTCCTCGCACTTCGGGCCTGCGGAGAAGCGACTGCGTCTGAAAAGGTGTTCCGGGAGCTGTCAGATCTCATGCAGGACCAGGTGCAGATTTATCTCGACATCGCCTTTGATTATGCCGGTGCCGGATTGTTTGACGAAGCGATTGATGTTCTCGAAAGATTGGTGGGGCGTAGCGGCTATCCCATGTTGTTCTATGCCCTGGGATTTTTCTATCAGCAGATCTCCCAACCCGAACGCGCAGCCGAGTTTTATGGCCGCGGCTCGCAGGCTCTGCCCGATTACTGTTTCCCCGCACAGTTACAGGAGATGCTGATCCTGCAGAATGTCCTGCGAGCTGTTCCCAATGACGCCAGAGCCTGCTACTACTTGGGCAATTTGCTGTACGACAAGAAACGCTATGAAGAGGCAATCGAGAACTGGGAACGATCCTGCAAACTGGATGACAGCTTTTCGATTGCCTGGCGAAATCTCGGGATTGCCTACTATAACGTGCGCCAGGATCCCGAGAAGGCAGCGTCATGTTACCGCCAGGCCTTCGCCGCAAACCGAGGCGACTCCCGGATCCTGTATGAAATGGACCAACTCGATAAGCGACGGGGGATACCGCCGCGGCAACGGCTGGCGGCACTGGAAGAAGAACTCGACTTGGTAGCGCAGCGGGATGATCTTACAGTTGAACTGGTCACTCTCTACAATGAAATTGGGGATTCGCAGCGCTCTCTGGAAATCCTTCTCGCCCGCCGGTTCCATCCCTGGGAGGGTGGCGAGGGCTTGGTTTCAGCACAGTACGTTGCCGCACATGTAATCCTTGGCTGGAGATCACTGGAAGCGGCGCGGCCGCACGAGGCTCTCGACCACTTCGAGCGCGCGCGGCGCCACCCCGCCAACTTGGGTGAGGGCAAGCATCTCCTGACGCCCGAGAACCACCTACATTATTTCGCAGGGCTCGCACGCAAGGCGCTCGGCGACGCGGGCGGATCGCGGCGGGATTTCGAACAAGCGGCGGCGATTCAACCCCGGCTCTCGTCCATGACGTATTATCGGGCGCTAGCAGAGAAAGAGCTCGGGCATGAAGAGGCTGCCTCTCAGCTACTTCACGAACTTCGCGATCTGGCCGCCTCCCAATTGACGGCCGAAGTCAAGGTGGATTACTTTGCGACATCTCTGCCCAACTTCCTGCTTTTTGAAGATGATCTGCAGAAGCGCAACCGGGTGAATAGCCTCTACCTGATTGGCCTGGCCCAGCTCGGACTCGGCGAAGCGACCGAAGCCGAGAACTGTTTTCGCGAAGTCCTGTCTCTCGACGTGAACCACTTGGAAGCGCAGCAGGAGATGCGCTGGCTGCGATCGGTCAGCAGCAGGTAATTCTGTATTCAATCGATTCCGGGTCAGTTTGCTTACGGGAGGTTCTGGCACGCAACATCGGGACTGGGCTCCGTTGTTGGAAAATCGGCTGCCCCATTGGTCCATTGATTTAGAACTTTGCGGCTCTTGAGATTGGTCAACTATGAGCGCACGCTTAATGAATGGAATGGATTTCTCGGCTGCCTTCATTCTGCTGCTTTTCTATTTGTGTACCGCACCATTCAGTCGCGCTGAGGATAAGACCGTCGTCCTCGACGGTTCCAGCAAAGGCGCCGTTTTCGAAGGCATCGGCGCATTAAGCGCTGGCGCTTCATCGCGATTACTGGTGGACTACCGGGAACCATACCGCAGCCAGATCCTCGATTATCTATTTAAACCCGGTTACGGCGCGGCTCTTCAGCACCTCAAGGTCGAAATCGGTGGCGACGTTAATTCGACCGACGGTTCTGAGCCAAGTCACATGCGCACGCCGGACGACGACAACCACACTCGTGGCTATGAGTGGTGGCTGATGCAGGAAGCCCGCAAGCGCAATCCCCACATAATCCTTGACACTCTTCCGTGGGGAGCCCCAGGATGGATCGGCCACGGCACTTTTTACTCAAACGATATGGCGCGCTACGTCGCGGATTTCCTTGAAGGTGCGAACAAGCAATACGGTTTGGCCATTGCATATACAGGTGTTTGGAACGAGAAGCAGTTTGATGCGGCCTATGTGAAGGAACTGCATCGTGTATTGAGTGAGCGGCACATTGCGGCCAAGCTCGTCTGCTGCGATGAGTATTCCGGAGAAGGTCTCGGCCAGTGGAGCATCGTAGATGCAATTCGCGACGACCCCTCGCTGAAGGCGGCAGTCGACGTTGTGGGTGTGCACTACTCGGTCGTCGATGGAAAATATACGACTCCGGATTCGGCCCGCACATTGAACAAACCGATTTGGTCCAGTGAGGACCAGCCCAACTCCGGCGGAGGGCCCATTCTTTCCCGGGAATGGCAGATTGGAGGGCGAATGTTAGCCAAGCTCTACAATCGTAATTATCTTGAAGGCGGTTTTACAAAAACGGAGATATGGAGTCCTGTTACCGCGTACTACGATATTCTTGCCGCTCCCAATTCCGGTCTGATGTATGCCAATACTCCTTGGTCCGGCCATTACATCGTGCAAGGAGCCATATGGGCTACAGCCCATACGACGCAGTTTGCGCAGCCGGGTTGGCAGTATCTCGACTCTTCCTCTGGCTACATGCCGGAGCAAGGTAGCTATGTGACCCTGGAGTCCCCAAATGGAAAGGACTGGAGTGTGGTACTGGAAACGATTGACGCGCAACAGCCGCAACAGATCACCTTCAAGATCAAGGGAGGTCTCGCCCAAGAAACAATCCATGTGTGGGAGACCAACAGTATTCACTTACCACCACGACCGGTCAAGGCAGGGGCGCCGCGCACCCTCCCGCCCAGAAGTCCTTTCCGATTCCATACGCCGAGACTTTTGAGGATACACCACTCGAACGCGGACCTCGTTTTCTGTCTGATCAGGACGGGGCTTTCGAAGTACGTCCCTGCCTGCATCGCAGCGGCCGTTGCCTTGAGCAAATCATCACCGAAATACCAATCCCGTGGGGCCCCTTGCCCGATCCATTCACATTGGCTGGGAACGTGAATTGGTCAGATTATCGAGTTGCGTGCGACATTTATCTGAACCGCAGGGGCCCAGTAACGCTAATCGGACGCATTGACTCCGCAGACGTATTCCGCGATGGAACGGCACGTTGGCCGAGCGGCTATGTATTAACGATTGATCCTGACGGAAAGTGGACGTTGTCTTCCGCCGCATACAAAGCTGCTACCCGCACGCTCGCCTCAGGTGACGTAAAGCTCTCTGTCGGTCAATGGCATCATACCGAGATCAAGTTCCGGGGCAGCCAGATCACCGCCTTTCTGGACCGACAGCGGCTAGCCACCGTGACTGACGACTCACATTCGCACGGCATGTTTGGCATCGGAACTGGGTGGAACCGCGCGCAATTTGACAATCTCAGGGTTGCAAAGGAATGACCCATGGAAGCTAACTGACGATGACCCGCTTCTTTCCACGCCCGACCCCAGATGCCCCGAGCGGCAGCATGCAGCGGATTGCTACGAACCGGCGCGACTTTTTGCGGATGGCTGCGGGCGTGGGGTTGAGCAGCAAGCTGACCGGTTTCACACCATTTCTCCGAGGGGTGTCATCCACCAGAGTGCGCAAGGCTATAGTCATTACTTTTGGCGGTGGAGCGCGAGACCAGGAGACCTTTGCGCCCGAGGGCCAAGAAAATATTCCGAACCTTATAGAGGAGCTTATCCCCCAGTCCACTTTCTTTACTCAGGTAATCAACCGAGGAATCCTGGGGCACTACGTGGCCACCGCCAGTCTGGCGACTGGAGTCTATGAAAGCATCAATAATTTTGCCTCGCTCCCGCCCGAGCATCCCACAATGTTCGAGTATTTCCGCAAAGACTTGAAGCGCCCGGCGTCTGATGCATGGGTAGTGGCTCCCAGCAACGGTTTTAACCGAATCGGAGAAAGCAGTCACCGTTCCTACGGTGTAGGACTCGGAGCGGGGGTAATTCTGCCTAAGCATTTGTTGAACGCCGCTGTTCCCGTCGGCACTGACTACGAACACTTATTACGCGATAACTATGAAACGCCCTTCTACGTCCCTGAACTGGCCGGTAGTGAGTTTCAGATACGCCAACTGGAAGAGATACTGAAACTGTCGGTGACGGACTTTGCTGCGCATGCGCGCACGCTTTCCAGTCCCGATGAACTCTCGGTTTACATCGCGCGCCAGCTCATGCGCCAACTGGCGCCTAGCCTTCTGTGGATTACTCTCCATGATATTGATATTGCTCACGCCGGCAGCTATTCCCTCTATGTTGAGGCAATAAAACGGACAGATCGTCTCTGCGCCAATATATGGAAGGAAGTTCAGAACCGACCGGAGTACGCCGGAACGACTGCCATGTTCGTGTTGCCGGATTTTGGCCGCGACTCAGACACCACATCCGGGGGCAATGGTTTTCAGCATCATCGCACCGGCGATGCCGCTTCCCGGACGACATGGATGATGGCTTTGGGGCCTGGTATTCGCGAGGGATTGGTCGTCGACCGGCCGATAGAATCGACTGGGCTTGTTCCGACGGTGGGCTCACTACTCGGCTTTTCTCCTTCTCTTGCACAGGGCAAACCGATCGAAGAGGTGTTGTAGCTGCGATGCTTCCTGTAGACCTCAAACCCGATCAGTTTCGTGTCTATCCTGCCAAGGCGAGAAAACTAGTCCTTGATCATCTTGATGCCTTGAAGCGTCTGCCTGTCAGTTTTCTGCCGAGCCTGCTTCGAGAAGTGATCGCGTACGACTGGAGGTTTCCATCCGAGTGCAAACAACTGGACAGCGAGATTGCCAACATCGCGTCTCTCTCGGCGGACCAAGTGAACAATTGGTTCCAGGAATTTACCCACATCGGTGTTTCGGAGAAGCTGGAACGTTTGGACTGGGTCAGTGCACCTGGCGAGTTTGTGGAACAACTATCGGCGTACCTATGGACCACCCACCAATTAGATGATTTTCGTCGTGCCGCAATCACTTATACGGAGCGTTTAAACGCCGCAACCCCGCCGGAACCTCTCCCTGCCCCAAGATTAGGGATTGTCGTTATCGGGCAAGGAGTCGAGCAGAACAGCTACCCACTGTTTCGCAAATTGCGTCCCTATGGTGTGTATTTCAACATGGTGCGCCCAGACAATGGATTAGCACTGTTGCTGGATGCTGTCGCGGAAAGGGCCCACAAATATCCGGTGCCATACGGCCACTGGTACGTTGATGGCGGAGAACCCCGCGCCCATGACGCGGCGCTGACCTGCATTTCTTACGGAGAACTAGGGCCAGCGCGTGCGGCCTTACTGCACAAGATGCAGACCGAGATTCAATCACCGGGCATGGGACCCGAAGCTCTTCGCACCATCCTGGCGCAAATGAGTTCTGAAGAACTCTCTTTGCCGGCAGGTGACCCTGTACTCAATCGGTTCCGGGCCAGTTTGCTTACGGAAGGTTCTGGCACGCAGATCTTCAGCACAACCTTTGCCCAATGGGCGGCACGAGAGGTATTCCGCCGTGCCCAGCCTCTGAGTCTGCTTGTTCGATTTGCTCCCCGGCAGCGGCAGAAGCCCATGAACGAGTTGCTTTCCGGAGCTCATTCTGACTCCGAGCTTGACATTAGCGGTTCACTGATCGATGCCGACATGGGTGCTTACTACAACTGGTTGAGTCAGCAGCGCCTCCCGGGAGCTCAACAGTCTTCGTTCCTTGCGTGGTTCGAAAATCACAGCGAAGCTTTGGTGATCGCGCCCTCGCTGCCGCGCGGAACGCGGTCCTCGAGTTCTGCCAGTATTCCCGAGTTGCTCAAGTGGATGAATTGAAATGCTAAGAATTGGGGACGTAATGAACTCGCTCGTTCGTGGATTGTGGAACCGGAATCGGTTTCGTTGTTTTCTGTTTTTCCTCGTGCTTCTCTTGACGCTCGGGTCCCTGTCGACCGCGGCAACCCTTTCTTCTCCCGATGGGCGGCTGGTTTTGACCGTCGAAACCGCTGCCGACGCGGGGAATCCTCCTGCACAGCGGCTCGTTTATCAGGTGGTGTTCCAGGGGAAGCCCGTAATTGAACCCTCGGCCCTACGGTTGGATTTCGAAGGGCAGCCCTCACTTGGCACCGATGTCCACATTGTAAAGACCACGGCGTCGAGTGAAGACCAAACCTATCGGCTCGTGACCGGCAAGGCCAGCCTGGTTCGCAACCACTATAACGCTCTACGTATGGATCTCGAGGAGCCTGGCGGGATGGGCCGCAAACTGGCAATCGAGGCACGAGCCTACGATGACGCAGTGGCTTTTCGCTACGCAGTTCCTGAGCAGAATGCGATGAGCCAGTTTCGGCTCACCAAGGAAAGCACCGAATTTCGCCTTGCCAAAGATGCCACCGCATACGCTCTGGTCCTCCCCAACTTTCGTTCTGGTTACGAAAGCGAATACTTGAAGCTGCCGGTCAGCGCACTTTCGAACCAAGGCGGCGTAGCCAGTAAGATTCTGGTCGGGTTGCCACTGCTCATGGAGATGCCGGGTGTGGCTTGGATAGGAGTCGCGGAGGCCGATTTGCGCGACTACAGTTCGATGTACCTCATGAATCCTTCAGGGAGTTGGACAGGGCACTGGTTTGAATCGGTGCTTGCACCCTCCGTGGAAGATCCTGACGTTATCGTGAAAGGCTCCTTACCGCATCATTCGGCCTGGCGTGTGCTCATGGTGGGTGACGAACCAGGGAGATTGGTGGAGTCGAACGTAGTCACCAGTTTGAATCCGGAAAGCGAAATTCCCGATACGTCGTGGATTCGAGCTGGACGTGCTTCCTGGGACTGGTGGAACGGCAGCCTCGGGGCGGACGGCAAGCGTTCTTATAGTACCGAGACGATGAAATACTATGTGGACTTCGCGGCAAAATCCGGTTTCGAATACATGTTGGTGGACGCGGGATGGTCCGACCGGAAGGACATCACCAAATTGAATGGCAGCGTGGATATACCGGAGTTAGTCCGCTATGCGAAGCAAAAAGGTGTAAAGGTTTGGATCTGGCTCCTGGGTAACGCCGTGGATCTGCAGATGGACGAGGCCTTTCCTGTCTATGAGAAATGGGGTGTCGCCGGGCTGAAGGTCGATTTCATTCTGCGCGACGACCAGCACGGCATCAACTTCTACTATCGTGCGGCGAAGAAAGCGGCAGAGCACCATCTTATGCTCGACTTTCACGGCGCTACGAAGCCCAGCGGTCTTGAGCGCACCTATCCCAATGTACTCGGCTACGAGGCAGTGCTCGGTATGGAGAACGCAAAGGCGGGAACGCGCGACAACCCCGACTACCACACAATGATTCCATTTACCCGCATGCTCGCAGGTCCGATGGATTACACCCCGGGAGCCTTCAACAACAGCACCCGGGAGGAGTTCATGCCTCGCATGGAGTCTCCGATGGCAATGGGAACGCGGGCACACCAGTTGGCGATGTACGCAGTCTTTCAAGCGGCATTTCAAATGGTGTCGGATACGCCGAAAGCGTATGAGGACCAGCCGGAGTTCGATTTTATCCGCAACGCCCCGGCTTCATGGGATGAGGTACGTGTGTTGAACGGGAAACCTGGGGGGTACGTCACAATTGCGCGCCGCCACGGAAAAGAGTGGTTCCTCGGAAGCCTTAACAATTGGGATGCGCGTCAACTCGACGTGCCGCTCGATTTCCTCGGCGCGGGGAATTACATGGCTGAGATTTACTCCGATGCGGAAGACGCCGGCCGGTATCCGCAGCATGTTCGCATCGAGCGCAAGCCAGCGAATCATAGTTCGCATCTGCAGGTTATGCTCGCTCCGGGCGGCGGATATGCCGCACGATTCGTACCCGTGCGGTAGTTTCTATTTGCATTAAGCATCTAGTGGGAGTTGGTGAGTCGCGTCACGTGCTTCGTGATCACGTCGGGAATGCCAAACCGGGAATCGTGCTGCGCGGAAGGAAATTCGCAACTCTATTGCTGATCTTCGGAGTCGCCATGTTGATACTTGGAAATCGTCGGAGCACAGTTTGGCCTTATGCAGAACGTTTCGCAGAGGGCGCCCGTCAGGCTGCGGGTGAGCGGCCATAATGTCCAGTCTGTTGAGGTCTGAACACGTCATGTCCGAACCGGCTGGCGATCTAGTGGCTGCGAAGTTCCAGGAAAAGTACGGCGCGAGCCCACGCATTTTCCGCGCGCCAGGGCGTGTCAATCTAATTGGTGAGCACACGGACTACAACGACGGCTTCGTGATGCCAGCGGCCATTGGATCCTATACCTGGATTGCCGCGGCAAGGCGCGAAGACCACATACTGGAAGTTTACTCCGGCCACTTCGACGAAAAAATCAACCTGTCTCTCGATGCGCTGGCGGGTCCACCTCGAAGGCACTGGAGCGATTTCATTCGCGGTGTCGCGGCCACTTTGCAGGACGCGGGACACCTACTTTCTGGAGCCAATCTCTTCATTCATGGGGAGGTCCCTCTTGGTGCTGGGCTTAGTTCCTCGGCTTCTCTGGAAGTTAGCACCGCTCTGGCCCTGAGCTCACTTTCGGGAATTGACGTGCCGTTTCTCGAATTAGTGAAGTTATGCCAGAAGGCTGAACACGAATACGTCGGCACGCGCTGTGGCATCATGGACCAATTCATTGCGAGTTTTGGCGCTGCCGGACATGCACTCATGCTGGATTGCCGCTCTCTTGAATATGAACTTCTTCCCATGCCCCAGGATGTCCGGCTGGTGGTATGTAACAGCATGGTCACGCACGAGCTGGCTTCGGGGGAATACAACCTCCGTCGGGCTGATTGTGAGGCCGGAGTGAAGCTTCTGCAACCGTATCTGCCGGAAATTCGCGCCCTGCGGGACGTTCAAATCGCGGATCTCGAAGCATACCAGCATGTGTTGCCAACGACGGTTTACCGACGTTGCCGTCATGTTGTGACTGAGAATCAACGGGTTTTGGCAGCGGCAAAGGCTCTTCAGTCTGGAGACGTTGACCGGTTTGGTCATTTGATGTACCGCTCCCACGCAAGTTTGCGCGACGACTACGAAGTGAGTTGCAGGGAGCTAGATCTGCTGGTTCATCTGGCTTCATCCAGCCCCGGTGTCTATGGTGCCCGCATGACGGGCGGCGGGTTTGGCGGATGCACGGTCAACCTCATAAAGATTGACGCCGCCTCCTCGTTCAAAACTCATATTGCGCAGGCATACATGGAGTCAACGGGGATTGCTCCTGAAATTTACATTTATGAACCTGCTCAGGGCGCGGAGTCGTGGCCATCAGTGGGCGGCGTCCAAGTTTGAAAATCTTGGTTACTGGCCGTGCTGGCTACAACGGCACGTAGTAGCAACCGATCTCGTCGCCGCCGGCAACGACGTGGTTTCTACGATAATCTCAGCAGTGGTATGCCCGCGCCGTCCCGAATGCTCACCTGGTTGCATCGCATTCACGCCTTGCGGGTGCGGTTTCAGTGTTCGCGAAGTGATCGAAGTCGCCAGTAAAATAACGGGCAAGGCGATTCAGGTCGAGGAGTGACCACGCCGCGCCGGTGATCCACCTGTGCTGGTGGCATGCTCTGACAAAATCAAACGAGAGTTGCGTTGGGAGCCCAGGTCCTCGAAGGTGGAAATCATTGGCAGCGCAGGGTGGTGGCAGCAGCAGCACCCACGCGCATATAGGGGCGACGACTAAATGCACCCGGAGAAACTTTACTTGGAGCCCCATCGACGTTTCAATCCGCTCACTGGCGAATGGGTTCTGGTGTCACCTCATCGCACGCAGCGGCCCTGGCAGGGGCAACTGGAAGCGACTGCCCTTTTGCCATCACGGGCGCACGATCCTGGTTGCTATCTGTGCCCGGGGAACGAGCGTGCAGGCGGGACGCGCAACCCCAAGTACCAAACTACTTTCCTATTTACCAACGACTTTGCGGCACTCAGACCCGAGGTTCAACCCGCGAAACACGATGAGTCCGGACGGGGTTTGCTGCTTGCGGAATCGGAAGCCGGGATCTGCAAGGTTGTGTGTTTTTCGCCCCGCCACGATCTGACCCTGGCACGCATGGCGGTCCCTGACATCGAGAACGTGGTGAACCTGTGGGCGGAACAGTACATTGAGCTTGGCTCGCTGCCTAACATCAACTACGTGCAGATCTTTGAGAATCGCGGCGAGATCATGGGATGCAGCAATCCGCATCCGCACGGTCAAATCTGGGCCAACCAGACAATTCCCAATGAACCTCGCAAAGAACAGGAATCGCAGAAGGCGTACCTGGAGAAACACAACTCCTGCCTGCTGTGTGACTATCTGCAACTAGAAACGCAGACCGGGACGCGCATGGTTGTCGAGAATGCTCATTTCGCTGCCCTAGTGCCATTCTGGGCGGTGTGGCCCTTCGAGGTGCTGCTAGTTGCCAAGCGCCACCTCCGTGACTTGGCAGCCGTTGACCCCGCAGTACGTACCGGACTGGCTGATGTCTTCAAACAACTTACGACGCGCTACGACAATCTCTTCGAGGTTTCGTTTCCCTATTCGATGGGCTTCCATCAAGCTCCAACCGACGGCGAAGCGCATCTGGAATGGCATCTCCATGCGCACTTTTATCCCCCGCTATTGCGCTCAGCCACGGTCCGAAAGTTCATGGTCGGATACGAAATGCTCGCCAGCCCACAGCGCGACATCACCCCCGAAGCAGCTGCCGCGAACCTCAGGAACCTAAACGGGATACACTACGCCGAGCGCATCCCGCGCTAGCGACGGCACGGTATCAGGAACGACCTTGGACGTTCAGGGCAGACGCCTGACACACGTCTTTGAACCGAGGCGCCCTCCGTTGTCTCCACGGACCTCGCGAAATCATACCGTAGAAAGGCGGCTGAAGAAACAGACTCCGAGCGGCGGAGCGGCGGTAGTGGGTCAGTTTCACGGTTCAAACTAACCCACTACCCGAGCGGCGATC
>WNFQ01001447.1_pt1 | contig 16800 bp, 9 predicted proteins | sample 5400171 | NCBI WGS metagenome assembly WNFQ01 (sample SAMN13153356, study PRJNA577476) | soil metagenome | isolation source: 20 cm soil under Madrone tree | place: USA:California | collected 2016-06-14 | reverse complement strand
ACAATGAGCAATACAGACAACGATATACTTCTCATCGACGATGACCCGCGTCACGCCAAGGCATTTGAAGAAGCTTTGATCGCCGCAGGTGACGCTCAATCGAATTTCGAGTGGGTCAGAACTCTCTCCAGCGGCCTCGAAAGACTGGCCCATAAGGGGGTATGGGCAATCTTTATCAATCTGGTTTTGCCCGACAGTCGGGGCCTCCCCACTTTAGACAGGCTCCTGTCGGTCACCTCCACCGCTCCGGTGATTGTTCTCGGGGGCGTAGATGATGAAGGCATTTGTAAAGCAGCCATGCTACGCGGAGCGCAAGACTACCTTTTAGAAGGTCACCTAGACAGCTACTCGTTTGCACGAGCGATCCGCAACATTATTGAGCGCGAAATTGCACGGCAGGAATTATTCATAGAAAAGGAACGCGCCCAGGTCACCCTAAACTCCATTGGTGACGCTGTACTGAGCACCGACATCTCGGGAAACGTGACCTACTTGAATGTAGTTGCGGAACACATGACCGGATGGCCCCAGAAGGAGGCCGTGGGTCATCCCCTCAGTGACGTGTTCCAAATCATTGATGGCACCACGCATAAGCCCTCACCAGATCCCATGAAGTTAGCAGTTCAACAAAACAGGACCGTGGGACTGAAGGCGAACTGTATCCTGGTTCGGCGAGACGGATATGAGTGCGCAATCGAAGATTCCGCCGCTCCCATCCATGATCGGGATGGTCGGGTCACCGGGGCGGTGATCGTGTTTCATGACGTGAGGATGGCCCAGGCTACGGTATTCGAAATGACTCATCTGGCCCAACATGACGTTCTTACCGATTTGCCTAACCGATTGTTGCTAAGCGACCGACTTACGCAGGCGATTTCGCTTGCCCGTCGCAATCATCACCAACTCGCGGTCCTATTCCTGGATTTGGATAATTTCAAGCACATCAACGACTCTCTCGGACACTCCGTTGGCGACAAACTCCTCCAATCCGTAGCAGACCGCTTATCGGCCTGTGTCCGCGAATCTGACACGGTGAGCCGCCAGGGTGGCGATGAATTTGTGATCCTGCTTCCAGAAGTCACACATTCGGCAGATGCCGCTATTAGTGCTGCAAAGATCATCGCCGAGGTTAAGAAGGTGCATAGCATCGGCGAACGCCGTCTTCGCATTACTGTGAGCATTGGCGTCAGCACCTACCCCGACAATGGTGAAGATGCGGACACGCTGATAAAGAACGCCGACACGGCAATGTACCACGCCAAGCAATCAGGGCGCGACAATTGCCAGTTCTTTAGACCCGACATGGGTCTCAACGTCGTCGAGCGTCAATCGCTGGAGGGGCAGTTGCGGTATGCTCTTGAACGCCAGGAATTGTTATTGCATTACCAGCCCAAGGTAAATCTCAAGACAGGAGCCATGACAGGTGTCGAGGCGCTCGTACGCTGGCAACATCCAGAGCGTGGGCTGCTTCTTCCGGGGGAATTCCTGACCATCGCCGAAGACACCGGCATGATTCCAGCAATCGGCCAATGGGTATTACACGAGGCATGCAGACAAACGCGGGAATGGCTTGATGCGGGCCTACCAGCCGTCCCTGTGGCAGTCAACATCTCGTCGCTGGAATTTCGGAGCGAGCATTTTCTCGAAGGTGTTCAAGTTGCCTTGAAGAATATTCGCGTGGATTTCAGATATCTCGAACTCGAATTAACCGAAACCGTTCTCATGCGACATGCCGAGTCCACTGCCTACGCGCTTAGACAACTCAAAGCCATCGGTGTGCGACTGGCAGTCGATGACTTTGGCACCGGGTATTCCAGCTTGAGCTACCTGACTCGATTTCCCATTGACGCCTTGAAGCTCGACCAGTCGTTCGTGCACGATATTATTGCCAAATCCGATGATGCTATCGTTGTGAGCGCGGTCATCAGCATGGGCAAGAGTCTCAGGCACAGGGTTATCGCTGAGGGTGTCGAAACAATAGAGCAGTTAGCATTTCTTCAGGCTCATGGCTGCGATGAGGGGCAAGGATACTATTTCAGTCGGCCCGTGGGTGCAAAGCAGTTCGCGAAGCTACTTGAAACGGGCATATCAGCACCTGTTTGAAATTTACGACGTGGTTCCTATTCACCAGGACTTGGCGAGGCTGCGGCGGCGTAGGCAAGAATTTCATGCTCGGGGGAAACGGCGAATTGTTTAACATCAACCCGGACTGTGCCGTCATTCCACCAGATCAACCGAGGGTCATCCCGCCTTCCGTTTGATACGCTTTCGGCCACGCTCTCAGCCAGTGGTCACGTCTTAGCTAAATGATTCCACGTAATTCGGCTCATGTCCGTTTCGTCGTGCCCGTCACATCGGAAACAAAGTCTCAGCTTTTCCGCTCTTCGTTTCTTCCTTTACCTGCCTCCGCCAAAGGTCCTGAAACATCGGGACGGTTGCAGGGCCGTGCCCGGCGATCTAGATGCCGGTTAAGGCAACGGACCGAAAGTCTTATGGTTGTGCGCCGCCCTTCAGTCGGAAAATGAATGCGGGAGAAAATCCTATGGCATGGAAGTTCGTACTGTACGCTTCACGGAATCGTGTAGTTGAGCAAAAAGGCGGTTTTGCCACTGGGCAAGAAGCCTTGGCTGCTGGGCGGGAAAGGGCAGAACAATTGAAAAGTTCTGTGGACGCGCCGGGCGGACAAGATATCTTAAGTGTAGATGCGACGCCAGAAAAGTAAGTGGGGGCACGCCGGGGCCGTGCGTTGTAGAATCCGCACGGAGGTGCCCAGCCATGATGCACAGAATCCGAATAACATCCGGCGAATACAAGGGACGCTACATTGGTAGACCCTTTAGTGGGTGGGGATTGATTACCAATCCAGAAGCGCGGGAGAATCCGCCGGTGAACATAACCGGCGCGGCCTACGCCTTACATGCTACGGAACGCGGGGCAACGCAAATCTTAAGCGCCAACACAGAAGGTGTTCGAGCGGAATTGAAGGCGCTGGGTTACGAATCAGAAGCGGTCGAGGAGGTTGCCGCGCCCAAACAGAATTACTTCAAGATACCGACTGAATGCCCACACTGTAATGCGAAACAGGAAGTACATGTCGAAGCACGAAAAGGATTCGCACAAATGGGCGGCCCCCAGCCGGTTGTATGTGTGAAATGCGAGAAGGGATTTGAAATTTCGGCCCCTGTGTAGCTGGTCGCGCCCCGGCAGACCCTCATACAGGAGATTCAATATGCAGTTCCTAGCTCCCCGATCTGATCGGCAGATGCTCCCCGAATTTTATGGCAAGTACGTTCACAGGCTCGACGTGGAATGCCCAAGATGCAACAAAGTCACTTACCAACCCCATGCTCCATTGCTAGAGACAGAAGACGAGCAGGTGCAAGGTCAAAGAGAATGGCTGAACGAATATTTGCAAAAAGAGTGCCCATTTCATCCAGATTTCTTGCTCACTCCAGATCGGCCCGCATGATTGTATTGGCACCATTCTGCCAATCGTATGGCATCTGGGGCCGCCAAACATCTGATATCTGACGGCCCGTTTCGGTTGCGATGACGGAAAAACTTGGCAGGTGATGCCAACGGGTACTCCTGTTCCCGATCTAACGGTCAAAAGGGTTGAAATTGACTGGATCAGAGTAACGAATTAGACCTCTGCAAGGACTGGCTCAGCTTACGCCAGATTGGTGAATACATCGTTAGCTTGCTGACGTGCCCGGTCGGTGCCTAGTCGGGCACTGCGGATGAGCAGAACCCCGAGCCGAAAGCATGTCTACGATCCGAGAATCCTTGCCACTGCCTGCAAAGCCGCCGTAAAATCTTGGTTGGTTCGTCCGCCCATCGAGTGAATTTGCCCATCAACATTACCGCGCAGGGCCGCTTTCTCGTCGGGTGAAAGATTTGGAAATTTCGCCAATACTTCCTTCACAGCCTCAGGCCACATCGCCACGTAACCAGCAGCGTTGTTGCTCTTCGCAACTTTCCGAGATCTCTCCGTAATCTGCCGCTGAAAATAGGCTCCCGGCGAGATTTTTTCTTCGTTCATTTGCTTTCACCCCCATTTCTCAATAGGGCATCTATCCCCGATGCTACGCCTCTCATGCGGTGAAAGTAAAACGAAGAAATTAGCCGGTTTTATACCTTGGTTTTCGCAAGAGCTTCCTGAAATTCCTCAGCAGGCACTCCTGCTGCCGCACGTTGCGTCCAAGTCATGCGAGGACCGCGAATGCCGTAAACAAGAATGAACTGATGCTTCGTCGGACGTCCGGCGAGAGCGAACAGCCGGGTGCCCTCAGCAATGTTCCTCCGTGCTGCTTTGCTGCGGGTAACCGTGGTGGTTGCCGAGGGTGCCACTTTCTTCTTGGAAGGCTTCTTTGCCATGTTGTGTTCCCTCATAGGAACTACGCGAACCATAGCGCGATTTCTAGAGAAAGCCAGGTATATTTTCGCAAATACCTAGGCCTAAAATTAAGCCGGATCAGCGAACACTTCGTTCGACTGTTGGCGCGCTCGATCGGTATTCTGGTTCATCCGCTCCGGATATGAACGGGTTGTGACGGTATCCGCGAGACCGAGTCGGGCAGACTCAAAAGCAAGGTTTATCTGTTACGGGAATATTTCACCGAGGGAAGGTTCGGCACAGCATCGCAGCATGCCACGTGCTGACTACGGAGGGTAAACTCCTAATTTTCAAAGCGATTTCCGGCCAGGAATACTTACTGTACGGTTTTTTTCTGAGCACACCCGAATTCTCCCATCACAATTGGCCATGCAATCCAGTCAACATCACAGCTGACCCAGCACGATTAAAACCTGATGTGCGGCGCCATCGTCAGCAAGTAGAATATTTGCGCGACCGACGAGTACCTTGCCATCAATGCTTGTTGAAGCGATGCCGCGGCTGAAGCCGAGGGGATTTTTTACAGTTATCTTGTAGGTGGCTGAGTGATATCGAAAATCAATGGAGTAGCCGGGCCAGTTTCGAGGAATACACGGATCAACGCAAAGCACCTGCCCTCGCACGCGGAACCCGAGGATCCATTCAAGGCCCGCGCGGTAGAGCCAGCCCGCCGAACCACTGTACCAGGTCCAGCCGCCTCTCCCCACATGGGGAGACTCAGCGTATACATCGCCCGCAACAACGTAAGGCTCTACTTTGTAGCGTTGGACGCTCGCACGCGAAGAGGTATGGGCGATTGGATTCAGCATCCGGAATACCTCGCAGGCCTTATCGCCGTCGCCGAGAGCAGCAAAGGCAATGACCGTCCACGCAGCAGCATGCGTGTATTGCCCGCCGTTTTCACGGATGCCAGGCACATAACCTTTAATATAGCCTGGGTCGTGCTGCGTGTTTTCAAATGGCGGAGTGAAGAGGAGAATCAGTCCCTCGGGACGGCGCACCAACTGCTGATCCACAGCGCCCATGGCGCGCGCCGCACGACCCGGTTCAGCAGCCCCGCTCATAATTCCCCAGGACTGCGCGATCGAGTCGATCTTGCATTCCGCGTTTCCAGCAGAGCCCACCGGCGTGCCATCATCAAAGTAAGCGCGGCGATACCATTCGCCATCCCAACCATCGCGTTCCAGCGCCGCCTTTAGAGCGCTCACGTGGAGACGCCAAACCTCCGCGCGTTTGTGTTCACCGCGCGAATCAGCAACTTTGGCAAACTCCCAAAGAATCGTGTGCAGGAACCAGCCGAGCCAAACGCTTTCTCCCTTCCCGTGCTCCCCAACCCGGTTCATGCCGTCGTTCCAGTCGCCCGTGCCCATCAGTGGCAGGCCGTGGTTGCCAACAGCGAGACTTCGGTCTAATGCACGCGCGCAATGCTCAAACAGCGTCGCGCGGGTCTCCGAAACACGCGGTTGGAAATAGGACTCGCTCTGTCTTTCGGTCAGCGAATCTCCTTCCAGGAAGGGAACGACTTCGTCCAACACGGCCGTCTCGCCGGTCGCTTCAATGAAGTGGACAACGCCGTAAGGCAGCCAGAGGAGGTCGTCGGAGATCCGCGTTCGCACACCACGCCCCGAGGGCGGATGCCACCAGTGTTGAACGTCGCCTTCGATAAACTGTCGTGAGGCCGCTCGCAGCAGATGCTCGCGCGCGACCTCGCGCTTGGCTACACACAGAGCCATCCCATCCTGGAGTTGGTCGCGGAAACCGTACGCACCGCTTAACTGATAGAAGGCTGCACGTGCCCAGACACGAGACGCCAGTGTTTGATAGAGTAGCCAACGATTCATGAGAATGTCCATGTCCGCCTCGGGTGTGCTGATCTGTACGGTGTCGAGAAAGTTGTCCCATTGGCCCGTCACCTCGGAGAGGATCGCATCTAAGTCCGCGGTGCGATATCGACTCAGCAACTCGCGCGCCTGCTCCCTATTTTCCCCTTGGCCAAGGAAAAACACGATTTCCTCGCTTGCGCCGGGGCGCAATGTAACCGAGGTTTGCAGGGCCGCGCATGGATCGAGACCTGCTCCCACCCTTCCAGAAAGCGGGTTGCCTTGCTCCAACGCGGCCGGATGCTCAAGCGTCCCGTTGCGGCCAAGAAATTCTGTCCGGTCGCCTGTCACAGAAACCTGGGTACCGTCAAGGTCAGCAAATGCGACGCGCCCGCCAAATTCTCCGGCCCACGCGCTCACCACGAAGACTGCTCTCGTTTTCGAATCGAGCTCCGTGATGAGGTATGGCGCCGAAGCACTGCGTGAACTGCCCAACACCCATTCGGCATAGGCAGTCACAGAAAGGCGCCGCACGCGGCCGGAATCATTCTTTAAAGTGAGCCGGGAGATCTTGATAGGGTCCTTGGAAGGTACGAATTGCAGCAACTCAACCAGGATTCCGTGAGACCCATGATGGAATCGACTATAGCCGTGGCCGTGGCGAGCAACGTAGGGAGCGGTTTCATTGCGGATTGGCAGGGCCGTGGGGGTCCACACCTCACCCGTGCTTTCGTCACGGAGATAGATGACTTCTCCAGGAGGGTCAGTAACGGGATCGTTGGACCACGGCGTGAGCTGATTCTCATGACTGTTGAGCGACCAGGTGTGGCCCGAGCCCGATTCGGAAACGAGGAATCCAAACGAAGGATTTGCAATCACATTGATCCACGGCGCGGGAGTCCGCAAACTTTCCCCCAGGACGGTCACATACTCGCGGCCCATATCAGCAAACCCACCCAGGCCATTGAAAAAATCGAGAGCGGGCTGGGGAAGCGGCACGTCCACGCGTTTGGCCTGACGCGTTGGCCGTGGGATGACGGTTGCCTCAGCTTCTGCCCTCTGAGATCGAGTGATTTGCTCAGACAACGTACCTCGCCGGCTGAGCAATACCGATCGCGCGACTGTTTGAAACAGCGCGCGCTCCTGCGGAGAGATCAGATCCGCCCGTAGGAGGAAAATGCTGCCGCGCACGTTGCTCGAGTCCGGAGAGAGGCGCAATCGGCTGCCCCGCACCAGTCCATCCAAAGAGGTTTGCAATTCCTGGGCGTACGACGCGGATCTTTCATTAATGACGACTAGATCGGCGGATAATTGTTTCATACGCCAGTATTCATGCGCACGCAACAATTGGCGGACGATTTCGAGATCTTCTGCTTCATCGATGCGCACTACAACGATGGGCAAATCGCCGGAGATTCCGTGGGCCCAGAGCGCGGAACGCTCCAGTGTGCTGCGGTTGAGTACATCGGAAGACGGTCGTAGCGAAGGGTCGGAATACAGCACAGAGTTTGCGAGCCTCTGGAATAAATGGGCTTCGTCGAGATCGATACCCAAATGATGGAGTTGTACTTGAGCCTGTGTCCAAGCTAACGCCAGTGTGCGATCAACGGTTGTGGGTCCGCGATATTTATCTGCAAGTTCAATTACTTGCTCACGAGTCGCGGCGACTATGGTGGAAAAAACAATGCGTGCCGTGGTCCCGGGCGGAATGCGGACCGTATGCCTTAGGCTGATCACCGGGTCGAGTACGGAGCCGACAGTATTGGAAAGGGGCCGTCCATCGATGATGGATACGGGGTTGCGCACATTGTGCCCGCGCCCGATAAACCGCCAGCGGTCTGTTTCGTATTGCAGGTCACCGACGGTTTCACCATCAACCGCGACGACATGTGCGGCCCAAACGGCGGTCTCTTTGTCGGATTGCCTGCGGCGCGTTGCAAGCAGCGCTCCGACATCAGGGAGAAAATCGGTCTGGACGAATAAGTTGGAAAACGCCGGATGAGCTACATCGGCGGCCTGTGATGCCAGGCAAAGCTCGGCGTAGGAAGTGACCTGAATTTCGCGCGCGCGCGCGCCCAAGTTCGTGATGGAGACCCGCCGGACTTCTGCGTCGTCCTCAGGAGATACAACGACGTCAAGCGTCGTGGTCAACGAGCGGTCGCGCCTTATGAATTCGGCGCGGTCTTCATGAAACGAAACCTCATAAGTGTCGGGTTCGACTCCGCTCGGTTGATAGCCCGCAGACCAGACTTCGCCTGTCTGCGCGTCGCGTAGAAAGATATAGCTGCCCCAGCAGTCACGCGTGGCATCCTCGCGCCATCTTGTGACGGCAATATCGCGCCAACGGCTATAGCCCGAGCCCGCTGCGGTCAGCATCACAGTGTATCTCCCATTGGAAAGCAGATGAGTCCGCGGGATTGAACTATGCGGGGAGGTAAACCGCCGCATCGACGGCGGGGTCAGTTCACGAACTCGTGCCGTGACAGACACTTCCTCCGCGCGAGGCCGGGCAACGAGCACGTCGCGCGGGGTGCGCTCCTGTAAGAGCAGTTCGGTGGCCTGCACCATGGGCTCGGCATGAAAACGACTGCGCATCGCGCCATCGTTCAACAGGTTTGCGATGGCAACCAATGACATTCCTTGATGATGTGCCAAGAACGTCCGTACAACGGCGACCGTTTCCCCTTCGGGCAGGCGCGTGCTTGTGTAATCGAGCGCTTCATAAAATCCGTATGCGCCGCTTCCGCCTGTTTCTTCGAGTCGGCGAAAGTTTTGCAAGGCGGAGGCTGGATCAATCATGGCCGCGAGAGCGGTGGCGTAGGGTGCAATGACCACATCCTCGCTAAGACCCCGCTTGAGACCTAGTCCAGGTACGCCAAAGCTGGAGTATTGATAGTTGAGGTTGAGGTCGCGCGCATTGTATGCAGACTCCGACACCCCCCAGGGTATACCTCGCTCTGCGCCGTATTCGATTTGACGCCGCACAATCAATTCGTACGTCTGGCTCAGCAGGCTTCCTTCTGGGGAACGCATCACGAGCGCGGGCATAAGGTATTCAAACATTGAACCCGACCAGGAAATAAGCGCAGATCCGCGATCCACGGGTGTGAGCGCCCGGCCCAGGTGAAACCAGTGCGCCGGCGGGGCTTCGCCTTTCGCAATGGCAACAAAACTTGCCAGGCGCGCTTCTGAGGCAAGTAAGTCATAGCAGTTAGGATCCAAGCTTCCGTCCGCTACACGATAACCGATCGAGAAAAGCTTGCGCGTATCGTCAAACAGAAACCCGAACTCCATCTCGTGGACCATTCGCTCTACCGTCTGAGCAATGACTGAAAGACGGCGAATGAGTGCAGCAGCCTCCGCAGTCGAGCGCCTCAATGCCTCGGCCAACGCATCGATTCGCGGGATCGTGTTCCGTTCTGCTGGAAGATTGTCCACCAGGCGATCGCGCAACACAGACAACTCAGTGAGAGCAAAGTCGAACGCGTCAGGTGCATCCGCCAGCCTGGGGATGAAACGAAGGGACTGTTCGATGGCCGTCCACTCGGGCGCTTGGTCTCGAAGGTCTTTGGCCAATCCTAGAATGTCTTTCGAGTCCAAACGCGCCCACGGAATCAGGATTTCCACATCACGAATGTGGCTCTCGACGCAAGCCCTGAATGCCTCGGCCCAGTCACGCAATTCGGATTCGGGATTGTCTCCATGTTCCTGCTCCAAAGCTTGTGCGATGTCGGCCACGGTCTGGGCGTGAGCCCTCCACTCCTCGAAACGCTTCGCACAATCCACGGAATCCACAGGCAACGAATCAACCGAGGCCATCATCGCGTCGACAGCATTGCTAAGTTGCTTCCGCGTGACGATATGTGTTCGTTGCGTGTCAGCGATTTTGACAAGCGTCTCGCGCAGCAGCTGGCCCGTATCCTGCAATCCGGCGAGAAGGTGGGGTCCGACGGATGATTTCTCCATTAGCTCCCGGCAACTATTTCCGAGGGCCAGCAAATGTCCGGCGAGATTCCCGCTGTCTACAGAGGAAACGTACTTGGGTTCGAGCGGGTGAAGATCAGTCGTGTCATACCAGTTGTAGAAGTGTCCGCGGAACAATTCCATCTGGCTCAACGTCGCCAACGTAGCTTCGAGGCGCTCGACGGTTTCCAATGTGCCTAGCCAGCCGAAGTCCCGTGCGCAAACCGTGGAAAGAAGGTAGAGCCCGATATTTGTAGGCGACGTTCGGTGAGCGACGACGGGTTTGGGCGTTTCCTGAAAATTGTCTGGGGGGAGCGCGTGGTCCTCCTGTGAAACAAAAACCTCGAAGAAGCGCCAAGTCCGGCGAGAAATCAAGCGGAGAGCCTGTGCGTCGGCCAAGGGCAATGGACTTGTCCCGGGAGCCTTCGGCAGACGGCTAATATAAAGCGCTACGGCCGGAGCCGCAGCCCAGAGAAGGAGAAATGGAGCCGCTGCAGCCCAAGCGTGGTGGGGTCCAGAGACCAGAGCCACAATCGACACAACGGCCAAGACAACACCACCAGCCATGCGCTTATAGATCGCGGGCAGCTTGGATTCCGTCGAAAACTTGGATTGTGCTGCCGTCACCCATTCAAGCAAATTCCTATGCGTGATAAACAGGCGGCCGAGGGTCCGCAGAATCGCGCCAGTCATCAGCCACGTCTGGTATGTCAAAAATGTAAAAGACAAGCCGATCTGGGATGCGCCGAGTCCTAGGTCGCTGAGCACGCCGAGAAAATGGCTCCGCAAGGAAATACCTCTTCGACGCGGGCTGAGCCCGATGAAAAATGGTAGGAGTGTAGGAATCGCAGCGGTCGCGAGAATAAATAGCGTCCATACCCAGGGAGAAGCAGTGGGCAGAAGCCAACCCACAACTAATGTAAGAAATGCGGCGGGTGCCGACAGCGTGCGGCGCAGATTGTCGAGAATCTTCCAGCGACCGATTATTGGAATCCTGACGGGATTCCGTTTCTCCGGCCCCGAGTGGCCGCGCCCGAAAAGCCAGGGCAACAGTTGCCAGTCTCCGCGGGCCCAACGATGTTGGCGTGCCGCAACGGCCTCATAACGCGAGGGAAATTCTTCAAACAGCTCAATATCTGTGGCCAGGGCGACTCGTGCGAAAATGCCTTCAAAGAGGTCATGGCTCAATAGCGCATTCGCCGGTACCTTGCCCGCTAGAGCCGCTTCAAAGGCATCAATATCGTAAATACCTTTGCCCGTGTAGGAGCCTTCTTGGAATAAGTCCTGGTAAACATCAGAAACGGCCGATGAATATGGATCGATGCCGCCTGGTCCGGAAAAAACTCTTTGGGAGAGTGAACTCGGATGGTTAATAGGAAGCGAAGGCGTAATGCGCGGTTGGACGATGGCGTAGCCTTCCACAACGCGCCCTTCGCGATCGCTGAAACTTGGCCGATTGAGAGGATGCGCCATCGTGCCAACCAAACGAACGGCAGCGCCCCTCGGGAGGCGCGTGTCTGCGTCGAGCGTGATCACGTAGCGAACGTTCGCAAAGTTTACCGAGGGACACACACCGGTAGGCAAAAATGTAGTGCTCGTCGAACCGCGCAATAGCTGGTTCAGTTCGTGCAGCTTTCCTCGCTTGCGCTCCCAGCCCATCCATTTGCCGTCACACTCGTTCCATACACGCTTACGATGGAAGAGAAAAAAGCGTTCGCCGCCGCCGGGGGTCGGACCATATTGTTTGTTCAGCCGAGCGATCCCGTCAATTGCAACGGCCAGCAAGTCGTCGTCACCCGGCAGGGTCTCACGCGGCGCGTCCAACCAATCCGAGAGCAGCGCGAAGCGCAGGTCTCCATCTGGATTTGCCAGATAGTGCACTTCCAGCCGCTCGACATGCCCTGCAACTTCCTCCGGGGTGGTGAGCAGGGTGGGCATGACGACAATCGTTCGCAAGTCCTCGGGGATGCCGTGGCGCAGTTCCATTCGCGGCAGCCTTCGCGGCCCTAGCAAACCCATGACCGCGCGGTTGATCAGTGCGATGGCTAGGTCCGAGGCAGGCACTGCGGCGAGCAAGCCGAGGAGGAAAAGGCCCCCTGCGGTCATGCCCCCTTCGCGGATGCGCAGCAGCGGTAGCGCCAGGATCGCTGCGGTCACAACAGCAATGGTGGCCAGATATCCTGGTACCGCCGTTCGGACATATAACCGGAGCAGCCAACGTTTCCAGGTAACGTGAAAGCCAAGCTCTCGCTCAAAGGCCGGGCGCCCTCGCGAGATGAGATGATAGCCGGGCTCCGTTTGACGCTTCTCGCTCAGCTTGTCGGCATTGTCCGAATCTTCGCTCGGATCATAGACCGCCTGTTTGACCCGGCGCACGACTCGTTTTGCAACTTCAATTTCCGAGTGGCTCGATCCACGCGAAAGATTTTCGATAGCGTGACGGTAGTCATCTCGCGTAGAAAAATCCATGTCGGCAAAATGGGTGTCATTGCGGAGAACTTCGTCTACCAGGCTGACGCTCTCAAAAAATTCCTGCCAGTTAAATGCAGAAATCAAGCGCATGCTGGTAATGATGTTGCGCACCGACACGCTCATGGCCCCTTGTTCCTGGTGTTCCGCGCGGACGATTTCATCGGCGCTCGTTTCCGCAATGGCCAAGCGCTGATCGAGCCAAAGCAGAACGGGGCCGACCTTTGGGTCCAGATCCCGCAAGCGCTGGACAAGCTGCACGGCGAATGCCGTTTCCAAAGGGGCTTTCTCAAGTTGTTGAAGGGCCGGAAAGATCGCAGATTGGCCCCCTGGACCGAGCAAGCTATCGGCCAACGTGTCGGCTTCGCGGCGGGCCGCCCTGCTGCGAACAATCCGCTCCGCTATCCTGCGCAAATTTTCCACCAGCACCACGCGCAGCGTGATGGCCACTGCCCAGAGCTCGCCAATCGTAAGCGGTTGCACCCGCTGATACGCCGCTACGAACCGGCGTAACGCTTCTGGGTCGAATCGGCTATCCGTATGCGCCACGAATGCCCACGCCACCCCGAACACGCGCGGATAGCCTTGCAAGTGTCCCGAGGCAAGCTTGGGCAGCTTACGGTAGTAACCTGCCGGCAAATCGTCCTGGATTTCGCGGAGTTGCTCATCGACGATATGGAAGTTATCGACCAACCACTCAGCCGCAGGCGTAATCTCATGCTCTTCCTGAATCGCGCGGGCGATCGCCCGATAGGAATCCAGCAGCACTCGGCCGTTGTCCACGACCCGCGGAATAAGCGGGCGGCCCCGGCTCGCTTCTTTCGTGATGGCCTGTGCTGCCGCAAGGCTCTCGGCGTGTTGCTCGAGCCGTTCCAGACTGAACAGTTCGGAGCGTATCGGCTCCTCCAGATTAGGAAGAAGAATGGTCGAAGCTTGATTCGTACTCATTATGGAAACCAGGGATTGTAGGGCGGAAGATGTCTGCGAGCCCCTGACCTTTCTCCAAAAAAAAGAGGATACAGGACCACCCCGCCGACTACAGAACTGCTCTGAATGAGTTTAGCAGATGCCGCTAGAGGTATAGTGGTGTAAGAACTTGCTGAGCCACGTTTTTCCACATCCAGATCCAGGTTCGGCAGGAAAAAGGAAAAACGCAGCTCAACAACAGTGATTACTTGGAACTGATTTCCTTCGATACGTTGTGTGGCGCACTCTTTTGCAGGACTTCGACGAGATGGCGGCCGGTCTCAGGAATAGAGACTTTCCCGCCCAGCACTATTTCCTTGGCCGTGATCTTGCGGCCATAGACGTCTGCGGTTGCGTCATCGTCTGGCCGAAGCGTGGAACCTTCGAGGGAAATTCCGGCAAACAGACCACGGGAGCGAGAGTAGCTCAGGATCTCCGCCCGCATGTAGGCATCGGTGTCTGCTGAGGCGTCGCGGCCCTTGGGACCTGCCGCGGCGGAAGCATCGACGCCGAGTTTCACCTTGCTATTGAGAATGGAAGATGCCCCCTTCTCATTCATGACGAGCAGGACCAGATCCGTCGCTTGCCCGCCCAGCTGAAATCCAACGCTGGCGCCTTCCAGCGCATACATCGCTGGAGAACCCCACGGTCCGTTAAAATGTTCGCCCGTCCGGCAAACCATCGCTCCCCGGCCATAGCTGCCGCCGACCACAAATGCAGCCTTCAGAACGGATGGAAAAACAATAATGCACTCGGCTTTTTCCAGGAGTTCTTGGGGGATGTTGTCAGGCACGCCCATCACTTCCTGCAGGACGGTCCCGGAATTTTCAAGACGTTCTTGTTCCTTGTTTGCAGCGAAGAGTGAACTCGTAACAAACATAATGCACACACCAAGAGTCAATTTACGAAACATCATGAACCTCCACAATCCGCTTGCTAGTTGATGAACTTCGATTTGTACGAAACCCCTGACAGGGCGCCTTCGGCCATACCTTCTGCCGAGAATCAGGCGCCCTGGAGAACTTTTCTCAAACAGTCTCGACCTGTAGTCTTGCTACGTCTTTTCCTTCGCGCCGATGGCGAATAAGTCTGGCCCTTCCACCAAAGCCAACGCGATCGCGTTTCGCGATGCCGGCTGGCTCCAAAGTGCTACTTGCTTGCTCGCACACCACGCAAGAAACACACTCAGGATGGCCAAATTCATCGAGAAAAAAGCCACACTAAATAGGAACAGGGATGCCAGGAGCTCTCGCACGTAGTAGGAGTAGAGACCGAGTCCGACAATCATCACGCCCAGTCCACACGTGTATTCCAGTGCCTTCAGTTTTCCCAATGAGTCTCCTGGCTTGTCTTCTGTGCGTCTGAAAGCTGTTGTAACCGACATGGATTTTTCCAAGGCACTTTAGAGCCCTAGTACATCCCGCCCATGCCCCCGCCTTGGCCCGCGCCTGCCGCAGCCGCCTTTTCCTCCTCCTTGAAATCGGCGATCAAAGCCTCCGTGGTGAGCATCAATGCGGCGATGGATGCGGCGTTCTGCAGCGCCAAGCGGGTAACCTTGGCCGGGTCGATCACTCCAGCCTTGAGCATGTCCCCGAATTCGCCGGTCTCCGCGTTGAAGCCGAAGTTGTCTTCCTTCGAGTCGCAAACGCGTCTTACAATCACCGCGCCTTCGTGGCCCGCGTTGAGGGCAATCTGACGTATGGGTTCTTCGAGGGCACGCTTCACGATGTTCACCCCGGTGGCTTCATCGTCATGGAGCTTCAACTTATCAAGTGCCGGAATACAGCGAAGCAGGGCCACACCGCCGCCGGGAACGATGCCTTCCTCAACTGCAGCGCGCGTGGCATGCATGGCGTCCTCGACGCGAGCCTTCTTTTCCTTCAGCTCGGTTTCGGTAGCCGCGCCTACCTTAATCACCGCAACGCCCCCGACTAGCTTCGCCAGCCGTTCCTGCAGCTTCTCACGGTCGTAGTCCGAGGTGGTTTCCTCGACCTGCGCGCGGAGCTGTTTGATCCGGGCTTCGATTTCGCTGTTCTTCCCCGCGCCTTCGATTATCGTGGTGTTGTCCTTGTCGATGACTATCTTTTTTGCGTGGCCCAAGTCTTCGATTTTCACGTTCTCGAGCTTGATGCCCAGGTCCTCAGTGATGGCCTTGCCACCAGTCAGGATCGCGATGTCTTCGAGCATGGCCTTCCGGCGATCGCCGAAACCGGGAGCCTTCACCGCGGCGCACTTCAGAGTGCCTCGCAGCTTGTTCACTACCAAGGTTGCCAGGGCTTCACCCTCAACGTCCTCGGAAAGGACCAACAGTGGCTTGCCGATCTTGGCAGCCTGTTCAAGTAAGGGCAGCAAGTCCTTCATCGAGTTAATCTTCTTCTCGTGAATCAGGATCGCCACGTCCTCTAGCACGCACTCCATCCGTTCCGGGTCGGTAACGAAGTAGGGGGAAAGATAGCCCCGGTCAAACTGCATGCCTTCGACGATTTCGAGCGTGGTCTCCATGGTCCGCGATTCCTCGACGGTAATGACGCCGTCCTTGCCCACTTTCTTCATGGCATCGGCGATGAGGTTCCCGACCTGCTTGTCGGTGTTGGCGCTGATCGTGCCCACTTGCGCGATCATGTCACCCTTGACGTCGCGGGAGAGCTTCTTGATCTCTGCAACGCAGGCTTCTACGGCTTTCTCAATGCCGCGTTTCAGCGACATGGGGCTTGCACCGGCCGCAACCGTCCGAACGCCTTCGCGGAATATGGCCTGGGCCAGCACGGTTGCGGTGGTGGTACCGTCACCGGCCACATCCGAAGTTTTGGACGCAACTTCGCGCACCATCTGCGCACCCATGTTTTCGAGCGAATCTTGCAGCTCGATTTCCTTCGCCACGGTCACGCCGTCCTTGGTGATAATCGGTGCGCCGAACTTCTTTTCGATCACTGCATTGCGCCCCTTCGGGCCCAGGGTGATTTTTACAGCGTCCGCGAGAATATTGACACCGCGCAGGATCGCTTGACGTGAATTCTCACCAGTTACAATTTGTTTTGCCATTGGAGTTCACCCTCCTGGGTGAATCGCCTCGGATGCCTTCTGAAGCCGTTATGCCGGGAGAAATTACTTCTTGCCGGATGCTGCCTTCGCGATCCCGCTGAGCTTTGCCAGGATGTCTTCCTCGCGGAGGATCAGATACTCCTG
>WNFQ01001986.1_pt1 | contig 16806 bp, 24 predicted proteins | sample 5400171 | NCBI WGS metagenome assembly WNFQ01 (sample SAMN13153356, study PRJNA577476) | soil metagenome | isolation source: 20 cm soil under Madrone tree | place: USA:California | collected 2016-06-14 | reverse complement strand
GTACGATCTCTTGACTTTTGAGGACAAGCCTGTGGCGCGATCGATGGTGCCAGAGAAGGAGCCTGGGAAGCAAGAGCCCGCTGGTTTGGAACGGACTCGGCCGAGTGGTTCGAGAAAGCGTCTGGCGTTTGCGTAAATATTGGGATCCATACAGTCAATCCATTATTGGTTATTTGCCCACTCCACCTCGTCCATCAGAGAATTTCAGTCCGAGAAGAGTGCAAATTCGCCTGTCACAACAAGTAAGTTAAGATGCGGGCACCATTCGGATCAGTCCTCTTCTGGACAGCAATTTACTCAAAATAGGCAAATAAAAACGGCCTAAGCTGTGGGTGCTATTTAGACTCGTGACCCCATGAATGTTGCACATTATTACGAAACTACATTCATGAATCGAGTATGACTAAGCGAAAGCTGTCTGTAAAAATGCCTCGATTTCCTTTTTGTGCTGCGCCTACGGAACAAGATATCTTCAGCCAACGAAACCGTATTATCAGGTCACTGAAAATACCTTGCTGCCTGTCGCGACTGAACTTGTAGGTCCACGACCAGCATAATGAGGGTATTTGCCCTTGTGATGCTCCGTACCGTTAGCGGCGGTAAAGATGCGGGGGCCAACATAAGTCCAGGCGCCGTTGTTGAGAGGCTCTTCCTATACGTTCCTACATGTCAGTCATCTGGGTGGGGATAACCTGCCCACGATCCTACCTGACACCAAAGGATATCTGCATTGGGGTATGCATCGAGATGAGGAGTAATCTGGGAAACGATCAAAAGCTCATTCCAGAGTTGGCAAGAAGATAACTTGCCAAATCGTATGGGAAGGGAGAAAACTGCTCCACACGACTAATCGCCACATCCTTGATGCCCTTCGCCTCGCGCTCCTGAATAAGTGAATAGTAGACTTGGCCTAAGGGGCAAACATCCGCTTAGGACTTGAGGGTCAAAAGATGCCAATACGTACCTGAGCAGAGTATGTGACGCCTTATATCTTGGGGAGAAACAAGTTCTTGGGAATTCTCTGGCAGATAGCGCTCGAAGTAAGTGTCGCTGGCCATCTCCGAGAGGGTGGACTTCGCTTTCGGATGACGAAGCAATGACTTGGAGAAAAACAGAACGAGCTGAATAACAAGTAAAAATATCAGACAATCAAAAGCCCATGGTAGGAGCATACCGGCTTTCGGTAGTCGCGGTGAATTTGACGACGAAGTATGTGGAACTAGACCTCAAGGATCAGTATCGAGTAACATCTGTTACACCGTCCAACCACTGACATAATTGGCAGGCGTTGTAGGGTACACAATCTGCATATTACTGTCTTGGTGCATACGCTCGAGCTTTTCGGGATTAGGGAAGATATGAGGATGGTCGTCACAAAGTTGCAAAAACCGCTCAAGGCGCGCGCTGGAGTGTTCAGGTCCTTGACCGTCATATCCGTGGGGCAAATTCACGACCAAACCAGTCCGCTGCAACCACTTGCGCTCCCCCGATGCGATAAACTGGTCAATGACTACCTGCGCGTTGTTGGCGAAGTCACCGAATTGAGCCTCCCATATCGTAAGTGTGTCAGGTGAAACCAGAGAGTAGCCAAGCTCAAAGCCCAGGGTGCCATATTCGGATAAAGAAGAGTTGCAAATAACAAAGCGAGCTTGGCCTCCGCCAAGATTATTCAGGGGAACGTATTGTCGCTCATCGTCTTGGTCGTGTAGAACTGCATGTCGCTGTGAGAATGTACCGCGCTCAACGTCCTGGCCTGACACGCGTACGTGCTTCTTCTCTAGTGCAAGAGAACCAAATGCCAGTGCCTCAGCCGTAGACCAGTCAATGCCTTCGCCGTCTTCAACCGCTTTCCCTCGATTCTTGATGATGCGGGCAAGATTGTTGTGAACGTTGAAGTCTGGAGGATAGGAAGAGATGACCTTGCCAACATGCTTGAGGATTGTTTCATCTACACCAGTCGCGCGCACTGGGAGAACCTGTTCCGCGAGTTGCTTCGGTGAAGGGAAGCCTGGCCACGACGCTGAGAGCCACTCTTTGCTCGTTGGGACGTAATCTTTCGCGCCGTCCGCAGCGGTCTCTAGCATTCCCCAGACCCACTTCTTGTGTTCATCGATATCCTTCTCAGTAAACGTGCCGCGGCCGACAAGTAATTTTGTGTACTGTGTCAAGGCAGTGGGCTGCTTTCCGATGGCCTGGTACATTCGTGGCTGCGTGAAGCTTGGCTGGTCTGTCTCGTTATGCCCGTAGCGCCGATAGCAGACAATATCTATGACGACGTCTCTCTTGTATTTGGCACGGTAATCGGCTGCAAGCTGACAAACGAACGTGACGGCCTCCGTGTTATCACCATTCACGTGGAAAATCGGTGCATCGATGGATTTCGCAATATCAGAAGGGTAAGGTGTCGATCGCGTGAAACGAGGGTCAGTGGTGAAGCCGATTTGATTATTGACAACGAGATGGATTGTCCCGCCAGTCCCATAACACGGGAGATTGTGAAAGCCCATAGTTTCGTAGACGATGCCTTGTCCAGCAAATGCGGCATCACCATGGAGCAAAACACCCATGGCCGTAGTGTGCGCGATTTCGTCGTTCTCCAAAAACTGGATCGCGCGAGTCTTGCCGAGGACGACCGGATCGCAAGCCTCTAAATGCGACGGATTGGCGACAAGGGATAGAGATACCTTCTTTCCAGATGGAGTTGGACGGACGTAGTTGGCCCCAAGGTGATACTTTACATCGCCGGCCGGGAAAACATCCGAATCCGTAGCACCAGAAAATTCATTGAGTATAGCTTCAAGGGGTTTACGAATGACGTTTGCTAGAACGTTCAATCGACCGCGATGGGGCATTCCTATTGTGACATGCTTGATACCGTGATCCACGGAACGATCGATGAGAGCTTTCATGCCGGGAATGAGAGACTCGCAACCTTCAAGGCCGAAGCGTTTTTCGTTGGGATACTTGCTAGCAATGAATTTCTCGAAGGACTCGGACCAGATAAGGCGGTCAAGAATCATTCTTTTTTCTTCTAGGATGTAGTTCCAAGGTTTTGGGACTTCGATGCGCTCACGAATCCAATCACATTGTTCTTTGTCCGGGATGTGAACATATTGGATTCCGACAGCACCACCTGGTACCCTGTTATACAACGGACTAAGGACAGAGGAAGGAAACTCACAGTATATGCGCTTAAGCGTTTTGATTATTTCTCCAAGGCTCATAGTTTTTCGGTCCTCTCTAGCAAAGTGAGGTAGGATACCGGGTCCTAGCGTGATCTGCTTGTCGAGGTCACGCTCAGTAAAGCCGTAGTGACTCAATTCGAGTTCCGGGGGGTGAAAATCCTGGAGATCTGCATCGAGGATGCCGAGGGGGTCAAGCTCCGCGACATGGTGTCCGCGCACTTGATATGCACGGACTAGCAGTTGCACCTTCGTGGAATGTCAACTTTAAGATTAAACAAGATAATTCGCTAAAGCGCGAACCTTGAGGTGATCGTCCAATTGAGCACCACCAGATGCGTGGAGCGCAGGTGCACCGTCTGCCGGAGCAGGAAGGAACTTGGGCGGGGCTTGGAAAGCATTGGGACCCAACCCCTTCTCCAAGCCAGAGAAGTAGGCATCCCAGGATGCGTGGACTGAAGACGGATCTTGCCTCCAATGGCGGTACATCTCCTCTGCATAGTGAGTATTAGTGCCATTCGCAAAAGGATCGTTCGGCGACGGTGCAACGGCTGCAGTGGCGAGGTCGCGGTAAAGGAGACGAGGGCCCTGCTGGGGGACGAGAGGCAGCCTGGACCTGCCAGTTGCACATCGGAAACGTCTCAAAGTATACCTCTGCAACATGGCCAATGTAATGAGACGGTGGAGTCAGAGGACAAGTTTCTCGGAGCTTGGCCAGCACATACAGCCCGAGCGGCAAATGCCGAGAATCTGCATGGATCGACGGACAACAACGGCACATCTCAGAATCAGAATCATAGTATACGTATAAGTCTACTCTACGACAGTTTCATGCCCGTAAGTTTCGGAAACTCAGCAATGAACGACCTGTACACCGCAGATACCCCCCTGGCGTAGATATTCGTCGTGTATACCTACAAAGGCATTTCAGTTAACACCGCTCCCCCCCAACGTCAACAGCAGAAGGACTCACAAGCTCGTTGTAGATGATAGCCGGTGACCGCTTATCTGCCAAAAACGAGCCCGGATGTATCTTGACAACCTTGGAAAGAGTTCAGGATCTTACTAGGTAAAAAATTTCAACAAGCGTACCGAAGGACCCATCACCTGCTTATAAGTGCCGTCAGGTTGTAACAATGCGACATGCTGTAACAGGCCCCTCAGTAGACTCCGGAGCAACTGGCTTTCTTCATTTCCGCACGATGAACTCCAGTCAATGCCCATCCTTTCGCAGATGCCTCGTAGTTGTGTCCGAATGTCCCATGCCTCACGAAGTGCACGTTGATTAACGAAATTGCGTTTGCACCAGTCCTTACGCCCGCTCTTGCCCTCTGAGGCGCATACTTCATCGTACGCACGAAACACGTTTAACATAGTCCAATGATCACCAGAAGGGTGACGGAATTTTGTGCGAGCCTCACTGGCCGCGTCGCGCTGCGATGAAGTGTCCGGGAACAAGGGAGATGATGACGATAACAAGGCAACAACGGACATGACTTCGGCTGTACAACTGTGTTTTACAGAAGCAAGGAGTATCGCTGCATACTGAGGTTCGAGCGGAAACGCTGCAAGTGACCGTCCGAAATCTGTTAGACTGCGGGAGTCATCAATAGCGTCGAGGAGCCAGAGTGTCCGCAAAGCTGAACCAACTAATGGACACTGTCAAGCGGGTCTCATATTGATGCGAAGAAAAAACACACCAGATTCCTGGTCTGGCCTATCCATAAATGGCATTGTGTCCAGGTCCTGGCCAATTACTTTCAGCAGTAGATAAACTGCTGTAAGGCTACTACGCAGGACTTCTGGCTCGGCAGATATATTCATTGAGTTGAATGCATCTTCAGTATAAAGGCGGAAACAGTAGCCACGACCTTCACGCCCCGCACGACCGGCACGCTGCATGGCAGAAGACTTAGTGATATCTGTGGTCAGTAGGGTATCAAATCCTGTATCTGGTGACTCAGAATAGTGGAGGAGAGATACATTGTCCCTCACCACTTCCAGCTATTCTCGCAAGGTGCCTCTTCTCCTTCTGCTTCCCGGAGTCTATGACGTATCTCACACCCGGAATGGTGATGGATGTTTCTGCTATGTTAGTAGCCAGGATACACTTGCGCGAGTCGGGTGGCGTCGGAAGAAAGACTTTTGTTTGCTGTCCATTAGGAAGCGATGCGTAGAGGGGACATATGATCACATTGGGTACATTCTGGGGTAGTTGATTGGCATACATGCGCAGAGAACTCTCAAGGCTCTCGATATCATCCTGGCCTAGATATGATTGAGAATTTAGAACAAAAGGGAAGTGTGGAGGACAAAAATACCTGGGAGGAATATAAGAACATCCCCAGGAGGCCTATCTACATGTATCTGGAAGAAAGCACGTAATGCGGCGTCCAGGTAGTCACTTTGGCTGCTGGAGGTATGATATATGGATACTGGATGCTGACGGCCTTTGACATAGAGCACAGGTGCACTTTCGGATGTTAATTTAAGAGTAATGGGGGTTCCGGAGAACATACCTCTCGAAAAACTGGCTGAACTTCTCTGCATCCAATGTTGCAGACATAATGACGACCTTGAGTGGATTCGCCTTGGTCTTTCCTTTGGCACTGCTGTCGGCACCATTCCCATTCCGTATGGCCAGAATGCGTTTCAAACTCGCGAGTACAATGTCCGTGCGAAGCGTACGTTCATGTGCTTCATCGATGATAACGACATCATAGCAAGTGAGTAGAGGATCATTCATCATTTCTCGCACAAGCATCCCGTCGGTGAGGTACTTGATTCGCGTGCCTGGGCCCATGCGTTCATCAAAGCGCACTGAATACCCTACAACAGTGCCGAGAGGTTGTCCCTGCTCAGCGGAGACGCGGGCGGCAATTGATGTTGCGGCGACGCGACGTGGCTGCGTGACAGCTATCTGACCAGGGTACGAACCGTCCTCAAGAAGGTATTGCGGGAGCTCTATTAATAAAAACATGACCCAGATTGCCAGACGGGAAGGGAACAGGGGACATACGAGTGGTCTTTCCAGACCCAGTCTCGCCAAGAATAATAGTCACGTCGTTCAATGCGACACTGCGGATGAGTGACTCGCGCCCTAACAAAGGGAAGGGCAAAAACTTAGGAGCCTTGTCGATATTATGCAGACTTGTGATAGTCCCACCTCGCGCAATGGGAAGCTGTTCCCTCTGCTCTTGTAGGCATCGAAAGGTTTTACTGTCCCTGATGTCGGTCGGGAATGCTTCTTCCCGGGTTCCAATCGATTGACTCTTGGCATATTTCTGGCGTTTTTGGCCATGGACAGTATGCTTAGAGCCCGGTGGATGGTCCTCATCCTCCGATTCCATCATCACCGTAGCTGGTCGTCTCTTCGCTTGACGGGGGGACGACGGTGAGATCCCGGGGTCGCGGCATTCTCGAAGAAGGGGCTCTGGTGAAGAGATGTGGGAGATGCCTGAAGAAGAAAGCGGAGGTGGTATTTTAGATGAGGAACTGGCAGCAACAGTGGGCATTGAATTGAGTGACCCGTGAGGCCACGGCGGAGCAAAAAGTCGCGATCACGTGCAAGACGGTGCCGCGCTGGAGACACAACCCACATCTCTCCCTCACAAGATAATGGCGTTTCAGCCCGCCTGGCAAACAGAGGAACTCAAGGATGAGTGGCCAGAAGAGGGAGACGACGTCTCTGAGCATCACACTCGCTCTATCTCCCTGACTATTCCTGTTGGCTCACTCCACAGCCCTGTTCGTAGTGAGACAGGCGTTAGCCAACTAAGCCAAGATACGACCTCGGACGTCGCTGATGTCGTTGGTACATTCTTGATCCGTCAAGATGCCCTCCCAGCACTTCCACAGAGGCTCACCGCTCAGAGCAAGGGTTTAGTCAAAGACTTCTTTAGCCCCATTGCCCTTGAACGCATGTTTGATCCTCCCTCTCCCAGGACCCCCGCCTTCCCAAGCTCCAACACGTCAGCGCGTAACGACCACACCCGCCCACTACAATCATTCGCTATACGGACCTCATCTATAAACCCTATTGGTGGTCAGGAAGAGCTTACAAACCGTCGTCCTACTGGCACAAATAGTTTGCGGCCAGATATGTCTTGGCCATTTACATTTTCAGTCCCACACCCTGTGCCCCTCACTCATATCGCATCCTCTAGTCCTCCTCAATACAAGAATGCCACAGGCACTACAACTGCTGTCGCTTCACTGGCCGATCCTCCCCTCCGCCTCTTTCAGTTTCAATACGACACCTTCACCCGTGATCACTTGTCTGCCATGGTCGATTCCATTACTGTCAATTCACCATCTGGTAGTAACCCAGGAAATTTTGTCGCTAATACCTCATTGCCGTTCGACCTCCCTCCTGTCTCCGAGGTGTCGGCTCATTCAAGTTGCGTCGAGCTTCGAAGTGCGAAGCGAGTCAAGCTTAGCCCTCCCAGTGACTTGCAAAGCCTGAAAAGCCGTACCAGCAGCAACGTATGGCGACTTGTCCGCAGAAAGGACTACGTTGGAGAGTCTAGATTTCTCATGGCCCGGATCAAGAGTGCGAAGTACTCCTTCTCTACCCCCCCATCTGCTGCCTCTATCCCTCCCAACTCAAACGACAGCTCGCCCTGCCAAAGTGGGATGCAAGACCACTGTGAGTCAAGACCTCTTATAGTCCTTTTATCCTCACTGATCTCTGGGAAGTCGTGCTATCGCCGAGTAACATTGATTCACTGGCTGAAAACAAAGGTTCGGTCGTTACTGGGCCAGTTAGCTCCTCAAAGATGAAGGGCCACTCCTCCTTGGGTTATAGGCAGCAAGCAGAGAGCCTGATGGCCCAACTCAAGCAGGATATGAAGGGATCGAAGCGCATTTTCTCCACAGATGCTACAGAGTTATCCCAGTCTACCCGGTCCATTGCAATCCTTTCCCCTCCCAATCGTACCCCTCAGAACCAGCGAAATCTCTCACCAATTATCCAAAGGGGCAACTCTCGAAAACTTTCTCTCATGGTAGTGTTATCCTGTACTTAAGGTGACGATACTTACCATCTGAAACAGGATACCAGCACTGCCTCAAGTGAATCCCGTATTTACACACACTTTCCTGCACCCCCCGTTCATGTTGCCCCGCCTCCACCTCCACTACCTCAACCGCCTAATCCAATCCCACAACATAATGCTACCGCGCTTGAGGTAGGCATTGGCAGAAATGTACACCTCTCACCGTCGGCCAGGACAGCCGCCATCGCCACAACATCCGCTCTAGGGCGACCTAACGAGGATCTCAATCGATTCGTCTCCTCCAGCACGGTATCTGGGACGACCCTAACGGCAGGTAGCTCGGGCTCCTTTGTGAAACACCCGGGTCCAGCGCAAATCACGCGCATTGGGCCTGAAGACGTTCCTGCCCTACCAGAAAGGGTCGGAAGGATGGTGTTCGACAAAGTTATGATGCGATGGGTTAAGGCAACTGCGATGGAATCGCCAAGAATTCCTAAAGGCGGCGGTGGAGGCAGTGCGGAGATCGATGCTGAGAGTGAAGATCCATTCCGCGACATCGAGAGTCTGCGCGAAGACTCTCCGGTGGGTGACGGCATTGAAGAGCGAGCGTCCCCATTGACGGATAACAGCGACGTTGACGAAGTAGTTGACGAAGAAGAAATAGAACTCACGTCTTTTTCATTCGATGGGCCTTCTCATACCCGTGTGCCGGCCGCAAGTCTTTCGGAGGACGACATCACAGATTCGGATAACGATGACGACGACGATTTGACGGAAATCACTGCTCTGTCCGCATCCCTGTCCCTGGCTGGGGCACCTGAAGTTGGCTTCGATCTGGATTCAAGTGATGAGGAATCTCATCATAAGCACGCTCTCGCCGTCGTCAAGAGTACCCCTGGTCCGTCTCGTGAGGTGTCCGTGCCTACGCCTATTCGATCTGTTTTAAAAAGCACAGTTGCGAGTCCTGCGGTAACATTTGCGGATCCCGTCATCAATAGCCACTGTACCCCCGCAAGTAAGTCCGGCCACCGACGGTCTGTTAGCTTCTCGGATGGTAAGCGAGAAGGGCCCATCAGGGGTCTCGGACGAAGCACGCACGTAGATAGCAGCGATAACGAACTCGGGCAAGTCCTTGATGGAGACTCGCCATTCGAACCATCTGTCCGGTCGAAACGCATTGGCGAGATGCTAGATGGCCTCGAGAGTACGAAAAACTAGTCTTTGATGTATGCTCGTAGACTTATTCCGTTATCTACAGGCATCGACGATAAGTCGCCGTTAAGACTCTCCAACCTCGCGCATCTCGCTGCCGGCACGTTGCTTCCTGGCGTCAAGCACGGTCTCGGCACCGATGTTACTTCTGACACTAGGGTACCGATATCGGATATTGCCAGGCGCGTGCCTGCGCGATCGCAGCATTCGACATCGTCCAGCGTAACGGCCGGGGTGGGCTCGCAGCCCAATGCGACTTTTTTGACTGAGGCATCGTTCGGCGTTGCACATGACAAACTCGTTCAGGTCATTACTGACCTGCAACCGTTCGAGCCGTACTGGGAAGAATTGAGCTCCGTCGATTTGGCAAACAAAAATATTGAGAGTGTCGCAAGGCTCAAGGAATTTTTGCCACGGCTACATACTTTGTCACTGTGAGTCAGATCTGAGTCTATGATCCCTTGCATGCTGTCTGACGTGGCGGTAGTAATTCCAATCAGCTGGCGTGGCTGAGCGGGGTTCCAGCTACAGTCAGGTCGCTATCGGTTTCTCGTAATAGGTTTGTGCGACCCGCGACGAAACATTTTCAGCTGGTTCTAATGACTGCCGTTTGACGGTAGCTTAACTAGGGCAACGTCTTTCAACCATCTCCTCAGCTTGGAGCACCTTGACATCAGCTATAACAACGTCGAAAGCTTGGGCCGTAGGTTTCCATTGTCTGACCTCCACCGGTTTACCGATCGAAGCCAACAAAATTACGTCTAGAACTGGAATGCCTCCGGCATCTTCGAGAACTACGTGCGGATGGGAATCACATCAGATTCCTAGAGGGGTTACATCGTATGGATTGCCTAGTGAAGCTTAGTCTCCAGAGAAATCGCATTGCCGACCTGGATTTCACACAGTGTTCCTGGTGAGCCTTTCTCCCGTATCGGAGAACACCCTGCTAATGCATCGTTTCATATCCCCGTTGTCACATTCATGTCACCCACTCTGTCACCCTCACGCCTGGCTTCCTCGTGGCTTTGTTCCATTCCTTTACTCTCCCTAGGCCAAGACTAGAGGTACTAAATGCAAGCCAAAATCGGATCCAACACACAGCTGGGCTGTCCCTTCTGCCTTCTTTGGTTGTTTTGAACCTTGGTGAGTGGCCATGTCTCCATAACCGCGAGAGGATCAGACCCATCGGTGATGAGATCTCTCCAACGCCGACCTTCCCCCACGGCTCCACACGACGTCCTCTTTATGGCAGACTCCGCTGCTATTCCTCTCTGGATAATAATACTGTTTTCTCATACATCACTTGGGCCTAATCCCCCTCCGCTTTTGCTAATTTTCATGCTTTGTTGTTCTGGTACAGATGACAATTCCCTTGATGAACTCAAGCCTCACGGCATCCTGCCTAGATTGCGTATATTGCGTTTGAGCGCCAATCGCTTAAAGTGTCTCGATGCCAGTCATTTTCCGAATTTACGGGTGCTTTATATCGACAATAACTCCCTCACAGAGTTCAAGAATGCGAATAAGCTCGCCAGACTCGAAAACTTGAGTTTACGCAATCAAGGAGGAAACGCCTTGTGAGTTCAGTCAGGATCGCGCAAATGACATCGGCTCAATTCAAGTAGATCTCTCTCAATAAGGGACGTGCGGGATGTCAAGCGATTATATTTGTCTGGTTTGTGGCGACGTATAATGCCAATTGTTAACTGACGGTGCTTCAAAACAGGCAACGCTTTGCCAGCGGATTTTCTTTCCGAACCATGTTACAACTTGATCTACCTTGAGATAGCGGCTGTCCGCCTGTCAAAACTCCCCTCAAATTTTTCTGCCCTTGTGCCTAACCTTCGAGTGCTAAACCTCAATTACAACTTTCTTGACGACGTGAAACCGCTGGAGGGCATGCGCAGGCTCAACAAGCTCACGATCATCGGGTCAAGACTGAAAGGCACAAAGGGGATCATCAAGGTGTTGAAAGGGTGCACAGACATTGAAATGGTTGATTTTAGGTACGTGTCGTTCCGATGGCTTATCGTAATCTGCATTTCCCGTTCCTCCCTGTGTTTCAGCCTTGTTCTCGCCTGATTTGGAGTTTTTTTTAATTAGGTGTATCATTTGTCCATTGAAACGAGCTTTTCCTGGCGTCATTCACTTTTCTGTCCTCGGGGGCTGTCTAGGACCCGCTAATACTCCTTCCTCCTTCTAGGATGAATCCATGTACGTTGGGCTGGTATCTACCACTACTCGTGAAAGATGTGCCCGGAGCGCTTCAACCATCTGAGGCAGGACACCGGGTGTGGGGCGAACACCCCGGTCAGGGCGCTAGCAATTACTCGGTGCCGGATTCAGGAAAGACAGACGAGCCCAGAAAAACTGCCAGGGGTGGGAACAGGGCCAATTCTCGTGACGGAACAAAGGGCGTCGTACCGACACTGGCGTGGCACGAGCTGGACGCAAAATTCCGTCGAGACCTCCCAGATGAAGCCTATATAGGTCGCCTGACGTATCGCGGCCTAATTATGCGGGCCTGCCCAAGAATGCGCATGTTGGACGGTGTCGTTGTGAGCAGGAAAGAGCGAGAAAAGGCCGAAAAACTCCTTGATGGGGTTGCGCTAGCCAAGGGGTAAGGTACGGAGGTTACACCGTGGGGGCTTGGGGAAGGGGACCCGTTCTAGGCTGGTTCGAGTGTCCGCGTTTACCGGGTCGGTGGAGGCGCAGAGTTGGGTGGGTCGTTTGTTGTGTGGGTGGGATCTACATAGAGCATGGGATAATATTTTTGGCAATCTACGTTCATGCTGTACGCTTCTAGATGTGATGGTACCCTGGCATGTGGTCATGGGTAAAGCTGAATATGGACACAATGCAGGCAACGAGTTGCGAAGGTACGGCATTATCTAAGCGCACAAGAACAAAAATGTGATGGGAATGATTGTACTGCTTGGAGGCGAAGATTTGTGATCAACGGTGGAGAAAGAGTACCTGTGATATGCATCAGTGTTGGGGAAAGGGCGCAGGTTGATAGTGGAGGCCCGGGGCGAGCTGGGCGTGCGCCGCAAGGGCTATTACGGATGGGAACCGGTGATGTAATCCCCGGAATGCGCGCCTTGCCGGCAGAGCTCCGCGACCGCCCAGGAGTGCCTTGATTTTAATTAAGCTAAGAATCCTCGATTTAGCAGTTATGGAATCTTTTTAGTGCAAGTTCCGTAAGCGAGCGAGCACTTTCATGTAGCCAATTTCGGATGGGCTCCGCATCCGTTCTTCTTCCTTGCTCCGAGTCACCGACTCGGTCGCGGTGAGCAGGGAATACGGAGACGGGAATACATTCGCGCAGGGACTAGTGCCGCCATCCCAGCAGAGGAAACACAGCGGGGAAGGACGAACACGTTCCTAACTCGAACCCCCTTAACCCGCCTCGAGCTTCGAGGACGGAAATCGCGTGAGAAAGGTACCCGAATCCGGTCCCAGGTGCATGGCTGAAGAGCACAGGAATAAAGGACAAATACAACTGGAAGAGGGAAAAAATGCAGGCGCTGAAATGGGACGATCTGGTGCATATTGGACGACTATTTTGCACAATGCAGGGGGAGGGACAGCCTTGAGCGCTGTACTGTTTTGTTGTTGTTGGGCGCTGGTGAGGGAAAGGTGAAAAAAAAGGGGGGAACCAAGAAGGAGGCGGCGGTAAGTCGTTCGCGTAATTATGCCTTCGGGGTGCCGGGATCAATAGAACCTGATTCGAGTTGAATCTGCGGCCAGCAGTCTGGCGAAACTCTCAGACTTTCCTCGATGGTCTGGCCTTCTGTGTGAGCATCGCGGCATCGCCGAACATCATCTCCGTTCCCAAGAAGCACAAGGCGCGTATATAAATCACTGTGTATCATCCCGGTTCGATCTGCTCGCGTTCTTGATCCTCCTTCCTCCGCGCTTCCCTCCTGCCTCAATGACTGAGACCAAGCCCGAGAGCCAGAACTACCTCGCCAGCCCCTACAACAGCCTAGGTCCTCTCTCCCTCGAGTATGTCCTTTCCGTTCTCTGTTTCGATGATGCGTTTCCCTCTTTCTCTCTTCGGCTTCATGCTTGTCACCTGTCAAACGGCCACGAGCGAGGTGTCATTCGACGGAAGCCCTCTCCGCCTTTGTCCTCCCCGCGCTGGATCGTCCTCCCGATACGATTTATCAGTTCTCCCTCCATGCGTTAGATCGGCGTTGATTCCCGTCAACATCGTTGCTGATTGACTTTATAGCAAGTTCTCTCAACTCGGCCCCACGTCAGGGAGCAGCTCATCCGCTTTTTCTGCATTTGATTCTGCGGTCCCCGCATACCCTCCTTCTGCCTCGGTATCCCCGACTGTCGCAAGGTTGGTACCTCTGCCCTTCCCCTCATGACCGTGATCATTTCTGATGTCGTTCATAGCTCCCCGGACCTCGACTGTGACTACTTTAACGGCTCCAGCATGTCATCCGTCACCTCTGCAGAGTCCGAATCCTCCCCTCGCCCTGACAAGCGCCCCGCCTCGCCTGCACAGTCTCCTCAACCAAAACGGGCCCGCCCCACCGAGCTCTCATTGGATAACTCCGCCTGGGGAGCTGACAGTGCCCCCACCAACTCAGGCGAACAATCAGGCAGTCCGCGCATCCAACTGCCCTCAATCTTTTCCATCGAGGACCCCTTCCGTGGGGAACATCGTCGTGCTTCCCTGCCAAACCTTTCCTCGGAGCTTAGCTCCCGCGGTCGGCTCCCCTCTGTGACTCCTGCTTCCAGAGGACTGGCATCCGCTGTTCACACACCATCTGCTCTGTCGTGTTACCAGTTCCCTCAGTCTTCCGTTGATTCGGACGACAAGTCATCCGTTAGACCGAAGCTCGCGGCTGACACTCAGCTTGGTTTACCTTTCCCAGACCAGGCCTCACTTCCTAGCGCGGCTACTCTATCTAGTTCAGGCACAACCACCTCATCGTCCACATCTCCCTCGTTCCCTACCTCAAGTTTCGGTTCTCCACTCACAGCGGATTACACTCTGCCTCGCGCCCAGTTGCCCTCTCTGCAATTTTCTGATTCAGAACATTGGGGTACAGCCACAGGCCAAACCGCATCGCTTCCAGGAATCGTACGGCCAAACTCCACTCCTGGACCTATACACAGCGCGAGCGGGCCATTAAAGTACGATGACCACCTACGCCACTCATCATTGAGTGGTTCATTTACCTTTCCCCCAACAAACCAAGCCCCCATGTATGCGCCAACGGACCGGTACATTCGCCCTCTCGAACCCCTCCAGCTCCACCACCCGCTTCGTCTCTTGTTGACCGTCCTCAGAAAAAACGTGGCAAATTACCCAAGCCTACCACTGATTTCCTGAAAGACTGGTTACATCGGCATTCCGACCACCCTTATCCCAGTGAGGACGAGAAGAAACAGCTATGTGCGGCGACTGGGCTGAGCATGAGCCAGGTTTCCAACTGGATGATCAATGTAGGTTGTCATTTGCAATATCGACCCCGTTCTCTCACCTAACTCTCATTAGGCTCGCCGACGGATACTTGCACCCGTCCATCGACCGTCGTCTGGACCAGCCACAACCCATCCCCTTCCGCCCCAGCGCGGTCACTCTGGAGTCTCTACAGGCACATTACTCCGTCGAGCGTCCATGCCCACTGACAGTTTGCAACTCTACCACCCACTTTCTCTACAATCCATTTCACACGCTGGGTCGGGCCCACTCAGCTCTGATCCATACTACACGCCCACTAACCAACGAAATGTCCTGGAAAATGGATATGGTGGAGGACGTTCATCTATGTTAGGAAATTATACGCATCAATCGGGCGGGGCCAGCGCTGGCTACACTTTCCCAACACCGGCATCTATGTCATCACATCACCAGCCAGGGTATGCGATGGGAAACCAACATAATCCATCGTACATTTCGTCGCAAGGGCCACTGCCGGGTAGTGGCAGTCATGGGTACTATGCACAACAACAACATCAGTACTTCTCCGGTAGCCATCAGGACCGAGGTACATCAACGCCATCCACTGGGTCGGGCCCTGGGTATCATCCACAATGATCGCGTTGCAGCTTCGTGAGAGCTACCACTCTTCTCCCGTTTCTGCCAACAGTGGTCTCATGTATTACTCATACTCTTTGCCGGGAGTAGAGTGGATCCAACATATAATCGGGGGGGATGAGATTCCAGTCGTGGGGGCAAGGTATGATGCTCGGCTGAACAGCTGTGAATTTTCATGAAAACGGACGACTCACACTTACGTACTACGTACAATTGGTAATTTCTACTGGCTCATTCCAATTATCTCCCACGGACTTTTTCTGCTCTTTATAGAAGGTATTTTGTTTGTGACCCATCATCGCTTTCAGTTCCGTGTTGTTATAGTTGTCACTCGTTCTCTCTCATGTTGCGTATCGTACTCTTGCTACACGGTGACACCCTGTTGGATATATCCTAGTTGAATAATTCTAGCACTAATATACCCCACTCCGGTTTACATCTCAAAACTGCTTTGCTTCTGAACTCTTCCATATTATGGAAGCAAGCCATATCTCGTCAGACGTCGCTTCGGGACTGGGCCGGTCGGAATGCTCATTTGGATCAAACTCGGGTGAGACTGTTAACTCCCGAATACTGCCAGGCTCACGGCATAAATTTGCTCCTTCGAACAACAAGATTGGGCTTCAGTTAATACAGCGAGGGTTGCAATATCAACGGCATCAATGTTTTATGATTGCCCTGGAGCGCTCGCCAGATGATGCAACACATCATGTGTACTACGCAGTACCACGGCACTAGATGGGGACGCATTAAACACGATGCCAAGAAATTTCAATGCAAGTCTTACTTACTGCCCAGGTCAACATGGTTTTTCCCCAGTGACTGTATCACCAAAGGAATAGGCTGCAGCAATATGTGTGAAAAAAATCAATGACTACTCATGCCTGAGGCCCTTTTGGCATTTTGACTGCATCAGGAAACTGTACAAAAACTTTTTCACTTTTTTTCACTTGGGCAAGTAAATAAGTAAAAAAAGTGAAAAACATGTAAGTACACACAAATTTTTTTTTTGGAAAGCATTATATTTAGATGTAAAATAACTTCCAAATACTATGTGCTAATTAGTGAGTGAAGTATAAGACCCTAGCCATTGTCACAGGATGAGACAAGAACTAATGAGTACCAAAGAATGCAGATCATGCCCTAAAGTAGTGTACACATCAGGAAAACATCATTTTTCTTGATTTCACTTTATTTCACTTTATTTGCTTGATTAAGAGTTTCAAGCATTTCCAAGACTGAAGTGTGCCTCTTGAAAATGTCTTGAATCCAGAGTAGGTCTGCAAAATATACTTGATTTTTCTCTTAATTGTAGCTTGACTTTCACTTATTTTGGGTAATAAATTTGGGGTAC
>WNFQ01004854.1_pt1 | contig 16810 bp, 20 predicted proteins | sample 5400171 | NCBI WGS metagenome assembly WNFQ01 (sample SAMN13153356, study PRJNA577476) | soil metagenome | isolation source: 20 cm soil under Madrone tree | place: USA:California | collected 2016-06-14 | reverse complement strand
GACGAAGCAGAGGAAGAAATAGGAGGTGGTCGTGGAGGCAGCATGGTAGAAGTTGGTGTTCAAGTCCAAGTTGATGTCAGTCCATCAGCCACATCACACACATCAGAATGGATAGAATGGATAGAATGACAAGGACACGATACTACAATTTCAAGTATTATGTGAACGAAAAAAACCTAGAAAGGATCAGGGGTGCCATTGTCCTCCACAGAATGTGCAAATCCATGTTGAAAAGTCATCAGGTCCTTATCTAATTCCTCTAGCTCCTGCAACTCGGCCTGTTGCCCAGTTCTTGTGGTAAAGTTAAGCTTGTGATTGTGATTTAGTGAGTATTTGAGCATTTGAAGTGCCTCCATGAGGTCATACTTGATCCAGCTGTGATGTGCTGACATTGTCTCTTTTCCAGATGAAAACACATGCTCACATGGCACTGAAGAGCCCTGCCTGGATGGCTAATATATCCATTGCAAGCAAGAAAATTGTTGGATAACAGTGCTGATTCTCCTAGGAAGAATGAGTGAAAACTAATAATAAGAAAATTGGATCACTAACCTGCCAGAATGCCATGATACTGGGATACATCATGAGGTTTAACAAATGTTATCTTCCATTATCAGAGATAACGGAAGATAAATTTTGCTTAATTATGGGGGGTAAGCTAGCGACGATAATGATAATTTAGATGTATTTTCCGCTAGTGACGCTAAATTATTTCTCGCTAGCGAATGACATTTTTCCTGATGAGGGTCGGCTCCACCAACCTGTTCCTGATAGTCCCATGCCCTGCGCACCGTCCAGACATAAAACACGACCCAAGTATCCACCCTGTCCCCCGGGATGATTGCAACGCAGCGCAGGTGTTCAAGCAAGGGATATAAGTGTACGTTTGTGGCGAGCAATTTTCAAGCGAACGAGGAGGTACGCGAGCATTGTTAGTTCCCCTCCCCTTCTCGACCAGCCTTCCTCCTGTCAGCGCTCGGGTTTTGCGGGTTTCGTCGCATACATATAATACCGGAACGGACCGGAGCTTTGTAGTTGTCAAGAGAATACTTTCTGGACGGAATGAATAGAGGCAGGCGAAACACGGCATGTCGTGAGTTTGTGAGTGTCAAGGGACAAAATTAATTAGTATCCTATCCTCTGTGGCGGATATACTGTAGCGTGAACATAACCGAAGCTGCGAGATTCAAAGGGGAGATGCGGATAGAGCACGAATGAAGTATTTGTTAAAGTGAGGGGGTTGAGAGTACTGTACGCGTGCACGTAGTATCGTTCGACAGCAGCTATGAGCCGTGCCCACCCAAATCCCAAACGTGAATGAGGACCGATGGCAGCTGTCCGTTGTTATTAATATGGTTGTCACGAACGAGCAGCACGAGCACGACTAGCGGATCATGTTGACAGTGACGTAGGGGGTTGGTGCTGCGCATGGCTTGGGGATCTGAACCGAGCTGGCTATACCAGGACACTAGTAATGGACTACAGTAGTATGAGCCCGTAAGCCCGAGGACGTCATCGCATCGTATTTTAAGCGCGATAGTGACGCCTTTGAGTTGCTCCAGCGCGTGAGGACGCGAGAGGGATAGGGATCGGTTGGGAGGGGATGCGCTTTCTGAGTTAGGTTCGGGTGTGAGCTACGTGCTGGGTAACCCGTCGAGATTCTGAAAGAGGCACGTTATACGATCCGCATTCAATACAACTTGGACCCAATGGGTTGCGGACAAGGCACCCGAATTGTTTGCATGAGTGACCTTGGAAGCACACAAACAATGACAATGCCAATACCTTCCGAACTATTGTTGTTTGCCAATCTACATATATCTACACAGAGATGTCAAGCGTTGAGAAAAAAAAACGTGAAGCGTTCATGCAGAGCATCAACCACTGTATGAAACTTTCAGTCCGTATGATACCCAACCGAAGAGAAATTGAGATGCGACGAAATGATAACCTATGAACAGTGAACAATGGAAGATTATTCTTAGCTTTTCCCTAACAGATTATGCAATTAAGGTCCATGTCATGTGTCTTCTGCAACTTGACCTCGAGCTCAGCGTTCAATGTCCCATGAGCGTCCACGAAAGACGTAGCACTATGAGTTCGACATGATGTGAATCTCCCGTAGTAAAATAAATAGGAAAGTGAACTTACTCGTGTTGTAGGGTCGCTCCGAACAAAAACTTATCGAGCGACACGACTACCTCGCGCGTGGGCCCACTAGGAGCGAGTTGGGAGCTGGTCGTCTTGATGGGAAGCGATGCCGTATTCCGGTGTTTGCCAGACGCGGGGTGCTTGGGCGGTAGAGGTAGGCCTGCGTGCTGTGTCACCCGATAGGCTACAGATGAAGCGTGCAGCGTCGATGGTGGACTTGGTGGTGGTGGTGGAGATTGATCGACAATGGAAAGACGGGCATCCACCCACGTGGGCGAACTAGGCTCCACAAGACCGAGCGAGACAATCCACTCGCCCGCACGGCTTGTACAAAGGTGCGGTCCAGTATTCGGGCCTGCGACTGAAAACACGAGGTACCACAATCTCCCTGTGCAAAGGCACAAACAAACCATGAAAAGGAATGAAAGATGGCATTTTTAGCACGATCCACAATCCATACAATTCGTGAGGGAGAACGTACCACGTGCTATGAAATCCACCCTGGCCTGCTTGGACACGCGCATACGCAGTTTGAACTGTATGATTGAGAAGCGCACGGTAAACGCGGCGGAAATGTTTGCGGCGGTGCCGCGGGCCTCCTCCACTGAGACGGCGTCGACGGTATCGGACCCGCCAAGCAGCACCCTGTCTGTCCCAGTGCACGGCGAGAATGCCTCATAGCGCTGTGCTAGGCGCACAAACAACGCATTGTCCGACACAGTGACACACGCAAGGCGAGCGTCCGCAACGCTCGCAGCATTGATTGGGAACGATGCGTCCAAAATTGCGAGCACGAGCACATCGGGATCATTGCTAATGGCGGGAGTCAAAGTGCGGTCTGTCTTGACTGCTGGTGCTGGTGCGGTAGCAGGTGGGCGCTTCAGGATCGCCCAGTAGACGGGGAGGTGGCCCTCGACGAAAGGCTCTTGGAGTAGCGCGGAGAAGTTGAGACCCTGCGCATCGCACGTCTCGGCACAGTTCGAGAGCAGGGAGAGCCAATCGTGTTCGGAGGGACGGGCCTGCAAGAGTAAGTCGCGGAGGAAATCTTGAGTCGCGCTGCGGACTTGCTTTGCGGTTTTGGTGAGACCGAAGATAGAGGTTGGGAACCACCGTGACGGGGCTGCTGCTTTTCTATAAGCCTTTGGGGTACGCTTTGAAAGGGTCGACTGGGAAGTTGGAGGTGGGTCTGGTGTAGGACTGAGGTTCACCTTGGAGTCGGAGGAGCTTCGGAGGACACGTTGGTAGGGAGGTGGTGCATCGAGGAAGCCCTGGGATTTGTCGATCATCGTCACTCGCACAAAAATTGAGAGTATGCAAGTCAGTGACTCGGAGGAGTCATGTCATTGGCATTGGGGCAAGTGGGTTGCGCAGTCCAATGCCGTGAACGTGGCTGTGCTCGCTGATATAATTGCTGCTGTTCTCACACTGGCAGTGACCTAGTGACCGGTGACTCCTTACAAGCAGTGTAATTGCACAGGACCCCAAATCGATGAACAACGCGAGGACAAAACGAAAAAAAAAAGGTGCGGGTAAAGCGTCCGACGTATATCTAGATATGAGAAATGACCAACGAAAACAAGCGTGCCCCAAGCAGTGTAAACAGGTTCAAACCTTGTTACTTTCATGAGGCTGTTTTGTTTCCTAATTTTCACACCGTTCCGGACGACCAAGGCGCTAGGCCTTCCCGGAGCACACTTGACCGATGTCACCGATCGAATACAATTGGGCTGATTCCTCGCACACGTGGATCGTCTTCAGCCCCAGGAATCTCACCGCCCTGCTTGAGGTGATGCCAGTAGAGGATATCGCCTGCCTGCAATGGTTGTAGACTCGGCTTTTGTGGATCTGTAAAGACGGGCGACGACCCCGGGCACGGCGACTCGGACACGAGTGGTTGTATGGCGTTATCTAAGGAGACCGAATTGGGAGAAGCTGTCGACAATGGATGTGTCCCGACAGGGTCTGGCGTCGAAGGGATGAGCGACCATGGAGACCAAGCGGGGTTTGGGGAAAACGACGGTGACGCCGACCGCTGAGTGTAAGCGGGCAGAATGCCGGGCTCGCCCCGGGTGTAACGTCTCTCGGAAGCAATAAGCTCGGGCGAATGGAAAACAAAACGGTGCCCATTCGTGACCCGATTCGTAGTCGCGCCCGAAGACGTACATCGAGCACACTATAATGCCGTAAATAAACGCTTACGAAAGAATAGCATGTGAAATCAGAATCGTACGGGGAGGACAATCATGTAACCGACGCTTGTTCCACATCCATGGCAGCAGAGCGTTTGAGTCAAACACTCGCACGTACGAGGTTGCTGTCCTTTTGGCTGAGATTCTATTGATGTTGGTCTTGCGAAATAGGCTGAACAGTTGACTGGAAGTGCGTCTGTAGAGTACAGTGCGACGTGCGGGCGAAGTAGTAAAACAGCCTGGGGAGAAGAGCGGCCCTAAATGACAGGGCGCTGAACAAGCCAGCGATCAACACGCACCTTCATTCCACGATTCGTCAAGAATGTTAGGCAGTGTTTGCACTCCAGCAACCACACTTTATGCACAATCGAAGGTTCAAAGGATGAGGCCCGTACATCAACAGCAGAGTGTGCAGATTGCTGTTCTGCATAACCAGGAAATGCCCAGGTGGGGTGTCGGCTCATTGAAGAGGGATATCGCGTCGTGGGTAGAATCCCTTGTTGAGCGGGACTAGAGAAAAAGGAATTGGGAGGAAAAGCAATGTAGTCCGAGAATTCTTGGTGAGAATAAAGATCGGAGGTAGTGTCGCGCATAGCGGCGAGCTGGTGTTGATGGAAATGATAACGTGCCCAGGAATGGGCAGCGCTGGTGGCAGGCGTGTAGTGAAGGGGGATAGGTGACGGTGTTGATGGCATCGATTAAATAGAGGCGGGTGCGACGGGCTGTAAAATTACGCGTGCCAAGTTACGCGTATCAACCAGGGACTAGTGAGGGCAGTGAGAGCGAGAGGAGAGAGCGCGCTCAACCAGGCGGGAGACTAGAAGAAATCTGCAGATCTGGCCGGTAATTAAGATTGTTTCATGACAGACTGACACGCCATCTCGCCTGGGCCCAGAGGTGCTCTGTCCACAGCAGGTCCAGTTGTAGCTCATGTCCATAGATAGAGTGCCTCACTCCCGCGGCGGGCGCAGAACGAGCCGAGTATCCACCGAATGTCAGCAGCATAATGTCAGCAGCCAGTCCACTTCTCGCCATGTCTCCCACCACAGGTCTCAAGCCAGTCCGTCTCCTAGCCATAACGTTCCTCGTCGATAATTCAATCGAATGGTTAGCTAGACAAACCATCCGTCTCCTCCTTTGCACCACAATCACTGACCTTCCAGGATGACAAAACTGCCTCCGGGATTCATGCATGAAATGCGACACCACAAGGCGACCGAGCTCGACCCAGTCACACGGGTGCCCATTCTGCCACTCGAGGATTTCTGCTGCGGTTCGCATTTCCCACGCGCAATCCCTGATCGATTATACCAATACTTATCTAGCCGCTCATGGCTTCTCCGCTCTGATTGTGCGGACCTGACCTAACTGCTGCCGAATCCTAGAAACTGGCTGACGTAAAACACCAGGAAACAAATGAGACAGCGGAGACGTCCGCGTCCCGATTTACCCTCTTCGACCCCGGTCCGAACTCCAAGTCGCTCTCTCGCAATCTGTCTGGCCTCGGAACCCCTCTTGGCCCTATTGAACGCGTTGTGATATCTCATTGGCATGCTGACCACACCGGTGGCCTGCTTTCTTTTCTGGATCGCCGCAGTCAAGAATTTGGCCTCAACACCGTCATCGATGTGCATCCAAATCGTCCTACCGCTCGCGGCATCGCACCTCCACCATCAGGCGAGGTTATATGCCAATTGCCACGTGATCCTTCTTTTGAGGAGATTAAAGCCCGCGGGGGCACGGTAGAGAAACATCGAGACGGGCATACCGTTGCAGGTGGTACCGTCTGGGTGAGTGGCGAAATCCCTCGCGTAACTTCCTTCGAGACGGGCTTGATTGGTGGCGTGCGATTTACCCCTAACGAGGACGGCACTACTGGAAGCTGGTCCGAGGAAATGGTAAGTTTCGGCTCTGGGCCCAAGTCACCAACCGCATTCACGAATGGTCCAGGATATTATGGACGAGAGATACGCTGTCGTAGATGTGCTTGGGAAGGGGCTTGTGATATTCAGCGCGTTAAGTGACTCAGACTTATAAGTAACTACCCAGACTCATGGTTATAAACAGTTGCTCGCATGCAGGTATCGTAAACGTCGTCAAGGATGCCGTTGGACGATTCTCGCGGCCGATATACATGGTACGTTTTTGTCGCGTTATTTTTGGCTTGGAAAGCTCATGTGCCATCTGTCGCAGATTGTAGGTGGCTTGCATCTTGCCGGCCCTGAACTAGCGGATCGTATAAAGCCCACTGTCCACTTTCTTTCCGACGATCTCGTTCCCGCACCAACTTATGTGCTACCGATGCACTGTTCCGGCTTTGCTGTCAAGGTTGCACTGGAGGCTGCGCTGGGCGAGGGTTGCGTACCAGCTGGTGCTGGTCATAGGGTTACCATCAACGGCATCCCGGATGACGACGCAACCCTGCGACCCCCCAGCATTCGCTCGCGCTAGATCATGCGGTACTGTACTCGTTTTGATCAAAATGCTATACTTAGCAGACCGCTTTTGTCCGATCAGAACGCTCTCGACATGTGTCTCCACGACTGAAATGACCACCTTTATCAGTCCGCTGTTTTTCCCACCGTCGGCCTCTTTAGTCACCAAGGACGAGTTCCCGCAAGCTGTTCCCACCATCAATCGCCTGTACAGTCATCCATCCCCTTAAGGCCAACGGATGGTGCCTGAATCGCATTATGTGTGAACCACACATAAACATAAGTTGCTAACACTCACACGTCCTAGCTATGCCAATCGCTAGAACCGATGAAGCGTCTCAGAAGCTCGCACCTTTCTGTCTGGTTTCTAGTGTCGCTTGCTGAAACTCGATGATGCATGACTCAGCGCGATGGGAAAGCTCATTACTGTATACTGATGATGGTAGAGTGCAATACATGTCGAGAAGAGGGTTGAAGCACGCTGAAGGAGTTGAACTGCTGGCTGGTAGATGCAGTATCAACGCATAAATGAGTTCTCTTGTGAAGTGTCAGTAACCAGGAGCTGAACCCAGTGCCCAGTGCACCGCTGTCGCCCAATTTTGGAAGCTGTCCGGACAAAAAGACAAGGTCACGTGCTCATGGGTTGATGATAAAGCCAGAAGCGCAGCGCCTCACAGCTCCCAGTCCTTTCAACCACAACCACAACCATCTCCTAACAAACACCCTTAGTGAGCTCTCGTCTAGTACTTCACCTTTTATTTCGTTGCGGGCTCTGATCCGTGTTATAGCCATGCAGATCTTCGTGAAGACCCTTACCGGCAAGACCATCACCCTCGAGGTCGAGTCTTCCGATACCATCGATAACGTGAAGGCCAAGATCCAGGACAAGGAGGGAATCCCTCCCGATCAACAACGCCTCATTTTCGCTGGAAAGCAGCTTGAGGACGGCAGGACCCTTTCCGATTACAACATTCAAAAAGAGTCCACTCTTCACCTCGGTACGCAACATCGTCAATAACATTTCGAATTTATTCTCATGTTGTTTTCGTAGTGCTTCGTCTCCGTGGTGGCATGCAGATCTTTGTTAAGACCTTGACGGGCAAGACTATCACACTCGAAGTTGAATCTTCCGACACCATTGATAACGTTAAGGCGAAGATTCAGGACAAAGAAGGGATCCCCCCGGACCAGCAGCGGCTCATCTTTGCTGGCAAGCAGCTCGAAGACGGCCGGACGCTCTCGGACTACAACATCCAGAAGGAGTCTACCCTCCATCTCGTTCTTCGTCTCCGCGGAGGCATGCAAATCTTTGTCAAGACACTCACCGGGAAGACGATTACGCTTGAGGTCGAGTCTTCGGATACGATTGACAACGTTAAGGCGAAGATCCAGGATAAGGAGGGTATCCCTCCGGATCAGCAGCGTCTGATTTTCGCTGGCAAACAGCTCGAGGATGGTCGCACCCTTTCGGACTACAATATTCAGAAAGAGTCCACTCTTCACCTTGTCCTCCGTCTACGCGGCGGCATGCAGATTTTCGTCAAAACCTTGACCGGGAAGACGATCACGTTGGAAGTAGAGTCGTCTGATACGATTGACAACGTGAAGGCGAAGATCCAGGATAAGGAAGGCATTCCTCCGGACCAACAGCGTCTCATCTTCGCTGGCAAACAGCTTGAAGATGGTCGTACGCTCTCTGACTACAACATTCAAAAGGAGAGCACCCTGCACCTTGGTAGGTTTGCGTCATCACATACCGTTCACTGTTTTCTAACGTGGTCCGCAGTCCTTCGTCTTCGTGGAGGCAACTGAATGTTGTTAGTAGTTAGTTAGAATGCTGGAGGTTGTACCCCGCTCGTAGTATTGTTCATGAATAGCAGCATTTTCGAGGTCGTTTACATGCGTATGGCGTGGCGAGTACACTGAACCTCTGCGGCGAGATATCGGGCTATCGGGCCGTGGCATGGCCTCTGTTGTTGACCTTTTGACACAATCCCACAAGGTCGTTAAAGCAAAGAGACGACAAAAGCTCGGACAAGCTAATGCTGTTGTGTTCGACGAGGATGCGCGGAGGTGTGTATGCGGCCTCTTTTCCTTGCTCTGCCAGATACATGACACTGCAGCCTAGGGAATTTCTGACTGGCTTTCACAAACGAAAGTTGGCGAAAAAGGAGGAGAGCAAGAAGAGAGCCCAAGCAAGGGAGAAAGAAGAACGTCTGGAGGCACGACGGGAGGTACATACATCATTCTTGCGTCTGCGATTCTCACCGCCAACACCAAACATTGCGATTCAGCAACGGCGTATGCTCGCAGAGCAGGCTGCCGAGAACGCTGCAAAAGTTGAAGAGGCGTACGGTGGCTTTGTCCAACGTAAGCCAAATTCCGGTCTTTCCTCTCACCCTTCCATCACTTTCTTTTCTTTTCCCGGGTCAGGCAACTCACATGGATCGTTAAAAAACCTTGAAATACAGACGTCGAATCATGGACTGGCGTCGCGTCGCGGTCTTCTGCAGCAGCCGATCTCGAACGTGAACGTGAAAAGGGTCTACGCGAACACGAATTCTCGGACGAGGAGCAGCTCGCGACCGTTACCGTCGTAGAGGACTTTGACCCAACTACGCTCCTCCACCATTCCACCAGCACCCCTGATACGAACCAGCGTCCATTGCTCTCGCCGCCGCCACCGTCACGCGAGAAAGCGAGTCGGAAGGATAACGGCCCGGCGGCGAAGAATATGAAGGTGCGGTATGAAACTAAGGCGGCGCGAAAGGCGACGAGGGCGACGCAGCGCACGCGGAGAACAGAAAAGGCGGAACGAGCGGGTGGAAAGGCAGCGAGGAAGAAGGCTAGTGGGAAGAAGCCGAGAGCGAGAAAGAACCTGACATCTTGACCCGAACTCGAGGTCCTTCCTACCGCCCACACTCTACTTCCGAAATATACACTCGATCCTGACAAACTTGCGGCCGTAGGCAGCAATTTTTACATTTACTGTTCCCTCGCCAGACCTTTGCTGGCATCGTTGGGAGACCTGGTCGCATCTTCCGCGTCCGGCGCTACTCTAACCTGACTTACTACTGTACCCAGCGGCGAGGTTTTGGCAATATCACCTATGGTAATCCTTGATATCTGAATTGGATTCGAGGAGTAGTGAGTGCCATCTGACAAGATCATGAAAGACAAGTTTGGAGATCCATTCAGTCGCGAGGGCTTGGACATGGATGGCGTCATCAGCCACCACTGGTTCGACGTTGTCTCCGCAGTTTGTCTTGTCTCAGTTTGTCTTGCCTGTAATTATCTGAAGAATGACGTGGACCAATGGCCCTGTTCCTTGACAACGACAAAACGAGATGTTCAGTTGAGGTCTGCTTGCCCTCGTCTGGGACTCATTGAGCTCACTGAAAGTTATCCCCAAGTCCATTGATATCCAACCTCGGCGAACCCACGACATGAGTGGTTCACGCAACTGCGCGGTATTTGTATATCCCTCGTCCGACAACATCATAACATCATACCTACGTGCACGAACCAGCACGACAGTGACGGCAGTCGAGGCACTTGCAACCGCTTAGCGCACTGGAGCCAAAGTCTCAAGAAACTCGTTCTCGGAAGATCGAACTCTCGCGAGAAGCGAAAAACGCACAAAAGCGTAACGTACCCGGCCCCCAGTGATCGATACTGCAATAGCGGTAAAAAAGGTAATATACAGTATATCGCATCAGGATACTCGGCGATGGGGTAAACGGTTAAACCCCCAACACGCTTACGGGTCAGTAAGCGGACGTGGTCGGCCTTATTAGATGCCCCTAGCGACTCACTTCTGAGAATGACAGACCATTGACATCCCAGGGGTGAGAACACGCGTTGGTGCTACAGTAGCGCAGGACGCATTTACTGGTAAATACCAGATCAAATCTTCCAATCAGAACGAAAAAGAGCGCGCAAGGACGAAACCCGCTCAAGCCATCCCCGCATATCCCATGACCTAACTTTGCACGCCATGAGTTTTTCCCGGGCCCGAGACCCGACCGGACCTTCGCGGGCATAGCACAAAGTGGCGCTTTGAAAATTACCCCAGGCCGAAACGAGATCCTTGTGTTGGTGGTGGCATGTCGTCCCACAACCTCGGCTTCACTCTCACGAATGAATGACAGACTAAATCGCTCTAGGCAGACAAGCGTAAAAGACTATGGTAAGATTGTATCCAATTGTCGCCGCCCCCCTGCAATGCATGGGGCCTAGCTACATGCGGCAAAGATAGATGTGCTAGGTCCTATCCAAATAGTCCCCAGGATGCCCGCGGATAAGCCAGTTAAATGGCTTGGCCTACATCATGAGACTTGCCAGGCCCCCAGTCTGGTACGCCATTGGGCGCATGTTCGGATGTGGTTGCGCCTCAAATTGAATGAACTCTTGCGTGCCTTCCGCGTCTATACGGATCTAAGAAACAGCAACATTATATGTCGTGGAAGACATTGGGGGCCATGTGACGTACGAAAGCACCCTTGTTGCCTCCTTGATCAACGTAATTTGGAGCGGAAAATACCTGAAATAGTGTCAGGATAGAACATCGAATACGGAAACGGAAAAATCATTGGGGTACCGTTGTACATAGGCCGTTGTGCTCCACAGCGTAACCGTCTGAACGTCAAAGTGAGCCTTTAAGAAATTCGTGGAGTGTATTGACCTTCCTACCTTGTCGTACCTCGTGACTGCGTATGATAGAAGTCACCCCGTTTAACTCACACCATCGTCGCGTGACATCCGGACCAAACGCGATGCCGACACCCTGATTCCGGCGAATTTCGTTAGCATGTCCTTCTTTATTTCAAACTTGACCTACGCGTTTACTTGGTCCCCATCCGGGTGTTTCTTGCGGGTCCGTCCAAAGAAGCTGTGATGCTATTCAGTATTCAACCTCCAACGATGAAGAATTTGTAGCACGGACCTCGCCTGTGAATGACATTCAAATCGCGCGAAGAGGTCACGGACAAGAAACAAAACGTACACATCAAACCTTCCGTCCCCGGCTGACGACCTATTCGGTTTATTTTACGGACCTCGTCGAGGGTTATGCCATCCTTGCTGAAGAGACCGCCGTGTGTGACAAAATATCGCTTGATGCCTTCAGGTGAGAGGATCACATTCTGCGTTTTGGCCGGGGGCCGCGTTGCGCTGACAAGAGTGGCAAGTGGCACTAAGCTCACTGTGAGCGGCGATGTCCAAGCAAAATAGACGATAGAGCATAATACTAGTGGTAAACACATGGGAAAAAAGCTGGAGAAGGGATGCGTCTGAGAGGGATGTTCTAAGAACACGGCTCGGCACGACATACCTTGTAAGTTTGCTCGCCATGCTTGTGTTTCGCCTCGCCCTCGAACCCGTATGTCCGGTTCATCTCCTTTGCTTCGTGATTTCCACGATCGACAAACATGCTTGTGGGGTACAGCCCTACGGTGAGTTGCTTAAGATATTTATCAGACGAGTGAGAACAAAGCCTACTGACATTTGAGTGCGAGGGCGATTAATATCACCTCTACAGACCATGAGCCACGGTCCACGAGGTCGCCATTCATGAGTAAGATGTGCTTTGATGATGGCTCCCCAGTCAATGACAACAAGTGCATAACATCGTAAAGTTGTCCTGCAAAACTTCTCAGTTTGGGAGGTCCCGAGTGCGAAGCGAACGAATGGCACCGTGGACGTCCCCAATCACGTCGAGGGTAACACCGTTCTCCACCTTGACATCCACAAGGCTTTCCTCCTTTACGAAATGATCGTGTGCTCCGAGTATGATTTCCCATGCGTACCGTCGAGGGAGCGTTTTCCCATCTTTAAACCACTGGATCATAGACCGAATGAATTCTATGGTGATCTTGTATTTGCCATCGTCCGTCGTTTCGAGCTTTGGGCCCTCATATGTCTTCTCCACTTCACAAGCGCCTTCAAATTATTTGGGTCTGAGTCCAAGCCTAGACCTGTTATTGGGCAGTGACGGCGCACCTTCGGCAATTATCTCAACGCATCTCTCAACGGCACTCTTCTCCTCTTCCACCTCGATCGCCTTTTCAAACTCGATCTTCCGTATGAGCTTCTGCGTCGACTCGAGCTCCCTGCGGACCTGCGCATTCTGCGGTTCGAGAGCGAGGACCTTCTTCAAATCAGCAACGGCAAGCTGCGGCTTCAGAATTTGTATATGACACATCGCACGGCTACGGGGCAAACACGCAGGTTCAGTATCCCGGAGTTTGTCACAATAGGGGGGCAGGAAGGGGCGAGCGAAGGATTGTGTACTGCGGAAACGCACCGGTAGAACGCTTTGGCATATTTTGGATTGAGTTCTATGGCGCGCGCTGCGACAGAAGAAATTCAGCATTCTCGAAATGGGACAACGAAAAAAGGGAGGGAAAGGGGAGTGCGGAGGCTCACAGGCATCCTGCAAAGCATATCCGTGCTCCTCGAGCTTGATGCGCATATATGCGCGATTGCAGAACAGCGTCGGATCGCTGGGATTACGCGCTATCGCATCGGAATACAACTTCGCGGCTCGTAAAAAGTCGCGGGCTATTCGGATAAGGCAGGGCAGATTAGCGGGGCAAAAGAGTGCAATTAGATCTGCCGAGCGTACATGAGAAGGCATTGTTGGCATCCACCTTGAGTTTGGCCGCTGCTTGCCTATCGTCCTCTGTAACTTCCTTAGGATCGGCCAAGCTGAGCGTTGATAGTGCCGGAGAGGGTATGGCCGATGAAGGTGGGGCGGTAGAGGAAAGAGAGGGAGAAGCGGATTCGTTCATGTTACTATCAATACTCCCTACTCCCTCAGCGGTGCTTGCTTGCCCTATGCTTGCCCTACTCTAGTTATTTGTACACTTTCTCATCCGGTCCGGACAAACACAAAATTTACCATCCGCCGAGATAGACGTGTAGAACAAACTGATACACAATACACATCCTCTGCCTGTCGCCGAGCTCGTCACTCTCACTTAGGACAATCCACATTGCGATATTTGCCCAGTCTCATCTCGTAGGCGTTCACTCCCTGTATCCAGCCATTGAGAAATTGGTGAAGGCTGGAAATAGGCATCAGTAACGCTGTCACGGATAGGGGCAAGGGAGGACTCACTAGTCGAGGTTGTTCTGACATTTGCAGCAAGTATGGGCGGCACGCGTAGCATCACCCTAATCCAATGACATCAGCCACAAATTTTTCGTCAAAAACTCATCACTCACATAGGTCATGCCTGGTTTCCAGCCATTGTATTCCCCAATGGTGGAGAATACATCACCACCATTGGAAGCCAGGGTAGCAGCAAAAAATTCTGCACCGACCCTGATATTGAAGTCCTGACGACAATAAAGTCGGTGCGTAAATTCGAGTACAAGAAAACTTACGATATCCTTGCAGTTGCCGTTCGGGGCATCTTTACACTTGTCTCGCGTAATCTGCATGAGACCTTGCTCACCGGCACCACCGACGGCAGATGGATTGCAGCTGCTTTCCTGCATCGCGAAAGAAGCGAGTATGATCGGAGGGACTAATAAGCATGATCAACAAAGACGGGTCCAAGTCGAATGTCTTGGTAAACACAAACTGCCTAGATGTTGTCCGTACTTCTTGAAGGTAGCAATGATCTTGTCGCTGCAGGGAGAAAATGTCGTATGCCTCGCACTATCCAGAGAGACAACTACGAGATCCTCAATCTTAACCGGCGTTGGCGACCAGCCAGAATCATGGATCCCGCAGTTCAACCAGTCGATATGTCCATTAGGGCCACTGACCATCGTGATCTTCGCTACGCACAACAAAAGCAGTCAGATTCTCCAGGCGACCAATGAATACATTGTGCGGGTGGTACCTGTCGCGCCAACGGAATGGCACTTGCCGGTATTGGCAGGCTTGATTGTTTCGGACCCTCCATAGGCATGGGCCAGGTGATGTGAAGGCAGATTCTGAGACGGACTTTGCGCCAACTTGACCGAAGGCCTGACGTCGGCAGAGTGGTGGTGCTTCCTGGGATGCGCGAGATCGCGGAACTGGGCGGACACAGAGCGACGCTCAAGAATGGCGGCGTCGTACAAGGAAGACGCCTCGAGGGTGGCGGCGGCGGCGACGAGCAAGAGGGAGATAGTGGCAAACCTACTAGTGAGAGAAAGTTTCATAGTATCTAAAGAGTGGAGAAAACGAATGTGGGTGGTTGGGCTCAACGTTCGGCCTTTGAAGAATTGCTCGTGTGTTCAATCGGCGGTGACTCGGAAACGTCAAGGAGAGAAGTCTTGGCTATCTGTGGGGGGAGGCTCGCGAGACGAGATGGTGGAATACAAAACTTGATGTTGAATATATTCCTATCAGGCTGCCAAATCACCGTGTCCCAGCTGCCGCATCTTGCGAAAACCCGTGTCTGAGCAAGCTAAGACGAGAAACAACAAGGGGCTGACTGCTCCTGGTCACTCTCGTTGGGTGCTTGTGCGCGGGTCCGTTGGAAACCCACGCGCTATTCAACGAGCATGTTTGCCGCAAGCTGAGTACGTGCAGCTCTTCATTTGATCCAGATACCATCGAATATATCCGGTATTAATGACACTGTCAGCCCAATACTGCACCCCACTCATGTAAGCCGCCGCAGTCAAGTACCTGCCACTCAACAAGATGAAACCTGCGACTCGGAGACGCAGAGGAACCAGGGCATTTCTCGACGCACTTTGCGCCACTCTACATGAACTGACTTTGGGCTTTGGTAGAATAATTCGTTTCAGTAAGTAGACAGATATGAATGCGTCACGAAAAAAGCACCGTGACCATCTCCGATACTTTACGTGAGACAAGCTATGGCGTTCGTTCTTTCCTTCCTCAAGTCGGACATCGGACGCGAGAAAAAATTCGAACAATCTAGAATGAAAGACTTTTACCATGACTGACACACATCCCCGAGTCGGACCCCTCGACCTAGGCTCAAACAATACAACTCCACTTTTCTTTTCCGCGGCGGCGGACGGAGTTACGGCACAACCGCTTCCGCCGCCAAGCCCTTTCCAGCCTTCCGCAGCAGCAAAGAGAATACAGGCAGCGACTCTGTCTACGGTCTACGGTGAACCCTAGCCGATCGTCGCTCATCCAGGCGGCGCCGCACAGGTGCAGCTGAGCCTCAGCTCCCCGTTTTTCATTGAACAGAGCCCTTACCTACACGATGCCCTCGCCCGTAAGGCCTCGGCTTTGGGTAGGGATCCGGCCGATATTGCATATGTGCGTTTGCGGCATTGTCACTCCGCATTCTCTCGCGCGAACGGCATATGTGTAAGTATGACCCCTCAGGCTGCCCGATATCCCCTTCGGCTCTTTTCATAGCCTCAGTCCGCTTTTGAGTTGTTGAGGCCGATCTCGCGTGAATTTTCCGGGTACTACCCTTCACAACGTTGTAAGTTATGTTTATCATTTACCCGCCATCATCCTGAAAAAAGGCATTACGCGCACAGCTGGTCTGTCCGAGGGGATACAATACAGTATGCAGCGCTCACAGCCGCCATACGATAGGAAAATCGGTCAGGGGTGAGCGCCTCAACTTAGTTGACTCAGCCTAAGACCCGCCGCCACACTGCTCTCAACAAGGCTTTGGAATCTCGTAAAAACGCTTGGACGACTTAATGTGCTTGATGAAACACCAAGTCAGATGCATCGCATGTTGTGTGGCGCGGAACAGACTCTCTGATCCTCGAGAACAACAGTGTAGAGCAGGCGCTAGGGTGACGTTTCCGCGTAGAGCGGGTATGATACAATAAGACGCTTATGCTGCATGGGCGGAGTGTCCACTAACGATATCCATCGAAGAACAGACGAAAGACCGTCAATGGAGCAAAGAATGTCGAATGTCCCACTTGGTGGCAGGAAGGCTTCTCTTTACAGATGACAAATCCAGGGCTTGATCGGACTTTTGATCGATGTTCAGGTGAGGAAGTGGTGGGGCTTGGATAACGTCTGGAGTCCAGATGTTACAACTCGCAACACATCCAAAAGCAGAGTGGTCTGCTTAGGATTAGCTTCTG
>WNFQ01004636.1_pt1 | contig 16816 bp, 15 predicted proteins | sample 5400171 | NCBI WGS metagenome assembly WNFQ01 (sample SAMN13153356, study PRJNA577476) | soil metagenome | isolation source: 20 cm soil under Madrone tree | place: USA:California | collected 2016-06-14 | reverse complement strand
TTTCGCTCGGCTTCGACCGCACAATCCGGCAAAACGTCACCGCTAGCTCCAGCTCCGCCAGCATGAATTGCAGACCCAGCGCCCTTCCAGCCACCGGGCCGCGCCACGACTCCGCGGCACCTCCCGGCAACCTAGCCCCATGCAAGAGTGCACTGGTGCGGAGGATCGAACTGGTTATGATTTGCTCTGCTTCGGCGTGGAGAATTTCAAGACCTTCATTCAGCCGTGTAGCGAACGTATTTGCCTGTGTCCAGGTCTCGAATTCTCCGAATTGCTGGTCCACCACCGGCCCGGCGCAATCCTCGCTCGAACGGCATACTACCGCCTTGTCGCCCCAATATTTGGCCGTAAACGCAATCCGCTCTTCCATACACACCCCGACTCCCCCAAGGTGCTCTTCACCACGCCCCCACATCGTATTCATACGCTCTTATAGACAGTTAGTCAATATATGTTGCTGTACGTACGGGACTCTGAATACCGAAACGAGCCCGTCCCTGGGGCCAATCAAGCCACATGCTGCGCTCCAGGCCGGGGCTTGTCCGGAGCAATATCCACAATGGTGATCACTGCTCCATCAATCTTATTTTCAGTCGTCCGGTATGGCAGTATTTTGAACTGATAATGGACCCCCATCCGGTCCGTAAGCTCTCGTTCCAGGCTATGAAAATCCGCCATGACCTGGAGCACCATCGCCTGCAGATCCGCAATTTCAATGGTAGGATTCAGATTCGAGAGCGGCCGGCCCACGTCGCCCGGAATCAACCCCAGAAACTTCTGCGCCTTTGGCGTGAAGCGCCGGATAGTGAGATCGCTCCCGATCATAATCACCGCGATATCGATGCTCGATAGCAAATTGATCAAGTCATTGTTGATTTGCGTTATTTCCAGATTGCGGCTGTGCAGCTCATCGTTGACGGTATTCAGTTCTTCATTCGCGGACTGCAATTCCTCCTTGGCCGTTTCCATCTCTTCGTTGGTGCTCTGCAATTCCTCGTTGCTCGAGAGAATCTCCTCGTTCGCGGATTGCAATTCCTCGTTCGTCGCTTCCTGAGTCTCGATGACGGATTGCAGATATTCTTTCGTCGCGGCCAATTCCTGTTCCAGCTTCGCGGTCCGCTTCAACGCTGATCCTGTCTCATCGCTGGGCCGGGCCCGCTGCCCTCCGGCCTCGCGCGCCGGCTCAGGGGGCGCCTCTTGGAACACAATCATGAAGTACTGCTGTTCCCTGTTTCCCAGGCTGACCGGTATCACATCGAAATTGACCAGTCGCGTCGTATCCGTTTCCCCCGCGTCTTCCCTATCTCCGTTTCCATTCTTGATCCGCAGGTTCCGTTTGCCGACAACTGCATTTTCCTTCCTGGCCCGGACAATCGCGTTTCGTAATTCGACCAGCATCCCTTCCCGTGCCATCTTGAGCAGGCTCAGGCTGGCTCTCCCCGGAGCCAGCTTCAAATACCGGTTCACGTTTCCCCGCGTATGGATGATTTCCAGGTCCTCGTTCACGAAGGCCGTCGCCGGCGCGTATTGCGTCAGCAACCGGCGGTCGAATTCCTTCTGAGCTTCCGCATAATTCCACACCGCATCCGGCGACTTCGCCGTTATGCCCACTGAGCCATATTCCATGCGTTCCGTCTGGGAATCGAGTGAAAACGGAACGGCCTGGTGCGCCGCTCCGATTTTTCTCGAGAAAATCTTGTGACTGCGGTCTTCCACGGCAAATAATCCCGTAATTGCGCCAAGTCCTTCGGAACTTCCCAGCACCAGAAAACCGCTCGGCCTCAGCGCATAGTGAAACAGCGAAATCACTTTGCCTTGCAGGACCGGCTCAAGATAGATCAGCAGGTTCCGGCAGCAGATCAACTCCATCCGGGAAAACGGCGGATCGTTCAGCACGTTGTGCTGCGCGAAGATGCACAAATCCCGGATCACCTTGCTGACCCGGTATCCGCCTTCCGACCTCGTGAAGAATCTCCGCAGCCGCTCCGGCGATACGTCCGCTTGAATATTCTCTGGATAGGCGCCGTTTCGCGCTCTCACCACGCTCGACTCGCTCACGTCCGTTCCGAACAACTGAATCGGGATCTGCGAAGCTTTGTCGCCCAGGAATTCGAGCAGTGCAATCGCTACCGAATAGGTTTCCTCCCCGGAAGCACACCCGGGCGTCCAGACGCGAATCCCGCCCTCCCGTGACAGGTTTTTCATCACCGCTGGGAAGACCGCGGTTTTCAGGGCATCGAACACCCGCGCTCCGCGGAAGAAACTTGTGACGTTGATCAGCATGTCCTGATACAACGCCTTGACCTCCGCGGGATTGTTTCGCACGTACTTGACGTATTCACTCAATTTGTGGACCTTGTGCACCACCATGCGCCGCTCAATTCGCCGCAATATCGTCGTCTGCCGGTAATGCGTGAAATCCACTCCTGTCGCCCTTCGCAAAATTTGAAAAATCGTATTCAGTCCCGTGCCCGAAACCGGGCTGGCCTCGGCCCCGGCATCGGACTTCGTTTGTCTTTCCAGGTACGGATGCCTCGCGATTCGCCCCAACTCCTTGGCGATTCCCTTGGGTGGCAGAATATAGTCTACGTAGCCCGCCGCCACCGCGCTTCGCGGCATGCCGTCGTATTTGGCCGTCTCGTCGTCTTGTGCAAATGTCACGCCGCCGTGAGCTTGAATTTCTCCCATTCCCAGCGTCCCATCGGAACCCGAACCCGACAAGATCACTCCAATCGCTCGGTTCCCTTTTTGTTCCGCCAGCGAACGCATGAAGTGGTCCACCGACATATGCGCCCCATGCGATTCTTCCCGCGGACCGAGGTGCAGCGTGTGATCGGAAATCGTCATCGACGCGTTCGGCGGGATGACGTAAACGTGATCGGGCGCAACGGGCACTCCATCCGACACTTCCGTCACCGTCATCGCCGTCTTCCTGCTGATCAATTCCGTCAGGATACTGTGATGTTTCGGATCCAGATGCTGTACCAGGACAAAGGCTAACCCCGTGTCAGCCGGCAGGTGCGTCATCAATTCCGTGAGCGCTTCGACGCCCCCCGCCGAAGCTCCGATCGCCACAATTGTGGTGTCCAGCTCTTGCCCGCGCGTTATCGCCACAGGCGCTGCCGCGCTCTTTTGGCGCCTGCTTCTACTCCCCGCTTTTGGCTTCATGACCTTCCCTCAGCCATCACCGCCGCACTCCTCTCCTGCCTCAAATCCGGACGCCCTCCAAATTGAACCAATGTGCCAGAACGGAGGAGTCGCACACCCCTCCCTTTGCCCAATCGGGAACGCCACCTGCGCGCGATTCTAGACCAATCTCCAATCTCCGACAACATCTGATTGTTAATAATCAGGTACTTTATCAGCTAGAGATAGCGCGAATCTTTCTCTCTCGCCCGTCACCCTGGTTTTCCTCTCTCCATACCCGCTACGCGCTCGTTCTTTGCCCCCTTACCCACCTTGCGCTGTGCTAACGTCTTAGTGCGACCCAAGCAACGCAGGCGCGTGCAGTTCTTTAGGATGTTCCTACCCGGTTGTGCGCGCATGTTTTTGCAAATAATGCGTTTCCGCGGCCGCGAGGAGGGCCCTTGAACCAAGAATGGAACAGTCACCGGCGAATGCCCGCTACCTCCATGCCAGAATTGCTCGGCCATCTCCGAACCCAGCGGCGTAGGATTGCCGCGCTCTCAAAGATAACCATTGCTCTACAGACACGCGGAAGGACTTTGCTTGCTGAATCAAGCTCCCTTGCTCGGTTACTTGAGCAGTCCAGCGCCAATCTAGCCAACCAAACTTCGGCTGTGCCGCGCACCGGGCCGAGGCGGTACGCCGTTCCCTGCAAAAATGCCGGCCGAACGTGTGCTTGCCGATTCTCCAGACTTGATTGACGCCCTTCAACAAGCCACTGAAATCCTCAAGCTGGAATTCTCCGACGCCGAAGGCAGCGGACGCCAAACCCTCGCAAAGTGCGAGCAGGCCCTGCAGCGTACTCGCTCGACCCAAACCATAGAACTCTCGCTTTATTAAGCATCCAGCTCTGTTCGTCCATCCGCCCCAAAAATTACCGCGCCTTTCGCTCTTCCATCTCCTCAAGCGATCGCGGCCAGTCCTCGCGCAACAGCCGGCTCAGCGCTCGGTCGGCCAGCAGTTTCCCGCCCGTCTGGCATTGCGCGCAGTAATTCGTCTCATTCGACGCGTACCGAATCCTCTGCACTTTCGTTCCACATCGCGGACACGGTTGCTTGTAGCGCCCATGCACCGCCATCCCGCCGCGGAACGCCGTCACTTTCTCCGGAAACTTATCGCCCGCCTCCGCTCGCAACTTCTCCGTCCAACGCGTCAGCGTTTCCTTCGTCGCTTCGTATAATCTCCCGTTCTCGTCCGGTTTCATTCGCTGCGTCAACATCACCGGTGAAAGCCGCGCTTCATGCAAAATCTCATCCGAGTACGCATTGCCAATCCCGCTGAACAAGTGCGGGTCCGTCATCGCCCGCTTCAACGTGTGATTGGCGGAAGTCAACATCGCCCCAAACTCTTCGCGCCCCGCCGACAGCACATCCATCCCTCCCGGATCAAGCTGCGCCAGTTCCGTCTCCCCCGCCACCACATGCAGTGACGCTCGCTTCTTTGTCCCAGCCTCAGTGAGCGTCAGCGTCCCACTATCGAAATGGAACGCCGCCGACACCCGCCGTCCATCCGGCATCACGCGCCCCGCCTTCCAGTGCAACCGCCCCGCAATCATCAGGTGAAAAACCAACCAAACATCATTGTCGAACCCAATCGCAATCCGCTTCCCAATTCGCCGTATCGCCGTCACCCTGTGCCCCTGCACCGAGTCCACCGGCGGCATCGCCGTTCGCAACAAAAACGGCCCCGCCACCAGCACCCGCTCCAAAACGTGCCCGACGATCCGCCTCTCCAGCGCCTCAATATAAACCACAATGTCCGGCAACTCCGGCACCTGCGCATCCTCCCTCAATCCACACCCGTCAACGTAACCGGTGAGAGTTGCGCTGGTGAAGCGAATACGCTCCACCCGTCAATTATGTCTCGCTAGCTAACTTGGCGTCATCCAGAAAGGATGCCTAGGCACGAGCAAGTTCTATCGCCGCCTGGCGGACGGCCTTCTTGTCGGGTGGGCCCACGGTGAAATAAAACGTCGAACCTTTTTGAGGTTCCGAGTGCGCCCAAATGCGTCCCCTGTGCTTCTCAATGATGCGTTGGACCGTTGCGAGACCGATTCCCGTTCCTTCAAACTCTTCGGCGCGGTGGAAGCGCTGGAATGGGCTGAAGAGTTTTTCGGCACTCGTCAAATCGAAACCGACGCCGTTGTCCCGCACGAGAACGGTCGACTCGCCCTCGATAAAAACTCCGCGGACTTCAATAATCGCCGGATCGCGTGTCCGCGAGTACTTAATCGCATTGGAGATTAGATTGGTCAACACCTGTTTCATCAGCCCACGGTCACACTGGATGACCGGCAACGCTTCGATTCGCCACTCGATTTTCCTGTTTGCCGTTTCGGCCTCCAGCTCGTGAACTACTTCCTCGACCAGGCGACGAAGGCCGACATCGCACAAGCTCAATTGCTGGCGATTCACCTTTCCTAGCTTGAGTAGATCGTCTATCAGGCAGGACATTCGCGTAACCGCTTCATTGATTCGGTGCAGATAGTTCCGCGGCTGCTCCCCGAGCGCGGAACCATATTTCTCCAGCAGAAGATCCGCAAAGCCGTGCAGTGTCGTTAGCGGGCCACGGAGGTCGTGCGAGACAGAATAAGAAAAAGCTTCCAGCTCCTTGTTCGAGCTTTCCAACTCCGCGGTGCGTTCTCTGATGCGCTGTTCAAGGTCTTCATTCAGCTTACGGAATTTCTGCTCCAGACGCTCGCGTTCGATGGCATAAAGAATGGCCCGCGTGAGGTTATTGCCGGTCACCTCAACTTTGGCCACAAAATCCTGCGCGCCTCCCTGGACCAGTTTGAGTGCCAGCGAATCATCCACCAGTCCCGTCAACACAATGATCGCCACGCCCATCGCTTGAGCCTTTGCCCGGACAAAGGTCTCCTGACCAAAGCTGTCGGGCAGCGCTAAATCAAGGAGGATTGCTTCAATACCGCCGCACCCAAGGCGGTGGAGACCGGCCGCCAGGGTATCGACGGTCTCCAGGTCGAAGGAATCGTCCGTCGCCTCGGCCAATGATTCCTGTATCAACCGAGCGTCGCTCGGATTGTCTTCCACCAGCAAGACTTTGATTCGCTCCGTACTCATGTTTTTCGGTTGGTTGGGAGTTTAACGATGGCCAGCCAAAAGTCCTCGATATAGTTCACCACGGTCACAAATTGCTCCAGGTCCACGGGCTTCGTGATGTAGCAGTTAGCGTGGAGATTGTAAGTTTTAAGAATGTCTTCCTCGGCTTTAGAGGTCGTCAGGATCACAACAGGAATTCTCTTCAAGTCCGGGTCCTCTTTGATCTGTGCGAGCACTTCGCGGCCGTCCTTCACCGGAAGGTTCAGATCCAGCAGAATCAAGTCGGGCCGAGCTGTATTCTTGTATTTTCCCTCCCGCCGCAAGCAAGCCAGGGCCTGCGCACCATCATTGGCGATGATCAGATTGTTGCGGACCTTGCTGTCCATGAGCACTTCCTGGGTGAGGCGCACGTCGGCCTCATTGTCTTCGACCAACAAGATATCAATCGGCTGAGGTGCTGGTTCGTAGTTCATAATCCTCCTTCTCATTTGCAAACTCGGTTGCTCTGTCCCCGATCGTGAAACAGAACGTCGCGCCGCCTCCCGGCGAGGGCTCGATCCAGATGCGCCCGCCATGGCGTTCAGCGACCTTCTTGGAAATCGCCAAGCCAATGCCAGTGCCGGGGAATTGCGTCTTGGTATGGAGGCGCTGAAAAATCACGAAGATGCGGTCGTGGTGTTCCGGAGAGATGCCAATCCCGTTGTCACGAACCATGACTTTCCACTTTGTCCCGTCTGGCGCGGCGGAGATGTGAATGCGCGGCACGTCCGCGCCGCGAAACTTCATGGCGTTGGTTAGAAGGTTCTGGAACAACTGGGCGAGTTGCACTTCGTCGGCCATCACGACGGGCAGCGGATCACGGGTTATGACCGCGCCGGAGCTCTCGATGCCAGTTTTCAAGTTCTTCAGAATCCGATCCAACACGGCATCGCATCGCGTCGGTGTGAACGGCTTACCTTGTGTTCCCACTCGGGAATAGGCGAGCAGGTCATTAATCAGAATCTGCATGCGTTTCGAGCCATCAACCGCGAAGTTGATGAACTCGCGCGCTTTGTCATCCAGCTTGTCGTTGTACCGCTTGGCGAGAAGCTGGGTGAAGCTGGCGATGGTCCGCAGAGGCTCTTGCAGGTCATGCGAAGCGACATAGGCGAACTGTTGGAGTTCCGTGTTCGACCGTTCCAGGTCCTTGGCGCGCTCCGCCAGTTCAGCCGTCCGCTCCGCCACGCGTCGCTCCAGGTCCTTGTTCAGCGTCCGCACCTCCTGCTCGGCGCTTGCGCGCCGGCCCATTTCCTGCTGGATTACAAAACCAGCCGCGGCCAGGAAAAGGAAGCCCAGGGCTTCGCCGATCACAATGAACCATTTTGTTTTTCGGGCGCTAGCTTCCAGCTCGCTTGACCGCACAACCAGCAATCCGTCCTCTTCCTGCTTCATGGCGGCGACTTCCACGCGGATCTGGTCCATGAGCTGCTTTCCAGAACCCTCTTCCACCGCCTTGGCAGCGGCCGCCAATCCTTCGTTCTTGCGCACGTCGATCCGCTCTTGCATTACGGCAAGCTTTGCAGAAATCAAAGGCGTCAGGCGATCCAGAGTGCGCTGCTGTACTGCATTGTCGGCAGTCAGTTCACGGAGTTTCTGGAGGCTCCGCGAAATCCCGCCGAGAGCGTCATGGTACGGTCCCAGGTAGGGTTCCTTCCCCGTAATGATGTAGCCGCGCTGGCCGGTTTCGGCGTCGATTAATTGGATCTGGAGGGTGTCGAGATTTTCAAGGACGAGATGCGTGTGTGTCACCCAGCGCCGGTCTTCGATGTTGCGCACGAAGCTCCTATAGGAAAGACCGGCAACAAGAAGCAAAATCGCGAACGCTGTAGCGAGGCCGGCGACGAGCTTGGTCCTAAATGTCATTGGCGCGCACCAAAAAACGCTTCGCTTGCGAAGATAAAGAATGGTCAATGAAGAGCCGAGAATCGGCTCCCAAGAAGGGGTGCTCCCATAGTGACCCAAATGCGGCTCACGTCAAGCTTCGAATTAATTATATTTCTGGAATAATCCAGATTCGCCGCCGATTAATTGTTTCTAATAACTGCTTTATTTGCGTTTTTAGCCGCTTCGTACTCTTGCTATCTGCGAATCGCCGGTCCAATCTTTAAGTCCCCTTCTTGTCTTTTTTCAACCTGCGTCACCTCCCTCTCGATCGCCGAGGAGCACCGCATGAAAGTAGCCGCATCAGATCGCCGTATCACTCTCCGCCACAATTTCAAGACTGCCCTTCGCATTCGCCTGTGGAAATCTTCCACGCCGGAGCAGCGCGGCGAATCCGTGAATCTCTCCGAACGAGGGATTCTCTATGCCACCGATTCACCGCCGCACATTGGAGCCATCCTTGAGGTTCTTTTGAAAATGCCGGAGGAGGTCACCGGCGAGCGGACGACCGAGTGGCTATGCTCGGGGCACGTGGTACGCGTCGAGCCCATCAATTCTCCACGAGGAAGACTCGGCGTGGGCGTGCAGTTTGACTGTTACCAAATAACCCGGAACCTTGATCAAGAAACCGATCCCCTGCCTGCGGCGCGCGCGAGTTGCGGATGGCGCGTTTGGCCAGGTTGACTATTTACAAGACGAACGGAACAGCGACCGGCTGGAAGTGGAGGGCAACATGCAAAAACGAGGCCTTATCGTGGATGACGAAACGGCAGTTTGCGAAATGGTTGGGAGGGTTCTAACCTCCGCCGGCATGGAGGCGCTAACTCTCACAAAGAGTGCCGACGCTCCCGGCCTTCTCAGCGGAGGAAAATTCGATGTGGTCTTCCTGGACTTGCATATGGCCGCTCCCGACGGAATCGAGCTGGCCCGCCAGATGCGTGGTTCGCGATGGAACCGGGCAACACCCATCGTCCTGATCAGTGATGATCAGCGCCCCAGCGCCATGTCCGTGGGTTTTGAAGCCGGCGCAAGTTTTTTTCTTTACAAGCCCATTGACAAGGATTGTCTGCGGAAGCTGATTCGGGCCACCCAGGGATGTGCGGAACAAGAAAAACGCCGCACCCGCCGCATTCCCATTCAATCCAAGGTGCGCCTGAGATACCGTTCGGATGAATTGGAAGCTGAAACGGTCGACGTCAGTTTGAGCGGCATGCTAGTCAAGGCTCACCGCACCTTCCCACCGGGTTCGCCCGTCAGCGTCGCTATGCACCTGTCCCCCCGCGCCAGGCCGATTGTCGGCGTGGGCTCGGTCGTTCGCGTTCTGGGCGGAAATCAGATGGGGATTCAGCTGGACCAGCTTACTGTTGGGGAAAGCGAGAGGCTGCAGGAGTTTCTGTTGCCCCTGATCCCCAACGAGTAGCGTGCCCGCGTTCGAGCACCTTTGATCCTGCACGGAGGGCGCCATGGACCATATTCAAGCATTTCAAGTCGCGGCTCTCAAATGCGGTTTTGTTGACATGGACGAATGCGGGCGAGGAACCGTCTTGTGGTTCAAGAGAGCGGCCATCGGTGCGACTCCAGAGACCCATCAGCGCCTATGCGTCGACACCATCACCGATAGCGCCACCGCTTATTGGACGAATGCTCAAGGCAAAATCACTTCCAAGACCTTTCGCAGCGTGGCCGCTTTGCAGAGATGGATGAGTGGCAACACCTCAGTCGAGCCGTTAAATACTGTCGTGTCGGACTCCTCGAGCCCGGAAGTTCTTCGATCCAGCTTACCGATCTCCCTTGCCGCAGGCGCCGGAAAGCGCGCCTCCTGATCAATGAACAATCCCTTCCTCCCATTTTATGAACCAAGCCAACAAACACCTGAAGATCCTGGTTGTGGATGACTCGGCAGTTTCCCGCAAACTTGCCGAAATTACCCTCTCCCGTAAACCCTATGAACTCTCCATGGCCGATTCCGCCGAGCAAGCTCTCAAACTGTTTGAAACCCACCACCCAGATGTCGTCATCACCGACTGGATGATGGCGGGTGGCGGGCCCTTACAACGCTGAGATGAGAGGGGGTGCCGCACCCTTTGCGATTTTCAAAGGGTGCGCTCTTGGTTCTTCTCTTTCTCAATCAACGACATCCATGCGAAGCAACCCTTCTTCTCCTCTTTCATAACGACTCCAACTGCTCCACGGCCAGCTCTCAGGATGTTTTACCAGTTTTCGTGCCACCGGATTCGCATGCATGTAGCTCAGCTTTTCCTTGACTTTCCCTCGGCTCCAAACATTGAAATCATAAAACCTTCTTTGCCAGAATCGCTTCTCTGCGTTCTCCTTCTCCACAAACGGAAGCTTTAGTTGGCCCCTCACCTTCCGTCCCTTTGAGCGCATCCCTCTCGACACTCTTTGCTTCAACACCTGGATCACTTTCGATGGTGTCCCCTTGGCGGGTTCACTCAGCAAAAGATGTACATGCTCCGGCATCAGCACATACCCAACAACCTTGAAACCGTACCGCTCTCGAACTTCACCAAGAATCTTTACAAAGAGATTCCTGGCCCGCACCGACGCCAACAAAGGTCTTCTCTCGTAGCAGCTGAACGTGATGAAGTGCAGATCTCTTCGGCCGTAGTGCCGTTTCAGCTTGTTCTTCATCGAGGGAAACCCCGCGCACCCTTTGAAAACCGCAAAGGGTGCGGCACCCCCTCTCCTATCTACATGGGACCTTACCGGATGATATACTCTCTCCGCGCCACATGACCAAACAAATCTGCCACGCAAATTCTGTCGGCCACCCGCCATGACAAATAATGCGGATATCACAGTGAACGTTTCATGTCCCTGAAACAGACGCGGACTATTTCACTAAGATGGTGTTCGACTCAGATTAAAGGAGGAAAAGTGTTTCAGCGCTCTGTCTCAACGATGCTCTTACTAGTGGCGTTCTTTTCTTTGCCGCTCACTAAAGCACAAGTCGGGAGCGACTGGCGTAAGCGCTACGGTCCTCCTCAAGCAGAACTTTATATTCTTCCCCGTGGATTTGTTATGACTGTCTTTTACTCTGAGGAGCGACAAACGTGCAAGGCTGTTATCGAGTCCAAAGCATTGGATTCACAAGGGCTTCCTTCCCAGCAATCCAAAAATAGCGTAGAAGCCATCCTAAACGAAGTGATACCCCTCGCTGACAGAGGGCCACAAATCCGCTCGATCGGCCTCTCTAGCAGCGGGAGCGGAATTGCGTCGGTCCAATACGAGCGGATAACCGTAGGCTTCGTAAAAAGAGATCCAACCGCTGCCGACAATGTTGCATCAGCGACAATTCGGTGGAACGGGGTCAAGTGCGGGTCCCCAGATGAAGAAAGCAATGCAATACGCCCCTAACCACCGACAGCAGCGGTGATTTCACGGACGCGCCGGACGGAACTTGGCATGACGCTCCAGTCAGCGCATGTAGGGCCGTTCGTCATTGTCCAGAACATTTCCTACTATTGTGACCGCTATCCGAAGGAGGTCTTCTCATGAACGGCAAGCCGCGTGGCAAAACGATATCAAACTGCGTTCGCGTTGTTACTCTCGTGTTTGTACTTCCGGTAACCACAAATTTCATAAGAGCTCAGTCCCCGCAGCATCCCGACGATGCGGCAAACCGGCGCAACGAAGAGGTCGGGAAACTGATTGTGATTTTGCGTGCCCCCGAGCATAGAAAGGACCATCCTGAAAAGGTGGTCAGCGCAATTCAACGCTTGGGCGAAATGCGTGCCGTCGAAGCAGTCGATGATCTTGTCGAGCTTCTTACGTTTGCCAGGAGGTTCCCTTGGGAAAGAGACGATGCCATCATAGAAATCCAGCCGATTACCGAAGGGAACCGCTATCCCGCCACCAGCGCTCTGTTCCAAATCGGTCGGCCAGCACTGCCTGCACTCGTGAAAGTCGTCGAATCTAACAGCCTAGATTCAGTAAGAGGGCAAAACGCTGTGTCTGCCATTCGGAACATCTTTCGTGACGACCTAAGCGGAGGCGTCAAGTACCTTGAGCACGCCGCTGAAGAATCGGCAAATGTAGACTCAGGCCAGCGCCTAACCCAGGCAGCAACGCAGCTAAGACAGTTAGCAGTCCAACTCGCCAACCCCGCCAAATGAATAACGCGCGAAAAGGACAGCCGGGTGGGGCAGGCTTTTGAATTGGGTGGGGCTCGATAAGGGTAACGCCACCCGCCGGAATAAAACCTATACATTGGGGAAAACACAATGAACCGACCTCAACGAAGTCTTCGCCGTGCTCTTGTGTTGTCCTGCATTGTTATCGGATATGCATCGCTTGGATTTGGCCAGGCGAGCGATCCAAAAAGCTCTGCGATCATAGATCAGATAATGGCGACTGCTCTCTCACGTTGCTACTCAACGGTAAATGGGGTTAAGAGAATCAGCTTTGAACCTGCCACAAATGAGGAGTTCGCCCAGGTGAAAGCGCTAGGACAAAAGGCTATTGTCCCACTCGGGAGATACGTTGACTTACGACCACAAAACGGCTTCACGCAGCTTTTTGCCGTTAAGTTTCTCATGGGGATTGGCGGCTCTTCCACGTTAGGTCCTCTAGAAAGAGCCCTTGCTCAAGACCAATGGGAGGTAACCAGAGCTACCGCTCTCTCTGGCATGTTCTCGGTATCACCAGACGCAGCACGGCCCTATGTTGAAGCCGCCCTCACCGACAAGTCACACCTGGTACAGCAGAGGGCCCAAGAGTTGCAGGCTTTCTATCAAAAGCAAAACAAATAACATCACCGGTTTTGGGGGACGGCCGGGTGGCCCGGACGATAAATCCTAAGAGGACTTTGGGTGCCCTGCCCTCGGTTTTTGAGGGCGGGGCTTTTGATTTCGCCTTTTCCCCGCTCGTCTCGCATGTGTCGAAGCCATTCAGCACGCCTAATAGCCGTTCAACCCTCATTTTCGGCCATTCGCTGTAAAACACTTAACCTTTTCATTAAGATGTGCTATTCTCTCCCGTGTTTGTCGCATCCCATCCCCGCCGTCTTCCTTCTTTCTGCACCGCTCGGCCCGCTTTTGCTTCTCAACGTTTAGACCTGCGGACGTTTCGACGTTCAGACGTTCTTTTCCCCGCCCCAGCCCCAGGCCCTCAACTATTACTCTTATCCAAGCTCAAGGCTCCGCTAAACCACGCAGAATCAACACTTCTACAAGTGTTGATTCTAAAACAACTTAAAGTCCCTTTAGAATCTATCACTTTTGAAAAACCGGGGGAGGGGTCCCCATTATGGTTAACCAATTGTTGTAAGACAGTATCTGCCCGAAAGCTTCGCTGGAATCCGATCACGAGTCACCAGTCACTATTCACCAATCACCGCTTTTCCTCAATTTCCCAAATCGAAGAACTGCCCCATCTTCCGGAACTTCTCGTACCGCGCATCCAGCAATTCCTGGACCGGCTGATTCGTCAGCGCCACCAACTGCCGGTCCAGCACTTCATCCAGGAACCGCGCCGCCGCTTCAAAGTCCGTGTGCGCCCCGCCTTCCGGCTCTTCCACAATTTCGTCTACAATCCCCAGTTCCTTCAAATCCTTGGCCGTAATCTTCATCGCCGCCGCGGCGGTCTCCGCTTTCGTCGAATCGCGCCAGATGATCGAAGCGCACCCCTCCGGCGAAATCACCGAGTAAAAACTGTTCTCCAGAATGTTCACGCGGTCGCCGACGGCAATCGCCAGCGCCCCGCCCGAGCCGCCCTCGCCCGTCACCGTAACAATCACCGGCACTGCCAGCCGCGCCATCTCGCGCAAATTTCGTGCGATCGCTTCGCCCTGCCCGCGTTCCTCCGCATCGATCCCCGGATACGCTCCCGGCGTATCGATAAAAGTAAAAATCGGCCGCCCAAATTTGGCGGCGAGTTGCATAATCCGCAGCGCTTTCCGGTAGCCCTCCGGCTTCGGCTGGCCAAAATTCCGCACCAGCCGCTGCTTCATGTCCCGCCCTTTTTGGTGCCCGATGACGGCCACCGGCCGGCCATGAAATTTCCCCAAACCCGCAATAATCGCTTTATCGTCCGCATACGCCCGGTCGCCGTGCAACTCGATGAAATCGGTGAACAGCAACCCGATAAAATCCAACGTATACGGACGCTGCTGGTGCCGCGCGATCTGCGCGCGCTGCCAGGGGCCGAGGTGGGTGTAAAATTCGCGGCGCAATTCCGCAACTTGCTCGCGGATGCGCCCGAGCTCAGCGTCCGCTTCGGCGTCGCCGGCGAGGTGGCGCAACTCTTCGACGTCTTTTTCCAGGCGCTCGATTTCCTTTTGCCGATCAGTCTCTTTCGACTGAGCCGCGGGCCGCGCGCCACTTTTGTTTTTCTCTTTTGCGCTCATTCCGCCACCGCCCGAACGGCGGGATTGCCGCAAATTTCACGAATGGCTTCCACCAGCTCCGGCGTATTTTTCACGCGCTGCTGCGCTTGCAGCACCGCGACACTACCTTCGGGGGAGCACAACTCAAATACGACCGGACATGGTCCCGGCGAAGCGGTGAACAAATCTTCCAAACGGTCGAGAGCATCTTCACTCGTGGATTGCATTTCGATGCGAACGCGAAGCTCGCTGGACGCAGCACGCTCAGCGAGTTCGTCCAGCTTGCGCGCTTCCTGCAAGGATAGGCGCGTACCTGCTTCCTCGACCTGCACGCGAACTTTCAAGAGCAGTGGATTCCCGGGCTTCAAAACGGTTTCCAGGCGCGCAAAGGCCTCCGGGAAGGCCAGGAGTTCCTGGACACCGGTCATATCCTGAATGGTGAAAATTCCCCAGCGTGCTCCTTTTTTCGAGCGCATGGGGCGCGTGCCGACGATCAACGCGGCAACGGTAATCTCTTTTCCGTTGCGCTGGCCTTCAACCTGATCAAGAGAAACGGTCTTCAGGTCCATCAAGCGAGAAGCATATTTCTCAAGCGGATGACCGGAAACGTAGAAACCAAGCATGGCGTATTCGCTGGCGAGGCGTTCTTCCTCGCTCCAGGGAGCAGCTTCGCGCAATTCGAAGAGCATCGGCGCGGGCGCAGCCGCTGTACCGAACAGCCCGTGCTGGCCGGACTCGCGCGTGCGCGAAGCGCGCTGCAATGCGGAGACAGCGTCGTCCACCGATGCCAGCATGGATTCACGCGGGCCAAGCGAATCCACTGCGCCGGATTTAATGAGGCTTTCAAACACGCGCTTGTTCAAGAAACGCGACTCAATACGTTCGCAGAAATCATACAGTGATTTGAACTCGCCCTGGCCGAGCCGCGATTCACGAATCGCCTTGGCGGTGTTTTCACCGACATTTTTGATCGCCGCAAGACCGAAGCGAATGGATTCGCTAACGGGCGTGAAGTACAGATCGCTTTCGTTGACATCGGGCGGAAGAATCGAAATGCTCATGCCGCGAGCCTCATTGATGTACTTCACGACTTTCTCGGTGTTGCCGGCTTCCGAAGTGAGGAGCGCGGCCATGAATTCCACCGGATAATGCGTTTTCAGATAGGCGGTCTGATACGCGAGCAAAGCGTAAGCGCACGAGTGCGATTTATTGAATCCGTACCCGGCAAACTCTTCCATCAGATTGAAGATGCCACTGGCTTTTTTCTCCGGGATTTTGTTGGCAGCGCAACCAGTCATGAACTTGGCGCGCTGCGCGGCCATCTCTTCTTTCTTTTTTTTGCCCATGGCGCGGCGAAGGATGTCCGCTTCCCCGAGCGAAAAACTTGCCAGAAGATTGGCGATTTGCATCACCTGTTCCTGGTAAAGGATGACGCCGTAGGTTTCTTCGAGGATGTCTTTCAACTGCGAAAGTTCGTAGCTGACCTTGGTCTTGCCCTGTTTGCGGTTGATGAAATCATCGATCATGCCGCCCTGAATGGGACCGGGGCGGTAGAGCGCATTGAGTGCCGTGAGATCCTCGATGCGGGTGGGCTGGTAACGGCGAAGAATGTCGCGCATGCCGTGCGACTCAAATTGGAAAATCGCCGTAGTTTCTCCGCGAGCGAAGAGCTTGTAGGTTTCGACGTCGTCCAAGGCGAGATTATCGATGTCGATCTTCACGCCGCGATTCTGCTGAATCATCTGGACGGTATCGTGGAGGACCGTAAGCGTCGTCAGGCCCAAAAAATCCATTTTCAGCAGGCCGATGCGCTCGAGCGCATTCATGTCATATTGGGTCGTGATTTCATCCCGGTTTGACTTGTAGAGAGGAACAATGTCCGTGAGCGGCCGCGGCGAAATCACTACGCCTGCCGCGTGCGTAGAGGCGTGGCGCGACAATCCCTCGAGCCGCAACGCCACGGCCATCAAATCCTTGAGACGCTGATCGCTATTGACGGCGGATTTGAGCTGGGGGGCCTCTTCCAAAGCATCTTGCAATTGGATTCCAAGCGTCGTCGGAATGAGTTTGGCCAGTTTATCCACTTCGCCGTAGGGAATATCCATAGCGCGGCCAACGTCTTTGACCGCGGCCTTCGCGGCCATGGTTCCAAACGTGATGATCTGGGCGACATTTTCGCGGCCGTACTTTTGCGTAACGTATTCGATCAGCTCGCCGCGCCGCCGCATGCAGAAGTCGATGTCGATATCGGGCATGGAAACGCGTTCGGGATTCAGGAAGCGCTCGAAAAGCAGGTTGTACTGCA
>WNFQ01002755.1_pt1 | contig 16819 bp, 15 predicted proteins | sample 5400171 | NCBI WGS metagenome assembly WNFQ01 (sample SAMN13153356, study PRJNA577476) | soil metagenome | isolation source: 20 cm soil under Madrone tree | place: USA:California | collected 2016-06-14 | reverse complement strand
CGATGGGGCAAAGTGTTTTCTTTCACCTGAGATTTCGATGGAAGTGCAAGCCGCTCTGGGTGCTGAGATCGCAATGGCCTTTGATGAATGCGCGCCGGGAGAAGCGAGTCAGGAAGAAGCGCGACGAAGTATGGAACTGACTCTGCGGTGGGCGATACGGTCGAGGGAGGCTTTTGAAGAATTGCAGGCTGGAAGCATGGGCCCCGCCGGCAGGATGCCGGCGCTCCGACAGGCTCTGTTTGGAATTGTGCAGGGTGCATCGCATCTCGATCTTCGCCGTGAAAGTTTAGAACGCACGGTAGAAATCGGCTTTGATGGTTATGCCATCGGCGGACTAAGTGTCGGTGAAGAAAAGCCGGTCATGCTGGAAGTGATCGAAGCCATCGCGCCTCTCCTGCCAGCCGAAAAGCCGCGTTATCTGATGGGCGTAGGCACCCCGGAGGATCTGATTGAAGCCGTGGCCCGTGGTATGGACATGTTTGACTGCGTGCTGCCGACGCGCAACGGCCGCAATGGACAGGCTTTCACATCTCTGGGCCGATTGAATATTAAGAACGCCCGCTATGCTGATGACCAGCGGCCCGTGGACGAGCAGTGTAACTGTTCGGTTTGCCGGCGCCACACGCGCGCCTTTATCAGGCATCTCTATCAATCCGGAGAGATGCTGGCCGGCATCCTTTTGACGCATCACAATCTGGCGTTCTTCCTTGACACCATGCGACGTGTCAGGCAAGCTATCCGTTCTGGCCAATTCGCGAAATTTCGGCGGGAGTACACTGAGCAACTAAGCTCCGGATTGGGATGAGCGTGCGTTTCGGATTGAGTCTGCTTCTCGCCCGCTGCCGCGGGCAAAACTAATCAATTATGTCCTTATTCCTTTTTCAAAGTGGCGTCGGCGGGTTGGGCGGCGCCCTGGTGCCGATGTTGTTAATCTTCGGCGTGTTTTATCTCTTGCTCATTAGACCGCAACAGAAGAAACAGAGACAGTTGCAGGCAACCATTGCCGAGTTGAAAGCAGGCGACAAGGTGATTACTACAGGTGGCGTTATTGGCGTGATCACCGCTGTGCGTGACGCGAGTTTTTTCATTCGGAGCGCTGACAAGACAATCCTGGAGATTGCGCGTTCGGCCGTTGCGGGAGTCGACTCAGAAGAAGAAAAGAAGTAGTGACACAGACTCTGGTCTGTGGCGATAGCAAAACTTGAAGGACCACAGGCCGCAAGCCTGTGTCACCAGCGTTCATGAAGAAAAGGAATTTACTCCAGCGATCGATTATCATCGCGGTCATTACCCTGGTCGGTCTTTACATAGTCATCGGACCTCACGGGCGCCGGCCGCATGCTCGGGACTTTACCCCCTCGGGAATCAAAGAGAATCTGGCTCAGAACATCCATCTCGGGTTGGATCTAAAGGGTGGATCACACCTCGTCATGCGCGTGAAGGTCGAGGAGTACTTAAAGCGGCTTACTGAAGACAGCGCTATCGCCGCCCAAAATTTCGCCAGGGAAGCCGGCTTTGATGTTAAGGAAACACACGCGGAAACGACCAGTGGAAACTACCGAGTCGTTTTGCAGGTTGGCGACCCGTCCAAAACCAAAGAGATCCGCGATCTGGTTGAGCCGAAAGTCGATCTGAGGGAAACTTCGGGCTGGACGTTCTCAGCTTCGGGAAATACGCTGACCTGGACATTAAGCAGCTCAGCGCAGCGGACACTCGCTGACGCGGCTACCGAACAGGCTCTGAAGATTATCGAAACTCGCATCAACGCGGTTGGTGTGACTGAACCAACTTTGCAAAGGCATGGAGGTCAGAACTCTCACGAGATCCTTTTGCAGATGCCCGGCATTCAAGATCCCGAACACGTTAAGAAACTGCTGGTTGGGCAATCGCATTTGGAGCTGGTGCACGTGATCAGCACACCGGCGCCCGCACCAGTGCAGACTTATGCATCTGAAGCAGAGGCTATTGCATCGCTGAACAGCGGAGGCAAAATTCCGGCGAATCGCCGCGTGCTTCCATACACTGAGCGCCCGGAGCTGGCCGGCCAGAACGCCAACGCAAACCCGAATGCGCAGGCCACCAAAAAGTGGGTCGTGGTCGAGTCGCCCGCGATTATCGACGGGGCGCAGCTGCGAAGTGCAACTGCGAATCAATCCCGCGCCGGAGCTGATGAATACGAGATCGACTTTGCGTTGAAGGATGCCGGGTCCAAGAAGTTCGGCGAGTGGACGGGCGCCAATATTAACGAGTACATGGGCGTGATGCTCGACAACGAAGTGAAGTCCATTGCGTTCATTAAGGGCCAGATTTTCGATCAGGGGCAAATCACTGGAAGATTTTCGAAACAGTCGGCTGACGATTTGGCGCTGACTCTCCGCTCTGGCGCGTTGCCTGCTCCACTTGAGTACCAGGAAGAACGGACTGTCGGACCAAGCCTAGGTGCGGACTCTATTCGTTCCGGCGTACGCGCCTCATTGCTGGGACTGACGCTGGTTGTGCTTTTCATGCTGATCTACTATCGCGGATCGGGAATCAATGCAGTCATCGCTTTACTGCTGAATATGATCCTGATGCTGGCGGGATTGATTATCTTTGGCGCCACCCTGACCTTACCAGGTATAGCCGGTATCATCCTGACCATCGGTATGGCTGTGGATTCAAACGTGCTGATTTTCGAACGCATCCGGGAAGAGATACGTTCGGGCAAGACGATCCCATCGGCGGTCGAGCAGGGTTTCGGCCATGCCTTTGTCACGATCATCGACACCCACGTGACGACTATTGTTTCGTCGTTGTTTCTTTACGCGTTCGGCGCCGGCCCAATTCGCGGCTTTGCGGTGACGCTGGTGCTGGGTTTGTTGGTTAATTTGTTCTCGGCAGTTTATGTTTCGCGGACAATCTTCATTTGGCTGCTCAGTCGCAAAGGAAAGCGGGTCGAGTCGCTTAGCATTTAAATCGCAGGAGAGGATGGTCCCCCTCCGGGATTGGTAATTGCAATTCAACGTTAACGAAGTTCATGCTGCAAATATTTCACCAGATAAATGTTGATTGGCTCGGTAAGCGGCGTTTCTTTATTGGGATCTCCATCGTGCTAATGTTGGCGGGAATGGGCACCGCCTTTTACCGGCACAAGTTCCATCCCAACGGTACGGAGGCTTTTAACCTCGGCGTCGATTTCAAGGGCGGGACCGTGATTACGGTGAGGTTCAAGCAACCGCCTCCCGCGGACACTCTGCGCGCCGCCATTAACCAGGCCGGTATTAAAGATGCCGTCATTCAACCCGTGCTGGACAAGAAGGGCATGTTCCTCGTTAAGGTTCCGCATCAGGGGTTCGAGGAATCAGAGAAAGGTGAAAGCCAGGCCGGCGTCGACGCTGCTCGCTCAAAGATCATACAATCACTTAATACCTTCGGGGCGGAAGTCGACCCCAATGCCAAGACACTGGAAGACGATCCCAAGGCAGCCTACAAGATTGAGGGCACCGAAGCGGTGGGCCAGGTCGCGAGCAAGCAATTGCGCAACCAGGCGATAGCTGTAACGATTGCCGCTCTCATCGGCATGCTGCTCTTCATCGCGTTTCGATTTGAATGGACTTATGGCGCCGCCGCTGTTATTGCGGTATTCCACACGGTGCTGGTAACGCTTGGACTTTTTTCAATATTTCAGATTGAAATCAATTTAACGGTGATTGCCGCGCTCCTGACGCTGGTCGGCTTCGACGTAAACGATTCGATCGTAATATTCGATCGGATTCGCGAGAATCGAAAGCTCTACCGGCGTATGAATCTCTATGATGTTACCAACCTCTCGATCAACCAGACTCTTTCACGGACGGTAATCACTTCGGGACTTGTGTTCCTCTCCGTGGTGGCGTTGGTGTTGTTGGGCGGCGAAACGCTGCGACCATTTTCCCTGGCCCTGTTGATGGGCATAATCTTTGGCACCTACGACACGATTGCCGTAGCCGGCCCGATTATGGTCTGGTGGGAAAAGAAGATCGCGGCGGCAAACAAGTTGTCTGCGACGGATGCGCGCGAAACCAATCTTAAACCGCCTCGCAGTACCGCGCGCGGCGAGCGGAGCGATGGCGTCGGAAAACCGTCGCAGGCGGCTTAGTTGGGAACCGGAGCGGCGAGTTCGGAGTCTAATATGCCGTGTTTGTTTTCCGGCAGTGGGTGCGGTAATGAAGCCCCACGGATAGTGTTTCGCGTTCGGATTTGTTCTTGACTTTGCGAGCATATGGGGCATAGACTGCACACGTTGCTGGCCAATTAAATACGCTCGTTATCGTGCCTTTGGCTTCAGAGGGTGGGATGCACGGTGGTTTGTACGTTGAGAGGCCAGTTTCTTTGTGTCTCGCATGGCTGGGCGCAATGTATGGCGCGCTGCATTCCCCTTCTAGTTGTCATCAAGCAGATTTTGAGCGATGGGTTGATGGTCGCAATTCTGGACGATTAATTTATAGTTGCCGACCCATTTTGGCACCGTTTTGGAGGACAGAAGGATGTTCGATAATCTGGTTGAGTCTGGTTCGCATGCTGAAGATAGGAAGCGAAAGGGTAAGTTTCTCGGCGCATTTTTGCTCGTCTATCTGCTCTTGATCGGTGTAGGCATTGTAGCCGCGATCCTCATGGCGCCGGCGTACATTGATCAGCAAACTCTCGAGCTGACCGCCTTGATCGCCCCAGTCCCGGTTCCCCAGCAGCAACAACAGCAAAAAGAAGCACCGAAGCCTGAGAAGGTGGATATCAGCAAGAACGTGGACGTCCGCAAAGAACTGATTGCTGACGTGACGAACACGAAGCTGATCCCCAAAGAGATTTCGGCTAAGGCGAGCGACATTCCCCCCGTGCGCAAAGGCGTCGTGACGATGCTGGGCTCGGGTAATCAGAATGCAGCCGCTCCAATGGCCCCGGGAAATGGCACTGGCTCGATTGTTTCCAATGCTCCGGCGAAGGTGGAGATTAAGGATGAGCCGCCGCCCCCGCCGCCAAAGCCGACCCCGCACGCGCCAATCTCCGGCGGCGTGCTGAACGGCAAAGCTGTGCACCTGGTCCAACCGCCTTATCCGGCCATTGCGCGCAGCGCGCATGCTTCGGGTCAGGTAGTGGTGCAGGTATTGATCGACGAGAATGGCAACGTCGTTGCCGCGCACGCAACTTCGGGTCACCCGTTGCTGCAAGCTGCGGCCGTGAATGCAGCTCGTTCATCGAAGTTTACGCCCACAAAGCTTTCCGGGCAGCCGGTGAAGGTTAACGGGGTCATTATCTACAACTTTGTAGCGCAGTAAAGAATCCGGCGCGCTGGTTCGCTCCAGAAAAACCGAGAGCTACCAGCGCTCGGTCTTATTGCCGGTGCGGAATCAATGTAATCAAAACCTTTTGGAGGAGTTACCGTGACTATTTTGACAAGCATCCTCGGAACGAAAGCAATGGGCTTTCTTCTCTTTCTCTGGCAGACTCCTAGTCCGGCGGCCCCGGCGCCCGCGAGCAACGAGTTCACGCTCAGCGAGATGGTCCGGAATATGGGCCCGGTGGCGATCACGGTCGTGATCATTCTGCTGATCATGTCCGTGTATTCGATCGCTATCATGGTCGAGCGCTATCTGACCTACACGGCCGCCAAGAAGCAGTCGCGCGAGTTTGCCCCGCGCGTCGCCCAGGCGCTGAAGAATAATCGCATTGAAGAGGCGATTAATATCAGCGACAAGCATCGCAAGTCGCACCTGGCGATGGTCGTCAACAGCGGATTGCAGGAGTTCCGCGCGCACGAGCAATCGAATGAGATTTCCGGTGACGAGATCGAGGCTTCGAAGCGCGCGCTGCAGAGAGCTATTGCCATCAAGACGGCCGAGTTTCGCCGTGGTCTTTCCGGCCTGGCCACCATCGGCTCGACGGCACCATTCGTGGGCTTGTTCGGTACCGTATTCGGTATCATTAACGCGTTCCGCGGGATGAAGACCGCCGCGTCACAGGGCATCGGAGCGGTGGCTGGCGGTATTTCCGAAGCACTCTTTACGACTGCGCTTGGACTGGTAGTCGCCGTGCCTGCGGTGTGGTTGTTCAACTACTTTACCGGCAAAGTTGATGGCTTCATCGTGGAGATGGATAACTCGGCTTCGGAATTGGTCGACTATTTCATCAAGAACCGCACGAAACAGTTGAATCCGTAGCATGCGCTGACGGGTGAGATTCGGGTAGAAGTGCCATACGGCTCGGCGTCTACCCGATCCACGAAAGGAGTTTGACTTATGGGAATGCAGGGCGGCGGCGGCGGCGGATTGCAGTCGGAAATCAACGTCACACCAATGGTGGACGTCATGTTGGTGCTCTTAATCATCTTCATGGTCGTCACTCCATTTTTGCAGAAGGACGTGAGCGTGGCGATTCCGCGCGATATGAACTACGCGGACGAGGACCTGGTCATCAATCGAGAGGATTCGGTCATCATCTCGATTCCGAAAGATAATGATTATTACCTCGGTAAGAAGCAGGTCAATCTCGAGGACCTCAAGACCCAGGTTGAGAAAATATTGGCTAACAAGAAGGAAGAAGACAAAGTCGTTTACATCAAGAGTGGCATCGAGGTTAGCTACGGCGAAGTTGTGAAGGTGATTAACGCCGTTCGGGAAAAGGGCGTGGACAAGATCGGCCTGGTGGCCGACAAAAAGAAGAAGGGCGCGGAGGCAGGTCCGACTCCCGCCGGCTAATTTCGGCAATGAATTTTGAGAAAACGGCGAGCTTACCTTTAACGCTCGCCGGTCCGAAACGAGGGTTGAGCTATGGCAATGAGTGGTGGTGGAGGCGGTTCGCGAGCCGTCCCATATATTAACGTTACGCCGCTAATCGACGTGTTGCTCGTCGTGCTGATTATCTTTATGGTGGTCACGCCGTTAAAGCCCAGCAGTTTCAAGGCCGACGTTCCTACGCAACGAGATCCAAACGAGGACGTGAGCAAACTTAAGCCAAATCCGCTCACGCTCGTGGTTTCGATTACGCCGGATCTGCAAATAAAACTCAATCAGGATCCAATGGGCTCGGTCAACGATACCAGCGCGCTGGCTGCCAAGCTGCAGCAAACATTTCAGCAGCGGAAGGCTCAGCACGCCTATAAGGTAGGAATGGAAACTTCCACCGTGCCTGAAGATCAGAAGATTGAGAAGACCGTCTTTGTGAAGGCGCCGCGCGCCCTGCACTACGGCGATGTCGTAAAAGTGATCGATGCAATCAAGGGTGCCGGCGCTAGCCCGGTCGGCTTGCAGGTTGACGATTTGCCGTAGTTAAGAACTGTGACGAAATTCGCCGGTATTTCTTCCGCCAGGAAGTCTTTCCAGCTCATCGGAGAGCCGGGCGGCATCTTTTATTTAAAACGGAGCTAACAGAATGAGATTCTCCTGGTCCAGGATCGGCGCGACAGCGATCCTGGCTTTGTTTGTCGCCGCCGGTGCCGGCTGTACGCTCGCCAACAAGATCAGAGCCAAGAACGAACTAAACGAAACAGCGCGCGCCTACAGGGACGGACACTTCGAGGAAGCCGAGCAGCACGCCAAGCGCGCGCTGGCCCTCGAGCCGACTAATAAGACTGCGGCCATTTTTATCGCTCGGGTCATTCATCAGCAGTACAAGCCCGGCGTCGACACTCCGGACAACATCGCTAAAGCCAAAGAAGCGATTGAAGCCTACAAATACGTCCTGCAGCAGGATCCAAACAACGAAGAGGCCTACAAGGCAATATCAGTACTCTATGCCGCGATTAAGGACGATGAGAAATTGCGGGAATGGATCTCCAGACGCGCGAATGACACCTCGCTGCCCAACCCAAAGCGTGCCGAAGCATATGCGATTCTGGCTGGCAAGGATTGGGACTGCTCGTTTAAAGTCACCGAGCTTCCTGACGTCAAAGTAGCGAATGATCCGGGCAAGCCCGCCGGCATCACCTACAAGAAGCCGAAAGACCAAAAGGATTTCGAGAAGATTCAACGTTGTGTGACGCGCGGTCTCGAAGAGGCTGAGACGGCCATCAAGTACGATGCGAACAGCGAATCGGCCTGGTCTTACAAGACGAACCTTCTGCTGGAGGCCGCGAAGTTAGCCGACATGGACGGCAAAGCCGACCAGAAGGCGCAGTATCAGAAGCAAGCCGAGGCAGCGGGTAAGAGAGCTGCGGCCCTGGCGGACGAACGGCGCAAGAGAGAAGAGGCAGCCGACCAGGCCGCTTCCCCCACCCCCTGACGAAGAGAACGCCGGAAAAGCGTTCAGCGCTAATCGACGGTAACATCGAATAGGTGACGCGGACTTCCGAGTCCAGCGTCACCTATTTTGTTATAATTGCACTGGTCAGTTGTTAGTGATTAGTTGTCTGTGGTCATTCGATACGTTCTGCCAGTGACGACTGACAGCTAGCCACTACCAACTGACTAATCTTTTTATGGTCCGAATCGAAGAAATCTGCGAAAAAGTCCGGCGTAATCATCCGCAGGCCGATCTCAATCTGCTGCGGCGTGCTTACCTGTTTTCCGCGCGCGAGCATAAGGGTCAAAAGCGCGCTTCGGGCGAATCCTACCTGGTACATCCTCTGGAAGTCGCAAACATCCTGGCCGACATGCGGCTGGACGTCGTCTCGGTTTCGACTGGATTGCTTCATGACGTGGTGGAAGACACGCTCGCCGATACGGCGACGATTCGCGATTACTTTGGTGAAGAAGTGGCGCATCTGGTTGAGGGACTCACCAAAATTGCGCACATCAGCAGCGTCTCGCGCGAAGAGCAACAGGCGGAAAACGTGCGCAAGATGTTGCTGGCGATGGTTGACGACGTGCGCGTCGTACTGGTGAAGCTTGCCGATCGACTACACAACATGCGCACGCTGGAATATCTCAGCGCCGAAAAGCGCCACCGGATCGCCCAGGAGACGATGGATATCTATGCGCCCATTGCGCACCGGCTGGGAATGGGCAAACTGCGTGGCGAGCTGGAAGACTTGGCTTTCAAGAACCTTCATGAGGAGGATTACCGCGAACTGACCGCGCAAATGGAAAAACGCCGGGCGGCCAACGAGGCCTTCCTCAATGATGTGACGGCTACCATCCAGCAGAAGATGGAGGAAGCCGGCGTCCCGTTCGTGCGCATCGAAGGCCGCGTCAAGCGTCTGTACTCAATCTGGAAGAAATTGGGCCGGCAGGAAATTGAACTGGATCAGGTTTACGATCTCGTGGCTGCCAGGGTGATTACGGCCAATGAAATCCGCGACTGCTATGCGGCGCTCGGCGTGATTCATACTACCTGGAAGCCGGTGCCCGGCCGCTTCAAAGATTGGATTGCCACGCCGCGCGATAATCTTTACCAGTCATTGCATACCTCGGTCATCGGATGGAAAGGCCAGCCCTTTGAGGTGCAAATCCGCACCGAGCAGATGCACTTGACCGCCGAGGAGGGCGTGGCTGCGCATTGGAAATACAAAGAGGGGAAACGCGGAGCGCGCGACGATGACGAGGCGTTGAAGGTCTTGCGCTCGCTGGTCGAGTGGACCCAGGATGTAAAAGACTCGCGCGAGTTCATCGATGCGCTAAAACTCGATCTCTATCCAAAGGACGTTTACGCATTCACTCCCATGGGCAAGGTGATTCAGTTACCGCGCGGCGCGACGACGGTGGATTTTGCCTACATGATTCACTCGGAAGTCGGCAACACTTGCACTGGTGCGCGAGTCAACGGTCGCATGGTGCCGCTGCGAACGCTGATTCAAAACGGCGACGTCGTCGAAATCATCCGCAGCACGAACGCGCACCCTTCGCGCGACTGGCTGAACTTCGTGGCTACCTCGCGCGCGCGCAATCGCGTGCGCCACTGGGTGGCGGACCAGCAACGCGCTGAATCGATCGAAATTGGACGCAAGCTGTTCGAGAAGGAAGCCGGCCGCTTTCAGCTTTCGGTCAAGAAGATGCTGGGAGACAGCAACGGCGATCTTAAGCGGATCGCGAGTGAATATGGCTATGGCCGGACTGACGATCTATTGGCGGCGATGGGCTACGGCAAGATTGTGCCGCGGAACATAATCGCCAAGTACCTGGGTCCGGAAAAGTTCGAAGCCCTGGACAACCAGAAAGTATCCCGCTTGCGGACTGGTGTGCGCGCGGTCAAGCGTCTGATTACCGGCGACGACGCGATTGTGGTTCGGGGCGTGGAAGACCTGATGGTGAATCGCGCCCGCTGTTGTAATCCTCTCCATGGTGAGCAGATCATCGGCTATATCACGCGCGGCAAGGGAGTGGCCGTGCACACCGCGCGTTGCAAGAACGTGAAGCAGTTGATGATCAATCCCGAACGAATCGTGACGGTCGAATGGGCTGCCAAACCTGAGAAGACAGCTTACGCAGTAAAGCTGCTGGCGGTTACTGAAAACCGGACCGGAATGATCGCGGGCATTACCGGCGCGATCTCTGACATGAAGACCGGGATTCGCGACGCGCGCGCTTCAATCGGGCCCGATCAAAAGGGCCGTATCGAAGTTACCGTCGAAGTATTTGACGTGAAGCATCTGGACAAAGTGATGAGTTCAATCAAGAACGTCTCAGGGGTGCTGGATGTCGAGCGGCTTCAGGGTGCGGCTTGAATATAGGCCTCTCAGTCCTATCGGGCCTATTTCTTCGCTTTCCCATCCGTATCGTAAAGCTCGATCGTGTCGGCATAGGGTTTCACCTGTTCACTAATTTCAGCCGCGTCACCGACGATCACAATGGCGGCGCTATCAGGGGTGACATGGGCTTGCGCCACTCTTTGAATATCCTCGGCGGTAACGGCATTGACCCGCTCTCGATACGTCTCTAAATAGTCATCCGGCAGATCGTACATTCTGATGCTCACCAACTGATCGACCAATCCGTCCTGGGTCTCAATGCGGATCGGGAACACACCAGCCAGGTAAGATTTTGCGTTCTTCAGCTCTTCCTCAGAAACGGCCTCATCGCGAATCCGGTCCAGCTCGTAAAAGAACTCATGCAGGGACGCGCCGGTGACCGGGGTGCGGACTTCGGCGCTCGCGCGAAAGGTGCCGGCTAAACGCCGCGCGTCCAGATTTGAGTATGCCCCATAAGTGTACCCCTTTTCTTCGCGCAGATTCATGAACAGGCGTGACGAAGCATTCGCACCCAGGATGGTATGCATCAGCAGCATGGGAAAATAATCCGGGCTGGTGCGAGTGATTCCTTCATTTGCAATGACAATGTTTGACTGAGCTGAGCCGGGACGATCGACTACATATACCGAGCGCGCGTGCCGCTTGGGCAGTGCCGGTAGATTCAGATCAGGCAAAGCCCCGGGCTTCCAATCGCCGAACAATTGCTCAATACGCGCGAGCATTGCCTCGCGGTCGACGTCACCGACAACCATGAATACCGCATTGTTCGGAATGTAGGTGCGGCCGCGATAACTTACCAGATCGTCGCGCGTCATTGAGTCCAGCATCTCAGGTGTCGGTCCCAGGCGCGAATATGGATGGCTGCCGAAGACGACCTGCGACAGACGTTCAGAGGCCAGAAACGTGGGCTGAGCTCGTTGCTGGATGAGCATCTGCTTGGTGTTCTCGCGGGCCAAATCAACTTCATTTTGTGGGAAGGCCGGACTCAAAGTAACGTCGGCCATTAAATCCAGAATCTCGTCGGAGTAAACAGAGAGTGACGAGGCCGCCACCGTGGTGAAATCCGAGCTTGAGCCGACCGCCAGGGTGGCGCCAAAGCGTTCGACCTCCTCGGCAATTTGGCGGCTGTTACGTTTGGCGGTGCCTTCAGTCAAAAGACTCGACATCATGTCGCTCAAACCCGGGCGATCTGCGGGATCGTTCGCATCGCCGGACCGAAAGGCCAGCCGAAAGCTGATTAGAGGTAGACGATTGTCCTCAACCACCACCAGACCTAATCCGTTTGCCAGCGTCGTTTCCAGATGCTCTGGAAGTTTCAGTGGCCGGGGCGCGAGCGGCGGCGGCATTTGGCGGCGAAAGGCTTCGGTCTCTGGCATATCAGGGACTGTGCTCCTGTTTGGTGAACTAAAGAGTTAGGAATCGAGCCGCTCGACTGCAGGCTCGGTATGTTGCTGCGGCAGGCCCAGCGGGCCACTCCCCGGATCATCAGGGGCGGGAGGCACCTGGGGCAGCGGCGCAGTCGGTTGTTTGTGCTCGCCAGGCTCCTGCGGCGCGGCGGGCGCGGCTTCCTGCGGCGCGGGCACGATTTCCAGCAGCACGCGATTGTCGTTATCCAGAAATTTCGCCACCACGTCGCGAATCTGATCAGCTGTAATTTTCAAGTAGTTAGCCAGATCCGAATTGAATAGTTCGGGATCATTGTCATAGAGGGTGAATTCGGCGAGTTGCTGCGCGCGAAACAGAGAAGATTGGCGGCTGCGCACGGCGCTGTTGAAGAGGTTGTTGCGTAACTTCTCCATCTCTTCGTCGCTGGGTCCCTGCGTGGACAGGTCCCTGATTTCGGTGAGAATAGCTTCGCGGATCTGCGCGCCCTCGCTATCAGGCCCTTTGACCAGCTTCTGATACAGTCGCGCGCTTTCGCCTTCGAACAATAAATGACTGGCCAGCGAGAGCGAATAAAAATCGGGACTGCGGCGCGATGGGATCTTCCAACCGAGAGCGAAGGCCGGCACCGGCGCCAGTTTGTCGAAAAAAGTGTCTTGATGTTCGGCGACTTCGGCAGGTTCGCTCACATCGACTGGAGGTGGCACCGGCTGGCTGGGTATGGTGGCGAAGTACCTTTCGATCAGAGTGCGCGTTTCCGCCATATCGAAATCGCCAGCAATCGACAGCACAGCATTGTTGGGGGCGTAGTAAATGCGAAAGAACTCGCGTAACTCCTCGACCGTTGCCGCGTCCAGGTCCTTCATCGATCCAATTGTCGAATGCGCATTAGCGGGATTGCGGAAGCACATTTCGAACAAGCGCAGAAACCCGTTCACGTATGGCTGATTGTCATAGCGGAGGCGTTTTTCTTCCTGCACCGCCGAGCGTTGATTGTCGAGATTTTCCTGCGTGATACTCAGCGAACGCATGCGATCACTTTCCAGCCAAAGCGCCAGTGGCAGCTGGCTGGCAGGCAAAGTCTCGAAATAGTTGGTGCGCTCGCTGGAAGTGGTGCCGTTCATAGTGCCGCCGGCGTTCGAGATGTATTGAAAATGCGCGGCCTTGGGAACGTTTTCTGAACCCTGAAACATCATGTGTTCGAACAAATGAGCAAAGCCGGTGCGTCCCTCACGCTCATTGCGCGAGCCAACATCATAATAGACAGCCACTGAGACGACTGGTACTGAGTGATCTTCATTCAAAACCACTCGCAAGCCATTGCCTAGACTAAATTGTTCGATGGGGGTGTGTGGAACTTGAAAAGTTTTCTGCACGTACCAGCTCGATCCAAACCGCGCGGCGCGGTTGATTTGCACATTATTTGTAGAGCTTAGGAAATAGAGTTTACCGCGTAATGCTCCTGATAACAAAGACGCCTGTTTGAGTAGTGTCGTCGTATTTTGAGATTGCTTCTCCGCGAGTAAAGCGATCCACAAAAGTACACGAAGCGGAACTGATTGTGTTCGTGCGGTTGGCCTGATTTGGTGGATCGTTCTTGTTCGCGCGGAGACAAAACGAAAAGCCAAGCGAAGACAATCTGAAAACAATAAGTGGCACAAACTTCAGTCGCGGAGATCGGTTTGCATAGAAGATTGTGCCACTCGTTTCTGATTCAGATGCAGTCTTAATCTTTCTTCTCGCCAACCATGCCGCGTAACTCAGCCCGGAGGCGCTCGATCTCGGCCAGCTTTTGCTCGACGCGCTCGAACAATGGTCCCTGAGTTTTGATCCCTTCATCGATCAGGAACGCGGCCGCTTCGGCGCGAGTGCCGAATACGCCTGCCTGGACCAGTTGGCCGAGTTTATGCTGCGCGTCCTGCGAGACCTTTACCGCGAGCATGTAATCGTCCTTCGCCGAGATGGCTCGTTCAATAGTACGACTGATATCGCGGCCTATTGCGGAGAGTTGTTCCGGGATGCGCGCGGCCATGTCCCGCATGGATGAGCTCACGTGGGAGCGGTCTTCCGAATGCTCTGGTTCGCCCTCATGCATAATCAACTCCTCTTTCTTGTCTGACCCGTCTGTTTGCGGCTGAAAAGATGTACTCATTAGATAGTGCTCCTTAAACTTTGGTAACTCTTGTACGCTGGTTTGGGGTTACAGGTTCATTCTAAGAAGCCCATAGGTAAGCGTCAAGCGGGGCCATTTCGACGACGAGAGGTTGCGGCCGATCCGGGAATCATGCATCTCGTGCGAGGAAGCGTTTGTTACAGAACCGGGAGCGGTAGCGACCGGGTCCTACACTCAACTCCGGCCCAAAGATCTTTGCGTGCGGAAACAATAGATTGCCAGTTGAGTGCAGGTACCCGCTCGCTACCGCTCCCGGTTCTGTAACAAGTTGGCCCTTGCCCACGATGCGCTTTGATCAACACTACTTCACGAGGGCCAACGTTTCAGACTTCAGCCGTCTTTAAGTCAGCGCAGCAAGCCGAGCATCGAATTGCCAGGATCGGAATCGCGGTCAGGCAATAGGGGCAGTCTTTCTTTGCGGGATCCGTTTTTCTGATCTTGTTCACAATTTTGACCAGCAGGAAGATCACCAGCGCGACGATCACAAAGTTAACGACGTCGTTGATGAAGGCGCCATAAGCAATCACCGGGATGCCTTTGACCTTCGCATCGGCAAGCGAAACGGGAACGCCTTTCGAATGATCAAGAACCAGAAACAAACTGGCGAAATCGATCTTGCCAAGCAGCATCCCAATAGGGGGCATGATGATTCCCTCGACCAGCGACGTGACGATTTTGCCGAAGGCGACGCCGATAATCACGGCCACCGCGAGGTCGATTATGTTTGCGCGGGCAATGAACTCTTTGAATTCTTTTAGCATGGAGTCTCCTTCCTTATCGACAAGATTTAGTCTCGTGATCCCAAGATCCCGATCACGGATTAAGATTAAAGAGAGTCTTTACTCGCGCTCCCATTGGGAGAGGGCTGGGCAGAGGGCTTGTCTGTGTCAAGCCTTGCACCTCCCCTAGCAGGCTTCTGAAAAAACTAATTTGGAGTGCGGTGGCAAGCGTAGAGCGACGCCGCTTTGGATTCGCTGACCACGAAAATGCTAACAAATCCAAAGCGCCGCCGTTGTCGGCGCACTCCAAATTTGTAGCTCGGGACATCGAATAAGAGTTTTTCAGCACCCTGCTAGCCCTTCCCAAAGGCAGTGAAAGAAACCACGCGCGTTTCTTCCCCTTGATCAGAACCGTCCCAAAGTCCGTACCACTTACTGGCAATCACTGGCCAGTTTGAAGCCGGCCTTTTCCGCTTCATCCTTATCTTTGAACTTGATGCGGTTCGCTTCGCTGATCTTATTTAAGGCCGAACAGCCGGACGGGTAGTAAAGCTTGGTCTGTTGGTCGCCAATGACAGAGTCGGCGGCAGCAGCAGCTTCTTCTCGCCTGGTTGCGAAAGTCTTTTGCGCGTTGTCATCGCTGATGCGAACGCTCGGACTGCCGGCAATCATCGACGCCAGAACTGAGAACCCGTCGCATTTCAATTGGCGTCCGCCCCGCTTTGCCGGCGGCCATTCTGCCGGGAGGTTTAGAGACTTGCTGATTCCGGCGATGAAGACATCGAGATCTTGCCACTTGAAAGTACTCTCGTAGCCAATCCACAAACTGACCAGGGTGCCATCGAGAAAACTCAGGGAAATGGTGCGGACGTCCGCGAATCTGGTCCGATCGAAGCTCGGATCGAAATAGGGATTGATACTCGTTCTGGCCACGCCGAACTCATCAGGACGGACGAGCTGGATTTGTGGAACTGACGCTTTCGCTTGCTCGAAAGTCATCCCCAGTCGGAACCCGCGCAGCTCAATCGATTGGGGTAACTGGTCGAGCTTTAGCGTGCAAGGTGGTTTTTGAGCTGAAGCAGAGCCTACGAGTAAAGGCGCCACGAGCAGCAGCCGGAATACTCTCTTAATTTTCCAGATCGGATGGTAGAGCATTGATGCCGGAAGATTCTTTCTCGCTGATCAGATGCTTGATCAGTTCGGCCAGCGCATTCGGATCGAACGGTGTCGAGACATATTCGTTACAGCCAGCGTCGATGGCAAGCGAACGGTACTCGTCGGCGCCATAGGCGGAAACGGCAACGATCGGTGTCCGGCGCAGAGCCTGATACTCGCGTATTCGTTGCGTAGCGTCAAGGCCGTTCATGCCGGGCATCATGACGTCCATAATGATCAAGTCGGGCAATTCGCGCTGGGCGATGTTGATTGCTTCTGCTCCGGTTTCGGCTTCAATGACACGGTAGCCGTTTTTCACCAGCCACATCTTCATCATCAGGCGGGTGTCGTCAAAGTCTTCCACCAGCAAAATCGTAGGTAGAGTCGGAGCAGCATAGTCCTGGGCAGTTTGATAGTTCATTGGCTTCAACTGGAGGATTGGGCAAGAAGGGCACCCTGAAAACCAAAGGGTGTAATAAAACGATATGCCAAACGAAGGAACCGGGTCAACTCTCATCACGGCTCCGGCTCCCGTTCACAGCAGCTATCGCAGCAACTTAACCGAATAGGCGGAGAACTGCGAATCCTCGCTGACCAGAGTAAGACCTTCCTCAATACTTTGAGCAATCACTAGACGATCGAATGGGTCTTGGTGATGAAAGGGCAAGGCGCGTCCAGTGTCAGAACATGCGTCAGTGTTACGGGCGAAACTGAGAGGTCGTTGGTTTCTTGTTGGTTCTTAATCAGGTCTTT
>WNFQ01001443.1_pt1 | contig 16819 bp, 17 predicted proteins | sample 5400171 | NCBI WGS metagenome assembly WNFQ01 (sample SAMN13153356, study PRJNA577476) | soil metagenome | isolation source: 20 cm soil under Madrone tree | place: USA:California | collected 2016-06-14 | reverse complement strand
TCCTCAGCGGATTTCTGTCGAGCGGCGGCTGTACAGTCGCTTCAAATGGATGCGCTGAGGACAGCGCACGTTACACCATCGCGATTGCAATCGCTTGTCATTCCGAGTGAAGTCGAGCAATCTCTGAACTCGATTTTTGAGATCGCTCGATATGACAGAAACGGATATTAGATCGCAAACCGCGGCGGTTATTCCGGCGTATCAGGACGAAAAACACATCGGCGACATCGCGCGTCGAACCCGCGAGCGACTGGATCACGTTCTCGTTGTTGATGACGGCTCAACCGATCAGACGGAACAACGCGCGCGCGAAGCAGGCGCCCAAGTTATTGTTCACGCTCAAAACCAAGGCAAAGGCGAAGCAATTAAGACCGGACTCGCGCACTGGCTTGGGACTGCAAATCCGTCTGGCAGCGGACAAGATCGACAAATCACCTGGGTGATCCTTCTGGATTCTGATGGTCAACATCTTCCCGAAGAGATCGATCGATTTTTGCTAGCAGCAGCCTCGGTGACACGACCAACGTTTTTCATTGGCAACCGCATGGACGACGTTGCCCGGATGCCGTTTGTGCGGCGCGTTGTGAACCGTCATATGAGCAATCAGATCAGCCGAGTTTGCGGACAAAAAATTCCGGACACGCAGTGCGGCTACCGCATGCTGGATCGACAGCTAATTCCAGATATGCTTGGGGGCGGTCACCGATACGATTACGAGACTGAAGCGCTAATCATCGCCAGCCGCAAAGGCTACAGGATCGAATCAGTCCCAATCACCACCGTTTACACCGACCAAGTCAGCAAGATCCATCCCGGGCGCGATGCGTTTCGCTTTTTCAAATTGATGCAGCGCTATAAGGCTGTCGACAGCTAGCCTGATCGCGCGCACGCCCGACCGCGTCGCGCATGTAATCGAGGAACAGACCCGCGAGAAATCGACGCGCCTCATTGATCCAGTCAATCACGGTTACGACGGGCCACCGGCCAGAAGTCTGTGAAATTCGTTGTCTGTGATACGATCTTTTCACCCGCGACAGACGAATTAAACGTTGATTCTTCAGGCGTTTAACTCAAAAATCAGACACTCCAACAAACCTCCACCATGAAAAAGAAATCCACTTCGCAGTCAGCCTTCTTTAACCTTCGCGTTTTAATTGCTGCGGTCTTTTGCCTCGGTGCTCTCGCTGTGGCACTGTTCGCCCAAACAAAGAGCGCAGGGCCGACTCAACAAAGCAATCGCTCCGTGGGCGCACAGGACGCTCCCGGTACGCAGACGCCCGATGTCCTGCAGTTAATTGGTCCGGTCATTCTAAACAAGGATTTGCGCGACCTCCCGTACATTGCGCCAAGCCATGAAATCGAAGAGAAACGGCTGACGCGCTATCCCCATCCGGAAATTCCAACTTCAACCAAACCAATTCCGGACTACTCCCGCTTCCAGTCGTTGATGAAGCAAATCATTTCGCCTATGCCAAACATGCCGGGGCCGCTGCGGACCTTTGATGGGATGAACTCCGCCCAGAGCGGCTGTATGTGTTTGCCGCCCGACACCGATGGCGACGTCGGCCCCAGCCATTACGTGCAATCGGTCAACAGCTCGATCAAGATTTTCGATAAAAATGGCAACCCACTCAATGGCCCGAACGGGACGACGTACAACTCTCTTTTCCTCACTCTGGCAGGCACACCCTGTTCGGGCTTCAACAATGGCGACGGGTTCGTCTTCTACGATCACGTCGCTGATCGCTGGGTGGCCAGCGATTTCGCGTTTCCTGGAACGCTTCCCGGGGCAGGACCATTCTATCAATGCGTTGCCGTTTCCCAAACGGGCGACCCTGTCAGCGGCGGCTGGTTTCTTTACGCGATCCAGCATGATCCGGCCAACCCGACTTGGATCGGCGATTACCCAAAGTTCGCGTTTTGGAACAGCGGCGGGACCCCTGCCCAAAACGCCTATTACCTTACGATCAACCTGTTTGACGGGCCGACGCTCGCCTTCGAAGGCGTGCGCGTTTTTGCTCTCGACCGCGCGTCGATGCTTACGGGTGGCGCTGCTAATGCGATTGCTTTCAACATCCCGCCTGCTGGCTTGGGCGACTCCTACAGTCTGGTGCCAGCTGGTTTTCGCACCGGCAACTCGCCACCTCTGGGCAGAGATGAATTTCTATTATCTGTTGACAGCCCTGCTACGGGCGGCGTAACGCTCACGCAGGTTCATGGGTGGAAATTCCACGTCGATTTTGGCACTCCGGCTAGCTCAACATTGGGCATTGGCGTAAACCATAGCCCTAACGCAAACATCACCGTCGCTGGGTTCGTGGACGCATTCACCACGACCACCCTGTTGGTGCCGCAGAATGGGACGACGGCAAAATTGGATACCTTGGGTGATAAAATCATGACCCCGGTCGTCTATCAGAGTCGCGCGGGCGTGGAATCGCTCTGGGCCAGTCAGACGGTTCTCCTGAATTACCCGAATGGGCCCACAGCTGTTCGCTGGTATCAATTCAATGTGACTGGCGGGAATTTCCCAGCTACACCGGTGCAGCAGCAAAGCTGGAATAACGGCAACGATGGTTTATGGCGCTGGATGCCTAGCATCGCCGTGGATCAAAACGGGAACACAGCCATCGGCTATTCTACCTCCAGCGCGACACAGGAACCTTCCATCCGCTATGCTGGCAGGCTCGCTGCGGATCCACTGAATAATCTCGGTCAGGGCGAAGCGATAATGACCGCGGGCGGTGGTCACCAGACCCATTCCAGCGGACGCTGGGGGGATTACAGCATGACCACCATCGATCCTGTCGATAATCTCACCTTCTGGCATACCAACGAATATTATCCTGCCACCAGCAGCGCTAACTGGTTTACACGCGTCGGCAAGTTCCAGTTCCCGGCCGCCACCCCTACGCCAACAGCGACATCTACGGCGACCGCAACGCCTACAGCCACGGCAACAGCCACGGCGACGGCAACGGCGACTCCCACTGCAACTGCGACAACTACGCCGGCGCCGACGCCAACAGCTCCAAAGGCGCTAAAGGCAACCAACGTGACTGCCACCAGCTTCACAGCGAACTGGCAAGGCGTAAGCAATGCGACAGGTTACCAGTTGGATGTGGCCACGAACAATTCGTTCACCAATTACGTACCGGGATACCAAGACCTGAACGTCGGCAACGTGACTAGTAAAAACGTGACCGGGCTGACCGCGCGTACGACCTATTATTATCGGGTACGAGCGTATAACGGCAACGGTACAAGTCCCAACTCCAACGTTGTGCAGGTGAAGACCAAAAACCACTGAGATTCGTTGCTACTCCATTGGCAGCTGTTGCCCTCAATCTGTGCGCAGCCATGACTCAAGGTCTTCTCGCGGGAAGTGGTTTTGAGCTTTTGAGGATTTCCGATTCAGGTGTGAGTGTGGCTGGTTTGTCGCTGAAGATGATGCGGTTCGGTTTTTGAGCGAGCGTTTCGACAAGCTCCTTTGCGTACGTGGTAACTACCTTCAGGTTCAAGAGCGTCACGTGCAATTGTTTCAACTGTTCCTGAAGCTGCTTGTCCGTCGATTTAATGAAGGTATCAGCGCTGCCGAACAGCGTATTCGCGCCTTTTTCTACACCGTCAAGATTCGTGATTGCGTTCTGTAAGTTGTCTAAGTCCAGCTTAAGCGAATCAGCGAGTGGGCCAAGTTTCGGAGTGAAGTCGCCGAGATCCTTTTTCAGATTTGTGACGGTGACGTTGAGATTATCAATCAACTTGTTTGCGTTATCGATTAGCGGGCCCGCAGCGCCAGTGATCTGCTCGAGGCCATAAGCAGGATGGCCTTCGATTGAAGCGTTGTTTGCCAGCGTCTGACCACCGGGAGTGCCTGCGGAAAGTGCCACAAATTTTGGTGAGAGCATTGTATCGGAGCTAAGCGTGGCGGTGACATCTGTGGGCAACGGCGGAATTCCTTCATCAAGACTGACAGTGATCCGCACCGCGTCTTTCTTGTTTGCGCTTGCTTCTCGCTCCTGCGCAGTGAGATGCCGCATCGCAATGACGCGTCCGGCCGGCGCGCCGGCATAGCGCACCTCGGAATTTACTTTTATGCCGGTTACATCTTCATAATTGATTTGCAGAGTGCGTGTCGGTTTTTTAAGGCGATATCCCGAGAGCGCGAAAGTGAGCGCGGCGAGCAGGACGACGCTGCACGCAATCACGAACAAGGCGACGAGGAAATCGGAGAAATTGCTGCGCTTCATGTATGCTTGTGATGAAAACGGAACCGCCCGCCCAGGAACGGGCGAGGCCGAACATGTTGCTGATCCTTATGCTCTTCCTGTGAAACGTTCAACGGAATCGGCCCGTCAGCCTGACCGTGGATAAATTGCTGCACTTCCGGATTTGGACTGTTCCGAATTTCATCCGGCGTGCCTTCCGCCACAATCGAGCCATGCCCAAGCATAATCATCCGGGTCGCGATGCGAAAGGCGCTAGTCATATCGTGTGACACCACAACTGCGGTCATATGGCTGCCGTGAGTCAACTTCTCCGTCAACTGGTCAACCACGGCGGTCATGATTGGATCGAGTCCAGAGGTCGGCTCGTCGCTGAATAGCAATTCCGGATCGAGAGCAAGCGCCCGCGCAAGACCTACGCGCTTCTTCATTCCACCGCTAATTTCATCCGGCTTAAGATCTTCAAACCCCGTCAGGCCCACCATCTCAAGCTTTCCTTTCACGATTTGTTCGATTTCGTCGGGCGACTTATTGGTGTGTTGCGTCAGTGGCAGGGCAACATTCTCGCCAACTGTAAGAGACGCCAGTAGCGCGCCGGATTGAAACAGCATCCCGAACCGCAAACGCACACGCTCAATCTCGCGTTCCGTCATCCCTATAATTTCTTCTCCAAAAAGTTTCACCGAACCCGATGTCGGCTTCATGGAGCCGATCATATGCCGTAAAAGTGTGCTCTTGCCGCAACCGCTGCCGCCCATAATGACCAGAGTCTCGCCACGATGGACGTTGAACGAAATATCATCGAGCACGACCCGATCTCCGAAGCTCCGGACGAGGTTGTTTACTTCAATGATGGTAGCGTCAGCAGGCATGATCAAAATGACGAATGAACTAATGCGGAAAATGACGAAATCCGAATGTCGAATGACGAAAGAATGACAAAGCTCGAATGACCAAAGCGGAATTTCCGGGGAGCACAGGCTGCCAGCCTGCGCTCCCCAGAAATTCGTGCTTCGTCATTCTTCCCGTTCATGCGGCAAAGAAAAATATGCCAGTCAATACGGCATTCATGACCAACATCGCCAGCAAAGCTTGCACGACTGAAGCTGTTGTCGCCTGACCGACGCCTTCGGCGCCTCCGTCGACATTCAGCCCGGCGTTGCACGAGATTGTGATAATTATCCACGCAAACACGACGCTCTTGATCATTCCAGAATACAAATCCCATGTGTCTGCGCTCTCCAGAGCGCGCAGGATATAGCCGGCGGTGTTGAAATCGAGAGCGAAGCGGCACACAGCCCAGCCGCCGAGGATGCCGATATAATCTCCGAAGATAGTCAGCGCCGGCAGCATGATCATCATGGCCAAGAAACGCGGCACTACCAGATATTGGACCGGGTTGATCGCCATTACCTCGAGAGCCTCGATCTCCTCAGATACTTTCATCGTGCCCAGCTCGGCCGCGACCGCAGAGCCGCTTCGACCGATCACAATGACTGCGATCAGGACCGGCCCCATCTCACGCAGGAGCGTGAGCATCACAAGATCGGGAATGTACATCTCCGCTCCGAGGCTTTCGAGAGAGTGGGCCGCCTGCATGGCCAGCGTCACGCCAATACTGAAGGCCGTCAGCGCAACCATCGGCGCTGCACGAACCCCGATGAACACCATTTGCCGGAAGATCGGCCCGATCTTGAAAAATTGCCCTGTGAACGGCGCAATCAAAATCCAGTAAAACAGACTGAGATTAAGCTGGATGTAATTTTTCACTTGCCGCTTGAGCGCGCAGAATGCCAAGGTGCGCGTCTTGACGGAAGCCGAAAGTACAGAGGTCTAGTCATAAATCCCGTCGCAGGCCGAGGATCAACCCAACAACGCAATGGCTACAAGCGAGATCGACAACATCCGCGCATTGCTACAGTCTAGGCCGCGACCGGTTGGCTGGGCCGAGCGGCGCGACCGGCTCGACGATATTGGTTCGGTCTGGCCTGTGGCTGATGACGTGAAGCTTGAGACTGTCGATGTCGACGGTTTGCCGGGAGAATGGTCGATCGCTCGGGACAGTGATCCGTCACACGTTCTGATGTTTTTTCATGGAGGTGGCTATTGCTCCGGTTCAATCGTGAGCCATCGCCGCATGGTCGCAGAGGCAGGTCGCGCCGCTGGAATGCGCACACTCGCCATCGCCTATCGACTCGCTCCTGAGCATCCGTTTCCCGCAGCTTATGACGATGCGCTTACCGCGTGGCGTTTTTTGCGAAACGAAGGCATTCCGTCTGAGCGGATTGCTACCGGTGGGGACAGCGCTGGCGCCGCGCTTGCAATGGCATTGATCGGCCGATTGCGCGATGGACACGAGAACCTTCCCGTGTGCGCGTGGCTCGTCTCGCCCTGGACAGATCTGACTATGTCTGGTTCGACATTTGCCAGCAAGAACGCCGTAGATCCAATCATCCATAAAGAATACCTGTATGAATTGGTCGATGCATATCTTCCTGCGGGAATGGACAGAAAGGATCCGCGCGTTTCTCCTCTGTACGCAGATCTCACGGGCTTTCCGCCATTACTGATCCAGGTGGGTTCTGCCGAAACGTTGCTCGATGACGCCACTCGTTTGGCGAATGTGGCAGGTGCCGCAGATGTTCCAGTCACTTTGGAAATTTGGCCACACATGATCCATGCGTGGCCCCTGTGGAACGCTCACCTTGAGCCCGGTCGCCGCGCGCTAGCCAGCGCGGGTGCATTTATCCGGGCTCACCTTTAACGCGCGCCAAGTCTAGAAAAGATTGACGGGTCCCCAGCCGTCGCTCCTTGTTTAGATCAATCCGCGCTTTCGGAAATCACCGAGATTGTTGCCGGACGAACGTTCGACCAGGTCAATAGTGAACTTGAGCAGGCAGACTTCCCACGCGTCATCCACGCCGTGAATGACCGCGCTGAGCGATTCGTTTTTGCTCTCGACCTTGCGCCGGGTTCGATTGATCACTGAATCAAGTGAATCGCGAAGCGTCTGTTCACTTAGATCGGTTTTGCGGAATTGAAACCCATAACGAAGCACCGCCATGTTTCTCGCGTGCTCGCGCAGTTGATCGATGTACCGCTCCGCCTTTTCTCCAAAACCCTCAAGTAACAGCCGGCAATAATGCTCGGGCGTGAGAATCTGCGGACGTTCCGCGTGGATTTTCCCGTTGCGAACCCGGACCTGATCGACCCGATCCATCAACTCCGAGATCAGATAAAAATCGAAACTGGTGGTGCCAAAAGTCGCGATTTGTCGCTCTGGAGCGACGATCACATGCGTGTTTTCAATCGCGTAATCGAAGTCGTCCCTGGTCATTGCCATCGCACTAAGCTAGCGTTCCGACACTGGGAGTTCAAAAGCGAATTAGCTCACCGGCCGCGTGGGAGGCGGATCCTACAATCACGTCCGTTGTTTCGCTGCTTCGCTATTCGCTCTGCGGTTTCGCTTCTCCGCCTTGCTTTTGAAAAAGCGACAAATATTGGCCGTAGCCTTCTTCCTTTAACTTGTCGACGGGGATAAAACGCAGCGCGGCTGAGTTAACGCAGAAGCGCTGTCCCGTCGGCGCCGGCCCATCGTCGAAAACGTGGCCAAGGTGCGATTCGCTTGTTTTTGAACGGACTTCAGTGCGTTCCATTCCATAAGAGGAATCCTTTTTTTCAGTCACCTTGTCGGCCGATATTGGTTTGGTGAAACTGGGCCAACCGGTGCCGCTGTCGAATTTATCCAGTGAGCTGAAGAGCGGTTCACCCGTGATAATGTCCACGTAAATGCCCGGCCGGTGATTGTCCCAATACGCATTATGAAACGGTGTCTCCGTACCGCATCCTCGCGTGACGTCATATTGATCTTTCGTCAACTGTTTCCGCAGCTCGGCATCAGTGGGAACTTCTTTGGTTGGATTCATTTTCTCCGCTTCTTTTTTCTGTGTTTGAGCATAACCGAACAAGATCGATCCGACAATCACAACAAGCGTGCCGGCTAAACCAATCCACAGAGTCTTACGCGATCCGTGTGTGTATGTTAAACGTGTCGTTTTCATTGAATGTTCATCCCTTCGTCCCTTATCGGCTTGTTGACGCGTTAAATGTACGCGCCGCCGTCTTCTTTACAAACGTACAGACCTGAATAGGTGTCTTTTATTAATTCGGAAGCGGACCGAAAAATGGTCGGGCAGTCCTGCTCTGCTCTCATCGTGACGTCGAGCATCCGAACGGCGGAATCTCGCTAATCGAGATCCTGCCGCCCGGCCTCGGGAACGCGAATGTATCGGCGGAAGACAATCAATCCTATCGGCGCAACTGATGCCGCCAAAGCAAAGATCAACCACATTGTTCCGGGATGGCGCGGTCCATGCTCCGGAACGAACGCGGCCAGTAACCAGCCACTGGCGCCTACAAGCAGCTTACCAACCAGGAACGGAAGGTACGCCAGCGAGCCGTACGAGGCCTCCTGTCCTTTCGGTGCAATGGCGGCGGCATACTCGTACACCCGCGGGGAGTAAAACGCTTCTCCGACTGAAAATACGATCAGATAAAGCGCAGCCATGATGTAGTACGGGTGAATACTCCCTTGCAGGCCAAGATATCCATGACCGAGCCACTGGCCGATCATGCTATGGCTGGCGGACAGGAACCATTGCGTCGGCAGCGCCATGATGAATACTCCTGCGGCACAGATCGCTCCGCCAATCACGACCATTCGGTACGCTGCAAACCTTTGCGTCAGCGCGCCTACGATCGGCACCAGGCAAATGATAACGATCGCGTTGATCGCAGAAAGTTTGCCCACAGGCGCGTTCACCCCGAGTTCGCGAATGCCGAACTTCGGAAAAACGTAATCCATCTGCAAAAAGATGGCTTTGAGAAATCCGATGAAGAGGAAGAAAACAAGCAGCCGATAAAAGCCGGATTGACCGATCAGGCGCCGGAAAAGATGCGCTGTGTCGATGGCAGTTTGCCGCACGGTATCTCCGATGCTTTTCCAAAAACTAGGCGGAGTCCCGTCATCGCCAGACGATTTTTCGATAACCCGGCCTCCGTTGTTCGCTTCTGCACCTCGGCGAATGAAATAAATCACTGGAAACAGCACGATCTCAAATGCCAGGCTGACCATGAACAGTTGCTGGTATGAGCTTGGCTCAAATCCAAACAGACTGACGTGCAAGTGCAGTTGGCGGACGTAATCGAAAATCCATCCTGCTGCGAAATAGCCAATGTTCATTATCATGTAGATGATCGAGAACGAGATCGATCGCTGCGCTACCGTGGAGTAGCGACGTGTCGCCGCAAGCAGCACGGGCGTTCCAAGCGCCTCACCGACTGCTAATGGAAGAACGCCGCATGCGAGCGCCAGCGACGGGATTGTGGTAACGACCATTACGCTGCGCGCGATCGTGCAGATGGCGACGCCAAGGAAAAAAGTGCGGCGCAATCCGATCGCATCTGTGAGCGAGCCAGCGAGCAACGTGAACACAGTCATTGCCGGCGCCCAGACCCAGCCGACCAGTGCTCCCGCGGCTTGATCGTTAAAACCGAGATCCTTCGACAGCCATAAAACCATCGTTTTGTTGGTGACGGAGTAAGCGGTGTAAATGAGAAACTTGATGAGGAACGTGAGCCACAAGTTGCGTTGCGCCCCCTTGAGCACGGTGAATTTCGCCAGGAAACCGCGGAACCCAGCCGGCACGACTGGAGGGACAGTTTCGTCTGCTACGAGTGTCGTTTTGATTGCTTCTCCCACTGCGCCTCGCTCCAAACTAAAGCATGTTCGCAAGAAACTCCCGCGCGTCGAACGGCGCGAAATCGTCGATTGTTTCGCCGGTGCCGACAAAACGCGTAGGAATTCCGAGTTCATCCTGAATCGCTACAACGATGCCGCCTTTGCCGCTTCCATCGAGTTTGGTGACGATCACCCCAGTGAGCGTCAGCGCACTGTGGAATTCGCGGGCCTGGCTGAGAGCATTGCTGCCAGTGGTTGCGTCGACCACGAGCAGTGTCTCGTGCGGCCCGTCGGGATCGAGTTTGGTGAGCGTGCGTTTCACTTTTTGAAGCTCGGCCATTAAATTCGCTTTGGTGTGTTGGCGGCCAGCCGTATCGCAAAGCAAAAAGTCGATCTCGCGAGTTGTCGCCGTCTGATATGCTTCGTAGCAGAGCGCGGCTGGATCGGCGCCGTACTGGCCGCGAATCATTTCAACTCCGAGTCTTTTGGCCCAAATGTCAAGCTGCTCTATCGCCGCAGCGCGAAACGTGTCGGCTGCGGCTAGCATCACTTGTGCGTGACGGGGTAGGGGCGATTGACCCCAATCGCTCGCGGGCGGTTCAGGTGAACCGCCCCTACCTCGCAGATGATGCGCGAGCTTCGCTGTGGATGTTGTTTTACCCGTTCCGTTGACGCCGACGATTAAGATCACGGTTGGTTTGCCCTTTGCTTGACGGATTGACGTCGGATCAGGCGGCAAAACCCGCGCGATTTCTTCGCGCACGGCTTTGATCACGTCGCCAATTCCAAGCAAAGACCACGCCTCGCGCTCCTGTAGCATTTTGATGATGCGCGTCGTCATCGGAACACCGAGATCAGCTCGGATGAGCGATTCCTCCAGCTCATCCCAGTCGATCGGTTTGCCGGCAAATTGTTGCGCGAGATGCTCGAGGAATTTCATTTTTGTCGTTGAAGCGATAAACCCTTGGAGCGGTCAAGCCGGATTGCGCTTATCCTGTCATGTTGAGCTAAGCGAAACATCTCTGATTACAATTTTCACGGGCTGACGAGAGAAATAACCAGAGATTCTTCTCCCGCGAGTGCGGGATCAGAATCAAAATGCTGCTAAACGCTTCAACGAATCACGATTCCTTCTTCACCGCTTCTCGCGCGGGGCGATCCAGATCTTTGCGTACCCGATCGAGGATGCCGTTCACGAAGCGACCCGATTCAGCGCCACCGAAAGTCTTTGCCAGCTCGATGGCTTCATTGATTGAGACAACTGGCGGAATGTCGTTTCGGAAAAGCATCTCATAGATCGCCAGCCGGAGGACATTGCGATCAACCGCTGAGATACGCCGAAATTCATAATTTTCGCAGTAGCGGCGAATACGTTCGTCGATTTCCGGGAGATGTGCCACCATTCCTTCGATGAGTGGCTGCGCGAATTCGCGGACTCGTGGCATAGCCGGGCAAAATTCCCAGAATTCATCAATCTTCTCCGGGGCTTCGCCACGCTGGAGGTCGCGCCAGAAATGATATTGAACTGCCGCTTCTCTCGCGCGGCGTCGTTTACCCATTATCCCTCGGCGGTTTGGAAACCGCCGCTCCTTGTTTGCTACGAACTTCCGACAAAACGTTCGCGATTTCCACCGCTGCGCGCGCGGCTTCGGTTCCACGGTTGATCTTTTTTTCAAGGCAGCGCGCACGCGCTTGACTTTCGTTATCGAAGCTGAGCACCACGTTGATTACTGGCACTGCTTGTTCTACTGCGATGCGTTGAAGTGCATCGGTCACTGACCGGCTCAGATTTTGCGCGTGATTCGTTTCTCCTTGCAAAATCACGCCGCAAGCGATGACCGCATCGGCTTTGTCCCGCGCAGCGAGCTCCCGCACAACCACAGGAATTTCGAATGCTCCAGGTACGCGGTAGAGAGAAGTCGTCGCATTTGGCGCAAGAGCGCGCAGCTCATTGATCGCGTGGTCGACGAGCCCCTGCACGTATTGTCCATTAAACTCGCTTGCCACGATACAGAAACTGCGCCTGGCGTTGACGATTCGTGGACCCGGCGGTGCAGTGCTCGACATTAAGAATGACGAATGACGAATGACGAATGACGAATCAATAACGAAGCCCAAATGACGAATGATGCATGACTTGGTCGTTTACCTTCGTCAGTTTTCATTCCTTCGTCATTCGACATTCGAGCTTGGTCATTCACAGCAAGTGTCCCAGCTTCGTCTTTTTCGTTTCGAGATACTTTTCGTTATGCGGGTTGGCCTCAGTACGGATCGGAACTTGCTCAATCATTTCGAGACCGTACCCCTCCAGGCCGACAACTTTCTTCGGATTATTCGTCAGGAAGCGAAACTGGCGCACGCCGAGGTCGAAAAGGATCTGCGCGCCTAATCCGTAATCGCGCAGGTCGCTCGGAAATCCGAGTTTGGCGTTCGCTTCCACGGTATCGAGGCCTTCTTCCTGTAATTTGTATGCGTGGATTTTTGCCGCGAGCCCAATCCCGCGTCCTTCCTGGCGCATGTAAACCAACACGCCGTTGTCCTCCTCCTGGATTTGCCGGAGTGCTGCGTGCAATTGGTTTCCACAGTCGCACCGGCGCGAAGCGAAAACGTCGCCGGTGAGACATTGACTGTGCACGCGCACCAGCGTAGGCTTTGTCTTGTCGATCTTGCCTTTCACCAGCGCGAGATGATGCTGCCCATCGAGCTTGGACCGATACAGGTGCAAATCGAAATCGCCGTAGTCAGTCGGCATTTTTACGATTTGCTCGAGCTCCACGAGCTTTTCACGAAGACGGCGATAAGCGATCAGACTTTGGATCGTGCAAATGCGCAGGCTGTGTTTTTTGCGGAACTCCATTAATTCCGGCAAACGCGCCATCGTGCCATCGTCATGCAAAATTTCACAAAGCACTCCCGCCGGCTGCAGACCAGCCATTCTCGCCAGATCGACCGCGGCCTCAGTATGTCCTGCGCGTCGCAAGACGCCGCCGTCCTTCGCGCGCAATGGGAATACGTGCCCGGGTTGGCTGAGGTCTTCTGGCGATGATTTCGAATTAGCGATTGCCAGGATGGTCGTAGCGCGATCATAAGCGCTGATGCCGGTGGTGACGCCGCGCGCCGCGTCCACTGAAACGGTGAAATCGGTGCGATGCTTTTCGCGGTTTTGTACCACCATTCGTTGTAAACCGAGTTGCTCGGCGCGCTCATTCGAGATCGGTACACAAATCAAGCCGCGCCCATAGGTCGCCATGAAATTGACGGCTTCAGGCGTGACTTTTTCGGCGCCCATTACCAGATCGCCTTCGTTCTCGCGATCGGCGTCGTCGGTCACGATGACCATCCGGCCTTTGGCGATGTCGCTCAGCACGTCGTCAATTGCATCGAACTGAAATGTTTCTGCCGCTTTTGCAATCATCGGAACCATACCATTACGCCCGGCGATGTTCGGAGCAACTCTTCCTCAACCTTACCTTGAACTGGGAGGTACTTCTAGACTTCTCGGTGCATCACGATTCCGTGCGGCTGTTCTTCCACCACTTTAAACCCGAACCGTTCGTACAGGCGTAAAATCGGTTTGCCCTTCACGAAGCTCAGCGAGATCGTTGATTGCTCGGGATTCGCACGAACCAATTGGGTCAGCAGGGCCGTGCCTATGCCGTGCCGCCGGTGCTCCGGTTTCACTGCAAACGCCAGTTCCGGCGGTGCGTGAGGTTTATCGATTGGCTTGCGCAGCCAAACTGCACCGATTAGCGATCCATCTTTTTCATGATGTGCGACGAAGCCGGTGTCGCCGGGCCGGCTCCAGCCTTCCGCGTACCGCGAAAATTCTGGACGGTGTACGATCTCCCGTGCAGGCAGTTGTTTTTTCCTGGGCGACGACAACCCGTGATACAACATCTCCCAAAGAATGGGTTCATCCTCAGATGTGAGTTGGCGAATCACGTAATCCATAACAGGTGAGACCGGCGTTTTCCCTAATGTTGTTCATAACCGGAGAAAAACCAGAAAGCTGTTGAATCGAGCGCGCAACTGCACGGCGCAAAATCGCGTTTGTAATATTGCGTTATTTAGGAACCATCAGAAATGCCCACGGACCGCGATTACGTTCTCGGCACGCATGACGAGGAACTCGCCCGTCTCGGGTTACAGCACCGTGTCTGGCGTCCGGTGGTCTTAGATTGCTGGCAAAGGGCAGGGATTACCGTGGGTAAGCGCGTACTTGATGTAGGCGCGGGTCCCGGGTATGCGACTCTCGATCTTGCCGAGATCATCGGCCCGACTGGTGAAGTGATCGCCCTTGAACGTTCCCAAAATTTTATCCGCGCGATGGAGGCAAACTGCCATGCGCGATTGATCACGAACGTGAAAATTCACGAGATCGATTTGATGACCGACGATCTACCTTCAGGAGATTACGATTTCGCCTGGTGCCGCTGGGTGGTCTCCTTCGTTGAGGATCCCGCGTTGCTGATTCGAAAACTGGCGCGCGTCATGCCAAAAGCGAGTTTGTCTATCTTCCACGAGTATGGGCATTACGAGACTTGGAGATTCTTTCCGCGATTGCCAATGCAAGAGCGTTTCCGCGAACATGTGATCGCAACCTGGCACGAGTCTGGTGGCGAACCCAACGGCGCGGCAAGGTTACCGCAGTTGCTTGCGGACAATGGTTTTGTGACTCGCTCAATTCGCCCCCAAGTGTTTTGCCTCCGGCCAAGCGATTACATGTGGCAGTGGCCCGCCACATTCATCGAAATTTATCTTCCGCGCCTGATTGAAATGGGACGCATCGATCAGGAATTTGCCGACAAAGTCCGCGCCGATTTGGCAAAGGCAGAAATGGATACGAATGGCTTTATGGTTACGCCGCTGGTGCTGGAAATCGTGGCTGAAAAACTGTAGAGCCAAGCGTGTCGCGTGCGAAGCGCGATTAACTCGTGATGCCCGCGAGGCCAAGCCGCTCTGCATCGGCTTTCAAAGCAGCGATTACCTCCGCAATAACATCGTCCAACGGCATTCCCAACTCCTCGGCGCCACGGACGATGTCCTCGCGATTCACGGCGCGAGCGAATGCTTTGTCTTTCATCTTCTTTTTCACTGCGCGCACCTCGACATCATGAATGCTTTTTGTTGGGCGAACGAGTGCGACAGCAACGACAAAGCTGCTTAGTTCGTCCACGGCGTAGAGCGTTTTCTCCAGCGCCGTCTCTCTCGAGATGTTTGCGTAATCGGCGTGAGAAAGAATCGCACGGCAGATTTCTTCACTCCAGCCATTCTCGCGCAACCACGCAACGCCAACGAATGGATGGCCTGCTGTAGCCGGGATCGGTGATCCCGGCCCTCTTGGGCGCGGCTCCTCGGCGCTGCCGGGGTCAACGACCCCGGATACAGGTGCATTTGGGTGACGCTCGTAATCCATGTCGTGCAACAATCCTACCGCTTCCCAAAGGTCGGTGTCTTCGCCCTGCAGTTGCGCAAAATGCTTCATCGAATCAGCAACGGCGTAGCAATGCTTCCGGAGGCTCTCTGATTTCACCCAGTCATCGAGAATATCCAGCGCCCGAGCGCCCAGCGTCTCATTCATTGATTGAACTTTAATGAATGGAGACGTTGTCGCCTGATTTTATTTTTGTGGCAAGGCGCACCACATCCCAGTTAGCAAGACGAATACAACCGTGGCTTGCGGCGTGGCCAATCGAACCAGGATCGTTGGTGCCGTGAATGCCGATCCCCTTTTTATTTAGCGCAATCCACATCACGCCTACAGGATTCCGCGGACCTGGCGGTAGCAGATGAAAATTGCCGCTGCGCTGGCCGTGCTCGAGCATCTCCTTGTCATAACGAAACGTGGGCATCTTGGTGATCCGGCGCACCTTCCACTCACCGATGGGTGAGGCGGTCCGCACGGACCCGACCGTGATTGGATACGCGGCGATGAGCTTTTCGCCGTCGTGTACTTGAAGGAAGTTGGTCTTGGTGTCGACGTTTACGGCGACATTTGCAGTTGCGCCTTTATTTTCTCCTGGATTTCCAGCTTGTGCGTCGGGTTGGTCTTCGACTTCATTGGCACCCTGCGAGGCGACCTCGCTGCCGGGCTTAATGTCTTTTACCGAGGCAAGTTCAAACGGCTCAACATTCGGAACCATCAGCTGATCGCCGGGCTTGATTGTTTTCAACTTACCAGGATTGAGCTGTTCAAAAAAATGAATGTCGCTGTGGAATTTCTCAGCGATTGCATCGGCAGCATCACGGTACGGCAGAAATTTCAACTTTGCCTCCTGCGCTGGCTCCTTGGGCAGCGGCCCTATATTTTGAAGGTCCGCGTCCGTAACCGTGTACGGGATGAACACCGGATTGACGCTGGCGAGATCGAGGCCCGCGACGTCGGGCGCGGCGTTCGATTTTCGTTTGGATTGTGGCGGCGGAGAAGTTTGCGGTTGTTCGCCACGAGACTCGCGGTAAGCCGCAAGCGCTTTTCGGGTCAAATCATTGTAGTGCCCATCGATTTTACCCGGACCAAAATTCGCGCGATCAAGAAACACCTGCAGACGAGTGGCTGCTTCAATGTCAGCCTTGGTTGACTTTGATGCCCTTGCCGCCTTTCTCTTCGCCGAAGCTTGAGGAATGCTGCTTGCGATTAATACTGCGACGAGCGCGACGCGAAGAACTGCATTCACTTAAATGGATCGAAACGGTTGGCAGCGACGGCTGCCTTGGATAACGCAAGTCGACTTCGCCAAACCCGCGCGCTCGGCAGACCCTAGCCAACGCGAATACTTGGCCAGTCCGACTGAAAAGAAAACGCGCCTTTTGTTCGCCCGCAGGCAGAACAGAAAGGCGCGTTGGAGACGAAACA
>WNFQ01001442.1_pt1 | contig 16826 bp, 15 predicted proteins | sample 5400171 | NCBI WGS metagenome assembly WNFQ01 (sample SAMN13153356, study PRJNA577476) | soil metagenome | isolation source: 20 cm soil under Madrone tree | place: USA:California | collected 2016-06-14 | reverse complement strand
AGCGCCGAGACCGGCGTCGGGCCCTGCATCGCGTCGGGCAGCCAGACGTAGAGCGGAATCTGCGCCGACTTGCCGGCCGCGCCGACGAACAAGAACAACGTCGCCAGCACGACGACGGGCACGCCCCAGATCGCGTGCCCCTCGAGGCTCGCCGCGTGCTCTTGGATGTCGCGGAAGACGACGCTGCCGTGTCCCGCCGCGTCGAGGGTCCAGAAGATCAGAAAGATGCCGAGGATGAAGCCGAAGTCGCCGATCCGGTTCACGATGAAGGCCTTGTTGCCGGCGGTCGTGTTCACCTGCTCGCGCCACCAGAAGCCGATGAGGGCGAACGAGCACAGGCCGACACCCTCCCAGCCGACGAACATGAGCAAGAGGCTGTCGCCGAGGACGAGCGTCAGCATCGCGAACGTGAAGAGGTTCAGGTACGCGAAGAACCGCCAGTACGCCTCGTCCTCGTGCATGTAGCCGATCGAGTAGACGTGGATGAGACCGCCGATGCCGGTGACGACGAGGATCATCGTGCACGAGAGCGGATCGACCCAGAAGGCGATGTTCGCGTGCAGCGAGCCGATGTCGATCCAGTGCGAGACCTCGTCGAGGAGGAAGCGGTGCTCGGGATCGAGGCCTTTCAGCTGGAAGAACGCGATGAGGGAGAAGACGAACGCGAGCAGGACCGGCGTCACCGCGAGCACGCTGATCGCGTCCTTGCCGAAACGGCGCTGGATCTTCGCGCCGCCGAGGCCGTTCACCGCCGCGCCGAGGAGCGGCAGCAGCGGAATCCAGCGCAGGTACGAGACGTGGGTGATGTCCATGCCGCCGCTAGTACCTGAGCGAGTCCGTCGCCTCGACGTCGATACTGTCGAAGTTCTGGTAGATGCCGAGGACGATCGCGAGGCCGATCGCCGCCTCCGCGGCCGCGAGCATGATGACGAAGATCGCGAACACCTGGCCGTCGATCGAGGCGCCGCCGTAGCGCGCGAACGCGATGTAGTTGATGTTGGCGGCGTTCAGGATGAGCTCGACGCCCATCAGGATGCCGATCGCGTTCTTGCGCGTCAGCACCGTGTAGAGCCCGAGGGCGAAGATCAAGAGGCCGACGATCAGGAAGTGCTCGAGGCTGACCCCTTCCATCCGGTCAGCTCTTGAGCTCTTTCCGCGAGATCACGATCGCGCCGATCAGGACCGCGAGCAGCACGAACGAGGCGAGCTCGAACGGCAGCACGTACGGCCCCAGAAAGCCGTTCCCGATCGCGTACGTGCTCGGCGCGTCGGGCAACGTCGCGGTCGTCGGCCACGACGTCCGGCGCACCGCGTACGCCATCACTGCCGCGACGCCGCCGACGACGAGGAGCGCCGGAAATCGTCCGACCGAGCGGTTCGACACGTCGACGGTGGCGATCCGGTGCGTCAGCATGACCGCGAAGAGGATCAGCACCAGGATGCCGCCGATGTAGATCAGCAGCTGCGCCGCCGCCACGAAGTCGGCGGCGAGGAAGACGTACATCGCCGCGACGCCGAAGAGCGTCCCCATGAGCGCGAACGCCGAGTAAACGATGTTCGACGAGAACGCCACCGCCGCCGCCGATCCGACGGTGAGCACGGCGAACGCATAGAAGATCACGACCGAGAACGACGGCTCCGGCATGTATCCTCGTGGGACGGCGCACGAGAGCTCTCCTCTCGGGCGCCTAAGATCTCGCCGCGATTATCAAACTCGGGGGCACCCCGCAATCAGCGGCTGCCGAACACCGTCCGATACTGGCGATACCAATCGCTTTGAAACCGCTCCTCGGGATCGTAGAGACGTTTGCGCCGCAGAAATTCCGCGAACTGCGGATTAGCACGCCTCGACTTGCGCGCGCGTCGCCCAGCGGTGGTACGTGAGAAAGTAGTGACACGGCGCCGAGGACGACCGCGATCAGGTACGGCACGAGCAGCAGCGCGACTGCGGCGAAGCGGCGCCGCATCCCCGCCGGCCTGTCAGTGCGTATCGTCGGCTGGCCAACGGTGTCGCCCATGGTGCGGCTCCGCAGCGAACAGGAGAGGGCCGCGCAAGGCGTGAGACGGCCGATATCCTCGGCTGTGCCAACATGGCATCGTCTTTCCCCTCCAGGAGGTGGCGCATGCACATGACCGACTACGTGACGCTCGGCCGCTCTGGCCTGCGCGTCAGTCCGTTCTGCCTCGGCACGATGACGTTCGGCACCGAGTGGGGGTGGGGAAACGACGCCGCGACCGCGGGCGCGATCCTCGATCGCTACCTCGAGGCCGGCGGCAACTTTCTCGACACCGCCGACGGCTACACGATGGGGCGCAGCGAGACGCTCCTCGGCACCATGATCGCCGAGCGTCGCGCGCGCGATCGCGTCGTGCTCGCGACCAAGTTCACGTTCAACGCCGAGCCCGGCAACCCGAACGCCGGCGGCAACGGCCGCAAGAACGTCTCCCGCGCGCTGGAAGGATCGCTGCGCCGGCTCGCGACCGACTACGTCGACCTCTACTGGCTGCACGCGTGGGACACCGTCACGCCGGTCGAGGAGGTCGTGGCGACGCTCACCGACCTCGTACGCGCGGGGAAGATCCGGCACTACGCGTTCTCCGACGTGCCCGCGTGGTACGCCGCGCGCGCGCAGACGCTCGCGACGTGTCAGGGGAAGGAGCCGCCGATCGCGCTCCAGCTCGAGTACTCGCTCGTCGAGCGGACGATCGAGCGCGAGCACGTCGGCGCCGCCGCGGAGCTCGGCATGGGCATCTGCCCGTGGAGCCCGCTCGCCGGCGGCTTCCTCGCCGGCAAGTACCGCCGCGAGCGCGACGGGGCGACCGGCGAGGGACGTCTCGCGATGATGAAGGACGCGACGAACCCGGCGTTCCAGAAGTTCACCGATCGCAATTGGCGCATCCTCGACGTCGTGCGCGAGGTCGCCGAGAGCGTCGGCCGCTCGCCCGCCGAGGTCGCGCTCAGCTGGGTGGCGCACCAACCGGGCATCACGTCGACGATCATCGGCGCGACGTCGCTGCAGCAGCTCGACAGCAATCTCGCCGCGCTCGAGCTCGAGCTGCCCCCGGAGCTGCGTGCGCGGCTCGATGAGGTGAGCGCGCTCGATCCGGCGCACCCGTACATGTTCTTCAGCGGCCCGATCCAAGCGATGGTCCACGGCGGCACCAACGTCCGCGCGTGGCGCCCGGGCTGAGACGAGTCGCGGTTGCGCAACGGAATCTGTTGCGCTACTTTTGCCTCATGCCCGTCGGTACGGCACGGAAGGTCCACGCGCTGCGGCGCGACTTCAAGACCGGCGCCGCTGTCGCCGATCTCCTCGGTGTCAACCGCTCGCAGGTCACGCGTTGGCTCAAAGGCGCGGGGATCGACCCCCTCAACGCCGAGCGGATCGATCTGCTGGAGCTCATCTGGGCGAACCTGCTGCGTCTCTACGAGCCCGAAGCGGCGCGCTCGTGGCTCTTCGGCCTCAACCCGCACCTCGGGGACCGTCGGCCGATCGACCTCGTGCGCGCCGGGCGTGCCGAGGAGCTGATGCGAGCGATCCGCGCCGAGCGCGCGGAATCGTTCGCGTGATCCTGCATCGCTGCTTCGCCTGGGATCGGCGGGCCCCGCTCGGCGAGGCGGGAGGCGCGCTGTGGTTCGCGCGCGACTGGCAGGGCGACGGCCGCCACGACAACCCCGACGTCTACGGGTGTCTCTACGCCGCGCAGGATGCGGTCTCGGCGGTCGTCGAGCAGCTCGCGCGCTTCCGCGGCAGTGTGTTCGTGCCGCAGGCCCTCGTCCGCCGCGGGTTGCCGCTCGCGCTCGCCCGCCTCGAGCTCGATGACGCCGCCGAGCTCGTCGACCTCGACGAGCCGAGAATTCTCGCCGCGCACGCGCTCCGTCCTTCGGCGGTCGCGACGCGGCGGCGGCACGTGACGCAGCCGCAAGCGCTCGCGCTCCACCGCCAAGGCGCCGACGGGATCCGCTGGTGGTCGACCTTCGAGTCGCTGTGGGTGAACGTCACCCTCTTCGATCATGCCGCGCAGCGGCTGCGCCTCGGCTCGCTCGATCGCGTGTCGCTCGACGACCCGGCGGTACGGGAAGCGGCCGACTTCCTCGGCATCGCACCGGCGTAGCCGGCGCGGGACGCCCGCGTCCGGGCGGAGCGTGCGGGGGACTGAGCCGAAATGGCGCACGAGCGACCGCGCGACGCGGTCACGAGGTGTCGCACGACGGCACTGCCGTGCTAGTGGTCGCGGCTGTGTCGTCGCCGGCCAGCACGCCTGATCCCGAAGCGAGAACCGGATCGTGGTACGTCTGGCAGCTCGTGCCGTGCGCGCTGTGGTGCACCTGGCTGGTCGCGCTCGCCTCGACCGTCGCACGGCTCGATGCGCGCGAACGTCGACGACTCGCCGTGCCGCTGCTCGTCGTTCTTGCCGCGTGGTCGATCGTAGAGGTCGTCCTCTTTCTCACACCGCTCCCGTGGCACCGGCTTGCGACGCTGCGTTTCGGGTGGTCGCTGCTCGGCGGCGTCGCGTGCGCGCTGATCGCCCGCACGTCGCGGCACCCGTCGCAACCCGCCGCGAGCGCACGGCCGCTACGGCTGCGTGACTGCTGGGGACGTGTGCTCGGTTGTGGGCTGCTGCTCTATCTCGCCACCGTCGCGGGTGTCGCGCTCGTGACGGCGCTGCAGCGCGTCTTCGACCCGTCCGCGCGGCAGGTGTTGTCCCCGGCGGTATTCGCATGGGCGATCCCGGGATTCGCGTACGGCGTGCTCCTCGGCCTCCTCTTCGAATGGCGCGCCGAAGGAACGAGCGCGCGGACGCTCGCCAATTTCTTCATCGGCCTTCATGTCCTCGTGCTCGGGGCGGCAGCCGTCGTGATTTTCAGCGATTGGGCGGTAAGCCGCGTCTCGCCGCCGCGCGCGCTGAGCCTCGTCGCCAACCGCGCGACGGTGAGCCGCGCGTCGCTCGCGTTTCTCGCGGCACCGCTGCTCGCCTGCGCTCCATGGATCGCGCTGGCGCCGAGCGGCAGGCGGGTGCTGACGCGCGCCTGCGCGTCGCTCGCGCTCGTCATCGCGACCTGGGCGCAGCTCGAGCTCGCGACCGAGGCCGGCGCGCTGTGGCACCGTTCTCGGGCGTTGGCGGACGAGCGCGCACCCGACGTCGCCCTGCAGCGACGCGCGATCGATGCATGGCAGCGCTATCTCAGCACCTTCCCCGAAACGGACGAGCGTTCCGAGGTCTTGTGGCGCATCGCGACGTCCTACGCCCGACTCGGCGACGAGGTCGCGGCCCGCGCCGCGTTCGCATCGCTCGCCGCGGGCGGTCGCGACGCGGCCGGGCCGCGCTGGATTCGCTGGGGTCGCATGATTCTCGACGCCGGACCGACGCCGGGCGCCCGCATCGACGCGACCGCGGCGCCGGTGGTGCCCGCCGCGGACTATCTCACGCCCGCCTGGCGCAGCGCCCTCGGGCTCCTCGCATCGGCGCAGGCCGCGCCGACGCTCGCCCAGCTGTTGGTCGGACTGCGGACGATCTCGCTCGTGACCGACCGCATCCGGCTGCCGCCGCTCACGAGCCTCTTCGAGGTCAAGGCGTACGGGCGCCTGCTCGGCGTTCGGGTACGCCTCGAGCCCCTCGACGTCGCACGCGTGAAGGCGCGCCTCGCCGCAGGTGACGCCGTCCTGCTGCAGCGCCGCGACGAGTGGTTCCTCCTCGTCGGCTTCGATCCACGATGGCGAACCTTTCTTTACTACGAGTACGGTCGAGAGACCGACGCGATGCGACGCGACCAGGCTCGTCAGCGGGCACAAGCGCTCGTCGACGACGGACGCGCGGACGACGGCGTACGCCGCCTGCGCGCCGAGTTGCTCGACGAGATTCCCGAGGCGGACGTCGAACGCGCGCTCGCCGATGCGCAACACCTCGTCGCGACGCTCGGCTCGTCGGCGGCGGCGGACGATCCCGACGAGGCGCGGCGCGACGAGTTTCTGATCGCCGAGCTCGCGATGAGCGCCGGCGACCCGATCATGGCGCTCGATCATTACTTCGACGCCGCGGCGGGGAGCGCCGACGCCGCGTGGCTCCTCCCCTACGTCCACGTCGCCGTCCTCGCGGCCGAGAAGTCCGCACACGAAGTGATCGAGCGCCGGCTGCCGACGCAGCCGCTCGTCGCCGACATCGCGGCATGGAAGGCGGATCGTGCGCACGCGGCGTTCGTCGCGCGCGCAGACGCGGCGTTTGCCGCGGTGCCGAGCTCCGATCTGCCGTCGCCGGTGCTGGCGCGTCTCGCGGCGCTCCTCGATCCGTACGATCCCGCCGATCGCACCGTCCGTGCAAGCGCGTACGACGTCCTCACGCGCCGCTATCCGGAGGACGTTCCGTACCTCACCGGACTCGCCGAGACGTACCAGGTCGACGAGCCGAGCGACACGCTGGCGGACGTGTACGAGCGGCTCGCCGCGCTGCAGCCGGACGACGAGACGCATCGGATGCATTTGGCCGAGACGCTCCTCGGGCTCGGCCGCGCCGCGGAGGCACGCGCGGTGCTCGCATGCGTACGCGAGCACGGCGGCGCCGACGAGGGACGCTTGCTGGGTCTCGAAGGGCGCACGGCGCTCGCGCTCGCGGAGCCCGAGCGGGCGATGACCCTCCTGCGGGCCGCCCTCGACAAGCACGTCGGCGACGCGGATCTGCGTTCGGCGCTCGCGCGCGCCCTCGAGGCGCGCGGCGACATGGCTGCGGCGCGCAAGGAATGGCCGTGGGTCGAGCTCACGTCCGTCGACAGCGGCGATCGTACGCTGGCCCACACGCGCCTCGAGCAGCACGGGACGCCGTGATGGCGAAACGTCGAGTCCGGATTCGTCCGTGGCATGCGCTGGCCGCATCGATTGCGACCTCGGTCGTCGGCGGTGCCCTGGTCACGTCGGTCGGGCTGCGGTCACGCGAGCGCACCGGCGCGAGTCGCTGGGTGGCGCTCGCCGGCGGCATCGGTGGCGCGGTGTGGCTCGTCGCGATCGCGATGCTGCGGCTCCCGTCGCAGCCGGTGGCGGCGCTCTTCGCCGCCGGAAACGTCGCCGCGGGCCTCGTCTTCGCCGGGATGTTACGCCGCACCGAGCCCGAGGCCGTCGCACCCGAAGAGCGGCGCGTGACGGTCGGGCACATCCTCTGGAATGCCCTCGGGAGCGCGCTCGTCATGCTCTACGTGGGCGCAGGCGCGGGCGTCTTGTATCTGCTCGCGCTCGACACGTGGGTGAGCACGCTCTTCCCGTCGATCGCGAGCCGCTTCTCCGTCATCGCCGCGGTGATCGGGGTCGGGGTGGGACTGGCGCCGGTGGGATTCGTGCTCGGCGGTTCCCTTGCGGCTCGACCGGAGGGGCGCGGGCCTTCGGCGTACGGCTGGGCGATCACCGGCGCGGTGCTCGGCTTTCTCGTCGCGGATCTCCTCGGAACACTCGTGATCTCGATCCCCGCGTTTCAAGGCCAAGCGCTACAGCTGGCAGCGTCGCCCTCGGCTCTCGCCACGAGCGCACTCGCGAGCGTCATGACGTTGGGAGCCGCATGCGTCGCGGCGCTCGCGACGGGGACTCTGCTGGCGGACCGCGCGGCACAACCGCTCGCGGCGCGGGTCCGACTGCTGACGGGCGTCACGATCACCGTGGCGGCGGGAATGGTGAGCCTCGCGATCTACTCCGGACGGATCGGGTACGATCTCCTCCTCGGCGGCGAGCTGCTCGAGAAGCAAGGACGCCTCGCCGCGGCACGCGCGCTGTACGAGCGCGGGATCGCGCAACGACCCGACGACGCCGCGAGCGCCCACCTGCAGTACCGATTGGCGATGCTCCACCGCGGCGAGGGCGACGCCGACGCGACCCGCGCCGCGTTCGCCAACATCGTCACGACGTACACGAAGCGGCCGGACCTCGTCGCGCGCGCGCAGCGGTTCCTGACGGCGCTCGACCGCGCGAAGCCGGACGCCCGCCGGCACATCGTCCCCGAGATCACGACACGCACGGAGTTCAAATCCGCCTACTGCATGCCCAACTCGCTCGCGCTCGTGATCCGCTACTGGGGCGTGCCGCTCACCGCACGGCAAATCGGCCGCGACGTCACGATGATGGACGTCGGAACGACCGTCAGCGACGCGTCGTGGTACGTCCAAACGAACGGCCTCGAACAATGGCTCATGCCGCTCGCGAGCATCGACAACATCCGCCGTTTCCTCGATCAGGATCTGCCGCTCCTCGTCTACGTTCCCCATCACGTCCTCGTCGTCATCGGCTACGACGACGCGCTGCAGAGCCTGGTCACGTATGACGTTGCGACCGAGCAGATCTGGATCGACCAGCCGCTCGACGAGTTTCTCCCGAAATGGCGCGGTGAGTTCGCGGTCATCGGGGTCGTCCTGCCGCCGAGCCGGTTCGCCACGCTGCCGCGCGAGCTCCGCAGCGATCTCGAGCGCTGGACGCGCGCGTACCTACACCACGACCTGCACTACCAGTACCACCGGTCTTCCGATTCCGTGGATCTGCGTCGGGCGCTCGCCCATCTTCAGACGTCCGTCGAAGCGGCTCCCGACCTCTTCTTCGACGTCGCACACGTCGCGGTTCGTCCCCGCTGGGCGCACGCGCGCCGCGCGGAGCTCTTCCGCGCCGACGTTCTCGGCGCCGCTGCGGAGAGCGGCCTGGCGTTCACCCGCTACGATTTCGACAGCGACGAGCCGCTACGCGAGATCGCGGTGTTGAATCTCGAGCTCGGCCGCTACGACGCGCTGCAACGCTTTCTCGAGGACCGAGCCAAGGACGGATCATTGAAGCTGCATCCCGACCTCGAGAGCTTGCTCGGCCTCCTCAAGTATCGCGCCGACGACATGGAGGGCGCCGTCGCGCACCTCGGCAGCCTCGCCGACGACCGGCGTTTCCCTTTCGTGCTCGGGCGCGCCTTCGAGCGTACGAACGCGCTCGAGTCGGCGATCGCCGAATACGGCCATGTCGTCGAGCTCACGGACGCCCCGAACGAGGAGATGGACCCGCACGAAAGCATGCTCGAGACGCTCAAGCGTCTGGCGCGGCGGCGGCAGAGCTCGCAACTCTTTTTCGCCCCGCGCACCCCCGCGCTGCATGCGCGCGCGCAGGCGATGCGCCGGATCAGCGATCTCGCCGAACGTCTCGGCGATTCCGATCGCATCATCGCCGCGGCGCGCACCTATCTCGAGGCGTTTCGTTGGGACGCGGACATCGAGCTCCGCTACGCGGAGGCCGTCGAGACGAAGCTGGCACGGCAATCGGACCTACCCCACGACGCGCAAGAAGACCTGCGCCGAGAGCTCACGCGCGCCGCAGCGTTCGCAGCCGCGCTCGACGTGAACGGCCGCCGGCGCGATCGCGTCGCCCGCGTCGCTGCTGCGTCGTCCGCGCTCACCTCACCCTGAGACGCGCGACGCCGCGCGGGCGATCTTCGCCATCGTCTACCGATCTGGAGCCGCGATCGTGCTGGCTACTCGTCGCCGCCGGCGGCGAAATCGGTCACGTACGCCATGCCGCGGTCGAGGATCGGCGCGACCTCGGGATCGGTCTCGGGACCTTTCTTCGGCTTGTAGGCGACGACCGGCGTCTTCACGAAGCGGCGCAGCATGCTCTCGAGCGAGTAGTCGGCGCCCTCGAACTCCGACGTGTGGTGGATCGAGCCCGTCGGGCACGGCTCGCTGCAGAGGCCGCAGTACATGCACTTCGCGATGTCGATGTCGAAGCGGTTCAGCACCATCTGCCGCGTCTCTTTGTCCTTCACCGCGTCGATGACGATGCAGTCGATGGGGCAGGCGCGCTCGCAGGCGAGGCAGCCGGTGCAGATCTCGAGGTCGACCTCGAGGATGCCGCGATAGCGGAACGGCAGCGTGTCCTGAATGCGGATCGGCACCCGGTCCGGGTACTGGACGGTGTAGGGCCGACGCATGAAGTGCGAGAAGGTGACGGACATCCCCTCGAAGATCGTCGCCACCGTCTCTTTGATGTTGCGAAAGTAACCCATGCTGTCAGGCCTCAGATGATCGGGCTGTAGTAATAGTCGACGTCGCGCAGCTTGGCGCGGCGGAGATGGAAGCGCACGCGGCCGAAGAAGCCGACGACGATCGCGGCGCCGCCAAGCGTCATGAGCATCTGCACGACGCGGTCGAGCCCCGCCGGGACGACCATCATCCAGATCGCCGTGCCGACGAGGTTCACGATCGCGATCGGCACCATGTAGAGCCAGCAGAGCGACATCAGCTGGTCGACCCGGACACGCGGCAAGGTCGCCCGCACCCACATCGCGATGAACACCCAGAAGTACGACTTGAGGAAGAAGACGCCGAACTGCAGCACCGCGAGGATGAGCGGGTTGTCGGTGACGTGCGGCACTTGCCAGCCGCCGAGGAAGAGCGTCGTCACGATCGCGCCGATGACGTAGAGGTTCCCCCACTCCGCCAAGAAGAAAAGCAGGTAGCGCATGCCGCTGTACTCGGTGCAGAAGCCGGCGACGAGCTCCGACTCCGCCTCCGGCAGATCGAACGGTGTGCGGTTTCCCTCGGCGAGGGCGGCGACGAAGAAGATGAAGAACGCGGTGAACGTGAACGGGTTGTGGAAGAGGAACCAGTTCCACGGCGCCCAGCCTTGCGCCTGGATGATGCCCTGCATGCTGAGCGTGCCGGTGAGCAGCACGATCGGGAAGATCGAGAGCGCCGCCGGGATCTCGTAGCTCACGATCTGCGCCGCCGAACGGATGCCGCCGAGCAGCGACCATTTGTTGTTCGACGCCCAGCCGGCCATCAGCACCCCGACGACGACGAGGCCGGTGACCGCGGTCACGTAAAGGATGCCGATGTTCAGATCGGCGATGACGAGCGCCGAGCTGAACGGGATCACGGCGAAGGTCGCGATGAAGCCGATCACGACGAGGTAGGGCGCGATCGAGAACAGGATGCGATCGGCCGCCGTCGGGATGATGTCCTCCTTCAGCATGTTCTTGATGCCGTCGGCGAGCCACTGCAGAAACCCCTGCGGCCCGACGCGATTCGGGCCGACGCGCGACTGGATGCGCGCCCAGACGCGGCGCTCGAGCCAGCTGGTCACCCCTGCCACGGGCAGGACGAACACGAAGACGACGATCGCGCCGAAGACGAGCATCGCCAGCGCCGCCGCGAGCGGGTACGGCACGCCGGCGAGAAGACCGCCCTCCCCGGTCAGCTGCAAGACCAGCTGCTTCATCGATCGATCTCCGGCGCGACGAGGTCGAAGCTCGCGACGACCGCGATCAGATCGGCGAGCATGAGCCCGCGGCTCACCTTGTCGATGATGCTCGTCGCGGTGAAGGAGCCGGTGCGGATCTTCACGCGATACGGGTACTCGCTGCCGTCGCTCACGCAGTACCAGCCCATGTCGCCGCGCGCGCTCTCGAGGCGGATGTAGGCGTCGCCGACCGGCGGCTTGAACTTCCGCGGCACCTTCGTGAGCACCGGCCCTTCCGGGACGCCAGCGAGGGCTTGGCGGAGGATGCGGCACGACTGATTCATCTCGCGGATGCGGACGATGTAGCGGTCGAAGCAGTCGCCGACGGTGCCGACCTCGCCGGTGCCGATCGGGACGTCGAACTCGAACTCGGGATAGACGGAGTACGGCATGTCCTTGCGCACGTCGTACTTGACGCCGGAGCCGCGCAGGTTCGGGCCGACCAGGTTGTAGTCGATCGCCTCCGCGGCGCTGATCACCGCGACGTTCGCCAGCCGCTCGACGTAGATCTTGTTGTAGGAGATGAGCGCGTTGTACTCGTCGATCAGCGGCTCGAAGCGGTCGAGGAAGGCGACGGCCTTCGGCACCCAGTCGGGCGGCAGATCCCAGGCGACGCCGCCGATCCGCATGTAGTTGAAGGTCAGGCGGGCGCCGCAGAGCTCCTCGAGGAGGTCGTTGATGTACTCGCGCTCGCGGAGCGCGTGGGTGAACGGCGTGTAGGCGCCGATGTCCATCCCCATGCTGCCGACCGAGAGCAGATGGCTGGCGATGCGGTTCAGCTCGACCGCGATCACGCGGCAGTACTCGGCGCGGCGCGGCACCTCGATGCCGGCGAGCTTCTCGCACACCATGCCCCAGCCCTGGTTGCACGGCATCGCGGCGACGTAGTCGACGCGGTCGGTGTACGGCATGAAGCCGTGGTAGCCGACCTTCTCGGCGATCTTCTCGATCGAGCGGTGGAGATACCCGACGTCGGGGATCGCCTCGCGCATCACCTCGCCGTCGGCCTTGACGATGAAGCGCAGCACCCCGTGCGTGCTCGGGTGCTGCGGCCCCATGTTGAGCGTCATCTCCTCGGTCGCGAGCCCGCCCGGCCGCTGCACCTCGACGTCGTATCCCCCGAGACTCATCGCCTCACCTCAGAGCATGCTCTCTCGTTTTGTCGAGATGCCGTGGTACTCGGTCGGCTCGACGAAGTCCTTGCGCAGCGGATGGCCGACCCAGTCTTCCGGCAAGAGGATGCGGCGCAGATCGGGATGGCCCTCGAAGAAGACGCCGAGGAGATCGAAGATCTCGCGCTCCTGCCAGATCGCCGTCTTCCACACCCGCCAGACGCTCGGCATCGTGGGATTGTCGCGCGCGACGCTCACCTTCAGCACGCACGCGTGGCGCACGCGGTACGAGTAGAGATGATAGACGACCTCGATGTCATTGCGCTTCGGGTAGTCGACGCCGGACTGATTGGAGAGGCAGTCGAATCCGAGCGCCGGATCCGTCTTCAGATACTCGCACACCTGGAAGATCGCCGACGGGTTGACGCGCACCGCCGGCTCGCCGCCGCTATCGAACGTCACGACGGCGTCGCCGAAGCGCGCCTGAAGTCGCTCGAAAATCGCCGCGGCGTCCATCGACGACGCGCTAGGCCTGGGCGGCGACGGACTCGTCCTCGCCGCGCCGCACCAGCCACTTCTCCTGCATCATCTTCTCTTGCAGCTTGAGCAGCCCCTCGGTCAGCGACTCGGGGCGCGGCGGGCAGCCGGGCACGTAGACGTCGACCGGAATCACCTTGTCGACGCCGTCGCACACCGAGTAGGCGAGCTGGAAGAGACCGCCGCAGTTCGAGCAGCTGCCCATCGAGATGACGTACTTCGGATCGGGCATCTGGTCGTAGAGGACCTTGGTCCGAAGCGCCATCTTCAAGGTGAGCGTGCCGGCGATGATCATGAGGTCGGACTGGCGCGGCGTCGCGCGCGGCACGGCGCCGAAGCGATCGAGATCGGAGCGGGGACCGCCGGTCTGCATCATCTCGATCGCGCAGCAGGCGAGACCGAAGAGCATGTACCAGAGCGACGATTTGCGGGTCCAGTTCAACATCTCGTCGATCTTCGTCGTGACGGTGAACTCGGGCATGGTGTTCAACAGGGACACGAGAGCTCCTTCGCGGTCACGCCGCCTTCGAAAGATCCTGCGTCTGCTCGGCGGGCAATCGCTTGATCCATTCGAGGTCGCGTTTCACCCACACATACACGAGACCGAGCGCCAGGACGCCGATGAAGAGCAGCATCTCGGCGAGCGCCGTCGCGCCGCGGCCGCTCAAGAGCCAGTCGCGGAACACCGCCACCACCGGATACATGAACGCGATTTCGACGTCGAAGATCACGAAGATCAGCGCCACCAGGTAAAAGCGGATGTTGAAGTTGATCCAGGCGCTGCCTGTCGGCGGCTCGCCGCACTCGTAGGTGGCGAGCTTCGGCACGAGCGGATTCGACGGCCGCAAGAGCCGCCCCAGCCCGAGCATCATCGCCGAGAGGAAGAGCCCGAGCAGCAAGAAGACCAAGACGTTGGCGAAATCGAAGTACATCGTCAGTCAGCCAATCTCGTTGAGTGGGCGGATGTGCCCGCGCGTGCCTGGACGTGGGTCGAGATCAACATCGTATGTAACCGCATCCTGGCGGGGAAATCAAATCAGCTCGCAGGCTTGCCCACGGAGGCGGCGTCTTCAATCCAGTCGCGGCGAGCGCTTCGCGGCGGGCGGTGTGCGCGGATCCTACGCCTACGGGAAAGCGCGAAGTCGGCGAGCGAGTCGCCGCGTCCGGAGGGTGCGCCTCGATTCGGCCCCGATGACACGTCCAGCGATGCCGCGGCTCACTCGCGTAGGCAACTCGGGAAAGGCGCGGGGCGTCTGCCGCACCCGTGGTGCGCAACCCTACCCTCTTGCGCACGTCGGGTGCGGCAAACGCCCCGCGCCTTTCCCGAGTTGCCTACGCGAGCGCGCCGCGGCATCGTGGAAATGGCTTGTCGATGGTCCGCACCGGACGAAACCTGCTTGCGGCCGCGATCGCCGTCGGACTGCTGGGGGTCGGCATCGCTGCCGCGACGCCGGTCGACGTCCTCACGTACCACAACGACCTGGCGCGGACGGGGCAGAATCTCTTCGAGACCGTTCTCACCCCGGCGACCGTGAGCCCGTCGACGTTCGGACGCGTCTTCACGCGCATCGTCGACGGATTCGTCTATGCGCAGCCGTTGATCGTCACCGGCCTCGACATCCCCGGCCAGGGAACGTTCGACGTCGTCTTCGTCGCCACCGAGAACGACACCGTCTACGCGTTCGACGCCAGCGGCGCCGTGACGCGGGCGTTGTGGAGGCGGCGGCTGATCGTCCCGAGAAGCGGCGGCCGTGCGGTGACGTGGCGCGAGGTCGGCTGCGACGACCTCGTGCCGAAGATCGGCGTCACGTCGACACCGGTCATCGATCGCGCCAGCGGCACGCTCTACGTCGTCGCCAAGACGAAGGAGCGCGGCAAGGGCAACTTCGTGCAACGGCTGCACGCCCTCGATCTCGCGACCGGCGCCGAGAAGCTCGGGGGGCCCGTCGCGATCACCGCGAGCGTGCCGGGCAGCGGCGACGGCAGCGTCGGCGGCATGATCGCCTTCGATCCGCTCCGCCAGCACCAACGCGCCGCGCTCGCGCTGGTGAACGGCGTCGTCTACATCGGTTCGGCGGCGCATTGCGACATCGGGCCGTATCACGGCTGGATCATCGGCTACGACGCCTCCACGCTGAGCCGCGTCTCTGCGTTCGCGACCACCCCCGATGGCGGCCTCGGCGGTGTCTGGCAGAGCGGCGGCGCGCCGGCCGCCGACGACGCCGGCAACCTTTACGTCGCGACGGGAAACGGCACCTTCGACGCGCAGGACGGCGGCAGCGACTACGGAGACAGCCTGCTCAAGCTGCAGACGACAGGCGGACTCTCGGTCGTCGACTATTTCACCCCGTTCAACCAGAGCGACCTCGACGCCGCCGATCAGGACTTCGGCTCGACCGGGCCGCTGCTGCTGCCGGATCAGCCCGGCTCGCATCCGCACCTCGCCCTCGCGTCCGGCAAGGACGGCACGATCTACGTCGTCGACCGCGATCAGATGGGCCAGTTTCACGCGGGCAGCGACAGCCAGATCGTCCAGTCCCTGCCGGGCGCAATCGCCGAGGGAACCTTCCCAATGCCTGCGTATTGGAGCGGTACCGTCTTCTACTCGGGCAGGGCCGACTTCGTGAAGGCGTTCGCGCTTTCGAGCGGCCTCCTCTCGACGACGCCGGTCGCACAGTCCGGGGACTTCTTCGGCTTCCCAGGCGCGAGCATGTCGGTCTCGGCGAACGACGCCACCGGCGGCATCGTCTGGGCGATTCAGACCGACGGCTACGCCAACCGTCAACCGGCCGTCCTGCATGCGTACGCGGCCGCCGACATCTCACAGACGCTCTACGCGAGTGACCAAACCCGCCGCGACGCCGCCGGGAAGGCGGTCAAGTTTGCGGTTCCGACCGTCGCGAACGGGAAGGTGTACGTCGGCGGACAGCATCGGCTGACGGCGTACGGGCTGCGCTGAGCCCCCCGCCCGGCGCGACCTCCTATCGGCTGCGACCGCGCGGCCGCACCGTCGGCACGCCGTCGGCGCTCGTCCGCACCTCGACGTCGACGTCGAACACGTCGCGGATCACCGCCTCGGTCACGACGGTCGCGGGCGCGCCGTCCACCGCGAGCCGGCCGTCGCGCAGAAAGACGAGGCGCGGGAAGTACATCGCGGCGACCGTCAGATCGTGGAGTACGGCGACGACGGTGAGGCGTTCGCGGCGATTCAGGTCGACGACCAGATCGAGGATCTCGATCGCGTGGCGTAGGTCGAGGAACGTCGTCGGCTCGTCGAGCAGGAGGACGCGCGGCTCTTGCGCGAGCGCGCGCGCGACGATGACGCGCTGGCGCTCGCCGCCGGAGAGCTCGGCGAGGGGGCGGTCGGCGAGCGCGAGCACGCCGGTACGCTCCATCGCGCGCTCGGCGGCGGCGACGTCGTGCGGGCGCTCGAGGCCGATGCCGTGGAGGTGCGGTGCGCGGCCGATCAGCACCATCTCGGCGACGCGATACGGGAAGGCAATCCCGGTCTCTTGCGGCACGACGGCGATCGCCCGCGCGAGCGCGCGGCGGTCGTAGTCGCGGAGATTCCGGCCGCCGAGCCGGACGCTGCCCGCGGACGGCCGGCGCGTCCCGGCGAGGAGCCCGAGCAGCGTCGATTTGCCGGATCCGTTCGGTCCCGCGATCGCCAGCATCTCGCCCTCGTCGACGGCGAGCGCAACGTCGGCGATCGCCGGCCGGCCGCCGTACGCGAAGCTCACGTGCTCGGCCTCGAGCAGCGCGGTCGTCGTCATCCCGTTCTCCGGCGCTCGCGACGCAGCAGATACGTGAAGAACGGCGCGCCGCAGAGCGCGGTCACGACGCCGACGGGGATCTCGCTGCCGCCGAGCGCGGTGCGCGCGATCGTGTCGGCGCAGACGAGGAAGATCGCGCCGCCGAGGTAGCTCGCGGGCAG
>WNFQ01002098.1_pt1 | contig 16828 bp, 19 predicted proteins | sample 5400171 | NCBI WGS metagenome assembly WNFQ01 (sample SAMN13153356, study PRJNA577476) | soil metagenome | isolation source: 20 cm soil under Madrone tree | place: USA:California | collected 2016-06-14 | reverse complement strand
CCGAAGGGGCTCAAGATGTCAGTGACGATGCATGGGGATTGGAAGGGGAAGAGAGTGGGGATACCGACGATATGGTTTCCGCTGCGGAGGAAGAGGATGCGTGGGGTTTTGATGATGCACCAACCGAGCCTCAACTCGCTACACCCGAGGTTCCTCCAGAGCCCGCTCTCCCAAGGGATACATTGGCAGAATTGGAACCAGTGGTTGATGATTCTGCCTGGGGTTGGGATGACGGAGGCGAAGGAGCGAATCCCCCTACCACCCCTCCTCCTGCATCTTCCCCTACGAATGGTGCTGATTGGGATGCCGACCCATGGGGAGAGTCCCTCGACCCTTCCCCGTCTCCGTCTGCTCCTTCTTCCGCGCCAAAACCTGCTAGCCATCTCGAAAAGTTCGCAAACAAAGCGAAAGCGAAAGCGACTTCCCCACATTCGCCACTTTCAGTCAGGGACTCCCCTACATCCGCTACCCGACAGCCGCCTCTAGCGACAGCAGGGAGAAGCGAGCACGCAGGGACAAATAATGCCATTCTCCCAAGCAAGAAGGAGCCATCAACGTCTGCAATTCAGCCGGAAACGCACGCCATTTCTAAGCGTGCACAGCAATTTGCTGATACTGTCGATGATATTCTACGCGAAGGCGAGGAATTTGCATCAATAACTATTTTTGATTCCAATGCATCCGCGGCGCAGCAGCAGACACGAGGGTCGGTAATACTCCAGACCGCACCTGTGGTGCTTGATTTATTTCGGGCGCTGCATCCTGTCAAGTTTGGTCAGCGGCCAACTGAGCCCAAATCGATCGTTTTTGCAAATGATTGTATGTACGCGCGTGGGAGGGTTCTCAGTGCTGCACGACAATGCGCTGCCGGTGCCAAGGACAGGCTTCTTGAGACAGCAAATTCCCTGGAAGCAATAGGGAAGAGATGGTATGAGCAAAGTGTTGTGGGTGTGCTTGCCCTTGATACTTGTTGCGCTCTTATGAATGATATATTGCAGGAGACACAACAGGACTTGGTGGCAGACTCCCTGAAGAAGGCTGACGGTTTCGTGGGTACTGCTGAACCGTATCATTACGACGAATGTGAAGAAGCCGTAATGAGCGTATTGTCGCATGTGCGAAAAGTTGCGAGACAGTGGAAGGCAAGCAATTCTAGTCATCCACCTCACAGTTGTTCATAACGGGGCAAATACAGGGTAGTCTGAGCAAACCCAAGTACTTTGACGCACTTGGATCGCTCGTGAATTTCTGCCTTACCAGTGTTATGGATGACATACTTGCGCTTCCAGATATCACTGAAATTGAATCCCACCGTCTGAGCGAGCTCTGTCGGATATTACATGCCCTCGAAGGGTTGTTCGTGGATGATCCTGAACAAGTACGTGTCCATGTATGCTACCTTACCACTGTACCCACGTAAATGTAGCCTTCCTTTGTTGTTGGGTGCGTCCCAACGTGGCTCAAATTCTCGTACCTCTCCGAGCTCTTGGTAGGTCGTTTCTGTTGACAAATTAGAATCTGTTTGAAAGGTTTTTCTTGCAGGAAGCCTCCTTGGCAGATATCAGCTACCTCTTTGATGAAGGTGCTCTCATCGACTTCGAGACGCATGAGCTGATAAAGCTCGTCCGCGCACTCTTCGCCGAGACACCCCAGCGCGCGAATACGATCAATAAGCTTATGGCAGGACATGCTCGCTCACCATGATCTCCTGGTTGTATGCACTATTTCCTTCGAGTTAATAGAGAAGGACTATTGCCTGTCCATGGAAGGGGCGAGACCAGTACCCGAGACTCGAATGAAAAGGAAAACTCAGCCTTTCTGGCTCCCAGAACTGGGAGCGATTTGATTGGACCGGGTCGTCGGCTCATTCCAGTAGCAGATAGAGGTCAAGTCATTGTCGCCGCTCAAAGTCAGGAATGTGTGGGCAAAAACCAAGAAGGAAGAAAGTGTGCATTTTAAATGTAGAGATACTCGGAGAAAGAAGGAGCTTGCACTGTAGAGTAGACCGAGTTCAAGGTCTGATCTCGGCCCCGATCCTGGACCTTGAGTCGAGTCGGACAGATGCCCGTGTGACAACAGTGACAAACAGAGCAACCCTCGCACCTCCACCCAAAATTACTGCCATTGGTGTGCCCAACCCTGGCGTGTTGCAAACCGTGACCCTGAACTACTGAACACCAAGTGCATAAATGTCCTCCTTTGAAGTATCCCAACGATATATATTTTCGTAGGTGTACCGTGGCTGATCATCGTGGTCCATAGGAGTTCGAGAATGCCCTCAAGGACGTTGTGTCGACAAAGCGTGCGTCAGTCTCCAAGATGACCAGGTTGAGCGAGGCGGCAAAAAGGTGCTTTGAGGTATGTCCTGTCTCCTTCACGGCTATCCCAAAGCGAAACCAATCTCAACCCGTCCTTTGCCGTTGCTTGTTGAACCGCCTGCTAACTTTCCGACTCGCAGAATGACGCACAAATGGTATCCATGTTGTACCGTACGCACAAATCTCTGCAACCTCAGTTTAAGGTGCCTAGTCTGTATGCATTTGACGCGTTGGCACGTGCTGCTCGCGGCCACGCCCTCAAGCACGGGTGCACTGGTGAGGCCAAGCCAGGCAATAGCGCCACCTTCTTGCTTAAACTGGAGGCTGTCTTGGAGGGCTTATTTCAGGACATGATGGGTTCTGCTGTGCCGGAAGGCAAGGTCAGTGAAAACAATATGGAACTAATTTCTTGTTATTATCTGGGAGAATCTCTTGTGTTAGTTGTTCTTCCTTCACAGGACACAAGAGTAGGTCTGCCAAATGGCTGTAGTGCCAGGTATGGCATCTGCATTGCGCCAACGAGACGAGGGCATGTATTCAGCCCTGCTGCCGCAAGGCACCTTGCGAACCTGAGCTTCGCGAATCCCGGATTACACACGTCGTAGCTCGTTACAATGAACGCGTCACAAGAAACTGTCTCGGCGCGTTCATCACATGTATCCATAGTTTTTCGTCTCTTTTTCTAACGGCCAGGCGAAATGAACGAGGGTTCTGACTACCTGCTGTGGTGCTATGTATTATAGGAAAAGGCGAAGAAGATACTCGACATCTGGACCAAGTCGACTACATTCCCGCCAGCGGTGTTGACGAGATTGGAGAACGTTCTGAAGGGTGATGACGCTGCGCCAGGTGCTTATCTTGTCTCGATTCTATGTTCGCTAAGTATTCCCCTTTTGTGCAATCCCAAGCTGTGCTTTTCGCTTTACGCTTTTGGAAAGTGAGAGAAATTGCGAATGTCTGATTATGTTTCGTGCTAGTTCCCGCACCACTACTGTCGGACGCCGTAATCGAGCCCGTGATCCGCTCGGCGCCTCCACAGGCGGCTCTAAATCACCCCGCGAGCGCTGAGACACACGCAGACCCGGCCAGTCAGGCCACTTCCGTACAAGCAACGCTGCTGGCCCTTCTTTCCCAGGCCAGCAATGTCCCTGGCCAGTAAGTCATTTCCAGAGAAACCGTCCAGCTGAAGCTGATCCTGACTGGGTTCATAGCCAAACAACTGCAAATAGCGCTCAATCCGCACATGTACAAGTGCAACTGCCTCCCCTTGATGCGAATCAGTTAAAATTATTTCAGCAATTAACTCAGACGGTCAATTCTGCTGAGGTAAAAACTCCTATTCAGGCACTCCCACCACCACCATCATCAGCGCCTACCACAGCATCCTCCGAGGTTGTCGCGGGCCCATTTAATCCGCCTACATACTGGAACAATCCTCGAAACGCGCCGGATAATAAGCCGTGGGATGCTGGCAGTAACCACCAGGCATCACCCTCTGTCGAGGAAAATAACTATCATGGCCATAGGGGTAGATTTAGAGGTGCTTACCGGCCCCGTGGCCGCGGGCGGTTCGGCGATCGCGATCACGATCGGGAAGGTCACCGCGACCGATTTTATGATACCGTGCGCAGTCCCCCCGGCGGGCACGGGCGAACGAGTCGATCGAGGAGCCCGCCCCGAAGTAGATACGGAGGCGCCGGTCGGAGAGATATAAGGCCGTACAGCCCACCACATCGACCGTCTATCGCAGACCAACCCAATTTTGACGCTGCCGAGGTCTCGTCTTCAAGACAACATCCCGGCGTAGACGAGTTTGGACGCGAAATTCGGCCGTCTTCTGATGACGATGGAAGGAGAAGTGAGACGCCTGATGATCCCAAGCCAAGACTGCCGCCACCGCCACCTGCCGCGCATGCACATACGCACCTGTCACCCATATCGAACACCGCCGTCGTGGAGGGGGCGCCGCCCGTCTCCGACGAGCAGGAACCTTCGGCAATCGCGGTAACACCGCAGATGGGATCTGCGACAGGCGGCAGCAGCAGCGAGGCTCTACACCAGGACACGGCGGGCGAAGCGGGTCTCGAATCCTTCGACTACTCGAGTTTTGACCCGACGTCGCCCTCGTCGTGGGAAACCCTGGGCAAGGCGTGGGCCGCTACGAATGGGCGTCAGCCATTACAAGAAGAATTGATGATGTTCGTCATGGAATTCACCGTCAGCATGGCAAACCAGGTGTTACCCAGTGGACCTGCCACGCAGGTCAATCAATGGGCTACCGGTCAGGGTCAGAGGTGGACGGGTGACCCTTCAAGTCGTGGGGGCCCTCCACGGGGAGATCGGGGTAGGGGCAATGCATTTGGGAGTCGGGGTGGACGCAGGGGATTTCACTCAGGCGGAAACGGCCGGGCGGGGTGGGAGTATGGAGGCGATGGATATGGGGAGTATGCGGATGCGAATGGCACGGATGCGATCGTCTTGGGGGAGCATACCAATGACGACCACAGCAGCTCTCAGCCTGGGTGGGCACAGGATAACGTTGCTCACGAACAGGCGGCGCAAGCTGGTCCGGGTCAGGGTGAGGAGGGCGACGGACAGACGGGGAGCCAGGGTACTATGGGCACGGGAGGTCGGATGCAAAAAGTGGGGGATAATTGGGTGTTTGTTCGAAACGATGGTTCTTCATAGCTACGTGTGGGTCAGGAAACTCACGAACTCACACCGTTACGCACATGCGTATGGGCGTGGGAGGCTCGAGTGATCCTGCACCCGTCATGCCAACGCATGGCGACTCTACCACGAAAACGGGTGTATCATATCTGAGTACTATCCCCCATCTGGGCATATAGGACCTGTATAGGCATGTACAGTAGGATATGTTTCATGCACAAATAGCCCAAAATTCAAGGACACTTATGAAATCAAGGCATGCCGTTGCTTTGGAAATAATCCGGTTCCAAATGAAAAACGACACGTAGTACGGTGCGTGCATATAATAACGCAGTCGAACGGGGGAGTCGGGTTGGTAGCTGAATGAATGGACGATTGCGACATCCGCGTTTCCATCAGACTGTATGAGTGCCACGTGGGGAGTTGGAGGGGCTCATGGTTGAGTACTTGAGTTCTTCCAGCGGTGGGGCTGCTGGTGTATGCATGGAACAAGAACCGGGTCCTCGGATCACCAATCTTCAGCTGCTTTCAAAGCCAAGGCCAAATTAAATCCAACAATGCGGTATATTACATAACGGCCAGGTTAAGAGCCGCTGTAAAGGGAATCACCTGCTAAATGCACGCGAAGCTGAGAGTGTCAAGGCAGCAGGAGGCAGCAGGACAAGGGGATGTAGATATGAAATTGGGCTCAGTCTCCGCCGAGCAGTAGTCAAGGTACCTAGAAACGTGCCATTTAAGCAGGCGGGTAACCTCACTGTCTGATTCACCATTGGATGGTGACCTAACATCTAAAAGTAAATTCAATATCATACAGACTCGAGGTCGGGGCCCTCTGGCGCTAGTCTGTAGCCACTGCCTCTGGATTCACCAGGGACACCACTGATAACGGCCAGTCTGGGGCGGCCCATCGTCTCTGCAGAAAAATTGCTTGCAGAGAAGGGATTTGGCCAGTAAAGAAGGTAGCAGATGATCCCCGAGAAGATACCGATGACACTCCCAACAATCACATCTTCCTTGTGGTGGCGCTTTCGAAGGTAATCAGTCTAGCGCCGGGAAGCAGTCTGAGGATCGACCCACGTAATCCTCTACACGGGTGATGGCGACCCAGGCGGCAGAAACCAATGGCAAGAGGACAAGGCATAAGCGAGCAAATCGGCTCCGGAGGAGAGGGCCACGAAATGGTGTGATGCTGAAGCACAAGGCACCCGTTTTGCCTGCCAAAAACAAGGTGATAAAGATCATTCCGACAAAGGCCGTGGACGAATGGCCAGAAGGGAATGATTTGCGACCATCAAGGATTTGGTGGATGTCTCTGCGCTGTATAAGCAATGACTCCATGGAGAAATATCTCCATACGTACCCAGTGCATACATGCCGCGAGGCGTCCCATTTGCACCGAGCCAGAAAGTCAGGGCGGAGTCGACCTGGGATGAAAACACATCAATGTAAAGAGAATGTTGACGTCAGTTGTAAAATTCTAAGATTTACCGACGCGGTTCTTCAAAGCCTCCGTGATCACGCGGTTTAAGGAGCTACAATATAGATGATTAGCGCGATAAACTTAAACTTCTTGTCGTGTGTGTGGCATGACGAACCCGCCAGAGATTGTTGCAAGCAAGCCATGGTGAATTTCGTGTAACGAGTTTCTGTATCCCCCTATGATAATGACGAGTAGGATAGGCGCCGCTCCGGCAACCAGGTTGTTTGTATAACTTGGGATTCTATAACCGGGTCCGTGTAAGTGATCAAACCGGAGAGAACGTAATGGAGAGACACTACTGTTCTGAGGTGTGGGGATGCTGAATAAGTGGATCATTGGGCGAGAAGTCCCTCTCAAAGGTTGACTGAGCCCGAATAAATTGACCGAGGATGAATAATCCTAACACGACAACCCTGCCAGTGGTTCGTTCATCAGCATCAGGAACATTATTTGTTAGAAAAGATCCTTCAGACACTCGCCAGTCGATGACATAGGAGTTGTCAAACCAAAAAAAAGAATCATCACCGTAGATCTCGTTGATCTTGTTTTTTATCGTGCGGAGTGTGTCAGTCATGATGAGAAGTGACAAAGTGTGACGGTAACTGTGACAAGACGGTGACAGACGCGTGCTCGTGACTCGTGGCTGGTCAATTCGTCAGCACGCGCCGAGTCGCGACCAACACATATCTTCCTCCTTGATCGTCATGTCGTCCGTTAAAGATAGAATGAAACAAAAGAGAATCTCTCAATTCTTCAACAAAACACGGTCCGATTCTGCTGAAGAAGAAACGGAGAGTGCCTCCACCGAGGAGTCTACCTATGGCCGCAATCGTATGGCCATCGATGTCGACGAAGGGGATGATGATGAGGACGAGGTGGGTACAACAGGTAGGAAGGAAAAGTACATCTCACCCGAAGACTCGTCCCTGCCTCCCATCTCTCGTCTACCCGACATCTTCCTCGACATCGTCTCCCGTCTATCTGAGGTCAAAGCACTGGCGGAGCACATCAAAGGGCGGACATTACGCGTTGCCACGATGTGCTCTGGGACGGAGTCTCCTCTTCTGGCCCTTAATCTCATTAGTCGTGCCATGACTGAGAAGTACGGCACCACCATTAATGTGGAGCACGTCTTCTCTTGCGAGATTGTTCCCTTTAAGCAAGCGTACATTGAGCGAAATTTTCAACCACCACTTCTTTTTCGGGATGTATGTGAACTTGGTGATGATTATGCGTACGCTGCGTAGTGTTCTTATGTTCACCAATCGAGGGTTCTGACTAAATATAGATACACGGCCTATGGTGCCAAAGCATTCGTCCCGGGTAACGTCGACATCCTCATCGCGGGCACATCTTGCGTCGACTATTCCAATCTCAACAATGAGAAGAAGGACATTGATCAAGGCGGAGAGTCTGGCCGGACATTTCACGGCATGCTCAACTGGGTCAAGAAACATCGTCCACCAGTTGTAATCCTGGAGAACGTGTGCAGCGCTCCTTGGCAAACTGTCGTCAAGAAATTTGAAGAGGCGAAATACAGTGCAAAATCGACCCGCTTGGATACAAAAGCCTATTATGTCCCTCACACACGCACTCGTGGCTATATGATGGCAGTCAACGCCCAATCATCCAGCATTCCAAGCAAATGGTTGGACCGCATGGCATCCATGAAGCGCGACGCGTCTTGCACTCTTGATGCCTTCCTCTTACCCTCCGACGACCCTCGCATCCATCAAGCGAGGGAGAAACTTGTACGAGAGAATTACAATGCGCAGGACCGGAAAACAGGTCGGACAGACTGGGGTCGTTGCGAATCTCGTCATCAGCGCACTCGCTTGGAGGAAGCTCTTGGATCCAAGCGCCCGCTAACAAACTGGGATGAAGGTATTTATTTATGTCTTTCAACATAATGATTACTGCTTACCTTTTCCAAGGTGGCTCCGTCAGGATGCTCGATTATGGCTGGGCAGATTGGGTCGATGGGCAGGTCGAACGGGTTTGGGACCTTATGGATATTTCGTTGCTCCGATCGGCTGTGAATGGTGTTGACCCTGCTTACAAAAGGTAAGCTTCTATGTGATCTCATGATGTAGTACCTAGTCTCTGATGTTTTCTCAGTCAAGTATGGAACCTCTCGCAGAACGTGGATCGCTCCATCGGGTCGAATCGTGTTGGCATCTCGCCGTGTCTTACCCCCTCCATGATTCCTTATATCGCCAATCGTGGCGGACCAATGGTTGGCTTAGAGGCACTCCACTTACAAGGTCTTCCTATAGACGAGCTGTTACTTACGCGCGAAACTGAAGATCAACTCGCTGACTTGGCCGGTAATGCCATGTCTACGACTGTCGTCGGGACATCAGTCCTTGTTGCTTTGGTTCTTTCGATGCATCACTTGACGCGTGGCAATGACAAGAGGACCTATGAGGAGAAACATGGGACGCGTATCACCGAGATAGACGAAGACGTGATGGAAGTCGATCTGCCCTCCGACTCGGTGTACGACCACATTTTCGGCGAAGATCAGCTCTTAGAGAGACCCTTCGACCTCTCTAAGACGACAGAGCAGCCTCTCCCTTCCCTGCTTGCTGATGCAATGAAGAGCGTGCGCTTCTGCACGTGCGAAGGCCGTAAGGACATGACTGAGCGCGAGGTCCGTCGCTGTGACGATTGTGGATTCACCGCCTGCGTCAAATGCGGCGGCCGTCCAGAGCACAATGCACGCCCAGTTGACGTCAAGGCACAGCCGAGGCTAGCACCATCTACTTTCGAGCGCAGCCTCAAATCCGCCCTCCCCATGTGTCTTGGCCTCTCCGGTATCACGGAGCAGCTGTTGGGTTCATTGAGGCAGGAATTCGGCACATCGATCCCTTCTAAGCGCTGGGAAATTTGGCGTAACGCCGTCATTGAAGCTGTGGGTCCAGAACTGCGCTTTGTCGAGCTCAAACGCCAAGAGTTATGGTATGCCACTTATGAGTCGACCAAAGCTCGCGTGGAACTCTGTCTTCATCCCCAGCTTCCCGAATGGCTCTTTTATGCCAAGCCATCACCCAGCGAACCCGCCAATGCCGAAATCCGCAAATTGCTCATGAATCCTGTCGCTCGTCTTGCCTGTGAAGGTTCTCTTCTGAACGGTCGGTGGCAAGTGGCACTACCGCAGACAACTTCTTTGGAAATATCCATTAAAGGGGTTGGGGAACGGGTTCCTTCATGGGAGTCAAAGCTCGGTCTACAAGATCCAAAATTCCTTGATGCTACCGTTTTCTCCCAGCTTGAAGTGTCGGTCCCTCGCGAGGACGTCATCCATTTTGACCGCGACATTTCTGGGACATACATTCTTCTGGACAAGTGCGGAACTGCGAACAACGCGCTTCACAAGAAGGTCGCCACGGAAGAGGACGCCGCTCTCCCTCCTCTGTTTCTACTGCTAGATCCCACTCGTTCTGGACAGCCATCCGATGACGCATTCGTTTTCTCCACAACCGTTCGCCGACTTGAGTACCGGGAGTCACGACCCATCTTTGCTCGTCTGCAACCTTCGTGGCGGCAGTCCAATAAGGACGGTCCTCAGCGTGTCTCGTGCGTCATTCCACAGGAGTACGTTTTTGCAGACGGTGTCAGCCTCAAGGTAGGTTTCACGTTTTATGCTTGTGCGTGCATACCTTATTTCAATGTGTTTCTATAGCCCTCGCACTCTGAGAAAGCACGGTATTCCGCTCCTCAAGACAATCTTAAGATCCATGTCAACAAGGACGCCTGTAAGTCGGCGAATGCCTTGCTCGTCGCTCGTGTCCCCCTTCAATCACAAGCTGGCTCAGAGTGGCCAAAGGGTGCATGGCAAGAGGTCGAACAAATCCACGAGCGTGCTACTTTCCGTGCCTTGTCATGGCTACTAGAACGCATCAAGGTTGTGGACGGTTCCTTCACCACCTGGCATGAGGTCGAGCTTCCGGAAGACCATTCAAATTGCGAGCGCTGCGCTCCTCTCGCCCCCTCGTTACGCTGGGTCAAACAAGGGAAGAAACCCAAGCCCATTGAAGACAGCGCTGAAGCTGGCGAGTACGAACGCCGCTTGAAACGTCGTCCTGCGCCGTTCGTAACCCAACTCACGTTGGATGACAACGGCATGGGCACTGTCCGCATTGGCGTGAACGTCGCGTCATTGATTCATCGTGCCCTTGCTCGTCTTCCCAAAGCAGGGAGGAAGGGGAAACCAACTTTGTCCTGGCGCTTGGACACCGATTTCAAGCCCCTTGTCAATCTTATCCTGCCGAAATTCACGTTGCTCAGCAATCGGTCAGACCCTCAGCACCAACAGCCCCCTCACTTTGAGAAGTTTCCTCTCCGTGTAGAACAGTTGCGCTCGCTGCATTGGATGTTGGAACAAGAGAAGCCCGATGCACCTCCCTTCATTGAAGAGGAGGTTTCGGAGGCCATGCTTGATCCGTTGGGTTGGCGAGCGGAGGGGCGTGCTCAACAGCCCGTGCACATCCGCGGAGGCGTCCTAGCTGACCAGGTCGGTTACGGGAAGACGGCTATTACCCTCGGTCTAATCGACTGTACGCGCAAGAAAGTTGCCCACGAGCAAGAGAAAGCGGCGGAAATCCCCGGTAAAATCCGTGTCAAGGCTTCTCTCGTGGTCGTCCCTCCTCATCTTACGCGTCAATGGTCGACGGAGATTAAGAAGTTTGTCTCACCCAGGGCGAAGATGCAGGTCGTCACCCTCATAACTGCATCTAATCTTAATCCCCTCACTGTCGAGAAGGTTATCGAGGCAGATATCGTCGTCGTCGCGTCCAATCTTTTTAGAAGTAGCGTTTACCTTGCGAACCTTGAAGCCATCGCCGCCGGTGGTTCGCTTCCAGCATCGGACGGTCGTTACTTTAATGCACGCCTTGACACGTCTCTTGAAACCTTGAAGGAGCAAGTTGACCGGTTGCGTGAAAAAGGGTCTGTCAGCGTAATGGATGCTATACATTCGGCGCGGAAGAGAGGTAAGTCGATGTCATCCACTTTTTCCTTCATGTACCAACCTTTACCTAGACGAAGAGGCCGAGAAGGCAATGAGACCGTCGAAACGCATAAGGGGAATTCAGGATGTCCCGGAGGTTGAAGGGAAATCCACACAAAGAAAGGCCGCTCCGAAATCGAAGACGGGCGATAAGCCAAGGGCAGGCTCCAGGCCTCTGATCTTCAGTCATGTTGAGGTCCCTTCCCCAAAAGATATCAAGAAGCAGTTGAGTCGAGGCGTCGAAGCTATTGAGGTTTCTTCATCCACGGAGAATGACCAGTCAGATGGGGATGAAGAGCGACCGGTTCAACGCCTCGGCCGGAAGGTCTCGAAGATGGCTGTCTACGTCGACTCTGACAGCGAAGAGGAAAAGCCGACCAAGGCTGCTCGCGACTCTAAGAAGAGGGCACGATCCGAATCTCCTGACTTCATCGTCTCTGATTCCGATAATGAAGATGAAGGTGACAGTGAAGGTTCCGTAAACGTTTCCGACGGAGAGGACACCGATGCGCCTAAATCCAAGTCCCGTCCAAAGCCAAAGGCTAAGGGCAAAGCAAGCGCGAAGCCGAAGAAAACGGCTCGAAAATCGGAGAGCGAGGACGCGATGGATATCGACGAGCCTGCATCTACCTCCGAGGCTTCCTCCAAGTCGAAGAAACGGAAGCGAGAAGAAAAGCCGAAAAAGCCCAAGGAGCTATACGAGGCAAAGGACCCGTGGAAGCTACGCGGTGTAGCGAAGAGCGACTGGAAGAAAATGCAGGCCCCCCCTCTAGAGATGTTCCACTTCGCTCGAAAAGTCGTCGACGAGTACACCTATTTGGACGGTAAAATTCACGCGTCGGTGACGCGGATAACTGCAGACCGACACTGGGTGCTGTCTGGGACGCCCCCTATCCACGACTTTGCCGCTGTCAAGACGATCGCTGCTTATCTCAACTTGCATCTCGGAATCGATGATGATAACGAAGGCAAGTCCGTCGAAGTCAAGAAACGTCGTCGTGAACAAACTGGTGCGTCAATTGTGTCTGACTTGGTTTTTTTGAATCCAATTATGTCCCCGAAGACGTCGAGAAATTCCACTCGTTCCGTGAAACGCACAGCTTGAATTGGCACGCACACCGCCAAGAGCTCGGGCAGACGTTCTTGAATCGCTTCGTCCGTCAGGTGCGTATTGATAACTCTGCTGGTGACCTTTTGAACTGAATCATCTACTAGAACATCGCTGAGATTGACGAGATTCCCTGGGAGGAAAAGATCGAAAAAATCTCATTGCCGGCTGCTGAGCGCGCGATTTACCTTGAGCTCGAGCACCATTTACGCGCCCTGGAAATGACCATTAAAAGGGGCAGAAAGACTGAGAGTGATCGCGAAAAGCGGGTTGCACAGTCTCTGGGCGACAGCAAGTACGTACTTTCCTATAAACTAACCACTGGACCTTGACGTCCTTGAATTTCCAGTACAGCTGAAGAAGCACTTCTCAAGCGCTGCTCTCACTTCGAGCTTGATACTTCGAACAAAGAAAATGCGATGAAGGCCTGCGAAGTAATCGTCCAGGAACGCAAGTCGCAGCTCGAGGATTGCCAAAATGATCTGCTGAAGAAGCTCAAGGACGCGCTCGAGAAGGAGAAAGAAATAGGCAAGCGTCTAGACGACGAGCCTAAAGAGTCCATGTTCCGAGAGCACGTTCGGGTCTGTCGCACGGAAGGGCTCGGCGACGAGGAGGGAACGCAGCTCGTTACAAAGTTGCTCAATTCCGCGGGCGTCGGAGATCACCGGCCCTCCAATGCCGGACGTAAGATGAAGGACAGCGAGCGCAAGCAGACGATCTGGGAGCACCGCGAGCAAACACATATCATTCGCAGGCTGACCAAGGAACTCGTCGGGCGTGTGCGCTCCTTACGGTATTTCACCGTCGTGCGAGATCTTCAGAAGCAACGAAGCGAGCCCCCCGTCATATCATGCCCCGAGTGCGGCCGCGACAAGGTCCCTCTTGAGGAAATTGCCGTCCTTTCATCGTGCGGTCATGCTGGCTGCTACAACGACGTCAAAGCCGCTGCTGAAAGCGAGACTTGCGTGTATGCTCGTTCGGGTCGATGCAAGGCCGCCGCCCGCGTTCTCAACATCGTGAAAGGCGACACGCTTGGAGTGGACGATTACGAGCGCGAAGGGAAAGGAAAGCATTACGGGATGAAGCTAGAAAAAGCCGTTGACTTGATCAGGTATGTGTGCCACGATGTTCTCGTACAGCCGCCTGACACCTTGACTGCAGGAAGCGCATCCCGTCTGATGAACGCGTTCTCGTCTTTGTTCAGTTCCCCGACCTCATGAAAAAGGTCGCGGAAGCGCTCAACGCGAACAAAGTTAAATTCCTCGAGATCAAGGGCTCCGCAGCGCAGAAGAGCAAAAATCTGGAGAAGTTCCAAAATGACAGCGAAGAGCGCGTGCTCTTGCTGAACGTGATGGACGAGAGTGCTTCAGGCGCGAACCTGACGTCCGCTAATCATGCGATATTTCTTTCTCCCCTGCTTGCCCCGTCGCAGGAGATTTACCAAGCGAACGAGACTCAGGCGATCGGGCGTCTTCGCCGGTATGGCCAGACAAAGACTGTCTATATCTGGAGGTTCCTGACGAAGGACACCATTGACGTCGATATCTACGAAGCAAGGACTGGGAAAAAGCTTGATTAATGTTCTCTATCTAAGGAGTATTTTTTTGCATAATTCTCGCATGAATCGTTGTATCATTCGTTTCTGCCTTCGCTTCCCGTGATGCTGGTGTCGTGCTAGGATATAAATAAATAAACGTAATGCATCTGAAAATGGGGATATTTATCTTCGCTGCGACGCTGTCGTACATCTCTTAATTCCTTTCGAGTTTAAGCTTTATGGGGTTTCGGGTAGCTGGGTGGCAGGCATGTGTGGGGGCATAATGGTATTACCAGTGAGCTCTGTCTGTCTATTTATTGGCGATGCGCCGGGTTCTGATTCTATTTACAGTTAACTAGTTCTATTTCGGAATTAGAAGAAACGGGCTATTTTAGCTCTGTTCCTGCCTCCTTGCGGCACTATGTTGCTTCCTCTGCCCATCGGATCGGTTAGTGGAGGGTCCTCTCTGCGCGTCGGGCCATTCCACCCAGCGACGGATGGGAATGGACACAGTCCTCTCGGGTGGTCAATTCCGTGGCAGAGGCTGCAAGCTCTTGTCGGGATAAAGTTGGTTCCTGGGCTTTGAAGCCATGGTTTGTACTCTCTGGATGCAAAGTAGTCCCTCAGACGGTACCATGTGTCATCATCGTTGATTATTTCGCCGGAGGCATATACACGGTATCCTGGTGCTATGATGTTTCCTTTCTTTTTCGTGTCGAGTCTGGTTGTCCACATAGAGTTTACGAACTTTTCGAGGATTTTCCTCGTGTTGCTTCGGTTGGCTTCCGTGGCCTGGTTGCATATGGTGTCTATGAATGCTTTGGAGGCTTCGTCGTGCCATACTTTGTGTACTGCTGCAGATACATCGTCCGTCGCCATCGTGGTTAGATCTTTGATGGTGAAGAGGTAGTCGGGGCGCCTCAGTCCAAATGACATGGCTTGGAAGGTAATGTTGGTCGAGGACCAGACGCAGCGTTCGAGTAGGGCCTGTTTATGTTCCTCAGCTAGATTGTAGATTAGGAAGCAGATCGGGGCTCTCTTGGAGGTGTGGCATTGTCGTGGGGGGCAGACGCTGACACTGTGCGACTTCGTGATGTCGATTACAGCACCGAAGATCAGCCGGTTCAGGGTGTTATGGTTCGAGAGGTCGGTGGCATAAGCTCCGAAAGGTAGGGCCAGTAGCTTTCCGCCAGGGAGGCCCTCCCAGCCGACGACAAGATCGATGTCAATGTTGCTCAAGGGTTCTGACGGGCTGGCAAACTGGACTAGGGGCATTTCCGCATCAGTGTACTTCTCCAGGGCACTTCTTTTCCGATAGGCCTCTACCTGGGCTGTTATAGATAGCTGGGACTTTTGCCAGGGGCTTGCGTTTGGAGTGCTCGTGGCAGCCTCGGTGGTCTTTGTCTGCGGAGATGTGAGCTTGGGCTGGTCAGCGGGCCGTGGTATTGTTATGCTTACATTCTGGGTCAGTCTGCTGCTGACCGTTGGCAGGCTTTGATTGTTTTTTGGGGCTGGCGACAGGGATGGCGGCGATGGTGTTTGGGTGAGGTTGTCCTCGAGTTGGGTGAGGATTCCTGGGGCCGAGGTGTCCATTTCCTCTTGTTCACCTGAGGTTGGTTTTTCCGGCTGGTCTGTTCTCTTCCGTTTATCCTTTCGGTTTTCTGGTGCTTTCTCTATCATTCCGCTGGGGAGGTTCAGATCGTTGGTCATGGGAGTGGCTTGGGACATCTTGAAAGGAGGCGCGGCAAAGCAGCCACAGCAGCCACGTAACCAGGTACGGACTAAATGTCTCGATCACCTCGTGGTGGTCCCTTAGAGCTTTGGAGAGGCCCCGTGAAGCTCCCATATGGCTGTCCGGAAAAATGAGCTCAAATCCGCCTCAAATACCCAATAATTCCGGCTTGAAATACCCAATCCCGGACAGACATCATCACGTGATTTCCAAATTAGGAAATTTCACGTGACTTAAAGATGGCCAAAAAGTGCAGTGAAACAACGACCTCTACAATCTCAAATTTCTTTCCCTCGTCACCAAAATCACACAGGAAATAGGCAATCATGCTGAGATAAACAATAGAGCTCTTGCCAAGTTTGTCATAGAACTACATGACCAATCCAAAACACTCAGGACCCAATGAAGTGGTGCCCCCACAAAGCGGAATGATCCACTTATTACAAGTTAAGAGGACCTGAGGTGTGTCAATGGTGCACTTCAAGTTTTGATAAGTGATGGTCCACAAATCCCAGCAGATAACTCACCGCTCCTCAGACATGACCCTCAATTGACCCATAACTGGCCATGGATGCAGGTGCAACCTCACCTGACTGGAGTGGACCAAGCCATGATGAGAAAACCACAAAATTGTCACAGCCCTCCTGGTAAGCTTTGTTCTGAAGTTGTGCCCCAAATGTGTTCATTATTGTAGATGGAACTTTACATTTATCTTTTAGAAGGCAATCATAATCTTCCAAGATGATACTGAAGCCCTGAATGTGCCGGACTTGGTCTGAGAAGCATGGTGGTAGTTCGACCATTGTATATGCTGTACATAGCTGTACATCCGAAAATGGTATCATATTAGGTAGTATTGCCGATACGTATCGGGTAGTATCGGCAGTGGACGGTGATTAGCGTGGCAGTGGACCGAGTGCACTATGATATGTTCATTTTTTTTTTGGTCCATGGACCGGGCTGAGGTGTCTC